>Ga0214469_1000478_pt1 | contig 13918 bp, 15 predicted proteins | sample RVTome_10_FD_187340 | JGI IMG/M metagenome (GOLD analysis project Ga0214469, IMG submission 187340) | Soil microbial communities from uranium-contaminated site in the Upper Colorado River Basin, Wyoming, United States - RVT153D57 HiSeq ... | reverse complement strand
CGTCGATAGTCGTGCTGGGGCCGCTCCTGGCCCGATGTGGCGAGGCCAGGGTGGCGCTACCCGGTGGCGATGATCTCGGTGCCCGCCCGATCGAATGGCACATGCACGGTCTCGAACAGATGGGCGCCGACTTCGAGTTGGTGCACGGTGAGTTGATCGCCCGGGTGGACGGCCGGCTCAAGGGAACCGAGGTCGAGCTGCCTTTCCCGTCCGTGGGCGCCACCGAGAACCTCCTGTTCGCCGGTGTGCTCGCGGAAGGGGAGACGGTGATCGTGAACGCCGCCCGTGAGCCGGAGATACAAGACCTGATAGTCCAGTTGAATGCGATGGGAGCCCAGATCGACGGTGGAGGAACCTCGCTCGTCAGGATCACCGGTGTCGAAGCCCTGGAGCCGGTGGCGCACCGGGTCGTGCCCGACCGGCTCGAGGCCGGGACTTACGCCGTGGCAGGGGCGATAACGTCCGGTGATGTCACCGTGACAGGGTGCCACCCCGATCACCTCCGCATGGAGCTGACCAAACTCGAAGCGTCGGGTTGCGGGGTGGAGCGGGGTGACGGATGGCTCAGGGTGACCGGTCCCGATCGCCCGCTGCCCATCGACTTCTCCACCCTCCCGTATCCCGGCTTCCACACCGACATGCAGCCCCAGATGGTCGCTCTCCTCTCCCTGGCCACGGGGACTTCGGTGATCACCGAGAACATCTACGACGCCCGTTACCGCTACGTCGGCGAGTTGCGGCGAATGGGCGCCGACATCTCGATCGAAGCCCAGCACGCGGTGATCCGGGGGGTGGAGTCCCTCTCCGGCTGCCCCGTCCTCGCCCCGGACATCAGGGCCGGAGCTGCTTTGGTCATCGCCGGCCTGGCCGCGGACGGGAACACCGAGGTCAGCGAGCCCTCTCACATCGATCGGGGCTACGAGGACTTCGTGGGGAAACTGTCGTCTCTCGGAGCCACCATCGAGCGCACCTGAAGCCAGACAGGAGCGTCTCCAGCTCGAGTGATCTGTTGGGAGGAGTTGTAGACTCGGGAACAACAGGCGAGCACACTTGGTTTCCAGAAGAGAATGACAGACGCAACACCAGTTTCAATCGCGCCTTCCTCCGACGTCGACGTCCCCATCGACATGGACAAGTTGAATGAGGCCCTCGACTACATCCGGCCCGCGGTCCAAGCTGACGGTGGCGATCTCGTTCTGCTCGGAGCCGACGAGGGCCAGGTCAGCCTGCAGATGGTGGGTGCTTGCGGTGGCTGCCCGTTGTCGATGATGACGCTGAAGGCCGGCATCGAACGCATCCTCAAAGATCGTGTTCCCGGCGTCAGGGAGGTCATCGCCTCAGCGGACGCTCCCGGAACCATGGAAGAGGCCTCCGAGGGCGTCGGCATCTCCCTTCCCACTCTCTGAGGGCCCCTTAGTCTCTCCTCGATGGACTCCGCCCTCATCGACGCCGTGCGCGCCGGCGACCGACGCGCCCTGTCCCGAGCCATCACCAAGGTCGAACAGGACGGCACGTCAACCGGTCTCGGTGTCGCGCATGGTGTCGTGGGGATCACCGGGCCCCCCGGAGCGGGCAAGTCCACCCTGATCTCCGCGCTGATCGACGTGATCCGTGAGCGGGGAGAGTCCGTGGGTGTTCTCGCCATCGACCCATCCAGCCCGATCACCGGCGGGGCGATTCTCGGTGATCGGATCAGGATGCAGTCCCATGTCGACGATGAGAACGTCTACGTGCGTTCCATGGCCACACGAGGACATCTCGGAGGGCTCGCAGATGCCACCGGGGAGGCGGTGCGTCTTCTCGGCGCAGCCGGGTTCGACCGCTTGATCGTGGAGACGGTCGGTGTCGGGCAGTCGGAGGTGGAGATCATGGGCCTGGCCGACGTCGTGGTTCTGGTGGTGGGCCCCTCCTGGGGTGATCAGGTCCAGGCCGACAAGGCGGGGATCCTCGAGATAGCCCACATCTTCGTCGTGAACAAGGCGGATCGACCCGGTGTAGAAGAGGTGAGACGCGCCCTGCGCGAGACCGCCGACGCCGGGGACGTGAAGATCCTGCTCACCAGTGCCACCACCGGGGAAGGGGTGGCCGACGTGCTCGACGAGATCGACCGGTTAGTCGGTTTGAACGGTGCCTAACTCGGCTTGGGCCGCGGCGAGCCGGGCGCCCTGGACCCGCGGCGGGCTGCAGGAGACGTAATCGAGGCCCAGACCGTGGACGAACCTGATGGAGTCCGGGTCGCCTCCGTGCTCGCCGCAGAGACCCAGGACCAGGTTTGGGTTTCCGTTCTTGCCCTCCTCACACGCCACCCTGATCAGCCGCCCCACACCATGGGTGTCGAGAGTCTGGAAGGGGTCGGACTTCAGGATCCCCCGATCGAGATAGTCACGCAGGAATAGACCTTCGGCGTCGTCGCGGCTGAGGCCGTAGGTCATCTGGGTCAGGTCGTTGGTGCCGAACGAGAAGAAGTCGGCGTGCCGGGCGATCTCCTCGGCGGTCAGTGCGGCCCGGGGCAGTTCGATCATCGTCCCGATGTGGATCTCGGTGTGGTCGCGGATCTCCTCTTCGATCATCGTGCGCATCAGCCTCAGCTCCTCGGCCTCCGCGACCAGGGGGATCATGATCTCGAGCATCGGTGAGCCACCCGCCTCCAGACGTCTCTCGTATGCCGTGACCGCGGCTCGAGTCTGCATTCTGTAGAGCTCGTCGACCATCAGCCCGAGACGGACCCCACGCAGGCCCAGCATCGGGTTGTCCTCCTCCCAACGTGCCACGTGCTCGGACATCGCCTGGAGATCACCGATGGGGCGACCGGCGCGTACCCGGCGCAGCGCCTCGCGTTCGAGCTCGAGGCGGTCGGGGAGGAACTCGTGCATTGGAGGGTCGAGGAGGCGAACCACGACCGGCAGGCCGTCCATCGCCTCGAGCAGTCCCTCGAAGTCCTCGATCTGCATCTTCTCCAGGTCTTGCAATGCCCGATCTCGGATCTCCTCTTCGTCGGTGAGGATGATCTGTCGCACCACTTCGAGTCTCTCCCCGAGGAACATGTGCTCGGTGCGTGCGAGCCCGATACCTTCAGCTCCATGTTCCCTGGCCGCGGTGGCATCGGCGCTTGTATCCGCGTTGGCACGCACTCCCAGTGTCCGGACCTGGTCGGCCCACGCGAGAAGCTCGTCCAACTCGACGAGCGCCTCGGGCTCGATCAGTTCGACGGGATCGAGATACACCGACCCGCTGGTCCCGTCGATCGTGATCAGGTCGCCCTCGTGGATGTCGTGGTCGAGGGCATGTGCGACGCTCCCCTCGGCGTCGACCACGAGATCGGCGGCCCCGGTCACTGCCGGCTTGCCCATACCTCGGGCGACGACCGCGGCGTGAGATGTCTTTCCCCCTTGGCTGGTGAGGATCCCGGCTGCGGCGGCCATGCCGTGGATGTCGTCGGGAGTGGTCTCCGGTCTGAGCAGCAGGACGGTCTCACCGGCGTTGGCCATCTCCACTGCCCGGTCCGAGGAGAAGACCACCTTGCCGGAGATGGCCCCCGGCGAGGCGGCGACCCCGGTGATCACGGCCTCGGGAGCCGTGGCGGGATCGATCCTGGGACGGTGCAGCTGCTCCAGGGCTTCCGGTGCGACCCGGCCGAGCGCGGTTTCGCGGTCGATGAGCCCATCTTCGACCATCGAGACGGCGAGACGCACCGCTGCCTCCGCGGTTCGCTTGCCCACCCGGGTCTGGAGGATGTAGAGCTCGTCCTTTTCGATCGTGAACTCGATGTCACACATGTCGCGGTAGTGCCGCTCCAGCCGGTCCATGATCTCGATGAGCTCGGCATGGCATTTCGGGTGCAGGTCTGCCAGGTCGTCGAGACTCAGGGTGTTACGGATGCCCGCCACGACATCTTCGCCCTGGGCCATGGGCAGATAGTCCCCATACGAAGATCGCTTCCCGGTGGCCGGGTCCCGCGTGAAGCAGACTCCCGTGCCTGAGTCCTCGCCCAGGTCCCCGAACACCATCATCTGCACGGTCGCTGCCGTCCCCATGTCATCGGGGATCTTGTTGAGACGTCGATAGTCGATGGCCCGCTTGTTGGACCAGGAGTCGAAAACCGCAGCGATGGCACCCTGCAACTGCTCGATCGGCTCGGAGGGGAGCTCACCGGGGCGCTGATCCTCCACGATGGCCTGGAAGGCGCGTGTCGCAGCCTCGAGGTCATCCGCCGTCAACTGCGAGTCGTCCTCGGCGCCTCGTTCGTCACGCAGGCGCATGAGAACCTCCTGGAACTGTTCGTCACCCAGCCCCAACACCACATCGGCGTACATCTGGACGAAGCGTCGGTAGGCATCCCAGGCGAAGTGTGCGTCACCGGACCAGGACGTGAGCGCGGCGACGACTTCGTCGTTGATCCCGATGTTCAAGATGGTATCCATCATCCCCGGCATGGAGGCGGCGGCGCCCGACCTGACCGACAGGAGTGCCGGTATGGGGCCGGCCCCGAACGTTCTCCCCGTCTTCTCCTCGAGACGTTCGATGGCTCTGGTGACTTCGTCCCAGAGTTCGGCGGGTAGCGATCCGGTTCGCATCGCGAGGCGACAGACCTCGGTGGTGATGGTGAAGCCGGGTGGGACGGGCAATCCGAGCCCGGTCATCTCCGCCAGTCCGGCACCTTTGCCACCGAGCAGGTCCTTGTCGGTCCCATCGGCATCGGCGAAGTCATACAGATGCGGCAATGAGGGTTCTTCCAATCGCTTCTACGAAAATACCAACACTCGCAAGGCGGCAGCCAGACGCCCGACCCGTAACTTCGGGCTTTCTTGACATTACGCTCGCCGTCCGATGACCGTCTACTTCTCGCACGCCACCAGCTTCTGCGGTGCCGTGTGGAACCCGGTTCGGGATCTGCTCGGTGACATACCCAGTTTCGCCTGGGATCATCCGGGCCATGGTCGAGGGCCGAGGTTGGAGCCACCTGTCGATTGGCGGATCTTCGGTGAGCACGTCCTGAAAGTCACCCGGCCCGGTGGGATCGGCGTGGGTCATTCGATGGGAGCGGCCGCCCTCGCCATGGCGCAACTGGCCGACCAGGAGCGGTTCCGGGCCCTGGTGCTCATCGAGCCGATCATCTATCCCGGGCCCTACGGGCGCGACGATCGCTATCCGATGGCACTCACTGCCGAGAAGCGAAAGGCCGTTTTTCCCTCCCGGGAGGCGGCCGCTGACAACTTCCGGGGAAGGAGCCCCTTCGAGCGCTGGGACGACGAGGCCCTCGAGGGGTACCTCGACTGTGCGCTGGTCGGCGATGACGAAGTGCGCCTGGCCTGTGCGCCTGAAGTGGAGGCGGATATCTACCGCGCATTCAGAGCCCACGACACCTGGGACCATCTCGGCGCCATCGAGGTCCCGGTGCTGGTCATCACGGGTGAGGAGTCCGACACGATCACTCCCGAGTTCGCCAGGGAGCAGGCCTCCCGGTTCACCCGTGCAGGTGTGGAGATAGTGCCGGGCACCGGGCACTTTCTCCCGATGGAGAGACCGGACCTCGTGGCCGACCGGGTGAGACGCATCGTCCAGGTGGCCGGGTGACACCGGCGTTCCGCGATCACCGGCTGAGCCCCAACCGATCGAGCCGAACCTTCTAGCGGGAGAGCAGGTCCCTCATCTGCCGGTAGATGAGATGGGTGGAGCGGCGGGGAGCCACCCGGTTCATCAAGTTCATGGTTCGGGCGTCACGTCCCACGTAGATGTGGAACCGGTCGTCCTCGATGCCGTCGACGATGATTCTGGCAGCGTCTTCGGCTGAGGTGGTCCGGTAGCTACCCGCCTCGGCGGATTCGGGGTCGACCGGAGCATCCACACCCGAGTGTGATGTGATGTCGGTCGCCACGGCACCGGGGAAGATCACCGACACATTCACCTTGGTCTCGAGCAATTCGGCATAGAGACCCTCCGTCATCAGTTTGACTGCGGCTTTGCTCGCCCCGTAGATGGTCTGGCCGGGCACGGGAAGGAACCCACCCATGCTCGACACGTTGGCGATATGCCCTTCCGGTCGTTCCAGCAGGTGGGGGAGGAAGGCCTTCACGACGTGGATCGTCCCGTAGAGGTTCACGTTGATCACACGTTCGATGGCCTCGTATTCGAGGTCGTTGAGCCTGACGAATGGCTGGATGATCCCGGCGACGTTGATGGAGCCGTCCACGCTTCCGTGATCAGCGACGATCCGCGCCGGCAGGGCGTGGGTCGCCTCGCGATCGGTGATGTCGAGGACATGGGTGGTGAGTCGGTCGCCAGCCGCGGCCATGCCGGCAGTCTGGCGGAGGCCCTCCTCCCTGATGTCGGCGGCGGCCACCCGTGCTTCTCGACGGAGCAACTCCAGGACTACTTGCCGGCCGATCCCGTTGCCACCACCGGTGACCACGAGCACCTTGCCTCCTACCTTCATCAAGGCTCCTTCGCCCGTCGGGCTTGGATCGACACTACGCCAGGGTCATCGCGTCGAGCCAGTTGTCGATCAACCGGGTCAGGTCAAAGGGTCGTTTAGTGGCGTCTGTTGGTGAAGGGACAGTTTCCACTCGCCACGGGCACGGGTGTAGACCGATGAGATGAGGGCGGTGTAACGGGGGGACCCATCCTCACGGAAAGCTTCGGCCCGATAGCAAACCGCGGCCTCGTCGTCACCGAGGTCGATCGCTGTGATGTCGTGAAGCTTGAACTCGACCCACGGTTCGGCTTGCTCGACGGCGGCGACGGTCTCGTCCTTGTCCAGAATGCCCACCGGGAGCACGCAAAGCCCGTGTGGGGCCATGTGCTCCCGGTAGAAGTTGCCGTCACCTGCGGCGCTCCAGAACCCGTTTTCGAGTTCGAGGAGACCGTCAATCACGCTCGACGATGGTGACCCCTCTGTCCTCACGCGCGGTCCTCTCGGCGTTCGCCGTCATCAGCATTGTCAGGATGAGCCCGACGGCACCGACGATCATGAGGATCAGACCGATGGTGTTGATGTTGAAGCCTTCACCTTCGACCGTTACGGCCCAATACAAGATCGCACCGAGTGCCACGAGAAAGAGACTTCCTCCGATTCCACCAGTTCTCACAGTTCCATTCCTTTCGGACGCGGGTGGGCGTCTCACTTACCCCCGGTCCGGGAAGCTCAAACCGTCATTGTTCGGAGATGAACACGAGCCCGATGTCGCCCCGACCCCAGACGGTGAGTCTGCGACCTTCGATCTCCACCCGGAATCCGTCTCCGATTGCGCCGAGAAAGTGCTGGTCCTGGTCGGCGTATCCGGGCTCGCACTCGTGACCGTCGGCTGTGATCTCGGTGACGACGATCTCGGAACCGGAAGCCGTGTACTGGCCGGAGAAAGGACGACATCCGGTGTCTCCCAGCACTGATCCGTCAGAGAAGAATTCGATAGTGGCCCGGGTTCCCGACACCGGCGTCGAAACCGAATCACCCCGAATCAGGCTGTCGAGAACCCACACGGTTCCGTTGAGCTCGGCATCCGGTATCGGGTCCAAGGTGTCGAACACCAGTTCCACGCCCTCCCCGCTCAGGGTGAGGCCCGCGTCCAGGGAGACAGAATCGACCCGGCTGATGGCATCGGCGTACATCGCCTCCGCTCTCATCACCTCGTCCGGAGAGCAGCCCATCTCGGTCAACGCAAGGGCGTCGAAGCTGATCCGCGACTGGGACAACTCGTATCCACCGAAGTAGGTGTTGCACGAGGCGGTGCCGCCGACCTGATCACCGTCGAACTGGATGGTGATCGGATGCGAGTCGAGGAGTGGGATCTGCTCACCGTCGACCGTGCCGGAGGCCAGCTCCCACGAACCTTGGAGACTGTCGGCGAAGTCGGAGCCGAGACAGGCCGCGGTGGCGAGCGCGAGCGTGGAGAACAAGACGATTCTTCTCATGGGTTGTTTAGACGGCGCCGGAGAGGCAGACGGTTTCACGGTACGAAAGCCACGGCCGCGGCCAGTGCCACTCCCACCCAGAGGTGGAGGCGGGCTGTGGCCTTGAGTGCCCTGATCAGGGCCGGCCCGTCGGTCTTCGCATAGACGATTCGCACCGGGACTGTGGCGTAGGCGATCAGAAAGCAGGAGAACAGAGTGGTCGTCGGGGTCCATCCCACGGTGGCGAAGACGGCAATGGCGGCGAAAGCCCCGTAGACGAGGGCGGAGAACAAGGCTCTCGTTCGCTCGCGGCCGAGGAGGACGGCAAGTGTCCGTTTGCCGGAGTCGCGGTCGGTATCGATGTCCCGAAAATTGTTGGCGACGAGGATGGCGCTGACCAGCATCCCGATCGGGATCGCCAACAACCACGCTGAGAGCGGGGCAGACTGGTCGTGCACGTAACGAGAGCCGACGGTTGCCACGAGCCCGAAGAAGACGAACGCGAAGACCTCGCCGAGACCTCGGTAGCCATATGGCGCAGGCCCGCCCACGTACCCGAGCATGGCCACTACTGAAGCCACACCGATGACCAGCACGATCCAGCCGGCGATCAGGGTCAGGAACAGCCCGGCGACCGCGGCCACCACGATCGCCATCCAGGTCGCCAGCCACATCCGCCGGGCACTGATGAAGCCGAGAGCGACCATCCTCGGCGGTCCCAGCCGGTCCTCGTTGTCGGCGCCACGCCGTGCGTCGGAGGCGTCGTTGGCGAAGTTGGCAGCGATCTGGATCGCCACCGCCCCGATCATCGCCCAGATGAGTGAGTCCCCGCGGAAGACCCCTTCTCCGTAGGCGAGGCCACCCCCAACCATGACGGGGACCACCGCCGCCGGGAGGGTATGGATACGTGCCGCCGTCTTCCAGGCGTGGAGGGGGGTCAAGACCTCAAAAGTGCCACGGGAAGTCGCCGTAGTCGGGCCGCCGTTTCTCCAGGAACGAGTCACGGCCCTCCTTAGCCTCGTCGGTCATGTAACCGAGTCGGGTCGCCTCCCCCGCGAAGATCTGCTGGCCGACCAGACCGTCGTCGATCATGTTGAAGGCGAACTTGAGCATGCGCAGCGCCATCGGGCTCTTGGCTACCACCGAACGCCCCCACTCGAGGGCCACCTCCTCCAACTCCTCATGGGGCACGACGGCGTTGACCATGCCCATCTCGAAGGCTTCCTGTGCCGAGTAGTCGCGACCCAGGAAGAAAACCTCCCGGGCCCGCTTCTGCCCGATCTGCCTCGCCAAATAGGACGAGCCGTAACCGGCGTCGTAGGAGGCCACATCGGCATCGGTCTGTTTGAAGACGGCGTGTTCTCGCGAGGCGATCGTCATGTCACATACGACGTGGAGACTGTGGCCTCCACCGACCGCCCACCCCGGGACGACACAGATCACCACCTTGGGCATGAACCGGATCAGACGCTGCACCTCCAGAATGTGGAGCCGACCCGTGCGGGCAGTGTCGATCCCGTCACCCTCGGCGTACTTGTATCCGTCTTTGCCTCTGATCCTTTGATCCCCACCCGAGCAGAAGGCCCAACCGCCGTCTTTGGGGCTGGGGCCGTTCCCGGTGAGGAGGACACATCCGACGTCAATGCTCTGGCGGGCGTGGTCGAGCGCCGAATAGAGCTCGTCGACGGTGTGGGGGCGGAACGCGTTGCGCACCTCTGGGCGATCGAAGGCCACCCGAACCACACCGGTGTCTCGGGCGCGGTGATAGGTGATGTCGGTGAAGTCGAAGCCGGAGACCACGTCCCAGGCCGAGGGGTCGAATGTCTGAGAAACCACGACAGGGGAGCATAAGGGGCAGAATCGCCCCTGTGATCGAATGGATGCGGCGGGTCGACCGGGACCGGGTCTTCCTGAGGGCCGGCGACGAGACCTGGACCTATGGAGAGGCCGGGCGGGAGGTGGAGGCCCGGCTCGTCGACCATCCACGATCGATGCGGCTCTCCTTGTCGCCCGACTCGGTCTTCGACGTCATCGCCGGCATCTCCGGAGGGGGTGCCACCGTCGTCGGGCCCGACTCGGAGGCGACGGAGCCTGGAGACACCGATCTGGTGGTGTTCACGTCAGGCACGATCGGGCCACCAAAGGGAGTTCGACTGACGATGGGCAACCTGATCGCGGCGGCGGCGGCGTCGGCGGAGCATCTCGGTCACGATGCCGACGACGACTGGCTGCTGGCGATGCCGCTGCACCACGTGGGAGGTCTCTCCATCATCGTCCGTCAGGCATACACAGGCGGCTCGGTGACGATGCTGTCTGGGTTCGACTCATCCGAATTCGCATCGGCCATGCGCGGCTCGGTGACGATGGTGTCCGTCGTGCCCACCATGCTGGCCCGACTGGTCGAACACGGGCCCTTTTCCGGTTTGCGAGCTGTCCTGGTCGGAGGTGGCCCGATTCCTCCGGGCCTGCTCGAGAAGGCTGCCGATTCGGGGCTACCCGTCCTCCCGACCTATGGGATGACCGAGACCTTCGGTCAGGTGGCGACCCTGCGCCCCGATGCGTCTTTGGCTTACGAGGCCCATCCGCTGCCGGGTGTGGACATGCGCATCGGGCCCGATGGCCGCATCGCGGTCAAGGGGCCCCAGGTGTCCCCCGGATACCTTGGTCGGCCGGATCGTCCCGACCCCTGGTTCGTCACCAACGACCTCGGTGAGATCGGTGAGGGCGGAGCATTGCGGGTGCTGGGCCGATCCGACACGCTCATCGTCACCGGAGGAGAGAACGTGGCCGCCGAGCGGGTCGAGTCGGTATTGCGCCAGCATCCCGGGGTGAGGGAGGCGGTGGTGGTTGGCGTCCCCGATGCGGAGTGGGGAGAGAAGGTGGTGTGTGTCTACGTGGGTGAGGCGCCGACTCTCCGTGATTGGGCCTCGGCGCGACTGCCGTCGTTCATGGTGCCGAAGCAGTGGCACGAGGTCGGCACCATCCCGGCGACTTCGATTGGAAAGCCCGACCGGGCGGCGGTAGCACGGCTAGCCAAAGATCTGACCGATCGTGGAGCCGAAGAGGACGTCGAGCCCCCACCCGGCCAGGACTGACACGACGAGGAACGCCCCGCTCTTGGCGACGATCCCAATGATCTCGGTGAGACGGAGCGGCACTCTCCGTGCGGCGCGGGCGTATCCCTTCGACTGCAATTCGCGGGTCTCACCGAGGGCCACCCGAACCATCAGATTCAGCCCTATCAAGATGCCAACGATGAGGAACATGTCTCGGCCCGTGTCGGAACGCTGGGGGGGACGTTAGGCCTCGACGCCGGCAACCGACGGGCCGATGCGGTCGCGACGCTCCTGGTTCATACCCCACGCTCCGACCAGCACCGAAGCGGCCATGATCACCCCGGCCACGATGAACGTGGTGTGAAGCCCTGCTACCTGGGCAATCGGGTCGGCCCCGGAAGCCCCCTCAGGAGGAAGCGAGCCCCCAGCGGCAGCGGCCACGCTGGTCGCCCAGATCGACCCGAGGACCGCCACCCCGGTGATCTGTCCGAGGAGACGGGTGATCGTGAGCAGGCCCCCGCCAATGCCCATGTACTCGGGAGGGACCGATCCCATGATGGCGCTGTTGTTGGGGGAGTTGAAGACACCGACCCCGATCCCGAGCGGGACCGCGATGAACAGGTAGTGGAGGGCGGTGGTTTCGACGTCGAAAGTTATGAACCCGATGTAGGAGGCCGCGATCAGTACCAGACCGAAGAGCGTGAGCCTCCTGATCCCGAGACGATCCGAAAGCGTGCCGGAGATGGGGGACACCAACCCGACCATGAGCGGGGCCGCTCCGAGGAGGAGACCCACCTGGCCGACTTCGAACCCCAAGACCCCCTCCAGGTAGAAGGGGAGCAGGAAGAACGTGGCGGCGAGGCAGCTGTAGGTCAGGAAGCCACTGACGACACTGACGGTGAGCACCGGGCTGCGGAACAGCCTGAGCTGGAGCATCGGGGACTCCACCCTCAACTCGACGAGTACGAAGGCGACTGCGGAGAGCAGCGACACCGCAAATGCGATGAGTATCAACGGTGAGCCGAATCCGGCGTCCTGGCCGAGGGTGAGGGCGAGCGACAAGCTGAAGAGGGCGATGCTCATCAAGACTGCCCCGGCGATGTCGAACCGCTGCCCCCGAGGGGGCGCAGTCTTGGGCACGAAGCGCAAAGCCAGGTAGGTGCTCACGATGCCCACGGGGATGTTTATGAAGAAGATGGCACGCCAGCTGAACGAGGAGATGAGGAGCCCTCCAAGGACCGGACCGGTGATGATCCCGATGGAAACTGTGGTGCCGATCCAGCCCAACGACTTGCCCCGCTCGCTCGGTGGGAAGGCTTCGACGAGGATCGCCGCCCCCAATGCCAGGATCAGCACGGCGCCGATCGCCTGGAGCACCCGGAACCCGATCAGCCAGGAGACGTTGGGGACCAGACCGCAGGCCGCGGAGGCCACGGTGAAGACGACGATGCCTGTGACGAAGAGCTTCTTCTTGCCGACCACATCGCCGAGACGGCCCATACCCATGGTGAGCGTGGCGATGGTCAGCATGTAGCCGAGAGCGACCCATTGGATGATGTTGAACGACGTCCCCAGCTCATCGACGAGGGTGGGGAAGGCGACGTTGACTATCGATGCGTCGATGGTTGCCAGGATCGTGCTGGCGGCGACGGCGACGAGGACCAGCCACTTCTGGCTGTAGTCGACGTCTGATTGCTGGGTGACCGCGGGAGAGCTCAAGACTACGGGTGGAGAACCGCCTGCAAGGGTGGGGTATTCCCCGATGCCTAGCTCTTGCGGGCGATGAGGACGCCTTCACGCATCGGGGTCGCCACCGCCTCGAAGTCGGGGTCGGCGGCGATGAGACGGTTGAACTCGTCGGTGCCCTGCCCCTCGTCGATCCATCCGGCGCCAGTCGCATACACATTGTCCGCCACGTAGAGACCGCCTGACTTGATGAGTGGTTTGAGGAGTTGGTAGTAGGCGACGTACTCGTTCTTCCTGGCATCGACGAAGGCGAAGTCCACACTTGCGTCGCCGACCTCGGCAGCGATCGCGGGCAAGACGTCGAGGGCTGCGCCCCGGACGATGGTGACCTTGTCGCCCACCCCGGCCCTCTCGAACTCCGACTGCGCGAAGTCGGCGTGCGACTCCTCGGACTCGACGGTGATCAACCGACCGTCTTCGGCCAGTCCCCGAGCGATCCAGATCCCCGAGTACCCGGCCAGCGTCCCCAACTCGATGGCGAGCCTCCCCTCTGTCATCGACACCAGGATCTTGAGAAGGCGGCCCACATCGGCCGAGACCGCGATGGGTGGCAGCCCGGCTTCTACGGCCCGACTCATCAGACCAGCCAGATGATCGTCATACCGACCAAAGACATCTTCGGCGTAGTCGCCGATGTAGCTCCAGCGCTCCGGTGTCATGGGCATAGTGGTGACAATATCCGGCGGCTCAGTCTTCTTGGGATGGAGGCTGGCGCAATCGCTTGGTCGCTCCGCGGGCTCGCTTCTCTTCAAGTCTGCGACGTCTCGACCTCCTCGTGGGCCGGGTCCGCTTCCGTTTCGGATGGTCGATCATCGCCTTTTCGAGCCTCTCCCGGAGCCGCTGACGTGCCAGGGCCCGGTTGCGGAACTGGGAGCGGGAATCGGCAGCGGACACCTCTACCGTCTCGCCAAGACGCTCGACGAGTTTTTCGCGGATCTCGTCTGGCAGCGAAGAGCCCGCGATGTGAAAACGGAGCCTGACTGCGGTCTCGGAGCGATTGGCGTGCTGACCACCCGGCCCGCCCGAGGTCTCGAAGACCTCCTCTAGCTCGTTCGCAGGGATGATGAGTCGGCCGATTGCGAGGTCGTCCATCCCAGCAAGGGTAAGGCGATCCGACGTGGCCGCTCAGCCTTCGTCGTAATACTCGGTGCCCAGGTGGGTGATGAGGTCTTCGCCCATCATGTGGCGCAGGTTGTTCTTCAGCTTGGTGGCCTGAACGAAGAGGTCGT
>Ga0214469_1000477_pt1 | contig 13924 bp, 17 predicted proteins | sample RVTome_10_FD_187340 | JGI IMG/M metagenome (GOLD analysis project Ga0214469, IMG submission 187340) | Soil microbial communities from uranium-contaminated site in the Upper Colorado River Basin, Wyoming, United States - RVT153D57 HiSeq ... | reverse complement strand
CGGCTCTCGGGCAGCAGGTGACCACGCTGCCCCTCGCCGGCTGATTCGGGCACCGTCGCCGGCGCGACCTATACTCGTCCAGGCTGCCGGTCGACCGGCACTCGCCGCCTTAGCTCAGTTGGCCAGAGCGACGCACTCGTAATGCGTAGGTCGTCGGTTCGATTCCGACAGGCGGCTCCCGCCATCAGCCCAGATCAGAGCCTTGGTCACCCGTACTGTTCCTGTAATTCGGTGCCTCATGGGCTGGAAATCCCCCCGAGATGCTCACGTCCGCTGCGCTGTTGCGGCTTGCTCGGCAAGTTGTCGCGTGTCGCGGTCTGCGAGGTAGTGAATTCCGTCGATGATGAGGTGGCGCAGGCCTGCCGCTGCGCATCGCGTGATCGTCGAGAGGACCGCCATGATCAAGGCGCTCGTGTTCAATCTCATCTTCTTCCTCATCTTCACCTTTCCGGCGACCTGGCTGCTGATGCTCTTCGCCGGAAACGTCGGCCTTCAGCTGTCCTACTGGGGCACGCTCCCGCTTGGCATCCTCGTGTCCGTGTTACTGGCCACCGTCGCCACGCCGAACGTCACACTCGTCAGGGAGTAGGCCGATCGCACATGCCCGGCCGGTGCGAGGGTGTCGGAATAGAGCGGCAGTCAGAACGGGTCGGGCATGTTCGCGAACTTGTCGTCGTCGAACTCAGGTGGCCCGGTCGACGCCACCTCGGGTGGGAGACACCAGCCGTATGCGTCGCAGAACCGGCATGCACCCGACGGCCGCAGCTCGTACCGGAGATCGCTTGACATGGCATGACCGATCCCGGCCACGACCCGCTGTGCCGTCGAGACCAGGATCCCGTCGTCGAGAGGGACGAAGTACAGGGCCGCACGGTGGGCCAAGAGCACCTCGAGCTCGGCCCCGCCGGCGTCGCGTTCCCCGCCGACGCCGGCCGCTAGTAGCGGGACGTCGAGAGCAAAGCCGGGGTGGCTGTGCAGAGCGTCGATGACGTCGGTCGGCACGCGGTCCGAGGTCTTGGTCTCACGCCAGACGACACCGCCACTGTCAAGGTGTGCCGTCAGGTCGGGCTCGGTGACGACGACCATGTCGGCGTCGGGGTCGTAGACGACGTGAAGAGGCTCGCAGCGGACGTCGTGGACGCCGCCGAAGCCCAGCAGGCACTGCTCGAGGTGATGGACCAGGTACGGCCGCGCGGCGGCATACGCCTCCGCCGGCACGCCCAACTCGGCGGTCAGGGCAGCGGCCGCGGCCGACTGAGTGGCTGGGTCGGGGATGTCCTCCGGGACACACGCGCGGTGCGGGCTGCGTTCGTGCGCCCACCGCAACCACGCATGAGCCGCCATCCCGCGTTCCCTTCGGTGGTCCCCACCGCCGTCCGGCCCGCCGTCCGGCGGTGCGGGCGGCAGGTGCGAGCGTCGAAGCACGTGGAACTGGGTGGGGCACCTGTCGTAGGTGGCGAGATCGGCTGCGGTGACCCGCGCGGGTGGCGACGGCCGGTCGGGCAGGCCGAGTGCACCGCGAATCTTGGCGACAGCGGGACAGACGTTCAGGAAGTCGCAGTCGGCGCACTGGGAGCCCGGGTTCAGTCCGACGTCGGCCATCGCTTCCTGCACCGGCCAGCCACGGTCTCCGGTATGTCTGCTTCGCCGCGTCGGCGCTGCCGTCGAAGAGCACCTGGTAGGTCCCGTCGGCGAGGCTGAACTACTGACTCGCACCCATTCGGGCGGCCCGACGTGATGCGGATGACGGCCGCCCGCAATCACCCAGCAGGTGACCGCCACGAAGTCGTCGCGCCCGGGGTCGAGCACGCCCCTGACCGCCTTGTAGCGGAGCCGGCACACTTCGCGCATGCTGCCGTCGGCGCTGGCCAGGTGGACACCGGTTGCCCGCACGATTCCCCAGTTACCGCTCAGCTCGATCTCGGGACCCACCTCCAACGGACGGCCGGCGGAGTGGCTGGCGGCGTCGGGCAGGTCAGTGAGCAGGTGTAGCGCATGCCGGACGAACCTGAGCTGCGGCGCCGTCAGGCGTGGATCCGCCGCGGTGGCCTCGTCGATCGTTGCGTCCTCGTCGACGGCCTCGGCCGCGTCGCGCAGCGCGAAGAACAGCCGCGACGCCGGGTCCCACGTCCGCCACCAACGGGTGGCGTCGTTCGGCTGCAAGGACTTGGCAATGCGCCGAGCGCCCAGGGACACCTTGGCAGGGCAACCGAACCGCCCCGACCGGCCGGCGACGGCGCTGGCGGTGACGGAGAACCGGTCACCTCGCCCGATCGTCCACGGGGGTGGTTCGAATGGCGTCACCGCGCCGACTCCAGGCCGTCCCGCTCTCCGGGTGCCTCGGCCCGCTCCAGGGTATTACCGGCCTCGCTGAGTCGGCGCAGGAGGGAGATGAGCGTCGACATCTCGTCCTCGCTGATGTGCGCTGCGACGGCTTCATCGACGGTGGCGGCGAAGAGCCGGTTGTTCCGGACGTACGCGCGGCGACCATCGGCAGTGATGATCACGTTGACCGTGCGCCGGTTCTCCCGTGGCGACTCGCGACGCACCCAGCCGCGCTCCTCCAGCCTGTCCACGAGTCGTGTGGTGGCGCTGGGGCTCAGGCCGAGCCGGTCCGCGAGCTCGGCCATCAGCAGGCGCAGGTCCGGTGCGTTGCTCAGCTCGTACAGGCTTCCGTGCTCGAGCACGGAGACGCCCAGCTCGGACTCCATGCGTCGGGTCAGGTAGCCCCTGACCCGCGCGTGAGCCCGGTGCAGCGTGGCCCAGGTGATCATGGTGAGCGAGGCATTGCTCATGGCGTCGGCACCCTCGACGGCGGTTGACATCCGGAATGGTTCTGGGCGACAGTGTTGCACATGCAACTCTACAATCTGCAACTGTTCGGAGAACGCAGATGAACGTGTTCACGGATGCCGAGCGGACATACCTCCGCGACGAACATCCGCTCGCGCGGCTGGCGACTGTGGGACCCGACGGGACGCCGCACGTGATGCCGGTCGGTATCTACCGCCTGGACGAGGATTCCGATGTGATCGACACGATGGGCCGCGAGCTGACCACGACCAAGAAGTGGCGTGATGTCGTCCGAACCGGACGTGGGGCCATCGTCGTCGACGACGTGCTGCCGCCGTTCAGACCTCGCGGCATCGAGGTCCGCGGACGGGCCGAGGCGATCGATGGACCCGAGCCGGTGATCCGCATACACCCGGAACGCATCGTTGCGTGGGGGCTGGACGACACGCAGACGATGCGCAACGCGCGCGACGTGCAGCCGCGCTGATCCGACTCGATCTGGCGCAGGTCGGTGCCGACGTGGTTTCGCCGCCACCGCCAGGGTATGGGCGGGATGACGACGGACGAAGGAGGAGTGATGACACACGCGGCCGCGATCCTCGACAGCCACCCTGCCCATGTAACGATCACTCATCGCGATCTCGTGGCATGCATCGACGCCTGCTTCGACTGCGCCCAGGCCTGCACGGGGTGCGCAGACGCGTGTCTCGCCGAAGACTCGGTCGCACACCTGCGTACCTGTATCCGGACCAACCTCGACTGCGCCGACGTGTGCGACGCCACCGGGCGGATCCTGTCGAGGCATGCCGGCGCCGATACGGACCTGGCTCGTGCCGCACTCCAGGCCTGCATCACCGCCTGTCAGACGTGTGGAGAAGAGTGCGAGCGTCACGCGGGGATGCACGAACACTGCCGGGTCTGCGCCGAGGCGTGCCGGGCATGCGAGCAGGCGTGCCGGGCACTGCTCGACAACGTCGGCTGACCGAGTCGAGTTGCCCTGCTACCTCTTGAACAGCCCCGTGAGCGTCCCCTGCGCGAGGCTGATGTCGTCGGCCGCCCGGTGCACGTCATCAGCGCTGGGATCCGCCGGAAGCTCAATTGGTGTGGACAGGGCAAACACGCTGAAGACGTAGTGGTGCGCGTGGTCGCCGGGCGGTGGCGCCGGGCCGGCCCAGCCGGTGTCACCGAAGTCGTTCGGCCACTCGCGTCCTCCGGGCGGTGTGTCGTTCTCAGCAACTCGTGTCGCCGTCGGCTCGATGCCCGTCACCAACCAGTGCAGGAAGGTTCCCGAGGGCGCATCGGGGTCTTCGCACATGAGCAGCAGTTCGGCTGCATTGCCCGGCACACCTTCCCACTCCAGCGCGGGCGAGACGTTCTCGTCGTCGTGGCCGTGCCGTCGAGGAATGAAGTCGTCGTCGTCGAAATCCGGGCTGTGAACCTCTATCTGAGCCATGACACATCACCCGTGGGGATCCTTCCTGCCGATCGGACCGATCCGCATGGCATGCCAGGTACCCATTGCCGGCGTGACTACACGAGGGGCCGTGGCGTGCATGGGAAATCGGAGAGCAGGGTACGAGTGATCGACAGTGGCCGCCTGTTCACGGCGGCAGACCCGAAAGGTGCCATGAGATGGACACGTGGGTGATCGTTCTCCTGGTTGCGCTCGCGGTGATAGCGGTGGTGCTCGTCGTCGGCATCATGACTTCTCGGTCAAGCCGGAGCAGGCAAGAGGCCCGCCGTGCAGAGGCGGCCGAGGCTCGCGAAGATGCGGATCAGGTCGCCCGGTCCGCCGAGCGCGAGAGTGCGCGCGCCGACGAGCTCGCCGCACAGGCGCGGCGGCAGCACATCGAGGCCGAGGAGCGGGAGGCCGCAGCGCAGCGGCTCCGAGGAGAAGCAGAGAGCTCGCGCAGTGAGGCGCTCCGCCAACAGACTCGCGCGGACGAACTCGACCCCGATGCCGACCGGCGGCCCGATGCCGACCGGCGGCCTGATGCCGACCGGCGGCCTGATGTCGACCGGCGGCCTGATGTCGACCGGCGGCCCGATGTCGACCGGCGGCCCGATGTCGACCGGCGGCCCGATGCCGAGAACGGTCGCGGTGTCGCAGACGAAGGCGACCAGCGACCTCTGTGACGCTGACGCGCTGACTCCCATCCGGCCGAGGCGGAACCCATGGCTGTCAGGCGGGTGCTGCTCCTCGGTCTGATGGGGTCGGGCAAGACCACTGTGGGGCAAGCGCTCGCCAGCAGGCTGGGGTGGTCCTATGTCGACAACGACGATCTCGTCGAGGAGTCCGCAGGCGCCACGAAGGCCAGCCTGGTGCACGCGCAGGGTGCTGTTGGCCTGCGGGCCGCCGAGGCGCAAGCCTTGCGCCTGGCGATTCGTCGGCCCGGACCCTTCGTGGCCGGAATAGCCGCAGGTGTCGTCCTCGACCCCGACCACGCCGCTCCGTTGGAGGATCCCCCCGACGATGTGGCCTTGGTGTGGCTTCGCGCGCGTATCGACACATTGGCCGAGCGCATTCGCCGTGATCCTGCTGACCGACCGTGGCTGACCGGCGACCTCGAGGAATCGTTACGAGAGATGGCCTCCGTCCGCGAGCGGGTGTTCGCCGAGGTCGCCCACATCATGGTCGACGTCGATGGGATCGCTCCGCAGCGAGCGGCCGCGGAGATCACGCGTCGGCTGGGACTCGGCTAGCGTGCTGTGCCGCTGGGTTCGACTCAGGGATCAGGAACGTGGCGATCGGCGATCGGCGGATCTCTCCGGATGCACCGGGAGGGAAGCAGTCACTGCTCGTCGAGCGTCATGCCCGACATGTCGTCACCCGAGGGTCATAGTGGACCCGTCGAGCGCGAGGTCGGGTGACGAGGCGAGGAATCCGGTCAACCAGTCGTCCTGTACCTGCTGTTCGGGAGAACAGGCCATCATCGTCGCAGCCAGCTCCTCGTCGCCGAGGGCGAGCGCGCCGTCGTCCCATGAGGCTGCCCCGGTGAAACGTGTTGCACCCGGCCGACGCCGACACCCGGTCCGACTCGAAGGAGAGGGTCACGGACGAGCAGCACCGTGGACACGAAGGCGACGGGCGCACGTCGGGTTCGCCTCGTCACCGTGAGCCTCCTCCTCGGGCACTTCGGCGAACGTGGCCATTGTGGTGACGCCACTCCGTGGCAACGCAGCCAACGAGCCACACACTCTGCCCAGGCGTGTGATCGTCTCATGGTTCACTGACTTCGGAGTCCGTGCTGTGAGGGGAGTGGAGGTGCACCCATGACAGGCCAGGACACCGCCGCGACGAACTACGGCGTGCACTCCGAGGTGGGCAGGCTGCGCAAGGTGCTGGTCTGCGCCCCCGGGCTCGCGCACCGCAGACTGACCCCCACCAACGCCGACGAGTTGCTGTTCGACGACGTGATGTGGGTCGAGAACGCTCAGCGCGATCACGCTGACTTCGTGAACAAGCTCCGCAGCCGCGGAGTCGACGTCGTGGAGTTGCACGAGGTCCTCGCCCAGACGGTGGCGGTCCCGGAGGCGAAGACGTGGCTGCTTGACCGCAAGATCATCGCCAACCGAGTGGGGCTGGGGCTGATCGACGACACCCGTTCATTCCTCGACTCGCTGCAGCCTCGCGCCCTCGCCGAGTACCTGATCGGTGGGCTTTCCACCTCCGATCTGCCCGAGGATTTCCGCTCCGCGTACGTCGCGCTCGCCCGCGAGGCTACGGGTGCTCGCGAGTACCTCATGCCACCGCTTCCCAACACCCTGTACACGCGCGACACCACGTGCTGGCTGTACGGCGGAGTGACGTTCAACCCGTTGTACTGGCCGGCTCGCCACGACGAGACGCTGCTCTACAAGGCGATCTACGAGTTTCATCCGGATTTCGTCGGCGCCACGGTGTGGTGGGGCGATCCCGAGCAGGACTGGGCGCAGGCGACGTTCGAGGGCGGTGACATCATGCCGATCGGCAACGGCGCGGTGCTGATGGGCATGAGCGAGCGCACGTCGCGTCAGGCCATCACCCAGGTCGCGGCGGCGCTGTTCGAGAACGGCGCCGCCGAGCGCGTCGTCGTCGCCGGCATGCCCAAGCTGCGTGCGGCGATGCACCTCGACACGGTGTTCACCTTCGCCGATCGTGACGTCGTGACGCTCTACCCGACGATCGTCGACGGCATCCACGCGTTCTCCCTTCGACCCAGCGACCGATCTCCGGGCATCGAGGTCACGGACGAGGGTTCCAGGCCTTTCGTCGACGTCGTGGCCGAATCGCTCGGCCTGCCTGAGCTGCGGGTGGTCGAAACCGGTGGCGACGTCTACGCCTCGGAACGCCAGCAGTGGGACAGCGGCAACAACGCGGTCGCCCTCGAACCGGGTGTCGTCTTCACCTACGACCGGAACACCCAGACCAACACCCTGCTGCGCAAGACCGGTGTCGAGGTCATCACGATCGTCGGTGCCGAACTCGGGCGCGGGCGCGGCGGCGGGCACTGCATGACCTGCCCACTGCTACGCGACGCGGTCGAGTTCTGACGCCATCGGCTACGTCCCGGCGTAGGCCCAGCCGGTCCACATGTCGACTGTCACGACGATGACGGGCCCGTTGGGCGGCTGCCGCCGGTACTGGTCGTACTTCGTCGCCAGCGCGTCGAGGTACTCCTGTCGCTTCGGATCGGCTCGGATGATCTCGGCGTGGCCGTCGGCCCGGATCCACCACAGCCGGGTCCAGTCGTCGTCGTAGTGGTCGCAGAGCACTGCCACCCGCGGGTTGTCGACGATGTTCCGGACTCGGCGCACGTTCGTCGTCGACTTCGGCTTCCGGTCGATCGCGGTCAGGATCTGCTCCCCGATGAGGGCGAAGGTGATCGGGACGAGGTGTGGGCGGTGGTCGCCGCCTGCCGTGGCGAGATGAGCCACTCGGGCTGCCGACATGCGTTCGCGGCAGGTCTCTCGGTCCAGTCGCATGCGCTCAGCCAAGCGCCTCGGCGACGACGCGCAGATCCGACACCAGCCCGTCGTACATGGCGGTGCGGTCCCGCGACCGGAGCACGGCCGACGGGTGGATCGTCGCCGCCACCACGAGGTCGGGGCTCAACGGCTCGGGCGACTCGAGCCTCGTGCCCCGCTGGCGGGTCACTCGGAACGATGGCCCGAAGACGGCCTTGCCCGCCGTCGCCACCCTGCGGGCTCGAACGCCTCGGCTCCCGGCATGTCTCGTGTCGTTCCCTGCCGTGTCGACTTCAACCGTGCCGTCGGCGCTCGTCGGGCGTCAGGCCAGGCTGCTGATCCCGAAGGCGACGGTGAAGCCGAGCACGGTGACCAGGCCGGTGGCAGGCCCGCTGTGCTCGTAGGCCTCGGGGATCATCGTGTCCGTGAGCATCGTGAGCAGCGCACCCGCGGCGAAGGCCTGGACCATTGCGACCGTGGCGCCGCTCGCATCGCCGAGCAGCGTGTAGCCCAGCCCCGCGGCAATCCCCGAGACCAGCGTCGTCGCCCCCCACAAGAGCATCAACTGAGACGGCCGGGCGCCGCTCTTGAGCAGTCCGGTGGTCGCGGCCATGGACTCCGGAAGGTTCGACAGGAAGACGGCGGCGAGAATGGCCCAGCTGACACCGGAACCCGCCACCAGGGTCGTGCCCAGGACCACCGACTCGGGCACACCGTCCAGGACGGTACCCAGGGCGATGGCTGCGGCTCCGCCTCCGTCCTGGGCGCCCGATGAGCGCTTCCGATCGCGCCCTCCCATCCGGTCGATGAGCAGGTCGCCCACGTAGAAGGCGAGGGCCCCGGCGGCAAGACCGGCGATCAGGACGACCGCGTTGCTCGCCTCGAACGCGTCCTGAACCAGGTCGTATGCCACGGCGCTGAGGAGCACTCCCGCGCCGAATGCCATGATCATCGCCAACGTCCGCTGGCCAGGCGGACGGATGAGGACGGCGACGGCGCCTATCAGCAATGACGAACTGGCCAGCAGACCCCATCCGAACGCACTCATCGGCTACCCCTCGCGCGGCACGGCGGCGGACCGGTCGCTCCGTGCCGCACAGCGTAGAGATCGAACCATCGGACCGAGACCGTTTCACCGGGCGGGAACCAATCCGCGCGATCACCGGCTGCGAACCCCTGGTGTTCGAGCTTCGGCGGTCGGCGAGCGGCGTGCGAACCGGCGAGGTTTCGAGACCAGGACGGGTCCGAGGGTCACAGGGGAGCCCTCGGGCCCGTTCGCGGTCGGGTGCATCCGTCACCACGGCGCCTGGATCGTGAATCGACGATCCGGACCGCTGCCCTGTCGCCTGTCAAGCGGACGCGCCGTGAACTGGTGAGATTCCTGTGACATCTGTTCCCTGATGTGACGCACGTGATTAGTCTCGGAGGGTGCGGACGACCGCGTTCGCTTGCCCGGCGTCGTTGGGAGTGCCGTGCTGATGCGTGGCCGATCCATGGTTGTCGGTGCCGCCGCGGCCGTGATCACGGGTGCACTGACGGTCCCTGGCGCAGCTGATCCTCTGTACCCCTTGCAGAACGATGTCGACGACGCCCGTCGGGTCGAGGACTCCGCCGCTGCCGCCATCGTCGCGATCGAGGAGGATCTCGCTGCCGTGACCGTCCGCCTGGATGACCTGCAGGTCACGGCGGCGCGCGCCGTCGAGGCACACAATGGTGCCGTCCTCGCGCTGACCGCGGCCAGGCAGGCGGAGCGCGTGGCCGCCACTGAGGCGCTGTCCGCGGGGGCAGCGGCGGACGGCGCGCACGTCGAACTGGGCAAGCTTGCCGCCGCGTCCTATCGCAACGGCGGCCAGTTCACGCATCTCGCATTCATCCTCGACGCGGCTGACGACGCACAGTTTCTCGACGGCGCGACAATGCTCCATTCGGTCACGACGACCCAGCACGCGATCTTCGAGAGATGGGAGGCGGCGGCAGGAACTGCCCGAGCCGCGGCGGATCGGGCGGCGCGGGCCCTGGACGATCGGCAGGCGGCCGAGGCCGCTGCGCAGCGGGCCTTCGAGACTGCGGCGCGTGCCGTCGCCGAACAGGAAGCCGTGCTCGCGACGGCGGAAGCCGACCGCTCGTCACTCATCGCGGCTCTGGCCGAAGCCCGTGGCACGACCATCGCGCTCGAGCGTGAGCGCCAGGCGGGTCTGGCGGCTGAGCAGGTCGCCGCACGCGAACGGGATGCCGGACACGAGGCCGAACAGCCGATCCGGGTGGCCGCAGCCGCTCCATCGGCGCCGATGCCGACCGCAGCTTCGGACCCGGCAGCGGGCCTGCCCGCCGTCGCATCCGTCGATCCCGAGCCGGCCGAACCGTCTGGGCCGCCCCCGACCAGGCAGGCGGCGGCGTCGCCGGAGGCCTCGCAGGCCCCGCCGCCACCCCCGCCCGTTTCACCGCCGCCGCCACCCGCACCCGCACCCGCGCCGCCGCCGCCCCCGTCGCCGGCGCCCCCGCCGAACGCGTCCGCAGCTCAGCGCGCGATCGACTACGCACGGGCGCAACTCGGCAAGCCGTACCGATGGGGGGCCGCGGGCCCCGACGCGTTCGACTGCTCGGGGCTGACAATGCGAGCGTGGCAGCGGGGCGGCACGTACCTACCGCACTGGAGCGTCGCACAGGCCCGCGCGGTCACCAGGGTGTCGTACGCGAAGCTCCTCCCGGGTGACCTGATCTTCTGGTCCGACAACGGCCAGGCATCCGGCACCTACCACGTCGGGCTCTACATCGGCAGCGGCAGGATGATCCACGCCCCACGCCCGGGGAAGGTCGTCGAGATCCAGTCGGTCTTCTACTGGCGCACGCCCTCGTTCTACGGCCGCGTCTGATCGACCGCTGGCCGCAGCCGCCGCGCAAGCTGTCAGGGTGAACCCGGCGACGACCAGCGGAAAGCACGCGGCTGGGCCGGACAACGCGGCCGGTGGCTCAATGGGAGTAGTACCCGGTGTCGCGGGCACGCTGGTACGACCGCTCGATCTCGGCTTCCGCCTCGACCCGGGTAGCCCACGTCGCACCCTCCACCGACTTGCCGGGCTCGAGTTCCTTGTAGACCTCGAAGAAGTGCTGGATCTCCATCCGCTCGAACTCAGGGATGTCGTACAGATCGTTCAACAGCGTCTTGCGGACGTCAGCCGCCGGCACGCACATCACCTTGTCGTCGCCGCCGGCCTCGTCCTTCATGCGGAACATGCCCAGTGCCCGGCAGCGGATCAGGCAGCCGGGAAAGGTCGGCTCCTCGATGAGCACGAGCGCGTCGAGCGGGTCACCGTCCTCGCCGAGTGTCCGTTCGATGAATCCGTAGTCGGCGGGGTAGCGGGTCGAGGTGAACAACCGCCGATCGAGTTTGATGCGGCCGGTCTCGTGATCGAGCTCGTACTTGTTCCGGCTGCCCGCCGGGATCTCGATGGTGACGTCGAACTCCACGATGCCTCCTGCTCACGGCTGACGCGAGTGTCCCGTACCGTGACCGTTCGTGTCTCGTCGTGTGGCCGCCCTGCTCGCCGCGTTGGCCGTGGTGCTGGGTGCCGGAATCGCGACGGTGCTGGTCACCGGTGTCGTCGACCTGAGCCCGCAGGCCGAGTCCACACCCGAGCCGTCGGCGAGCGAGACACCCAGCCCGGAGCCGGTGCCGACCGTGCTGCCGGCGGCGGCGTCGACCCCGATGGCCGGGTCCGTCGATATTGCCGATGCCCTGGGACCGGCCCTGGCGGCCGGCGCGCTGGGTGAGCGCGTCGGCGTCTCCGTCGTTGACCTCGACACCGGCGCGACCGCGTACGAGAGCGGTCCGGACGCGCTGATCCCGGCGAGCACCCTGAAGATCCTCACGGCGGCCGCCGCGTTGGACGTGATGGATGCCGACCACCGCTTCACCACCCGGGCGGTCGAGGGCACGGAGCCCGGCCAGATCGTTCTCGTCGGCGGCGGCGACCCGACACTGACGGCCGACGATCAGCCTGCGCCGGGAAGGACGCAGCTGTCGGTCCTGGCCCAGGCTACGGCCGCCGCCCTCCAGGCTGCCGGAACGACGAGCGTCCGCCTGCTCGTGGACGACGCTCTGTTCACCGGGCCGGCCGTGGACCCCGACTGGCAGTCCACGTACGTACGGTCGGGCGTCGTCGGTCCCGTCAGCGCCCTGGCTGTGGATGGTGGACGGCAGACCCCCGATACCGATCGCCGCTCGGCCGACCCCGCGTTGGCCGCTGCGGCTGCCTTCGCCGTCATGCTGGCGTCGAACGGCATCGACGTTTCCTCCGAGCCCGTGCGCGGCCATGCCGGGGCCGGCGCGACCGTACTCGCCGCCGCCCGATCGGCACCGCTGTCCGACATCGTGGAGCACATGCTCGCCGTCAGCGACAACGACGAAGCAGAGGTGCTGGCCCGTCACCTCGCGCGGGCAGCGGGTCGTCCGGCCACGTCCGAATCGGGAGAGCAGGCGATCATCCAGGCTCTGACCGGACTCGGCGTCGACGTGGTGGGCCTGGCGGTTCTCGACGGCAGTGGCCTGGCGAGGGGTAGCGCCGTGCCCCCAGAGGTGTTGACTGCGACTCTCCGCGTGGCCGGTGGTTCCACGCACCCGCACCTGCGCCCGGTGTTGACCGGCCTTCCCGTGGCCGGATTCACCGGCACCCTGGACGAGCGGTTCGACTCTCCGGCGGCGACGGATGGGGTGGGCCTGATCCGCGCGAAGACGGGGTCGTTGACCGGCGTCAGCTCGCTGGCAGGCACCGTCGTGGCACGTGATGGCACGGCGTACGCATTCGCGATGATGGCCGACGACGTTCCCAACGCCGTGGCGGCACGGTCGGCACTGGACGACGCGGCTGCAGCCTTGGCCCGCTGCGGGTGCGCCGCACCTGCCCCGAGCCCCTGAACCGGGCGCTCACGTAGCGTGAGGGCATGACGTCGTACGAACCGGCAGACATCGTCGACTGGGATCTCGCGGTCGCGACCGCCCGCCGGCTGGCCAAGCCGGGCCCGGTCGTGAGCATCGAGGAGGCCCGTGGGGTGGTGACCGACCTCAAGGCCTTCGCCGGCGAGGCGACGGCACACGTGCGGTCGTTCACCGGGCTCGACGGCTCGCCCGCTCCGGCACCCGTGGTCGTCGTCGACCGGGGAGGTTGGGTACAGGCCAACGCCGACGGGATGCGCCAGATCATCGCGCCGCTTGCCGACAAGCTCCGCGAGCGGCGAACCGGAACGGGGCTGCTCGAGCAGGTCGGGCCCAAGGTGACCGGAGTCGAGACGGGTGCCCTGCTGGCGTTCCTGTCCGCAAAGGTGCTCGGGCAGTTCGACCCGTTCTGGTCCGACGGTTCCGACTCCGCCGGACGGCTGTTGCTCGTGGCGCCCAACGTCGTCCACGTCGAGCGGGAGCTGAAGGTGGACGCGCGCGACTTTCGGATGTGGGTATGTCTCCACGAGGAGACTCACCGGGTGCAGTTCACGGCGGTGCCCTGGCTGCGCGACCACCTGCGCAGCGAGATCGAGTCCTTCGTCGGTGCCACCGAGGTCGACCCGGCCGTCTTGATGTCACGGCTGCGCGACGTGGCGAGGTCGGTGATCGAGAGCGCGCAGGGCGGTCAAGGCGGGCCGTCGGTGCTCGACCTCGTGCAGTCACCGGAGCAGAAGGTCGTGATCGACCGCGTGACCGCGGTGATGTCGCTGCTCGAAGGGCACGCGGACGTCGTCATGGACGGCGTGGGACCCGACGTCGTGCCAAGCGTGGCGACCATCCGCGAGAAGTTCCAGCGCCGGCGCGCCGGCGCGGGCGGCCTCGACCGCACGCTGCGCAGACTGCTCGGCCTGGAGGCGAAGATGCGCCAGTACCGGGACGGCGCGAAATTCGTCAACGGCGTCGTGGAGCGCGTCGGGATGACGGGCTTCAACCGGGTCTGGGAGTCCGCGGAGACGCTGCCCGGCCTGGACGAGATCACCGACCCGGTCGCCTGGGTACGGCGCGTCCACGGTCAGGCGGCCCTTCCGCAATGAGCCCATCGATCCGTACCCCGGCTCCTGCGGATTGACCCAGCATGTCGGCGGCCCATCTGGCGGTGCGGCGCGCAGTTCGAGAGGGTCTCCGCGACATTCCGATCGACCGTCTCGTGCTCGTGGCGTGCTCGGGGGGTCCCGACTCGATGGCGTT
>Ga0214469_1000476_pt1 | contig 13925 bp, 14 predicted proteins | sample RVTome_10_FD_187340 | JGI IMG/M metagenome (GOLD analysis project Ga0214469, IMG submission 187340) | Soil microbial communities from uranium-contaminated site in the Upper Colorado River Basin, Wyoming, United States - RVT153D57 HiSeq ... | reverse complement strand
GAGCGGCATCGACCCCGACGACGTCGCCGCCCAGGTGGTCGATGCCATCCGAACCGGCCGCTTCTGGGTGCTGACCCACCCCACCACGGTGGAATCCGCCCGCAAGCGCTGGGACGCCATCGCAGTTGACGGCCAGCCCGTGCTCTGGGACGCGACGGCCGGCTGACAGGACGCCGACGTGCTCGCCCGGCCGGGACTGGCCCAGAGGGTCATGTCGCTCGACCCTCCGGAGCCGCCCCCAGGACCGAGCCGTGACGAGCTCGTCGGGCTGGTCGGACGGAAGTCGGTCGTAGCAACATCGTGAGCATGCGCATCGGCGTCAACGACATCGAGCTCGAAGTCCAGGTCGAGGAGCCGGCGGATCATGCCGAGGCCCCGGCCGTCCTGCTGCTCCACGGCTGGCCCGACTCCCACCGGCTCTGGCGGCACCAGGTGCCCGCCCTCACGGCCGCCGGCTTTCGTACCGTCGCGCCCGACCTCCGCGGCTTCGGCGCCTCCGACCGGCCGGACGACGTCGAGGCCTACGGCCTGGCTCACATCCTGGGCGACGTGGTCGGGATCCTCGACCATCTGGGCGTCGACCGTGCCCACGTGGTGGGCCACGACTGGGGCGCGGCGGTGGCCTGGGCGTTGGCGGCGCTCTTCCCCGATCGCGTCGACCATCTCGTCGCCCTGTCGGTCGGTCACCCCTCGGCCTACCGCGCCGCCGGTCTCTCCCAACGCGAGAAGTCCTGGTACATGCTGCTGTTCCTGTTCGAGGGCGTCGCCGAGCGCTGGCTCTCGGACGACGAGTACGCCAACTTCCGGTCGTGGTCCCGGCACCCGGACGCCGACGCGGTGACCGCCGAGCTGTCCCGACCCGGCGCGTTGACGGCGAGCCTCAACTGGTACCGAGCCAACCTCCCCGCGGCGGCACTGGTCGAGCCCGCGCTCGAGGTGCCGCCGGTGGCTCGGCCCACGATGGGCCTGTGGAGCAAGGACGACATCGCCCTCGTCGAGGAGAACGTGACCGGTTCTGCCGCCCACGTGACCGGCGGGTGGCGCTACGAGCGCATCGACGGAGCCGGTCACTGGCTCCAGCTCGACACGCCCGACGAGCTGACCGCGCTGTTGCTCGACTTCCTCCCTCCACCCGGGTAGGGCTCAGCCGCCTTCCAGCGCGTCGATGGCCGCGGCCAGCGCCAGCGTGCGGCGGGCCTGCTCGACGTGGAGGTTCTCGATCATGCGGCCGTCGACGGTGACCACCCCGCGACCCTCGGCCTCGGCCTGCTCGAACGCCGCGATGATGTGGCCGGCGCGCTCCACCTCGTCGGCCGCCGGCGCGAACACCCGATTGCAGGGCTCGAGCTGGCTCGGGTGGATCAACGTCTTGCCGTCGAAGCCCAACTGGCGGCCCTGGCGGCACTCGGCCTCGAACCCCTCGGCGTCGGCGATGTCGTTGTAGACGCCGTCGAGGATGACCTTTCTGGTGGCGCGGGCGGCGAGCAGGCAGAGCCCGAGCGCAACAGCCAAGGGCTGCCGTCCGGGAACGTGCTCGGCCTGGAGCTCCTTGGCGAGGTCGTTGGTGCCCATCACCAGCACCGTCAGCCGCTCGGAGGCGGCACAGATCTCCTCGGCGCGCAGCGTCGCCGCCGGGGTCTCGAGCATGGCCCAGACGGCGGTGCCGTCGGGGGCCCCACCGGCCTCGAGCGCCTTTTCGATGGCGTGCACCGCGCCCGCCGAGTCCACCTTGGGGACCACCACCGCGGCGGGACCGGTGGCGGCCGCCGCCCGCAGGTCGTCGTCGTGCCAGGCGGTGCCGGCGCCGTTTATGCGGATCGTCACCTCGCGGTGCCCGTAGCGGCCCGACGCCGCCGCCTCGCAGACCCGCTCCCGTGCCTCGCCCTTGGCGTCGGGTGCCACTGCGTCCTCCAGGTCGAGGATGAGGGCGTCGGCCGGCAGGGCCTCGGCCTTGGCCAGGGCACGCTCGTTGGCGCCCGGCATGTAGAGGACCGACCGCCGGGGCCGCAGCGCAGACTCCTCGTCGGCGCTCACCCGTTCTCTGGCTCCGTCCCGACGAAGCCGTAGGCGGCGGCCAGCTCGGGATCCCGATCGGCGAGCTGATGGGCCAGCTCGACGATCACCTTGCACTGCTTGACCGAGGCATCGTCCTCCATCTTGCCGTCGAGCATGATGGCGCCAGTGCCGTCGCCCATGGCCTCGATGACGCGCCGGGCGTGGGCAACGTCAGCCGGATCGGGGCTGAAGACCCGCTTGGCGATGTCGATCTGCGCGGGGTGCAGGCTCCAGGCGCCGACGCAGCCGAGCAGGAAGGCGTTGCGGAACTGATCCTCGCAGGCGACGACGTCCTTGATGTCGCCGAAGGGCCCGTAGTACGGCAACACGCCGTTGGACACGCACGCGTCCACCATCCGGGCCAGCGTGTAGTGCCACAGGTCCTGCTGGAATGTGGCGCGGGGTGCGTCCTGGTCGTCGGGGTCGGGATCCTGGCGCACCAGGTAGCCGGGGTGACCGCCTCCCACGCGGGTGGTCTTCATGCGACGGTTGGCGGCCAGGTCGGCCGGCCCCAGCGAGAGCCCCTGCATGCGGGGGCTGGCCGCACAGATCTCCTCGACGTTGACCACGCCCCGGGCGGTCTCGAGGATGGCGTGCACCAGCAGCGGCTCGGTGAGCCCGGCCCTGGCCTCGAGCTGGGCGAGCAGGCGGTCGACGTAGTGGAGGTCCTCGGGCCCCTCGACTTTGGGGATCATGATGACGTCGAGGGCGTCGCCGACTTCGCCGACAGCGGTGACGAGGTCGTCGAGCCCCCAGGGCGAGTCGAGGGAGTTGACCCGGGTCCACAACTGAGTGTCGGGCGCGCTCCATTTCTTGCCCACCTCGACCATCCCCGCCCGGGCGGCCTCCTTGTCGGCTGCCGGCACGCCGTCCTCGAGGTTTGCCAGCAGGACGTCGACCTGGCCGGCCATGTCCGGCACCTTGGCCACCATCTTCGGGTTCGACGCCGGGAAGAAGTGGATCATCCGGGAGGGCCGGACGGGGATTTCCCGCAGCGGCGCGGGCGCTCCCACCGCCAGCGGGCGGAAGAAGTCCTTGGGCGGACGGTGTCCAGGCATGTCCAGGGATGCTACTGGCGGCCCGCGCGCCCCCGGCCGCCCCAGGAGAGGGGGATGCCGCAGCGCCGGTGCGCGGAGGACCGACACCCGGCACCGATGAGTTTCGCTCGGTGCCACCGTCCTAGGGCTACGGCCGGTCCGGGTTCGTACGACTGAGGGAGTAGTCGTATTTCGTACCAGGGGCCGATGTGGCCGGCAGTACCCTGGTCATAAGGTGAATCCATGGGACAGAAGCGCTTGCATCCGAGGAGTGACAGCCCGACGTGGATCGACGTCCTGCGGGCAGTCGCTGCGCGCAAGCGGCGCGAAGAGACCGAGGGTCAGCGTTCCGGCTCTTTCGCACACCAAGGCTGAACCTGGCAGCCCTTAACGCGGTGCTGCGCGGACCAGCCCGGCCCGCTCACCCCGGGCGACCACCTTGACCGCCATCTTGCGGGAGGCCCCGTCGACCATCTCGTCGCCGAAGCGGACCGCGCCCCGGCCCTCGTCGCCGGCAGCCCGATCGAGGGCGTCGAGCACGGCCCAGGCGCGGTCGAACTGCTCCTGTGTAGGCGAGAACGCCTCGTTGACGATCGGCACCTGGTCGGGATGGACGGTCCACTTGCCGTCGACGCCGAGGACGCGGGCCCGCCGGCAGTAGTCCCGCAGCCCGTCGAGGTCGCGGATCCGCAGGTAGGGACCATCGACGACCTGCAGGCCGTGGGCCCGGCCGGCGGCGAGGATGCGGCTGAGGACGTAGTGGAAGTGGTCGCCGGGGTAGTCGGGGATCTCCACGCCGGCCGTGAGCATCGGCATCTGCATCGAGGCCGCGAAGTCGGCGGGCCCGAACACGACCGCCTCGAGCCGAGCCGAGGCGGCACAGATCGCCTCGACCTCGATCAGCCCGGCGGGCGACTCGATCTGTGCCTCGATGCCGACGTGACCCACGGGCAGGCCCGCCCGGATCTCGGCCTGGCGCAACACCAGGTCGGCGGCCACCACCTGCGCCGGGCTCTCGACCTTGGGGAGGACGATCTCGTCGAGGCGTGGGCCGGCCGCGGCGACGATCTCGAGAATGTCGAAGGTGGTCCATCGGGTCGACCAGTCGTTCACCCGCACGGCGACGATCGTGTCGCCCCAGTCACCCGTGCCGACGGCGTCGGCGACGGTGGCCCGGGCGGCCTCCTTCTCCGTGGGCGTGACGGCATCCTCGAGGTCGAGGAGCACCATGTCGGCAGGGAGGCTCCGCGCCTTGGCGATGAACCGCGGGTTCGATCCCGGCACGGCGTGGCACGACCGCCGAGGCAGGTCACGCGACCTTGGCGACATGGCAGGCGGAGGCTACGCCGCAGCGGCGACCAGGTCGGCCGGGAGCAGTTGCTCGGTGACCAGGCGCTCGAACCGAGCGGGATCGCCGTCGACGTACGCCCTGCACAGGCGTAGCCCCTCGGTGTAGCAGTGGCTGTAGGCCCGCCACGTCGGGTCGGTGAGGAACGACACGGCCTTCTCAGCCCGGTTGTGGGGCAGCAGCGCCCAACGCTCGAGGTAGGCAACCACGTCCTCGACCGGCCAACCGCCGTCGTGCAGGTGGACGGCGGCGTTCGACCGCACCCACGAGAGCGCCTCGGCCGATTCGGCCACGGCCGCAGCCACCTCGGCGTCGTAGCGGATGCCCAGTGACCGGAGGTGCTCGGCCACCACCCCCTCCGGACGTCGCCCGACCACGACCTCGATCCCGAGGTCGGCCAGGCCCTCGGCCATGGTGCATTGGGGCGTGCCCACGAGGAAGATCGACTCCTCGAGCCACCGGCGCCGGCGGACCAGGCCCACCTCCTTGCGCGTGTGCTCCGTGTGATGACCCGGGTACGCCTCGTGGGCCACCAGGTGGCCGAGCGTCAGCGAGAGCACCGGCAGGTCGAGGTTGACGGCCACCCGGCTGCGCAGCCCACCCTCGTAGTAGTTGAAGCCCGACCACGGCTTGTCGGTCTCGAAGATCCACTCGACGTGCTCGCCGTCCGGCAGCCCGAAGAGCCGCTGGGTGCGCTCCCGCAGGTCGTCGGCCAGCGCCCGGATGGCGGGCTCGAGCTTGTCCGGCGGCACCGCGTGCGCCTCGCGCCAGGCGATGTACCGCTCGCGCAGCGGTGCACCGCCATCGGCGGGCAGGACCTGGTCGAGGCGCCGATGAGCGGCCGCGAACTGGTCGTCCGGTACGAGCGCGGGGCGGGCCCCGTAGCACGACTCGACCTCGTCGAGGTAGCCGATGGCCGTGCCCGCCAGCTTGTGGGCGCTGGTGCGGAGGCCTAATGCCTGGGCCCGGATCCACCGACGACGCCCGGCATCGAGCCGGTCGTCACTATGGCCCCCTACATCGAGGTCGGCGACCAGGCGACCGGCGTCGGCCGCCAGCTCCGCGGGCGGGCGCGGCGGCTCGGCCTCGGCCCGGGCGGCCAGCGCGGGCGGGCCGTAGTAGGCGTCGACGAACCCGTCTACGTGGCGGCCGAGCCGCAACCCCAGCTCGATGTAGCGCTCGACGACGTCAGCCACGCCGGACCCGAGCACACGTCAACCCAGCTTCTCCCGGAAGAAATCGAGCGTCTCGCGCCAGCACGCGGCCGACGCATCGGGGTCGTGGACCTCGGGCCGCGTGTCGTTGAAGAAGGCGTGGTCGGCGCCGGGCACCACGTGGATCCGGGCATCGAGGCCCGCCGCGTGCATGTTCCCCTGCATCTGCTCGGCCAGGTCGGGGGTGAAGTACCCGTCCTTCTCGGCGTAGTGGCCGAGGACCGCGGCGTCGAGCGTCGACCAGTCGGGCTCGGACCCGGGCCACACGAACAACCCGTACCAGGGGACCGCCGCCTTGACCTTGTCGGGTCGCCGGGAAGCGAGCACCAGCGCCAGCCCGCCGCCCATGCAGAATCCGGTGACGCCCACCCGGTCGCTCCCCGACACCTCGGCCACCTTGTCGACCGCGCCGGACATGTCCCTGGCGGCCTGGTCGATGTTGAGCGCCATCATGAGCTTGCCGGCCTCGTCGGGCTCGCTGGCCTTCTGACCGTGGAACAGGTCGGGCGCCAGGGCCACGAAGCCCTCGATGGCAAGGCGCTCGCACACGTCTTCGATGTGGGGCACGAGGCCCCACCATTCCTGGATGACGACCACGGGGATCCCCCGGCCGCCCTCGGGCACGGCCAGGTAGCCCTGGGCGGTGCCGCCGTTGCTCGGGAACTCGACGATCTCTCCCATGGCGGCCGACGCTAACGCGCGTGCACTGCTGGGTCCTGCGCACCCACACGGGCGGGGCGTGGGGGCAGGGGCTCCCCCGAGATCAGTACTGGCCCTCGAGCTTGCGGTGGTCCCAGGAAACGATGCGGTCGACGTGGACGATCACGCCCACCCGTTTGGCGCCTGTGCGCTCGAGGAAGGGTTGCGCCTCGTCGGACAACTGACCGAGGTACCGCTCGAAAACGCTGCGGCCGATGGCCATCCGGCCGTCGTACCCCGGCACCAGCTCCGCCCGGCCCACGAGCTCGACACCCTGCAGCTCCTCGTACGTGTCGCCGGTCTCGACCAGGCACGTGATCTGCGGGTTGCGCTCGAGGTTGAGGATCTTCTGCGACTTGCCGAACGTCCAGAACCCCGGTGCCTGCCCCACGAAGCCGTACCACATGGCCACCATGTGGATCGTCCCGTCGTGATTGATGGTCGCGACGTTCATGGTGTGACGCCCTCGGAGGAACTCGGCCACCTCGTCGTCGGACATGCGGATCAGATCGCGGCGTTTCATGGCGGGGGATTCTTTCAGCTCTCGGGGTTGCGGCCGGCGGGAGTGCGAGCGACCGCCGAGATATCAACGTCAGGCTGCGGGGGCCGTCGGCTCCTATCGGCCGGGCGGCGCGTGCAGCAGCTCGGGCGGGCAGGGGCACGGCACCTGGCGGGGCTCGATGACCCGGTCGATCCCCTCGATCGGAACCACCTCACCCGTTGCAGCACCCGTGCGGCTGACGACGGCATCGAACAGCGGGCCCGGCAGGCGCCGGCCCACGGCCACCAGCAGCCACACGGCCGCCCCCGTCTCGCGGGCCCCGGCCACCGCCCGGGCCGTCCCCGACGCGCCGAGGAACCGGTCGGGCGCGGCGGCACCAGTCTCGACGAGCAGGACCGTCTCGCCGGCACCGATTCGCGGGCGAGCGTCGTCGGCGTCGACCACCTCGAGGTCGTCGCGCATGGCCGCCAGGTCGTGGACGAGGTCCGAACCACCGGCGGCGTCGGCGATCACTGTGACGACCGCGCCGTCGGGCAACTCGAGGCTCAGGTCGAGCCGGGCGGGATCGTCGTCCAGCTCGAGGGCGATCGTCCGGGCCTCCGCCCGGGCGTCGTCGGCGGCGAGCAACCGGGCGCAGGTCCACCACAGGGCCCCGGCCGCCGGGTGCCGGTCGATCAGGCGGCGACACGACGTGAGCAGGCTCATCGGGTCGAACGCCAGCGACCCGAGCACCGACGCAGCCTCGCTGGCCAGCAGCGTCTGCTCGACGTCTCGCGCTCGCGCCACCGCCCGCAGCCGCTCAATCGGGTGCATCAGTCCGACCGTAGCCCCGAATCTGCTCCCCGAAACCGCAGCTTGCTACCGTCTCGGGCCGTGGCGACCGACCCCCCTGGTGACCTCCAGCTCGCGCCGCTCGACGGTGAGCCACGGACCCTCGACGCGTGGCTGACCACGTTCCACCTGGCGGCGGTGGTCCTCGATCCCTACACCTACGAGAGCGCCTGGCTCCTGGAGACGGCCGGTCGCATCCTCGAGGACTTCCGCGGCGCCGACTGCCGGATCGCGTTCGTCGTGACCGCCAACGCCGACGACACCCGCGAGTTCCTCGGCCCGTGGGCCCAGAGGATGCTGACCTTCGCCGACCCGGACCGCGACCTCGTCAAGGCCATCGGGGTCAACGAGCTGCCCGCCTTCGTGCACCTGCGCCAGGACCGGTCGGTCGCCGCCCTTGCCGAGGGGTGGGATCCGCCGGAGTGGCGGGAAGCAGTGTCCGAGCTCGCCAAGGCGATGAGCTGGACGCGGCCCAACATCCCCGGGCCGGCCGATCCCAAGCCGTACCCCGGCTCCCCCGCCCTCGGCGCCTGAGGGCCGGGGCGGGCGAGGCAACACGGTCCGGGCCAAGATTCTCGAGGCAGTCCGGTTCGGGGGCCGGTCCCTATTGCCTCGAGAGCCCCGCGGCGGTCCCTATTGCTTCGAGAGTCCCGCAGCGGGCCCTATTGCCTCGAGAGTCCCGCGGCGGTCGCTATTGCCCCGGGACGTTGCAACCGCTACTTGCGGATCCCGCCCTTGGTCATGCCCAGGACGTCGAGGGCGACGTCCAACTGCTCTGCGGTGAGCAGCCCCTTCTCGAGCGCCAGCACCCGCACGCTGATCCCGGTGGCGATGCTCTCCTTGACGAGGGCGGCCCCTGCCTCGTACCCGATGTGCGGGTTGAGCGACGTCCCCAGCGACGGGCTGGACTCGGCGTAGGCCAGGCAACGCTCGACGTCGGCCTCGATCCCGGCCACACACCGGTCCGCGAAGAGCCGGGTCACATCGCCGAGTAGCCGGATCGACTCCAGCAGGTTGCGGGCGATGACCGGCATGTAGACGTTGAGCTCGAAGTTGCCCTGCGACCCCGCGAAGGCGACGACCGCGTCGTTGCCCATCACCTGGGCCGCCACCTGGGTCAGCGCCTCCACCATCACGGGGTTCACCTTGCCGGGCATGATCGACGAGCCGGGCTGCAGGTCGGGCAGGCGGATCTCGGCCAGCCCGGTGCGCGGCCCCGACGCCATCCAGCGGATGTCGTTGCCGATCTTGACCAGCGCCACTGCCACCGCCCGCAGGCTGCCCGACAGCACCACCAGGGCGTCGCGGGCGCCGTGCACGGCGAAGTGGTCGCCGGCCTCGACGAGCGGCAGCTCCAGGTCGCGCGCCAACTGGTCGATCACGTCGGCGGCGAACCCGGGGGGACAGTTGATGCCGGTGCCGACGGCCGTGCCACCGAGCGGCAGCTCGCCGACGCTGCCCAGCGTGGACTTGACGCGCGCGGCGGCCTGGGAGACCTGGGCTGCGTAACCGCCGAACTCCTGGCCCAGGGTGACCGGCGTGGCGTCCATGAGGTGGGTGCGCCCGGCCTTGACGACCTCGGCGAACGAACGCGCCTTGGCCCGCAGCGCCAGGCACAGGTACTCCAGCGCCGGCAGCAGCACGGTCTGGGTCTGGTGCGCAGCCGCCACGTGGATCGCAGAGGGGAACACGTCGTTCGACGACTGCGAGGCATTGACGTGGTCGTTGGCGTGGACCGGGCGACCCAGCCGCTCGGACGCCAGGCGGGCCAGAACCTCGTTGGCGTTCATGTTGGAGCTCGTGCCGGAACCGGTCTGGAACACGTCCACCGGGAACTGGTCATCCCAGCGGCCGTCGGCCACCTCGGCGGCGGCGGCGCTGATGGCGTCGGCCATGTCCTGCTCGATGACGCCGAGCCGGGCATTGGCCCGGGCGGCGGCCCCCTTGATGCGGGCCAGCGCCGCGATCAGCGAGGCCTCCAGAGGCACGCCCGAGATCGGAAAGTTCTCGACCGCCCGCTGCGTCTGCGCACCCCACTTGGCCGAGGCAGGTACCCGCACCTCCCCCATGCTGTCTCGTTCCATGCGGTAGCCGTCGCCTTCAGTTGTCACGTGATGGACGGTATCCACCGTTCGGGCGGGCGACCGCATCCGCAAGCGTGAGGGTTCCGCCCGCCCCTCTCGGCTGGCGGTTGGCCGGGGGCACGCGATAATCCGGCGATGGGGATGGCCGGACTCGCCTCGCGGCCGCGTTACGTGTCGGTGGTCGGCGGGACCGAAGCCAGCGACGCGGTCCTCGCCCTCGCCGAGGAGGTCGGGCGCCTGCTCGCCCAGCGAGGCTGCGTCGTAATCACCGGGGGGCGGGCGGGCGTGGCCGAGGCCGCCAGCCGGGGCGCCGTGCTGGCGGGCGGCACCACCGTCGGCATCCTGCCCGGCGCCACCCGCGCCGAGGCCAACCCCTACGTCACGATCGCCGTGCCGACGGGCGTGGGTGAAGCGCGCAACGCACTGGTGGTGCTGGACGCCGCCGCGGTCATCGCCCTGCCGGGCGCCTACGGCACGCTGTCCGAGATCGCGTTTGCGCTGCTGGCGGGTACGCCGGTCATCGTCCTCGGGGAGGGCTGGGACGTGGCCGGCACGGTCCCAGCCCGCACGGCCACCGACGCCGTGGAACTGGCGCTGGCCTTGGAGCGGGGCACATGACCGTGAACCCTCGGGGGCTGCGCCCCCGCACCCCATCGTCGCCCGGTCGTCAGGACGCGCACGCCTGGACGGTCACCGGACCGTCCCCAGTCGACGCGATCGTCACGTCGGGCCCGGTTCCGGTGCCGGTGGCGCCTCGCTCGTCCGCCCAATCCTCGAACGCACCGCGCAGCTCCGCGGTCTCGCTGGGGTCGTCTCCCACGGCCGCCAACGTGGCGCACGGCCGCTCACCATCCCGCCACGCCACCACCCGGTCGCCGCCCCACCCCCCGGCCGCCTCTCGGGCGCGGTCTGCGTCGAGCGGGCCCGCCAGCACGACCTGGATCAAGAACTGCCCGGCCACGCCCTCATCCACTACCTGTCCGGCGACGGCCGGAACCGGCACCGCGATGCCGCCCTCGCCGGCTTTGTAGGTCGCCGGGTCGATGACCTGCTCGCTGGTGCGCGGTGGGGCACCGAACGCGGCGTCAAGCGCCTCCTGCCCCCCGTCGTCGATCAACTCGTCCACGAAGTCGTGGCCCAGGCCGTAGGGCGCGCTGATCAGGTCGACCAGCACGAGCGGCACGTCGCCGAGGTCGATGCCGCTTCCCAACGACAGCTCCTCGGCGGCGGCGTCGAGCTGCTCCTGGTCGCTGAGGCCGGCGAGGTACGCATCCTCGACGCGGCGGGCGTTGCCCTCCACCAGGGCGCTGAACCCGAAGTCGATCTCGTCGTCGGCGTCGTCGTACTCGGGCCGATCGAGGTCGAAGCGCTGGTCATCGAGGGCGTGCGTTAGTTCGTGAGCGATGGTCGTGCGGACGTAGGGCGTGAGCGCCGTGCCCCGGACCACCAGCTCGTCGGTCTCCGGGTCGTAGAAGCCGACCACACCGGCGCCGAGCAACGTGCGCATGGCCTCCACGAGATCGACGTCGGGCTCGACCAACCCGAACGCCTTGAGGAGAACCTCCGTCTCGCGCAGCTCCTCGACACCCTCGTCGAAGTCCTCGAGCAATCGCCGCTGGAACTCCCCCTCCCCTGCCAGCTCGACGTGCACCGGCTCGGTGAACGCCAGGCCGCGCTCGGATTCGACGATGGCGCTGATCTCGTCGACGGCCGATCGCAGCTCGGCCTCGGTGGCCGGCCCCGCGGGCTCGCTGCCCGAATCCTCGTCGCCGGGGCCGTCAGCACTCGAGGGAGCCGGCAGGGCGTCGGTGTCGGCCTCGTCGACGGACGTCCAGGCCGCCGCGACCGACGCAGCGAGCAGGGCGACGATGACCACGGCGCCGGCGACGCTGACCCACCGACGCCGCCGGCGGGGCGCCCACTCGAGCTCGGGTTCCGGCATGGCCCTGGCACCGTAGCGGCCGGGCTGCGGCCGCCCTCGTTTCGGGTGGCCAGGGCCGGGGAACGCGCGTGGTGGAGCCGACCCGCAGAGGAGGCAGCATGTCAGACCGCGACGACGGGACCCCAGAGCCCGACGAGGAACGGGCAGAGGAGATCGCCCACGAGGCGGCGGAGGAGAACCCGGACCCGATCACCTACCGCGAGGTGCTCGAGGGCGAGTTGGAGGAGGAGGGCCTGTCCGAAGAGGGCGGCGAGATCGGCGAGCACATCGACTAGGCCTCGATGGTGCACGCCTCCAGTTCGCGCTCGATGGCGGCCGTGAGGGCGTCGACCCGTTGTGATCCCTGGTACCGGCGGCCGTTGATGAACAGCGCCGGCGTGCCGACGGCGCCGCTGGCGTCAGCACTGGCGACGTCGCGGCTGATCCGCAGCGCGTAGCTCCGCGAGCGGATGTCGTCGGCGAACCGCTCGACATCGAGGCCGAGGTCACCGGCGTACCGCACCAGATCGGGATAGATGAGCGAAACGCCCTCGGGGATCAGCATGTCGTGCATCTCCCAGAACCTGCCCTGGGCGGCGGCCGCCTCGGCCGCCTCGGCAGCGGTGGCGGCGTGCTCGTGGACGTCCACGAGCGGCAGGTGCCGGAACACGAACCGCAGGTCATTGCCGAACCTCCGCACCAGCTCGCGCACCACCGGCTCCGCGCGCCCGCAGTACGGACACTCGAAGTCGCCGTACTCCACCAGCGTGACCGGGGCGTCGACCGGACCGCGGATGTGGTCGACCTCGGGATCGACGTCATCGGCCAGGTCGAGGATGGGCGGCGCGACCGCGCTCCCGACCCCCGCCTTCCTGTCCCTAGGCAGGCGCCGGATGACCGTGAACGCCACCCAGGCGGCCAGAGATGCGATGACCGACGCGGCCAGGATGCCGAGCTTGGCCTCCTCGAGGTTGCGGCCCGTGAAGGTGATGTCGGCGATGAGCAGCGACACGGTGAACCCGATGCCGGCCACGGTGGCGGCGCCCGCCAGCGACGGCCAACCGACCGTGCGCGGGAGCCCACCCAGCGCGGGCCGGGAGACGATCCACGTGGCCCCGAGGATGCCCAGCGGCTTGCCCACCACGAGGCCCACGACGATGCCGATCAGGATCGGCTCGGACGCCGCCTCCCGGAGCACCTCCCAGTCCAGGTCCACACCTGCGTTGGCGAGGGCGAAGAGCGGGACGATCAAGTGGCTGGTCCACGGATGGAACAGGTACTGCAGGCGTTCGTTGGGCGAGATGGTCAAGGCCAGCGTGCGACTGGCGGTGCGTGCGTACTCGGGCGTCGGTTCCTCGCGGAACAGGCGCCAGATCATCCCTGCCCGTGACAGCTGCTGGCGCGACGGCGGATACGCGGTCGCCAGGAGCCCGAGGGCGACGCCGGCGATGGTCGGGTGGACGCCCGACGCCAGCATCGCCAGCCATATGGCGAGCCCGACCAGGAAGTAGGGCACGCCGTGCCGGACCCCGGCTGCCCGCATCCCGAGGACGACGCCATAGAGCCCAAGGGCCACGCCCAGGGCCGGCACCGACAGGTCCTCGGTATAGGCCAAGGCGATGACGGCCAGCGCCACGATGTCGTCGACGATCACCAGCGTGAGCAGGAAGCTGCGCACCCGGGGGGCGGCCCCGCCCACGAGCATGAGCACCGCAAGGGCGAACGCAGTGTCGGTGCCCATGGCGATACCCCAGCCCCGGACCGAGGGCTCCCCGGCGTTGATGGCCACGTAGATGAGCGCGGGCACCACCATGCCGCCGATGGCCGCCAGCACGGGAGTGGCGACCCGGCGCCGCTCCCGCAGCTCGCCCATGTCGAACTCGCGGCGGATCTCGAGACCCACGACGAAGAAGAAGAACGCCATGAGCCCGTCGTTGATCCACTCACGGAGGTCGAGCGCCAGCTCGGCGCTCCCGAAGCTCAGGGAGACCTCGGTGCCCCACAACCGCTCGTAGGTGTCCGACCACGGCGAGTTGGCCCACACCACCGCGGCGACGGTGGCGGCCAGCAGGATGGCGGCACTCGCGTTCTCGGTGGCCACGTACTCCCGCACGGGCGCCAGCCGGCGGGTCCATGGGGTGACCTGGGGTTCCCGTAGCTCGTCTTCGATGGCCATCGGATCGGACCTCACAGCTGGAGGCGGACGCTCGTTTTACGACACATGAACCTCGCCG
>Ga0214469_1000474_pt1 | contig 13949 bp, 14 predicted proteins | sample RVTome_10_FD_187340 | JGI IMG/M metagenome (GOLD analysis project Ga0214469, IMG submission 187340) | Soil microbial communities from uranium-contaminated site in the Upper Colorado River Basin, Wyoming, United States - RVT153D57 HiSeq ... | reverse complement strand
CGATCTCGTTCGTAAAGACGAGATCGGCCCCGCCGGCCCAGAGCTCGCCGGCCTTGAGGCGCTCCTCATTCTGGCGGCGGCGGTGGTCCCGCAGCGACGCCACCGTCTCCGGGTCGAGTGACACCGACCGACGGCTTCTCGCGGTCTTGGGCGGTGTGATGACGATCTTGTCGCTGACCGTTGTGACGGTCTGAACGATCGACAGGCGCCCGGCCTTGAGATCGACGTCGCTCCACCGCAAGCCCAGCGCCTCGCCCCGACGCATACCCGTCGTCGCCAGCAGGACGAACGCCGCCGCCAGGCGCTCACCCTCGATCGAGCCGAGAAACCGGGCGAGCTCCTCGGCAGCCCACGTCGTGTGCTCCCGCTTCGACGGTACCGGCGGCCTCGCCGCCGACGCTGCGTTCCGGACGACAAGCCCCAGCCGCTCCGCATCGGCGAGCGCCTTGCGCAGCACGATGTGCGTATTTCGGACCGTCTTCGGGCTGAGGGGACGGCCCCCAGCGCGGCCGGTCGACAGCAGCTCCTTGTAGAGGTCCTCGATGTCGAGGGGCGTCAGGGACTGCAGCGCGACAGCACCGACCCGGCCCTTGATGCGCTCGACTGCCATGCGGTAGCTGTTCCAGCTCGTCGGCCGCAGCCGGGGTCTGACAACCTCCAGCCACTCGCCCAGGTAGTCGCCGATGCTCGTCGTCGAGCGCTCCACGTACCGGCCCGAATCGACGCTAGTTGTCAGCTCACGGAGCGCGGCCTCGGCCGCCTTCCGCGTGCGAAACCCGCCCTTCCACTTCTGCCGGCGACGGCCGGTCGCGGGGTCGGGACCGACGTCGAGCACGACCGACCACGTCGACCCCCGCTTCATCACCGATCCTCGAGCCACGGGCGAAATGGTACCGCCGCTGACGCGGTCTGTTAGCAATCTGTTAGCAAACGCCCATCCCGCCGGATGACGTCGGATCAAGCCCGACCGCAAAATCCCTGCTAGATACCGTGCCCGGGGCGGGATTCGAACCCGCACGGCCTTGCGGCCAGAGAGGTTTAAGCCCTCCGCGTCTGCCAGTTCCGCCACCCGGGCGGGTGGTACCAGCAGGCTACGACCCGGCGTACCCCACCAGATCGCCATCGCCGCGGAACAGGTGGCGCCGGCCGTCGCTGAACCGCAGCAGCGCCCGGCCCGAGAGCCGGGAGCCGTCGAGGGCGTCGAGCTCGAGGACGTGCAGCCCCGGCTCCAGTGGGTGGGCCGACGGCGAGCGCACCGTGACCTCCCAGTCGTCGGGACCGGGGCCGGACTCGCCCTCCCGCACGACCACGAACACGTCGGCGTACCCCAGGCTGACGAGGTCACCGTCCACGAGTAACCCTCCCACCAGCATCCGCGTCGACCGCACCGTCGCAGAGTACGACTGCCGGGCCGGGCTCACGCCGCCCTGTCGAGTGCATCGGCCACCGAGGCCCAGAGGGCGGTCCGCAACCGGTCGGCTCCTGCGCCCGCCAAGCCGTTGTAGGCGACGACCCCCTCGATCATGTCGGCCACCACCGCCGGCCAGGGGCGGCCCCGCAGTACCACCGCCACCGTGGCGCCGCCGTCGCGCCGGCGCTGGATCGTCCGCGTCAGCCCCACCCGCCGGGGTGGGCTGCGGAACGTCGGTGTGCGCACGCCCTGGCGCCGGGCTGCTTGGGTGAGCGACCGGGCGATCCGGGCGAAGCGCAGCGACGTCGGTTCCACACCGCCCATCATCCCCGCGCCATATGACAAACAAGGGCCTACCATGCCCCTCATGCCGCGGAGCCAGACGTCCTCGTCGTCGAGGCGCAAGGCCCGCACGACCCGGAACACCGGCAGGCTCGTGGCCGTGCCCTCGGCCGCCGAGCGCCGGGCCGGTGATCGCAAGGTGAGCCAAGGCAAAGGCTCGGAGCGCGCGGCCGCGGAGCAGGAGCCCACGGAGGGCAGCACCGCCAAGACCCGGCCGAGCGAGGCCGCGCCGACAACCTCCGGGCTGGACGACCCCCGGATGTCCGACGTGGACGAGTGGGGCCGCTCCGAGCAGCTCCGCGAGCTCGTCCGCCGCATCTACGACCCGGTCTACGAGCACTGGTTCCGGGTCGAATGGGACGGGTTCGGCAGGATCCCCACCGAGGGTGGGGCCCTCATGGTGGCCAACCATGCCGGGGCCATTCCCGCCGACGCTCCCTCGATCATGCACGGCATCGAGCGCGACCTCGGGCGACCCGTTTACGGCTTGGCCGACGAGATCTTCAAGCGGATCCCGGTGGTCAACCTGGCCTGGTCCCGGCTCGGCGGCGTGCAGGCGCACCCCGACAACGCGTACCGCCTGCTGCGCGAGCAGCAGCAACTGGTGATGGTCTTCCCCGAGGGTTCCAAGGGCCCGGGCAAGACCTACTCCGAGCGCTACCAGCTTCGTCGCTTCGGGCGGGGCGGGTTCGTGCAGATCGCCATGCGATCGGGCGTGCCGATCATCCCCTTGTCCATCGTCGGCAGCGAAGAGACGATGCCCATCCTGTTCAAGCTGCCCCTGCTCGCCCGGGCGCTGGGCGTCCCCTACTTCCCGGTCACCGCCAACATGCTGGCCCTCGGACCGCTGGGCATCCTCGTGCCGTTCCCGGCCAAGCTGCACATCCGGGTGCTCGAGCCGGTCAGGTTCGACGTGCCGCCCGATCAGCCCCGGTACTCGCGCAGCCGGGTCATGGATGCGTCCGAGCAGATCCGCCAGACCATCCAGGACTCCCTCCACGACATGCTCCGCCGGCGCCGCGGCGTCTGGTCGGGGTAGGGGCCGAGGGCGAGGGAACGGCGAGCGGTATGGGACGGCGCGTGCTCGTCACCGGGCTCGGCAGCTTCTGGGGGGGCCGCGTGGCCCAGGCCCTCGAATCCGACCCCAGCGTCGACGTGATCGTGGGGCTCGACACCCGCGAGCCCACCGTCGAGCTCGAACGGACGGAGTTCGTCCGCACCGACGAGGGGTACTCCATCCTGTCGCGCATCGTGCGCGCCACCCAGGTCGACACGATCGTGCACACCTTCCTGGTGGTCGACTCGTCGCTGGCGAGCAGCCGGCACGTGCACGAGATCAACGTCATCGGCACCATGAACCTGTTCGCCGCCGCCAGCCAGCCCGAGAGCCGCGTGACCGACGTGGTCGTGAAGTCCTCGACGCTCGTGTACGGCTCGACGTACCGCGATCCCGTGTGGTTCGCCGAGGACACCCCCCGCTCGTCGTCGCCCCGCCACCGGGTCGAGCGTTCCCTCATCGAGGTCGAGGCCTACGTGCGCGACTACGCCCTCGACAACCCCCAGGTGGCGGTCTCGACACTGCGGTTCTCCAACGTGCTCGGGTCCGACATCGTCACCCCCATCACCCGGGCGCTGACCCTGCCGCTGGTCCCGGCGGTCTTCGGCTTCGATCCCCGGCTGCAGTTCGTGCACGAGGACGACGTGGTGCGCGCCATCATGTTCGTGCTCGACCGGCGGCTGGGGGGCGTCTTCAACGTGGCCGGTGACGGCCTGTTGCCCTGGAGCGAGGTGGCCGCCATCTGCGCCAAGCGCCTGGCACCGCTCCCGCCGTTCGGCAGCCGCCTGTACGCGCGCCCCCTGGCCAGGCTGGGTGTGGATCTGCCCCCCGAGCTGATCGAGCTGCTGACCTACGGGCGAGGCGTCGACAACCGGCGACTCAAGCGGGCCGGGTTCGAGTACCAGACGACGTCGGCGGGTGCGGTGCGCTCGTTCGCCGAGGCCGCCCGGTTGCGCGGGGCCCTCGGCCGCGCCGATCGGCCTCCCTACCACTACGAGCGCGACGTCGAGGACTTCTTCCGCCACTCCCCCGCCGTCGTCCGCGAGCAGCGGGGGTGACGGCACCCGCGGGCTACCTGCCGCTGGTCGACCAGTGCCAGGGCTCGCTGGGCAGGTTGTAGAGGCCGTACTCGTCCGCGTGGGCGGCCAGCCAGTTCCAGCACTCATTGCCACGGCGGATGGCGCCGCCACCGTTGCAGCTGAAATCGATGGCCAGGCCCCGCTCGTGCATCGACGAGCCGGGGCGCGCCGTGGGCGGGGAGCACTGCGACGCCGGCATGTAGTAGATGGCATAGGTCGAGGAACCGCAGTGCGCGCGGCGCAGCTCGATCTGCTTCTCGGGGCTCCGCCAGCCGCTTCTGGCGCACAACGACACGCCGTCGCGGGCGGCGGCGTCGAGGAGGGCCTGGACGTTGCCGGCGATCGAACCGGCAATCGTGATCGATCCGCCGTGGGGGCAGGTCACCGTGGCCAGCCCCCCGGGCGCGGGCCTGACGACCGATGCCGGGGGCGACGCCGCGCGGCTGCGTGGCGGTGAGTCGGACACCGGCGGTGCCGTTCGCGGTGCCGGCGGCGGAGGCTGGTCGGCGGCCACCGCCGCCGCCTGCGCTGCGGCCGCCGCGGCCGCCGCCTCTTGCGCCCGGCGCTGCCGTTCGGCGGCTTCCTGCATCGCGCGAATCCGGCGGGCGACCTCGGCCTGCTCGTGTACGAGCCGGTCCGACAGGGCCCTGTCGAACTCCTTCAGCGACTCGGCCTCGGCCAGCTTGGCGTTGAGCCGCTCCTCGAGGTCGGCGGCAAAGGCCTCCTGCTGGGCCAGCGCGGCCTCCACGTCGACGAGCGCCTGGGCGGCCTCGTCGTTGCGGGCCTCCGCCGCCGCCTCGGCTGCGGTCTTGTTGGCCTGCTCGACCTCCATGTCCTCGTGGGCCTCGTCGAGCTGGTCGAGGACGTCGGCATCGGTGTCGGCCTGGATCTCGACCACCGCCTGCTTGACCGCGGCGTCCGAGAGCGAGTCGGCACGGAACGCATCGAGGGCGTTGTCGGTCTGCGGGCTGACGAACGCCTGCACGACCAGCTCGTCGGCCCTGCGGTTCAGGTCGTCGATCCGCTGCTGGGCGTCGGCGACCGCGTGGATCGCCGCCGCCAGCTCGGCCTCGGCCTCGCTGTGCGCCCGCTCGGCCTCCTCCAACTCGGCCTGCTGGGTGGCCACATTGGTCTGGAGGTCGGCCAGCGCCGCCTGGACCTCGGCGTCCTCGGCCTGGAGCGCATCGACCTGCAGGTCGACGTCGGCGCGTTGCGACCGGACGGCGTCCCGCTCCCGCTCGGTCTTGGCCGGGTCGGGATCGTCGGCTCCGCTCGCCACCGGCGACCACACGGCCACCACCGAACCGAGGGCGACCACGGCGCCGATGCGCGCGAGGCGGCGGAATGCGGATTGCACGGCTCTTCCCTGCTCCTTGCTGCTCATCCCATGAGCGGACAAAGTGGCCGTGAATGTAACGGACCGGGTCGCCGGTGTCACCAACGCGATACATCGGTGGCACGTCTTCCCAGGTAATGGCGGTATCGACGCGACCGTCTGCGGCTAATCGACCGTCTCTTCGAGCCAGCGAGCGCGCGGCCCTACGGCGCCAATGTCAGTTGCCATTGGTCGACCAATGCCACGGCTCGCTCGGCAGGTTGTAAAGGCCGAAGCCCACGGCATTGGCCTGTAACCAGTCCCAGCATTCGTCGCCGGTGTTGACGATACCGCCGCCGATGCACGTGAAGTCGATGGCCAGTCCCTGCTCATGCATGGACGTCCCGGGAATTGCCGTCGGTGGGCTGCACTGCGACGCCGGCATCTCGTAGATGGCGTAGTTCGACGTGCCGCAGTGCGCTCTGCGCAGCTCGATCTGCTCCTCGGGATTCCGATAACCGCCGCCGCACAGCATCACACCATCGGCCGCAGCGGCGTCGAGCAGCGCCTGGACGTTCCCGCTGATCGAGCCGGCGACGGTTATGGACCCGCCGACGGGGCAGGTGACGGTCGCCAGCCCGCCGGGAGCGGGCGCGATCTGCGACGGCGCCACATCCTCGGTCGGCGCCGGTGCCTGGGCCGCGGCGCCCTGGGCGGCCGCAAGCTGGGCCGCCAGCTCGGCCTGTTCTCGCGCCAGCCGATCGGACAGGGTGGCGTCGAGCGTCCGCAGCGACTCCGCCTCGGCCAGCTTGGCGTTCAGGCGTTCCTCGAGGTCGGCCGCGAAGGCCTGCTGCTGGCCGAGTGCGGCCTCGACGTCGTCGAGTTCCTCGGTGGCGGCCTGCCGGGCACGCTCCGCCTCGGCGGCCGCGTCCTCCTTCTTCGCCTGCTCGGCGGCCAGCGCGTCCTGCGCCTGCGCCAGGCGCTCGAGCACCTGGGCGTCACGGTCGCCCTGCATCTCCAGGACCGCATGCATGACCGCGGCGTCGGTCATGGACCCGGCCCGGAGTGGCTCGAGGACGTTGTCGGACGGGGGATGGACGAACGAATCGACCACCAGCCGGTCGGCCTGCTCGTTCAGCTCGGCGATCCGCCGCTCCGCATCGGCGACAGCCGCGGTGGCTTGGACGAGCTCGGCCTCGCCCTGGGCCTGGACACCCTCTGCCTGCTGGAGCTCGGATCGCTGCCTGGCGACATTGCGCTCGATCTCGACGAGCGCCGCCCTCACCTCGGCGTCCTCCGCCTCCAGGGCATCGACCTCGAGCACGACCTCTGCCTGGCGGGAACGCACGTCGTCGCGCTCCTGCTCCGTCGCAGCCGGATCCGGCTCCTGCGCGGCGCTGACCGATGGCGTCAACGCCGCCACCGCCAGGACCACGGCCAAGACGCGGCGCGACCAGGCGCCCGTCGTCAGTTGCCGTTGGTCGACCAGTGCCACGGTTCGCCTGGCAGGTTGGACAGTCCGTAATCGGCGGCGTGCGCCTTCAGCCAGTTGTAGGCATCGCCCCCGTAACCGATCGTGCCGCCCCCGATGGTGAAGTCGATCGCCAGGCCCTGCTCGTGCATCGAGGCACCCGGGCGAGCGGTGGGTGGGCTGCAGTACGACGCCGGCATCTGCCAGATGGCATATTGGCTGGTCCCGCAGTTGGACCGGCGGACGGCGATCTGGTCGGCCGGGTCGCGGTAGCCGTTCCCGCACATGGAGATGCCGGCCTCGGCCGCGGCCGTGAGCAGGCGCTCGACCGGCTCGCTGATGTCACCGGCCACCTGGATGCTGCCACCGGAGGGGCACGGCACCGACACCACGCCGCCGGGCGGAGCCTGGACGCCGGCCGCCTTGTTGGTCTCCGCCTGGGCCGAAAGCTCGACGGCCCGCTGCCGAGCGAGCTCCGCCGCCACCTCCTCGTCGAGCGCGTTGAGGGCGGCGGCGAGCTGGGCCTGCTCGGCCTGGAGCTGGGCCGCGAGCGCCGGGTCGACCGCCTTCAGCATCTCGGCCTCGCTGAGCCTCTGGTCGATGCGGGCCTGGACCTCGGACGCGAACAGCGCCTGCTGGCTGACCGCCTCCTGCTTGTCGGCCAGGGCCGCCTCGGCCTCCGCCTTGCGGTTCCGCGCCTCCTCCACGGCCTCGTCCTTGTTGGCCTTCTCGGTGCGCAGCTGTTCGCGGGCCGCGTGGTACTCGGCCAGCAGCTCGGCGTCGGTCGTCGCCTGCAGGTCGAGGATGGCCCACTTCACGTTGGCGATCGACGACGACTCCTCGCTGAGCATGTCCAGGGCCGACTCGGTGGCCGGGGCGACAAAGGCGTTGACGACGACGTGGTCGGTCTTGGCCAGCAGATCGTCGATGCGGCGCTGAGCGTCGGCGAGGGCGGCGTCGGCGGAGGCCACGGCGGCGTTGGCTGCGGCGAGCGCCTGTTCGGCGGCGACGAGCTCCGCCGTCTGGGCGTCGACGTTGGCCTTGATGTCGCTGAGCGCTTGGGTCACCTGCAGGTCGTCGGCCTTCAGGATGTCGACTTCGACGGCCACCAGCGCCTGGCGCTGGGCCACCTGTTCGGTCTCCCGGGCGGGATCCTCCTGGGCCCCGCCAGCCACCGGCGTCGCCATGATCGTCCCCAGCGCGACCGCGGTCGCCAAGATGACGGTGACGATCGGGCGGCGGCATACGAGCGTCAAGATGCTCCCCAGTGCGGACGGTCGCAGAATTCCCCAGCTTCCCCAAGGCCAACGCCAAGGCTGCGGCGAAGGTCACGGCGAATGTAACGAATCGCGCGACGTCTGTCATATAGCAGGCCGCCGGCGCATGGGCCGGGGCGGCTACTCGAGCGTCGCTCAGGTTCGCTTGCTGGACTCGCATCCTCACGTCGGGGACGGGTCGCGGATTCGACAGGTCACCCCGAGATCTTCCTCAGCCGAGCAGGCCCGCCACCACGTTGACCCCAGCGGACACGATCACCACGCCGAAGACGTACGAGAGGAGGGCATGCACGAGCACCGTGCGGCGGATCCCGCGATCGCGCAGCATCGTGTCGGACACCTGGTAGGTCATCCCGATCGTGAACGCCAGGTAGGCGAAGTCGCGGTAGTCCGGCGGCCGCGTCGTTTCGCCGCCGAAGTCGATGCTGTCCGCCGCCCCCAAGTGGTAGAGGCGGGCGTAACGCAGCGTGAAGACCGTGTTGACGACCGTCCACGAGACGACCACCGTGAATGCGGCCAGGGTGACGAGCAGCACGCGCTCGCCCCCGCCTGCGTCTCGAGCCAAGCCGAGCGCGAAGCCGACCGCCACCAGGCTGGCGCCGCTTGCGGCCAGGAGCAGCAGGCGGGCGACGTCGCGGTTCATGTCCTCACGGATCGCGATGCCCTCGGTGCGAGGCCCGTCGGCTCCGAGGATGATCGGTGCGACGGACAACAGGAAGGTGAGTGCGGTGGCGTTCCAGCCGCCGAGCACCGCGAGGCGCCAGGGGACGGCGGGCGCGAGTGCCAGCCCCGCGATCACGCCGACCGCGGCGGCGATCAGCAACCGCCGGAGGGCGGGCGCATGCCATCCCAACCAGCGGTGGTACACCGACGACGACGGAACGCTCATGGTTGTGACGACCGGCGTCAGGGGCCGGGGGTCGGTTCGGTTGTCGGAGAGGGCGCGGTGGCTCGCGGGCTGCCGACGGGCACCCGACCGTGGCTGATGTAGACGGCGCCGAGTGCGAGACTCTGGGCGGTGAAGTCCTCGAGGAGAGGCTCCAAGTAGCTCCAGGGCTTGTCGAATCCCTCGAAGGTGGTTACATAGCGTTTGGTGCCCCGCCGGACCGCGAGGTTGAGGGGCCAGTCCCATCTTGGGGCCGTCTTGGGGCCGAACGCGACGACGTGGGCTCCAGGCCGACAGGCGTTGATCACGTGTTCGAGCACGGCGGGTGACCGCACAAGGTCGTGGGCGAGGAAGAAGAGGGCGCCGTCTGCCTGTGTGGGTAGCGGGGCGGTCGCGGCTTCACTGACGACGATGGCGACGTTGTCCCACCCTGCCTCGCTGACGCGGGCGCGTGCGACTGCGGTCATCTCGTCGCTGAGGTCGACACCGGTGACTCGCCCGGTGGAGCCGACCGCGCTGACCAGATAGGGGAAGCTGGCACCCGTTCCGCAGCCGATGTCGAGCACGTGGTCGCCGGGCTCAAGCTGGAGGCGCCGCACAGCAGCCAGGCGCATCCGCTTGACCAGTCGGCTGCGCCGTTCGTAGGTGGCGGCGAGGTCGGCGTAGCGGCGCTTGGCTTCGGCTGGGTCGGGTGCCGCATCTGTCGGGTTCGTCATTGATCGATCCGTCCCCTCGACGACAGGTTGAGCGCCTCGGGGCGGCGCGGCCGCCCGGACCGAGCGTAGGTCGGACGAGCCAGTGCTGACCGGCGAGATCGGGACTTACCACCACCGGCCCACACTGCGTACCTCAGACCACTCTGAGTAACGCGAGAGGGACCGTACGAGCACGTCTCAACCTACGCCAGTCAGGACCCATCGTGCTCCAGTGCCAGGGCTCGCTCGGGAGGTTGTGGAGCCCGTGGCCGGCGGCGTGGCCGTCGAGCCAGCCGAAGCAGGCGCTGCCTTGGCTGATGGTGCCGCCGCCGCCACAGGTGAAGTCGATGGCCAGGCCCTTCTCGTGCATCGACGTGCCGGGCCGGGCCGTGGGCGGCGAGCACGCGGACGACGGCGCCTGGTAGATGGCGTAGTCGGACGAGCCGCAGTGGGCTCGGCGGAGGGCGATCTGCTCGGCGATGGCAGCCTCCTGGGCCTCGGGCCGCGAGCGTCGGTGTGTGGCTCTCAAGTGGCACTCCCCAGCGGTGCGACAGGTTTCGACACGGAAACGTAATGAAACCGCTCACTGCCCGTCACATCGCCTTCATGGGAGACTGCCGGCCATGGTTGAGCTCCGCTCCGAGATCAAGGATCGGGTCGCGCTCGTCACCCTCGACGCCCCCGCCCGGCGCAACGCTCTCTCGCTCGAGCTGGTGGACGAGATCGAGGCCGGATTCGACGCCATCGAGTCCGATCCCGACGTCGGCGCCGTGGTCGTGACCGGGGCGCCACCGGCCTTCTGCGCCGGGGCCGACCTGTCGCACCTCGGGTCCAGCCAGCGCCAGGGCCTGTCTCGCGTCTACGAGGGGTTCCTGCGCGTCGGTCGCTCGCCGCTGCCCACCATCGCCGCCGTCAACGGCGCCGCCGTCGGCGCCGGCGTCAACCTGGCGCTGGTGTGTGACGTGATCCTGGCCGGCGAGTCGGCCCGGTTCGACACCCGCTTCATCGACCTCGGCCTCCATCCCGGAGGTGGCCACACCTGGATGCTCCAACGCCGGGTCGGGTCGCAGGCGGCCGCGGCGCTCGTGCTGTTCGGCCGCGTCCTCGACGGCCGGCAGGCCGAGCGCGCCGGGTTGGCGTGGTCCTGCGTGCCCGATGACGAACTGCTACCGCTGGCGCTGGAGATGGCATCGACCGCCGCCCGCGCCCCACGCGAGCTGGTGCAGCGGGTGAAGCAGACGATGCGCGACGTCACCCAGCTGACGGACCATGCGGCGGCGGTCGAGCGCGAGCTCGATCCCCAGGTGTGGTCGATCAACCAGCCGGCCTTCCAGGAGAAGCTGGCCGCGCTCCGCCAGCGGATCAGCACCCGGAAATGAGCGCCTGCTAACTCCCTAAGGCGCGAAGGCGAGCGTGCCGGCGATCTGCTCGGCCAGGGCGCCGTGCGACGCGGGGTCCTCGGAGGTGACGATCACCGACCACACGAGGTCGTCGGGCCCGGCGACGAGCGTCTCGGTGCCCTGGGCCTCGGCCGACCCGCCGCCGGCCCCGAGGCCGTACTGCATCCGCACCGTGGGTTGCTCGGCCTCGCCCACCACCTCGATGGGGACGTCGCCCAGGCCGGCACTGCCGGAGAGCTGGCGGCCGAAGTCCTCGAGCTGCTCGACGGTGGAGACGCCGGCACCGGCAACGGCGCGGACCTTCGCGTCCGCCACGCGGCCGGCCTCGTCGACCCCGGCGCCGTAGAAGACCGCACCCGCCGCCGCGGCCGCGTGGGCATTGTCCAGGAAGCCCGGCACCTCGGGCGATGACCGCTCGAGGCTCTCGAGCACCTCCGGCGCCAGGACCGTCGCCTCCCAACCCGGCGGTATGGCGATGCCGAAGCCGAGGCTGGCGACGGGTATGGCCGTCCAACCGTCGGGCGCCGACACGGCGATCCCGCCGCTGTCGATCGTGGTGGAGGTGAGTGACGCGCCGTCTGTCGTGCCGTCGCCGTCGTCGTTGCCGCCGATCGCACCGACGATGGCGGCCACCAGCCCTCCCACGAGTGCGATGGCCAACGCCGCGGCCACTAGCCGCGTCCGCTCCCGCCGGCGGGAGCGAGAGCGCGTGGTCATGCGAGCCACTCACGCACCAGCTCATCCCGGCGGTCGTGCCACTCCTCGACCGTGAGCGCGTAGCGGATGTGGTCCTCCCACACCCCGTTGATCTCGAGGTAGCGATGGGCGGTGCCCTCGTCGCGGATCTTCAGCTTCTCGACGACCCGCCGGCTGCGCTGGTTCCGGGGGATGATCGAGATCTGGATGCGATGCAGTCGCACGTGATCGAAGGCGAAGCGCGCCACCGCCACCAGCGCCTCGGGCATGTAGCCGTGGCCGGCCTGGGCCTGGTCGATCCAGTAGCCGACATAGGCCGACTGGAATGGTCCCCGCTGCACCGACGACAGGTTGATCTCGCCGACGAATCGTTCCTCCCGGCGGCGGCCGCGCCCACCCCGCAGACCCACCTCACGGGAGTCCGCCGGGTCGACGAAGATGCCGAATCCGAAGCCGGTGCCGAGCTGCCGCTCCCGCTCGCGAGCGCTGCAGCGCATGGCGAAGGCCTCGGCGGACTCCACCACGTCGGGCAGCCCGGGGTTGCGGGCCGGTTCCCACGGCGTGAGCCACTCGGCGTTGCGGCGCCGGACCTCCTGCCACGCCGGGAAGTCGTTGGTGACGAGGGGGCGCAGCAACACCCGCCGCCCGATGAGCGTGGTCATGGGCGCAGCCCGTGACCGGTCGACTGCGCAAGCGCCATCAGCCGATCACCTCCGCCAGGGCCCCGAGCAGCAGGGTGACGTTGCGCGGCCTGGCCGTGTGGCCCATGCAGCCGATCCGCCACATCTTGCCGGCGTAGTCGCCCAGTCCCCCTCCGACCTCGATGCCGTAGCGGTCGAGCAGCGTGGACCGCACCTTGGTGTCGTCGACGCCCCCGGGCAGGAGCGCGGTGGTCAGCTCGGGCAACCGGTGGCCGTCGGCGGCGAACAACTCGAGCCCGAGACCGGCCAGTCCCTCCTGGAGCAACCGCCCACACTCGGCGTGGCGGGCGATGGCGGCGTCCAACCCCTCGTCGAGGATCGCGCCCAGCCCGGCGTGGAGCGACATGATCATCGAGACCGGGGCGGTGTGGTGGTACACCCGCGGCCCGGTCGCGGGACCCGTGTACTGGCCGATCATCCGCAGGTCCAGGTACCAGCTCGGGCTGCGCGGTACGAGGCGCTCGCGGGCCCGGTCGCTCAGCGTGAGCGGCGCCAGGCCGGGCGCCACCCCCAGGCACTTCTGCGTCCCGGCGTACGCGATGTCGACACCCCAGCCGTCCACGTCGACCTCGATGCCACCCAGGCTGGTGACGCAGTCGACGAGCAACAGCGCGTCGCCCTTCGCCGCTCCCAACGGGGCGATGTCCGACCTCACGCCGGTCGACGTCTCGGCGTGGACCACGGCGATGAGCTTGGGCGCCGGATGGGCTTCGAGGAGGCGATCGGGCTCGATCGGCTGACCCCAGGGAACGTCGACCCGCACGACCTCGGCGTCGCAGCGGGCGGCGACGTCGCACATGCGGGCCCCGAAAACGCCATTGACCCCGATCACGACCGGATCGCCGCGCTCGACCACGTTGACGAACGCGGCCTCCATGCCCGCCGAACCGGTGCCCGAGATCGGCAGGGTCATGGCGTTGGTGGTGCGGAAAACGGTGCGCAGGCGGGCACAGGTGTCGTCGAGGATGTCGACGAATGCCGGATCGAGATGCCCGAGCATGGGGCGCGCCAGGGCTTCGACGGCCTCGGGGTAGGGGTTGGAGGGCCCCGGTCCCATGAGCACGCGGTCGGGCAGCGGCGGCATGTAGAGCGTGACGGTAGCGAGGCCCGGCCCCCGGCGGGAAAGCAGGGACTCTCCGTAGACTTCGCCCCGATGCGGTACAGGTTCGCGGGCACCGTCATCGACACCGACACGTACGAGCTTCGGGCGGGCGATCGGGTCGTCGATGTGGAACCTCAGGTGTTCGGCGTCCTGGCACACCTGATCGCGCACCGCGACCGTGTCGTGCCCAAAGAGGAGCTTCTCGACACCATCTGGGGCGACCGCTTCGTGTATCGCGCACGGTGACCGATCTGGTGGCGGGTTGCGGCCTGGCCTTCGAACCGCGTGGCGAGCACCAGCTCCGCGGTGTGCCGGACCCGTGGGTGCTCTACGAGGTGACGATCCCTCGTCAGAGCATTGGCCGATCGGCACGTTCTCTTGGCGTACGGTGGTCAGCGCTGCTGGGAGGCCCAGCTGTTGAGCTGCGACCCAGCAACAAATTCCCACGCGTGGGTGCCCATCGGCGCGCCCTGTCCGCTGGCCTCTCAGTCGAGCAGGCTGAGCGCCAGTCCGTCGA
>Ga0214469_1000473_pt1 | contig 13966 bp, 19 predicted proteins | sample RVTome_10_FD_187340 | JGI IMG/M metagenome (GOLD analysis project Ga0214469, IMG submission 187340) | Soil microbial communities from uranium-contaminated site in the Upper Colorado River Basin, Wyoming, United States - RVT153D57 HiSeq ... | reverse complement strand
CTCACGCAGGAATCGAGCGAGATCCTCATCGGCGCGCGCCGACGGCTCGTGACCGTGGCGGTTGCGCGAGCTTCCCACGCGGTCCGGATGCTGTTGCCGCTCCTTCTCCCGGTCGACGAACCAATTGACCTCGTCGTACGTGGGAAATTCCACGTCCATCTCCGTGACATTCGACCCGGTGACCGAGAAGAGGGCCACAGCGTCTTTGGTGAGCGCCAACACGGGTGCTGTCAGCCGAGAGATGTCTGCCATCAAAGGGCGGAGATAGAACACCGGCATGACGAACGACTCCGGGTCCAGGCGATTGCCGCTGGAGACAGGGACGACCTCGCCCTCCTCGTCGATGAAGACACCGAGGCCGGCGTCCTGATGCTCCCAAAAGTCGTGATCGTCCACCAGGTCATATGCCGCGGCCAGACGCGCTTCTCGCTCCCTCGGCTTGTAGCCGAGTTCGGCGAGTGTCTCCTCCGCTGCGGAGAGCTGGTTCTTGAGATGGATCCGGTCCTGGGCGACTTCACGACCCTTCTTGTGAGTAGGCATGAACATGGAGATCAGGTTCTCCCCACCCTTTCCGGCGAGATCGTCGAACACGGACTCGTCGAGATTGGCGACTCTCATGCATTCCTTTCACGTGTCTGACTCAGGGGACCTTCGTCTGGTGGCTTACCCGTCGCGATCGACCAGAAAACGACGGTGTTTCACCGGCAGTGGTCCGGGGTACCGCCAATGAGGCTAAAGGAGAAGTGATGCCCGTTAACAGAGGCAAAGACACCTCGGGCCCCTACTACCAGTGGGGCGACTCTGGGAAGAAGTACCACTACGAGTCGGGCAATCAGAAATCGCGGGAGAACGCCAAGCGAAAAGCGGAGAGACAGGGGAAGGCAGCCCGCGCCTCGGGCTACCGCTGACCAGGTTTGAACTTGTGCGCGACGCGGTATGTAGGCCGGTCCGACCGGGCGCCAGCCCGGTCCGCTTCACAGGAGAATCGACCATGAATGCGAAAACGAGAACACGAAGGAAGGTCGTCATGGCCGCGGCCCTGGCAATGGCGCTGTCCTTGTCGGCCTGTGCCGCCGATGACGACGACCCCAACGGGACCACCGGTGACACGGGTGACGACGTCGTGACGACGACCCTCGACATGACCACCACCACCCTCGACATGACCACCACCACCCTCGACATGACCACCACGACGGCGCCGTAGGGCATCGAGTCCCCCGAAAACGAGTACAAGGGCCGGCTCTTCAGCCGGCCCTTTCTCGTGTCCATCGAGCTCGGCCGTTTGAACCCACGCCACCTGGGGTATCAACAGCGAACTCGAACAGGAGAGATTCCATGGCAACCACTGATCCGGACCGCCGTATCGCCGGTTCGGAGGACATCTCCAGCGTCTACGAACGCTACGGGAAGCCTGACTTCCTGGCTTCGGTCGTAGGGATGTTCGCCGGGCTGGGCACTTTGGTGTTCCTCGGGGCCCTCCTGGCGGCCGGAGCCGGAGGGATCGACTTCCAGCTCAACCTGCTCAATGAAGAAGGCGCCCTCGACGAAGCTTCGATCATCGGGTTGATCATTGCCGCCGTCGTCGTCTTCGTCTCGTTCCTGGTCGGTGGCTTCGCCGCCGGCCGCATGGCGAGGTACAAGGGGGGGCTCAACGGTCTTGGAGCAGGTCTGTGGATGATTCTGCTCGTTGCGATCTTCGCCGCGCTCGGCGCCTGGGTGGGTGAGGAGTACAACGCCTTCAACCGGATCGACCTCCCGAATTGGTTCGCCCAGGTCGACGTGGATGACCTGACCGCTATGGCCGCAATAGCCAGCGCGGTCCTGGTCCTGGTGACGCTGGCCGGCGGATATGTCGGTGGACGACTCGGCGAGACCTACCACACACGTGTTGACGCAGCACTCATCGACGCCGCCCGGAAGGAGGGCTGACATATGTATATCAGTATCGGAGGCTTGATCCTCCTCATCCTGATCCTGATCCTGATCTTTTGATCGGGCCGAGACAACGACCCAAGGAGTGAAAACAGATGGAACCCTCAGCATTGAGCGCGTCGACGCTCACCGGCGACAAAGTCCGGAACCTCGACGGTGACAAATTGGGCAACCTCGAGGAGATCGTGATCGACCTGGAAACCGGACGTGTCAACTACGCGGTCCTCTCCAGCGGTGGTTTTCTCGGAGTCGGAGACAAGCTGTTCGCCGTGCCATGGGATCTCTTGACCGTGGACACCGAGAACAAAGAGATCGTCGTCGATATATCCAAAGAGACCCTGGAGAACGCTCCGGGATTCGACCACGACAACTGGCCCGACGTCCACGATCGGTCGTGGGTGGGCGACGTCTATCGCTACTACGGGCGGGAGCCGTACTGGGAAGCAGACGACCCGACTCTCGAAGACGACGTCCCGATTCTCAAAGACGACGAGAGCACCCTCTGATTCTGGGCGCATCTCCTCCGCCAGACTTGTGATCACCCGATGACCCGGTACGGGCTCACCCTCTCCAGCGAGGAGCATCCTCCCGGGCATCTCGTGGATATGGCCGTGGCTGCAGAAGGGGCCGGGTTCGACTTCGTCTCCATATCCGATCACTTCCACCCCTGGATCGGCGAACAAGGGCACAGTCCCTTCGTCTGGTCGGTTCTCGGTGCGATGGCCCATGCCACCGACGAGCTCGAAGTGGGAGTGGGGGTGAGCTGTCCGATCATGCGGATCCACCCCGCCATCACCGCTCAAGCGGTTGCCACCACCTCACTTCTCTTCGGGGATCGGTTCACCTGGGGGGTGGGAACCGGTGAGAATCTCAACGAGCACATACATGGAGACCGCTGGCCGCCCGCCGACGTCAGGCTCGAGATGCTCGAGGAGGCGATCGAGGTCATGCGCAGGCTTTGGGAGGGCGACAGTGTCACCCACCGGGGTCGTCACTACACGGTCGAAGATGCCCGCATATTCGACGTCCCCGACCCGATACCACCGGTCCTGGTGTCGGCTTTCGCCCCGGGCAGCGCCCGGCTGGCGGCAAGAGCCGGCGATGGGGTATGGACCACGGGCCTGAAGACAGACGTGATCGACGAATATCGGGACGCCGGTGGCGACGGCCCCGTTTGGTCACAGCTGACCTTGTGCTGGGACGACGATCGAGATGCGGCATTGGAAAGGGCCCATCGTATGTGGCCCAACACCGCTCTGCCCGGTCAGCTCGCTCAGGATCTGAGAACGGTGGAGCATATGGAACAGGCCGTCGAGTTGGTCACCCCTGAGGACATCGAGAATTCGTCGATTCCCCTCGGGCCGGACCCGGACCCCATCCTCCAGTCGATCGTCGATGCCGAAGAGGCGGGAATCGAGTTCATCTACCTCCACCAGATCGGCGATCCCCTCGACGGATTCATCGAGTTCTGGGAGAGAGAGCTTCGCCCGCAGTTGTGAGCGAGACCCACGGGTGGGGCGTTTCCCTATCGCCCAGAACGGGTACCTGACCTATCCGGCAGCAACAGTCGAAAGGAGAAGCCGTGGACAACAAGTTGAAATGGGAAGGTCGTTGGGACCAGCTCAAAGGCAAGGTGAAGCAGACCTGGGGCGACATGACAGACGATGATCTCGACGTCGCCGAAGGCCAGTACGACGAACTGGTCGGTCGCATCAAGGAGCAGACGGGCGAGACCCAAGAAGAGATCGAAAGAAAGCTCGACGCCTGATAACTCTTCCCTCAGGCAGCAGAGATGCCCCGCCTCGGTGGGGCATCTCTCGCGTCCTGGCTGTCAGCTGTCGAGGACTCTCACACCGCTCACCTCGGGGCGGGCCAGGAACGGCTGCAGCTCAGCTTCGAGGTCGACGTCACGTCTCGCCAGCACCTGGATGGTGACATGGCGCATGGGCGCTCCCGTGGCGCTCATCTCGTCCTCGACGTGGAGATCCTCGATGGATCCACCGGCGTCCTGAACCGTGCGCACCAGCGGGCCGAATGTCCCGTGGCCCTGGATGTAGTCGACCTGGACTACCTGAACGATCTTGCGGCGTATGAGCGGTTTCACCAGGCGGAGCCCGTAGATCACCAGCAGGGCGATCCCGGTCGCAACCAGAGCCGGGGCGATGAGACCGGCCCCGATGGCCACCCCGAGACCGGCGCTCAGGAACAGGGTCGCCGCCGTTGTGAGCCCGGTGACGGTCCCCCGATGCTTCAAGATGACGCCGGCGCCGATGAACCCGATCCCGGTGACGACCTGTGAGGCGACCCGGCTGAGGTCGGTGGCCCCTCCCACGAAACCGCTGATCCCGGCGCCGGTGAGCAGAGCCGCGGCCAGCGCGACCAACGCCTGGGTCCTCACCCCGGCGGAGCGGCCTCGACTCTCTCGCTCGCCGCCGATGAGTGCGCCGACACCGGCGGCGAGACCGAGCCTGAGGGCCCAATCCCAGAATTCGAGTTCCATTTCAGACTCCTCCGATCACGAGATTGGCACGTGCTAGCCGGTAGTGAGTGACACGACAGGTAGTGAGTGACACGATCGAGCGCACGAGCGGGGCTCATCGGCCCGGCCACCAGTCGCCAAGGGCATCGACAGGTCTGTCCTTGGGTCAAACGGACCGATCGAAACGCTCGACTTCCCCGTCGACTTCCCTTTGCATGACAGTTTCGGCCTCATCGACCACTTCGGCCTCGGCGTGGTGGACGGCCACTTTCACGGTGGGCTCGTCTTCGACCTGATAGGTCTCGTCCCAGGCAGGTGACGAGTACTTCGCCACTGAAATGCCCCCTGCCGCGCCCCCGACGCCGGCACCGAAGACACCGCCGATCACAACGCCCCAATACCACTCGAGGTCGGGAATCAGGAGGGTCATCAGAAATCCGAGCAGCCCACCGACGAGCATCCCGAGAAAACCGCCCCCGATCACCGACTTGGAAAGGCTGGCAAAGGCCCCGGATTCGGCGACCACATCGCTCTCGGTGTCGTCCGGGGATTGATCTTTCGTGTGGGCGTCGACGAGAGCGATGGCATTGGACGGAATGCCACGGTTCTCCAGGTCTTCGATCAAGGCCCGTGCCGCGTCGAGATCGGGCACCTCAATGACGACTGCATGGGGTGCACCTGCGATCTCAGCCCAAGCTACCCGCCCCATTTCGGGAACCGCATCGTGTGGTTCGGCATCCATGTCGGGATAGCTACCCCGTCGGTGACCACCCGAAACGGTTTCGCAGAGCAGACAGCGGGTATTGGATAGGCGATGGACACGACCGTATTGCTCGTCATCGCGATTGCCATGCTGGGAGCGGCTGTCGGGCCAGTCGTCTGGTTCGGCCCTCGCCGCTCATCATGCCCGCCCTGCCATCGGGTTCGACTGCGGTCGCTCGCATTGATCGCAGTGTCTGCCGTGGCTGTGGGGTGTGCGCCAAGCGTCGCACCCTTGGACGACACGCCCGCCTCCCGCCAGTTTCCCGAAGAGGCAGCGGAGATTCGCCAGATCCTCGACACCATGTCCGACCTGGACGCCGCTGACTCTGAGGAACTAGCCATGGCGTGGGAGGATCTGCGCTCGGACCTCTTCTCGGTGACGTCAGATCTCGAGCGCGACGCCATGTCGATGGAGCTCGATGGTCTGGTGCGCCGCATAGAGAGCTTTCGGGAACGATTCGAATCGGCGGAGGGGGTGCGCAGCTTCGACTCGGAGTGGGAGCGTCTGACGGTCAAACTCGGCGATGTCCACGATCGCGTGGGACGCTGACCCCAAGACGACACAACGCAAGGACACGACGCAACGACACAGCGCAACGACGCAACGCGCTCGAGGCGTCTCCTACCCTTGTTCTCCACGGGAAGGGACCGACTTCGTCGTTCGCGTGTTGTCGCAGCAAACGGTTGGTGATCCGGTTCCCCTGGACGTAGGACAGGAGACGCCTCAATTGTCCTGAGTCCGGCTCCGGGCGGCAGACTTTCGGCTTCCGCTGTGGGTTTGGAACTCTCGCGACCGATTACCCGAATACGCGAACGTCAAACATCATTGCCCAACATTCGTCGCGATTCTTCGACCCCAACTGCTCGGTAACGGGCTCCGATGAAGAACCCCCCTCGACCAAGTCGAGGGGGGTTCACTCCGAAGGGGAATTCGGAGGTTCCGGGTGTGGGGTCAGAGGATCCCGGAAGAATTCAGTCGTCGTGGTTCATCGCGAACCACACGACGAGCCCGATGATCGTCATGATCAGGATCGCAACCAGGAAGCCAGTGCCCCGACCCGACTCCTCGACGATTTCCTTGCGTTTCCCCATGGTCATCCTCGCTCTCGTCCAGCCAAGTCTCGTAACAAGGACCCGCGAAGCTCTTCCTGCGCCGGTATTACCCGGATCAGGTACGAGGATCTCCCGGTCTCTCGACCAGGTCTCTCAGCCGGTAACCCAGCTCTCCTGAGCCACACGGGTCCTTGAATCAGGTCTGTACCCGGAGACCGTTACGTCTAAACAGGACCCGAGTTCCCCGTTTTGGGCGACCCGCCGGGAGGGTCAGGCGTCTCCAAGACACTCGAGCAGGTCGCCACTCTCGATTCGATCACCGAGGACCTGTTGATTTCCCAGACCGCCCAGCTCGAGATGAACCACTGGTTCATCAGGGCCCATCTGTCAGACACCGATGGAAGGCTCCCCACCCATGAAGCGGCTACCCAGCTCGACGCGGCCACTGCAGCGGTTTATGCACTCCAACCGGCAGTTGCGACCGAAGAGGTATTCGGAGACGGCGGGGAGGACAGCTGAGCCCGGGGAGGGCCTCAGGCAGGCGGCACATAGTACACGGTGGCGGGTGCGGCCGGCTCGTCCTGGGGCGCGTCGCCCCTATCGGAGGAGAGCTTGCCCTGAAGGAAGCGGAGCCGGTCCTCCAGCTCTCGCCGCTCGTCGTCGACGTCGGTGTCTGCTGGGCCTTCCCGATGGGGGATCTCGTCGAGTCGGTTTCGAATCTGGACGATCTCGTTGGCGATGGCTTCGGTGTCCATACGTCCTCTCGGTTTGCTCGCTTCGGGGTACCCGCCGCCGGCAGCGGGCAAACCCAACCCGATCGGGGGCGAATCGGTCGATGGCTACCGCGGCGATGATGATCCGATGCTTCCACCGACGCAATACCATTGTCGTCAAGGTGGGAACTCCCGACACTGATCGTGAAACTCGCGGCACCGCATCGTTGGCCGACCTCGTGAGATGACGCCACCCATGCCGTTTCGCAACGCAGCGGAGCGACTCCGCGAGAGCTTCAGGGGGTCGGTGACCCGCTCCACCCTCTCGATGTTCGAGCATGCCCCCTACCCGCTGGAGCACACTCTCGAGTACGAGGGCGATCCCGGGCTCATGGGCCCGGACTCGGTGTCATGGAGACTGATCGCCGACCCGGCGGCATTCGTCGGGGGCTTGCGTGGCCTGTTGATCCAAGCAGCGCACCCCGAAGTCGTCGCCGGCGTCGACCAGCATTCCCGATACCGGGACGACCCACTGGGGCGTCTCTCGCGGACATCGGCATACGTGACGGCAACGACGTTCGGAGCCCAGCCGGAGGTCGCGAAGGCGGTACGTCTGGTGAGGAGGTCGCACGCCGTCGTCGCAGGGATCTCCAGCCGAGGGATTCGCTACAACGCCGCCGATCCTGGGCACGCCGCTTGGGTGCACAACGCCTTGACCGACTCCTTTCTCACCAGCAACCAGCATTACTCGGGATTCCCGCTGACAATCGTGGAGGCGAACCGCTTCGTAGCGGAGCAGACCCGGGTGGGGGCTTTGCTAGGGGCGGCACCCCTCCCGGCGACCGCTGCGGAACTCTCCGATTGGGTTGCCCATCATCCCGACATCGCGCCTTCGCCGGAGATGGAGTCCGTGGTCGATTTCTTGACGGACCCGCCTCTGGGTGCCGGCATCAGGGCCGGATACTCGATATTGCTGGAAGCTGCAGTGGTGACATTGCCCGAGCGACTCCGCGGGATCCTCGGACTGAAACCGAAACCCGCCGCTGAAGTCGTGGGGCGCGCCGCGGTGAGCGGTCTCCGATGGGCTCTCGGTTACTCCCCGTCGTGGGCGCTGGCGCTGCGGCGAACCGGAACCCAGGTCCCCGTCGAGCTGTTCAGGAGGATCCCCGAAACGGCCAACGCGCCTGAAGACTCTGTGGCACCGCTACAGCGCCAGGTTCGCTAGTGACACCTCACCCCAATCCCCGGCGGGCATTCGGTTCAGCGGCGGTCTACGTTTCGAGCCCGACCCGAGGATGATGTGACCGACGACGCCGACGACAGGATCGACCCGCTTCCGAACAAGGGGGCCATGTGGACCTGGCCGGAGAGGATGCGCCCTCTGGGAGGCGTAGCCCTGTTCTTGGTGGTCTTCGCCGCCTATTCGGTGGGGTCTTTGATCGCGTTCGGGCTGATCGCAGCCTCCGATCTCCAGGGGGTCTTCTTCATTCCGGCGGGGATCACAGTCGCTTTCCTGCTCCGGCTCCCTCGACGTCATTGGTGGGTCGTGCTGCTCGGTGCCGGTGTCGCCGAGATCACCATGGACCTGGCAGGTGGTTACACCGTCGCTCAGAGTGTCGGGTTCACGGTCAGCAACCTGGTCGAGCCGTTGATCGGGGCCGGCATAGTCACCGCCGCATGCGGGAGGATCGACCTGGGCCGGAGGAGAGATGTCCTCTGGTTCATCTTCGGTGCGGTGATGATCGGGCCAGCGGTGGGGGCTGCTCTCGGCGCCAGCACGGATCGAGTCTTCGGAGGCGACGAGTTCTTGACCACTTTCGGGCAGTGGTGGCTGGGAGACGCGCTGGGAGTTAGCCTGGCGGGTAGTGCCATCCTGGCATGGGGATCCAGCCCGGATCGGCTCTCATTGCGGTCGGTGTGGGGCGGGATCCTTATCGGCGGGTCGGTGGCTCTCACCGTCGGTATCTTCACCCTCACCGACTTGCCAGTCGTCTTCGGTGTCCTGATAGGCGTCGTAGGCGCCGGAGTCGTGTTCGGTGTCAGAGCTGTGGCGATGACGGCACTGGCGATCGCCCTCACCACCGCCGTCGTGCTCATATTCGACTCGGATCCGATGATCGTCGGTCTGAGCGCTCCGGCCGCTCTAATGCTCGTGAAACTGCAAATCACCATGTTCGCCCTCGCCGGGCTTCTCATCGCCGCCGAGTCACACGAAAGGGAGTTGGCAACCGAGGCCGCGGCTCAGTCTCACCTCGAGTCCCGGGCCGCGGAACGGGAGAGGCTGAGAAATCACGAACTGGCGGTTCGTATCCAGCGTGGTCTCCTTCCCGACCGTCTCCTCTCCAAGCCAGGGATCGACATCGCAGCTCGCTACGAGGCGGCGAGCGATGCCCTGGAAGTCGGAGGGGACTGGTATGACAGCATCGACCTCGGAGACGGGCGCATTGGCCTCGCCGTCGGGGACATCGTCGGTCATGGGATAGACGCCATGGTGTCCATGGGCCGGCTCCGGGCGGCCTTGGCAGCTCTGGCGTTACACAACGACCAACCCGCCTCTCTGTTGGGCGAGCTCGACGAGTTCGTCGGCGGGCCGAGCGGGACCGGCTACGCCACGGTGTTCTACGCGCTCGTCGATCTGGCGGAACAGACCGTGGTCTATGCCTCGGCCGGTCACCCTCCGGCCCTGTTGGTCTCCCCGGGCGGTGCCATCACCTGGCTCGACCAGGGCCAGACCGAGCCGCTCTACGGTCAGGCGAGCGAGCGACACCAGGCGTCGGCTCACATCGATCTGGGGGGTTCACTCGTCCTCTACTCCGACGGTCTCATCGAGCAGCGAGGCGAATCGCTCAGTGTGGGCTTGACCCGCCTGGAGCGTCTGGTCTCCAAACTCGCCGACTCCACGCCGGAAGAGATGTGCAACGAGTTGTTCGAGAACCTCGTCCCCGGCTCTCCCCGCGGCGACGATGCAGCGGTACTCGTCATGCGCAACGCCATGGACGCCCAGGAGTATCACGCCGTGTTCTCGGCGACCCCTGGGGAGCTGAGAAACATGCGCTCCTCGATTCGAGAGTGGATCGTTCAACGTGACCTTCCTGGGGGAGTGGGAGACGACCTCTTGCTAGCGGTCGGCGAGGCGGCCTCCAACTCGGCCCGTCACGCCTATCGAGGCACCATCGGAGGGGATGTCACCATTCGTCTGACACTCGTCGACCAAGTGGTCAATGCCGAGGTCAGCGACAGGGGCAGATGGAAAGAGCCTGAGGACGAGAAGGCCTATCCGGGCCTGGGAACGACCATCATCCAGTCGCTGACAGAGGACTTCCACATCGAAAGGACCGGAACCGGCACCTACGTCAGCTTCAGGGTCCCGTTACGGGGATTAGGGACAGAAGTCCCTTTTCGATAAGCGCCTCGAGCGACTATCATGCACCGGACCACCTCCTCTGGACCTCGGGACGTGGGCCTTACGTTGAATGGTTCATTTCAGGGAGAGCGATGATGGACAACACCTCCGGAGATCTGCTGACTCTCGAGACCGAGGTGGTCGACGACGACATGGTGATCATCCGCCTCACAGGCGAGATCGACATCTCCTCGGCCCACATATTGTCCGACCAGTTCGCGTCGATGGTGACAGAGGGAAGGTCGGCGATCATTCTCGACGCCACCAATGTGACTTTTATGGACTCGACCGGGTTGCATGCGCTGGTGGAGGGAAAGCGGACCTTGCACGACAAAGGCTCCCGCATCTACCTCGTGCCTTCGCGGCAGGTGCGACGGGTCCTCGAGTTGGTGTTCCCCGACCCGATAGTCGCGGCAAGACTCGACTCGGTGGAAGAAGCGCTGGCCGCAGCTTTGGAGTCGGCCCAAACCGTCGACAGCTGACGGTCCTGCGTTGGGCTGGTCGAAGTGCCGCCGGTCTCGCTGCTGCGCTGAGGACGGGCAACCAGTAGTCAGCTGCCATCGCCGAGGAGGAGACGCAACGCCGACTCCTCGCGGCTGACCCACTTGCCCGATTTCGCCTTCGACCACACCCCGGCCAGGCTGCCGTCCTCATATGATTCGAGGATCCGTGGGTGCACGTATGAGTCGCGACAGACCGCTCTCGTGTTACCGAGACGCTCCGCAGCCACGTCGATCGCTTCTCTCACCCGGGTCTCGCCATCCCCCTCGTCGCTGCTCTGTGCCAGTTCACCTGTGACCAGGGAACTGGCCCCCCATGTGCGCACGACCTTGGCCGTGAACGGCCCGTGGAGGACATCCGAGAGATAATCGTTGACGTCGGACGATGTGACCGAGGTCACCTGGCCGTCGGCTGTCTCATAGCTGAACAGTGTCTGCCCCGCGAGCTCCTGGCAGTCCGCAACGAGGCCGGCGAGTCGGCGATCATCGAAAACGACCTGATGTTCGGCGCCACCTTTGCCGGAGAACTCGAGGTGGACGTGGCGACCGTCGATCTCGATGTGGTCACAGGTGAGTGTGGTCAACCCGTAGGCACCGTTCACGTCTGCATACCGTCTGTTGCCCACCCGGATCAGGGTGCGATCGAGCACTGCGACTGCCAGCGCCACCACTTTCGTCCGGGACAGACCACCCTGGCGGAGATCGGAGTCGACGCGTCGGCGTAGACGGGGCAAGCCCCTGCCGAAAGGCTCGAGACGGTCGAATTTGACTTCGTCCCTCATCTGCTCCCAGGAGGGGTGGTAGATGTACTGTTTTCGGCCCGCCTTGTCGTAGCCGGTGGCGAGGATGTGTCCCTGCGGGTCCCGGGAGATCCATACATCCTCCCATGCCGGTGGGACGACCAGGCTCTCGATCCTGGCCCTGATCCGCCCGTTGACCGTCTGACCTCCCGGGTCGACATAGGAGAAGCCCGTCCCTCTCCGCACCCGGCGGTATCCGGGAGAGTCCGGCTCCACGTAGCGGAGCCCGGCCTCGGCAGCGAGGTCGATCGAATCCAGTCCGGTCATCGACCTCAGATGCCCGGAAGTCTCCCCCCTCAAACCCGGTTTCAGGTCCCGCCATAGATGGGTACTCGCCACGACATGGCCAGCGCCGCGGATCAATGGTCGACCCTTCCCTCCAGCACCAGCGGCGACAACGGTAGAGAACACGCCATGCGGGTGGTCTCTGTCGCTCTGATCTCGGCGCTGGCCATCGTCACCGCCACCGGGTTGTTCGGGGTCCGGAGCGCCTCAGCCGGTCGATCTGAAGGCAGCCACCAGCTCACCGTCGATCATGCCGCGGTCACCAGACCGGGGCTGGCCACGCCTTTCGATATCACGGTGAGAAACCGCGACAACTCCCCGCTCCCCGGTGAGCTCACTATTCGACTCGACAGCGCCTACATGGCGATGTTCGACGAGAACGGCCTCGACCCCACCCCCGTTGCGTCATACCAGACCGGGGAATGGCTCTGGTGGACCTTCGAGAATCCGGATGGCCGGGAGGAGATCCGGGTGTCGTTCGACGCCAGATTGGAGCCAGGGGTGCAATGGGGCCGAACCGGCTCGGTTGCCGTGTTCGCCGGCGATGACCGGCTCGTCGACGTTGTCTTCCGCACCTGGGTAATCCCGTGAGAGAGGAGGTCTGATGGAACTCGTTGTCCGCGCCACCATCATGTTCTGGTTCCTGTGGCTCGTCGTGCGCGGGACGGGGAAACGGTCTCTGGCCGAGTTGACACCACTCGATCTCCTCCTGGTGGTGGTGATCGGCGACCTGGCCCAGCAGGGAGTCACCCAGGAGGACATGTCCATCACCGGAGCCGCCGTGGCGGTCTCGGTCTTCGTGGTCTGGACTCTCGCGGCCGATTGGATGGCCCGCCGCTCGAACTCCGCTCGAAAGCTTCTCATCGGCGAGCCGGTGATCGTGGTCCGTGACGGTGTACCGCTCACCAAACGTCTCCAACGGGAGCGAATCACCATGGCGGACCTGCAGGAGGCGGCGCGCCTCAGCGGGATCCGCAATCTCTCCGACGTCGAATACGCCGTGCTCGAGACCGACGGTCGTTTCTCCTTCATCGAGAAGAGCACCGCGGGCTGACCCACAGGTTTGCCGTTGTGGTCGTGGGGGTACTCGCGGCCACCATCGAGAGGAGACACGACCATGGACCGTTCCCATCTGGAGGAGTTGCTCTACCAAGCCATCGAAACCGAGCTCGGTGGCGAACAGCTCTACGAAGCCGCCATCGAAAACACAGTCAACGACGACCTGAGAGAAGAGTGGGGAAAGTATCTGGACGAAACACGCACCCATCAGGAGATCCTCGGTCGGGTCTTCGAAGCCGCCGGGCTCGATATCGATACCGAGTCGCCGGGGCGTCAGGTGGTGCGTCAAAAAGGCAAGGCGCTGGTGGCCGCGGTGCGTGCGGCCCGCAACGCCGACGATCCCAAGATCGGCGAGCTCGTCGCCGCCGAGTCGGTGGTGGAAGCCGAGTCGAAAGATCACCAGAACTGGGAGCTCCTCGGTCGTATGGTGGAACACCTCGACGGTGATCTCGCCTCCGTCCTCGCAGAGGCCTACGACGAGGTGGCCGACCAGGAGGCCCACCACCTCTTTCACACCATGGGTTGGGCGCGGGAGCTCTGGCTCGACTACCTCGGAGTCCCGGCGGCCCTGCCGCCCCCCGAGGAGGAGAAGCAGGTGTCGACCCAGATCGGAGCGGGGCGAGCCGAGCACGAGCGCGAGGAATACGTCTAAAGCACCGAACGTCCCATGACGGCCGGACCGAGCCGACGCGGGCTGGCCCGACTGCTCTGGCGGCTTGCCGACCTGGTCCGGGCTGCCGAGGGACGGAGGTCGTTTCGCTCCAAGGCCTATCGCAGCGCGGTGTGGGCCCTGGACGACCTTCCCAGCCTTTCCGCCGACGACGAGGAGATCCTGGCCACCCGTGGCATCGGGCCGGGGGTGGCAGGCCTGATCCACGAGTACCGGACGACTGGAGAGCTGAGACAGTTGATCCCGTTGGAGGAGACATATCCGGCTGACTCCGGCCGGTTGCGCCGTCTACCCCGGATGCGCCCGG
>Ga0214469_1000471_pt1 | contig 13984 bp, 15 predicted proteins | sample RVTome_10_FD_187340 | JGI IMG/M metagenome (GOLD analysis project Ga0214469, IMG submission 187340) | Soil microbial communities from uranium-contaminated site in the Upper Colorado River Basin, Wyoming, United States - RVT153D57 HiSeq ... | reverse complement strand
TCGCGAGGGTGCGGGGCGAGCGCTCCCGCAGCGCCGCCAGCACCCGGCCGCGCACCTGCCGGAGCGATCCCTCGAACCGCGGCGCCCGGCGGACCGCCGCCCCGCCGACGCGACCGGCGGAGGCGAAGGCGCACCAGGGCCGGAGCGGGCACTCGTCGCATCGAGGGCGCGGGCGGCATACCTCGCGCCCGAGATCCATGAGAGCCTGGTTCCAGTCGGCAGGGCGCCGGGGGTCGAGCCACTCAGCAGCCGCCTCGCCGAGCACCCGAGCGGCGACCTCGTCGGGCTCCGCCGCGTGCTCGACACGGGACCAGACACGGCGCACGTTCGTCTCGACCGCCGCCACGGGGACCCCGTACGCCAGGCTCGCCACGGCGGTCGCCGTGTAGGGGCCGACACCTGGAAGCGCCCGCAGCGCGGCCGGATCGCCGGGGACCACGCCGCCGTGACGCGCGACGATCTCCTGGGCTGCGCGATGGAGCGCGACCGCCCGGCGCGGATATCCGAGGCGCCCCCACGCCCGAAGCACGTCGGCCCCGCTCGAGGCGGCGAGCTCGTCCACGTTGGGGAAACGCTCCATGAACGCCTGGAACGCCGGGACGACCCGGCCTGCCTGCGTCTGCTGCAGCATGAATTCGCTCGTCAAGACCGCGTACGGATCGGGATATATGGCCCCCGGGCGAGCGGGCATCCGCCATGGATACCTCCGGCGCCTCGGTCGGAACCACGCGAGCAAAGCTTCCCGCGCCCGATCGCGCGGGCTAGGCTGCTGAGGGGGCGCGATCGGGGGATCGGAGGGCCGCATGACCGTGATCCGTGACGTGATGAGCATCGACCTGACGACGGTCTCCCCGAGCACCACCATCGCCGATGCAGCGACGACGATGAGCACCCATCAGGTGGGGGCCGCACTCGTGCTCGACGAGGAGCGTCTCGTCGGCATCTTCACCGAACGCGACGTGCTGCGGGCGGTGGGATCGGATTTCGACGCCGAGCAGCACGCGGTGAGCGAGTTCATGACCAAGGACCCCAAGACGATCGGACCCGAGGTCGAGGCGCACGAGGCCCTCGAGTCGATGTTCGCGTTCGGGTTCCGTCATCTGCCGGTCGTCGACGAGGGACGGGTGATCGGCATCGTCTCGATGCGCGACGTCACCCGACGCGGTTGAACACCTCGGCCCGTCCGCACCTGTTCAGAACCCGGGCTTGGCGTGGTCGGACATCTCGTCGGCGACCGACTTGAGCGCTTCATGCACCGAACGGAAGACGTCGGCCACGAAGGTCGCCTGCTGGCCCTCGCTGCCGTCCATCGTTCCTCGCACCGCCGACGCGGTGATCTCACAGGCTTTCTCGAAGACGGCCCAATCGCTCTCGCGGGACATCCGCTCTCCTTCGTGTGGTCGACGGCCGGGCCTGATGCGGCGCCGGCGGCCCCAGGCTACCTGAGGGCACCCGTCCGGCGGCCTCCCGCGATCTTTGCGGCAGGATGTCGATGGACGGCCGTTCCTGTTCGTCGTATCGATGAGCGCGCCGGCCCGCCCGCGGAGCGAAGGAGGGAACGTGACGAGGTACCTGTTGTTGATCCACGCCGACGAGGCCGCGTGGGAGGCGCTCTCGCCCGACGAGCGACAGCCCACCTACGAACGGTATTCGTCGCTCGCGCGGGAGATGGAGGAGCGTGGGCATGGCCGGGGCGGCGACGAGCTCGCTTCGTCGACCGCTGCCAAGGTGGTCCGGGTTCGCAGCGGCGAGCGGACCATTGTCGACGGACCGTTCGCCGAGACGAAAGAGCAGCTCGGAGGCTACTTCATGGTCGAGTGCGATCTCGAGACCGCGCTCGACTACGCCGCCCGCATCCCGGCGGCTGACTACGGCGCCGTCGAGGTGCGCCAGATAGCCGAAGGACCGAGCTGACCACGGACCAGGAGGAGACGCATCCGATGCAGTACGCCTTGTTGATCTACGGTGACGAGTCGGCAGGGGCCGACGCCCCACCCGAACACCAGCTGCAGGTCATGGACGAGTGGCGGTCCTACGAGGAGTGGCTCGGCGAGCGGGGCATCAAGCGGGCCGGCGAGGCCCTGCACGACACGAGCCAGGCGACGACGGTCCGGGTGCGGAACGAGGACGCGATGACCACCGACGGCCCGTTCGCCGAGACCAAGGAACAGCTCGGCGGGTTCTACGTGCTCGAGTGTGACAACCTCGACGACGCCCTCGAGGCCGCGCGCCGGTCCCCCGGCAGCCGGTACGGCTCGATCGAGGTTCGCCCCGTGATGGACTTCAGCCAGATGGAGGCCCCCCGGTAGCGCACGCCGCTCCGACCACCGAGGCCGTCGACCGAACCTTCCGGCGAGAGTCGGGGCGGGCGGTGGCGGCCCTGATCAGAGCCCTCGGCAGCTTCGACCTGGCCGAGGACGCCGTCCAAGACGCGTTCGAGGTCGCCCTGGAACGCTGGCCGAGTGACGGGTTGCCCGACAACCCCGGGGCATGGATCGTCACGACGGCGAGGAACCGGGCGATCGACCGGCTCCGACGGGACGACGCCGGGCACGCGAAGACCGAGGCGGCCGAGCGATTGCGCACCCTCGCATCGACCGGCGACGAGATGCAGGAGATCCCCGACGAGCGGCTCAGGCTGATCTTCACCTGCTGCCACCCGGCACTTCCGATGGAGTCGAGGGTCGCGCTGACGCTGAGGACCGTCGGGGGCCTGACGACACGGGAGATCTCTCGGGCGTTCCTCTCTCCCGAGCCCACGGTCGCTCAGCGGCTCGTGCGCGCGAAGCGGAAGATCCGGAACGCGGGAATCCCGTACCGCGTCCCTCCCCGGAAGCTCTTGGGTGAGCGGCTCGACGGCGTGCTGGCCGTGTTGTACCTGGTGTTCAACGAGGGCTACACCGCGACGAGCGGCGACGAGCTGATCAGGGGCGACCTGTGCGACGAGGCGATCTGGCTCATGCGGGTCGTCGACCGCCTGCTCCCGGGCGAGCCCGAGGTGGAAGGGCTGCTGGCGCTGACGCTGCTGCAGCACTCGCGACGCGACGCGCGCACCGACGGACACGGCGACCTCGTGCTGCTCGAGGACCAGGACCGAAGCCGTTGGGACCACGACATGATCGACGAGGGGATACGGGTGCTCGACCGGGCGATCGAACGCCGACGCCCCGGCCCTTACCAGCTGCAGGGGGCGATCGCAGCGCTGCATGCGCAGGCGCCCCGGCCCGAGGACACCGACTGGCCGCAGATCGCGAGCCTCTACGGCGCGCTCGCGGTCTCGAGGCCGGATCCAGTGATCGAGCTGAATCGCGCCGTGGCCGTCGCGATGGCCGACGGCCCCGCGGCGGGACTCCGACTGCTCGATCCGCTCGCGGCGGATCTCGAGTCCTATCACCTCTACCATTCCGCTCGAGCCGATCTCCTCCGCCGACTGGACCGCCGCGACGAAGCCACGGCCTCGTACAGGCGGGCTCTCGAGCTCACCACGAACGGGTCCGAGCGGGCCTTCCTGCAACGCAGGATCGCCGAAGTGTGAGCCTCGCGGGGGTTGCACCCTCGGTGCGCTAGGGTCATGCCCCGATGCTCTTCCCCACGGTCGATTTCGCCGTGTTCTTCGCCCTGGTGTTCCTGGGCCATTGGCTGCTGAACCCGAAACCCTTGCCCTGGAAGCTGTTCATGATCGCGGCGAGCTACGTCTTCTATGCCTGGTGGGACGTTCACTTCGTCTGGCTGCTCGCCGGGATCTCGGCCATCTCGCAGCTCGGGGCGATCGCCGTGGCACGACAGACCAGCGAGATGCGCAAGCGCATCGCTATGGTCGCCGGCGTCACGCTTTCACTGCTGCCCTTGCTCTACTTCAAGTACTACTCGTTCTTCTCGCTCGAACTCACCAACGCGGCCGCCGACCTCGGCTTGGGCAACCTGGGACTGCCGCTCGTGCAGCTGATCCTTCCGGTGGGGATCTCGTTCTTCACGTTCATGGCGATCAGCTACATCGTCGACGTGTACCGGGGCCACACGCACCTCGCGAGCTGGATCGACGTGTTCCTCTACCTGTCGTTCTTCCCCCACCTGGTGGCCGGGCCCATCGTGCGACCCGACGAGCTGATCCCCCAGATCGACGTACGGCGCGACCCGCGCCACATCGATGTCGCCGGGGCGTCCTGGCTGATCCTCGGAGGACTCTTCAAGAAGGTCGTCGTCGCCAGCTACGTATCGACGGCGCTCGTCGAACCCGTCTTCGGCGACCCATCGAACCACTCCGCGCTCGACGCGATCGTTGGGATCACGGCCTTCGCGGTGCAGATCTATGCCGACTTCAGCGGTTACACCGACATCGCGATCGGTGTCGCGAAGCTGCTGGGGTTCCAGTTCCCGCAGAACTTCGATCGCCCCTACTCCGCGCGGTCGCTCCAGGACTTCTGGCGCCGGTGGCACATCACGCTGTCGAGATGGCTGCGCGACTACCTCTACATCCCGCTCGGCGGCTCCAAGCGCGGCGAGGTACGCACGTACGTGAACATCATGCTGACGATGACGCTCGGCGGTCTCTGGCACGGCGCCGACTGGCACTTCATCTTCTGGGGGCTCTTCCACGGCGTCGGGCAGGCGATCGGGGCCTGGAAGCGGGCCTACCTGCCCGCGCGACCTGAGACGACCATGCTCGCGTGGGGCCAGCGGCTCGGCACGTTCTCGCTGGTCTGTGTGGGATGGGTGTTCTTCCGAGCCGACTCGATGGCAACCTCGTTCGAACTGCTGGGTCGCCTGATCGTCGGCTGGGGCCAGCCGAACGAGATCGTCACTCCCCTCGCGGTCGGGACCATCGCCGGCATGCTCGCCCTGCAATACGCGCCGCGGGAGCCCGGGCTGCGCCTGCAGGAGTGGATCTCGAGATGGCATCCGGTGCCCATGGGGCTCGCCGGCGCGCTCGGTCTGTTCGTGATCGCCACGCTCGGCCCCCAGGGTGTGGCACCCTTCATCTACTTCCAGTTCTAGACGCGGGATCGACTAGCGACGATGGCCGACCACCGACCCACGCCCGAACACGAGCCACGCGAGGCCGATGCTCGCGCCCCGGCGTCATCGGGCCGCGCGACGATGCCCGCCGGACGGGTGCTGATCGTGATCCTCGTGGCGCTGCTCGTTTGGGGCTTCCTGTACGCGCCCAGCCTGCGACGTGCCTCCGACGCCCAGCCGGAGGGAACCAGGCGCACCGTGTCGCTGTGGGTGCTGCGGCCGATCGCGGCGATCAGCGACCTCCTGCAGGTCACGCGCGCGACCGATGGGGCGATCGAGGCGCTGGGGCGCGACCCCGGCGCGGCGCCCGGCGGCACGATCAGCGTTCCGGAGCCGGAAGATCTTCCCACGATCGGGCCGTCAGTCTCGGCTTCGCCGACGCCCGACGAGCCGGTGACGACCAACACCAAGATCCGGCGGCCGACACCCGGCGACAAGCTTCGCGTCGTGGTGGTGGGAGACTCGCTCGCCGCCGGGCTCGGTGTCTACCTCGAGCGCGAGTTCCGGCCTGCGCTCGTGCGCGTGTCGCGGCAGGGTCGCATCTCGACCGGTCTCTCACGGCTCGACTACTTCGACTGGATGGGCGCGATGCGCGACATCGAGACGGGCTTCCGGCCGGATCTCGTCGTGGTCATGGTCGGCGACAACGACAACCAGAATCTGCAGACCCCCGGTGGCGACGTCGTGGCCGAGATCGGTTCGTTCGAATGGCCCCAGGCCTATCAGGAGCGGGTCGACGAGTTCACCCGAATCGCCGTCGACGGCGGCGCCCACGTCGCATGGGTCGGCCTTCCGATCGTCGACCGGAAGGAACGCTGGCCCGTGATGCAGCGACAGAACGACATCTTCGAGCGTGTCGTCGACGCCGTTCCCAACGCGACCTACGTGGACACGTGGGATCGGTTCGCCAACCGCGACGGTGAGTACACCCCGTTCTACTGGCAGGGCGGGCAAGCCGAGCTGGTCCGGGCCAGCGACGGCTTCCACTTCACTCCGGCGGGCTACGAGCTCATCGCCCAGAGCGTCGTCGACACGCTCGCAGAGGAGTTCCAGCTGGCACCGAAGACGCTGACCGGCTGACCGAACCGGCGGCACGCTCGCAGCGTCAGACCTGGATCGGCACCTCGGGCAGGTTCGCCAGCGCAGCGTCCTCGTCGGCGGCGTCGAACTCGAAATCCGGGAGCCGGTCGTTCAGGAAGTCGTCGTAGGCCTGCATGTCGAAGTGGCCGTGTCCCGAGAGGTTGAACAGGATCACTCGTTCCTCGCCCGCCTCCCGGGCCGCGATCGCCTCGTCGATGGCGCCCTTGACGGCGTGGTTCGCCTCGGGTGCGGGCACGATGCCCTGCGCCTTCGCGAACCGCACACCCGCCTCGAACGTTTCGTTCTGGGCGTAGGCCACGGCCTCCATGTAGCCGTGCTTGACGAGCAGCGAGAGCGACGGCGCGTCGCCGTGATACCGAAGGCCGCCGGCGTGCACCGGTGCGGGTACGAAGTCGTGGCCGAGCGTATACATCGGCACGATCGGCGCGATCTGCGCGGTGTCGCCGAAGTCGTATGCGAACCTGCCCTTGGTGAGGGTCGGGCACGCGGTCGGCTCGGTGGCCACGAACCGCATGTCGGGGGTTTCACCGCGGAGCTTGCCGGCCATGAACGGATAGGCGATGCCGGCGTAGTTCGAACCCCCGCCGACACAGCCGATCACGACGTCGGGCTCCTCGCCGGCCATCGCCATCTGCTTCTGCGCCTCGAGGCCGACCACGCTCTGGTGCAGCAGCACGTGCCCGAGCACGCTACCCAGGGCGTAGTTCGTGTCGTCGTGCGTCGCGGCGTCCTCGACCGCCTCGCTGATCGCGATGCCGAGGGAGCCGGTCGAGTCGGGATGCGCCTCGAGGATCGCCCGGCCACTGTTCGTCTTGTCGCTCGGCGAGGGCACCACGCTCGCGCCGAAGGTCTCCATGAACACGCGCCTGTAGGGCTTCTGCTCGAACGAGGCCCTCACCATGTACACGTCGCACTCGAGGCCGAACATCTGGCAGGCGAGGGCCATCGACGATCCCCACTGGCCCGCGCCGGTTTCGGTCGCGATGCGGCGGATGCCGGCTTCCCTGTTGAAGTAGGCCTGAGGCACGGCTGTGTTCGGCTTGTGGCTGCCGGCCGGCGAGACGCCCTCGTACTTGAAGTAGATGTGAGCCGGCGTGTCGAGCGCCTGCTCGAGGCGCGTGGCCCGGAACAAGGGTGAGGGCCTCCAGAGCCGGTACGCGTCGATCACCGCGCCGGGGACGTCGATCCATTGGTCGGTCGAGACCTCCTGGCCGATCAGCGCCATCGGGAACAGCGGGGCGAGGTCGTCGGGACCGAGCGGCTCCTTCGTCTGCGGGTTCAGCGGGGGCAGCGGCTCGATACCGGCCTTCACGATGTCGGGCATCAGGTTGAACCACGCCGTCGGGACCTGGTCGGGCTGCAGGTCGAACCGGGTGCGGACGTCGGTCATCGCAGGATCCCTCCTCGCGGCTCGGTGAGGCGCGAGCCTACCCCTCGCCCGGTCGCGTCGCCACCTCGACCCACCCGTCGACCTCGCGGGCCCGGAACACGGGCAGCGGATCGGCCGCAGGCCCCTCGATCGGCTCGCCGTTCTCGACGTCGAAGACGCTGCCATGGCATGCGCATTCGACGGTCGCGGTCCGGTCGTCGAACGCCCCTTCGGCGAGGGAACAGCCCTGGTGCGTGCATTCGTCGCCGAACGCGTACAGGTGCGCCTCGACGTGGGCGATCGTCACGCGCCCCGCCGGCGTGTCGTACGCCCGCAACTCACCCTCCGGGATCTCGCCCAGCGCTCCGATCCGCACGAAGTCCATCGTCCGCCTCCCGTCAGGCCCGGCTCAGTGCCGTGTACCCCCGCTGTAGCACCGTGAACACGCCGAGCACCGAGAGCAGGATCAGCGCCGGGAACATCATGCCGGGGATCAGCAGCCCGACCATCAAGGCCAGCATGCGCTCGAGTCGCTGGAACAGTCCCTCGGTCAGGCTGAGGCCGGCGGCCTCGGCCTCCGCGCGGATCTGACTCACTCCGAGGCTCACGACCAACGTCAGCAAGGCGAGGGCGGCCTGCACGGTGTCGCCCTGCGAGGCGAGGCTCCAGAAGAGGCTCGAGAACAGGATCATGTCCGAGACGCGGTCGAGCACGGAATCCATGAACGCGCCCGAGCGTCCCTCCTCGCCCCGATGCCTCGCGAGGGAACCGTCGAAGACGTCGAGCACCCCGCCGACGATCAGCAGGAAGCCGGCGACGAGCCAGTTGCCGGCCACGATCTGCCAGCCGGCCAAAACGATCACGACCGGAGAGAGCAGTGTGAGCTGCCAGGGCCGAACGCCCGTCCAGATCAGGAACGCGAGGACCGCCCGGTAGGGCCAGGCGAGAAGCCGCTGTACCGCGCCGCCCGCGGCGCTCTCGTTCTTGCGCGGCGGGGGCAGGTCCCGCACCCGGGGTGCCTCACGCCCGGGCCGGTCGGTGCGATCGTTCATCACTAGTCCATGCCAGACTAGTTCACGGGGTCATCCCGCGAACGGCTCGAAACCCATGACGACGTAACGCACCATGCCCGCGGGGGCCTCGTACGCGATCTCCTGCTTCGCGGTCGAGCCCATCAACGCGAGGCCGAGCGGGGAGGACGTGGTCACCGTGCGAACACCCGGCGCCTTCTCCTCGGCGTGCTCGGCGAGCAGGTAGGTCTCCGTGTCGTCGTCTTCGTCGTCGACCGGGCGGATCGTCACGAGCATGCCGGGCGCCACTTCGTCGGAGTGTTCGGGAGCCTCGACGATCTGAGGGTCTCGCAGCATGTGCTGCAGCTTGCGGATCTTCGACTCCATCAACCCCTGCTCTTCCTTGGCCGCGTGGTACTCGGCGTTCTCGCTCAGGTCGCCGAGCTCGCGCGCCGCCTTGATCTTCTCGGTGACGCGGGGACGCCCTTCGGTGGTGAGCCGCTCGAGCTCGGACTTGACGCGCAGATATGCATCGAGGGTCAGGGTCGCGGTCGGCTCGTGCCCGGCGGCGCGTTGCGGCCGGTTCCGCAGCTCCTCGGGAAGTTCAGGCATGGCGCGAGTCTACCCATCGCGATCGCCGTCAGGCTTCGCGTCTCGCGCAGCCACCAGCACGACGTCGGAGCCATCCTGCACCACGTCGTCGCGTTGGTTCAGCACACGCACGTGCATCGTCACGACGCCACGGTCGGGCCTGGAGCGGGATCGGCGCACCTCGGTCACCGTCGAGACGGTGCGGATCGCATCGCCCACGAACACGGGCGCGACGAACCTTCGAGCCTCCTCGAGGTAGACGCCGAGTGCCCAGTCGCCTCCCTCGGTCGGCTGCCCGCTGGAGATCGAGGTCACCAAGAGGCCGTGCGCGATCGGGGCGTCGTAGGGGGAAGCCTCGCCGACCGCCGCCGGGTCGAGGTGCAGCGGGTTGTCGTCGCCGGTCAGCTCGACGAAGGCATCGATGTCGCGAGCCGTGATCGTTCGGGGCTCGCTCACGAACTCGTCGCCCGGTTCGATGTCCTCGAGATGCACGTATGTCATCGGTGCCTCGCCCCGTTGGTGCGCGCTGCGACCGGAGCCTAGCAACGGCTAGCATCGGCCCCGTGGACATCGCGGTTCTCGTGAAGTGGGTGCCCGAGCCGCAGGGCACGCCCACCCTCGGCCCGGACCATCTGCTCGTGCGCGAGGGGGCCGACGGCGCACTCGACCCTGGCGACGAGTACGGGCTCGAACGAGCCCTGCAGCTCGTCGAGCGCAACGGCGGCGAGGTCACGGTGGTCTCGATGGGCCCGGAGGTGGCCGTCGCCGCGGTCCAGCGCGGCCTCGCGATGGGAGCCGGCCGGGGAGTGCTCGTGACCGACGACGCCTTGCGCGGCGCCGACACCCTGGTCAGCGCCCGGGTGCTGGCCGCGACCATCGGCCCGATCGGTGCCGACCTCGTCGTCGCGGCGGTCGAGTCGACTGATGGGTACACCGGAACCCTGCCGATCACGGTCGCCGAGCTACTCGGCCTACCGAGCGTGACGTTCGCCACGTCGGTCGACATCGTCGACGGCTCACACCTGCGCGCCGAGCGGCAGACGGCTGCGGGTGCCGAGGTCGTCTCGAGCCCACTGCCGACGTTGGTCACCGTGACGACGGGCGTCGCGGAGCCCCGGTATCCGAGCCTCAAGGGCGTGATGGCCGCGAAGTCGAAACCCCTCGACCGGCCATCGCTCGCCGATCTCGGGCTGGGCGCGGACGACGTGAGACCGTCGCAGACGGTCGCCTCGGTCGAGGCCGCGCCGGTGAAGGCGGGCGGCCGTGTGATCGAGGCCGGGCCCGAGACAGCCGCCGAGATCGCCGACCTGTTGGCCGAGGCACGGGTGATCTAAGGTGCCCGGCGTGTGGATCTGGGCCGATGTGGCGCCCGAAGGTGTCGTCTCGTCCGCGTTCGAGCTGCTCACGAAGGCGCGGGCCATCGGGAGCGACGTCGGAGCGGTAGCGCTCGGGCCGGGGGCGGCCGGAGCGGCGGACCGGCTGGGCGAACACGGAGCGGCCCGCGTGTACACCTCCGACGACGAGCGCCTCGCCGAGCCGACCTCGCGGGTCGCCGCCCACACGCTCGCCGCGCTCGTCGCCGAGCACTCCCCCGGCATCGTGCTGTTCCCGTCGTCCTACCGAGGGCGCGACGTCGCCGGACGCCTCCAGGCGATCACCGGCTCCACCCTCATGGCCAACGCCGTGGACCTGCCGTCGATCGATCGCGCGCGTGCCGAGATCCTGGGCGGCACGACGATCGTGGAGGTCGACCTGGCCGGCCCGTCTCCCCATCTCGTGCTGATGCGGCCGCGATCGTTCGAGCCCGAGGCGGTCGGCGGCACGGCCGAGGTCGTCACGGTCGACATCGTCGAGCCTCCCGGCCGCGCCACGGTCGTACAGGTGGTCGAACAGACCGAGGCGGCTGCCGACGGACCGAGCCTCGATGGCGCGAAGGTCGTCCTGGCGGGCGGCCGTGGCCTCGGCGGGCCGGACGGATTCCGGCTTCTCGAGGAGCTCGGCGACGCGATCGGCGACACGGCGATCGGCGCGTCGCGCGCCGCTGTCGACGCCGGGTGGGTGCCGTACGCGATGCAGATCGGACAGACGGGCTCCACGGTCAAACCCGAGGTCTACCTCGCCGCGGGCATCAGCGGCGCACTGCAGCACGCCGTCGGCATGAAGGGCTCCCGTCGCATCGTCGCGATCACGAAGGACCCCGAGGCGCCGATCCTCAAGCTGGCCGACCTGGGCGTGGTCGGCGATCTCTTCCAGGTGCTGCCGTCGCTCACCGAGGAGGTGCGCCGACGGACCGGGCGCTGAGCGCGGCGCTGCTTGCCGTCGTAGTGGCGGTCGCGGTGGTGCTCGCGTGGCGCCGCGCGTCCCCGAGGATCGCGACGCTTCGCGCCGCCCGGCCCGACGATCCCGAACGCGGCGGACCCACCGCGGAGCGCGCGGCGCGCGAGCTCGTCGAGGTGATCGGCCAGCGGAAGCTGTTCCAGCGGCTCGTGCCCGGCATGATGCACGCCGCGATCTTCTGGGGATTCGTCGTGCTGCTCCCCACGATCGCCGAGGCCGCCACGGCTATCGTGGATCCCCACGCCCATCTGCCTCTGATCGGCGACACGGCGTGGTTCGGCTGGCTCGTCGACGTCTTCGCGGTCGCCGTCCTCGTCGGCGTCGTCACCGCTGTCGCGATCAGGAAGGTGCAGCGGCCCGACCGCTTCCGCGGCTCGCACCTCGAGGAAGCCGACCGCATCCTGCTGATGATCACGGCGATCGTGATCTCCCTGCTGCTCTGGCAGGCGATGCGCATCGCACTCGGACTCACCGGCGCCGAAGGACCTGTTTCGGGATGGCTCGGGGACCTCGTGGACGGGGCGTCGACCGGCGCCCTCGAGGCCGCCGAACGGGGCCTCGTCTGGGCCCACCTGCTACTCGTGCTGGCGTTCCTCGTGTACCTGCCGGGATCGAAGCACCTGCACATCGTCACGGCCGCGCCGAACGTGTGGCTCCGGAAGTCGGGTCCGGGAGGCAGACTGGAACCGCTCCGCATCGACCTCGAGGCGCCGGAGGAGGACCTGCGACTGGGCGCCGCGGTCGCCACCGACCTGACCAAGAAGCAGACCCTCGACCTGTTCTCGTGCACGGAATGCGGCCGATGCCAGGACGTCTGTCCCGCGTGGACGACGGGGAAGCCGCTCAGCCCCAAGCTCCTGGTGATGGACCTGCGCGATCACGTGGCTGCCGGCACAGCGGGGCAGACCGGCGAGATCGAGCTGCAACCGCTCGTGCCGAACGCGGTCACCGACGAGGTCGTCTGGGACTGCGTGACGTGCGGGGCGTGCGTACGAGAGTGCCCCGTCGACATCGAGCACGTCGACACGATCGTGGATCTTCGCCGCAACCTCGTCATGGCCGAGTCGCGCTTCCCGAGCGAAGCGGGTGCGCTGCTCCGGGGGGTGGAGGGCCCCGGCGAGAACCCGTGGGGCCAACCGGCGAGCGCCCGTATGGACTGGGCCGAAGGGCTCGACGTGCGCGTGCTGGCGCCCGGCGATGCAGCACCCGACGTGCTGTTCTGGGTCGGGTGCGCCGGGGCGTTCGACGAACGCGCCCGGGAGGCGACCCGGTCGACCGTTCGCCTGCTGCAAGCAGCAGGGGTCGACGTCGCCGTGCTCGGTCAGCGCGAGTCGTGCACGGGCGACCCGGCGCGTCGCATGGGGCACGAGTACCTGTTCCAGACGCTCGCCGAAGGCAACGTCTCGACGCTGAACGACGCGGGGGTGACCACGATCGTCGCGAGCTGCGCTCACTGCTTCAACACCCTCGCGAACGAGTATCCCGACTACGGCGGCACGTACGAGGTCGTCCACCACTCGGAGTTCCTCGCCCGGCTGGTCCAGGAGGGTGGCCTGCATCCCTCGCGCGACTCGGTCGCGGTGACCTACCACGACGCCTGCTACCTCGGCCGTCACAACGGGAACTACGACGCACCGAGGGACGTGCTCGGCGCGACGACCGGCGAGATCGCCGAGATGCCACGCAACCGGGAGCGATCGTTCTGCTGCGGTGCGGGCGGGGCACGGTTCTGGATGGAGGAGGGCGGCGACGCCCGCATCAACGAGACGCGATACGAGGAAGCCGCGTCGACGGGCGCCGACGTCGTCGCGACCGCATGCCCGTTCTGCCTCGTGATGCTGGACGACGCCTCCAGCGCGGCAGGGGCAGGGCCCGAGGTCGCCGACGTGGCGACCCTGCTCGCTCGCTCCACACTTCCGAAGGGATGAAACGGCTCGGCCGAGGCCGGGCTCACGGCATGAAGCTGGCGTAGTGCATGTAACTCGGCGGGAGCGGGGCCCCGGTGGAGCAATACAGGAACTGGTACTCGGAAGGCTCGATCCGGGCGCCCGCGCGAACCAGCATCCGGAACATCCCCGCGAGGTTGCCGTGGACCTGGAACTTGAGCGCCCGGGGGTGGTCCGAGGTTCGGAGCTGGTCGGCTACGATCGCGCACGCCGTGCGCTCGTCCTCACCGAGCGCCGGACCGAGGGTCGATCCGTCGTCGACGTACGCGTAGCCGACGAGCTCACCCTCACGTCGGTACACGCGGGCCGACATCCCGGAATGGAGCCACCATCCGTGGTCCACTCCACGCGAGAATCCGAGGCACCGTCGGTCCAAGGCATCCAGCTCGGGGATGGTCCCGGACGTCGTCTCCTCGGCCTCCACCGCGGGCAGCGATCCGGGAAGCCGGTCGGGATCGCGCACGCCGCTGAGCACGTACCGCACCGCACGGGGCGTGATCCCATGACTCGCGTAGAGCCCGGTCGAGACGGGTTGGAACGACTCCACGACCAGGGCCCGGGTGGTGCGATCGTCCTCCGGCGGGAGTACTGCCTCGAGCAGCGCCCGGCCGACC
>Ga0214469_1000470_pt1 | contig 13984 bp, 11 predicted proteins | sample RVTome_10_FD_187340 | JGI IMG/M metagenome (GOLD analysis project Ga0214469, IMG submission 187340) | Soil microbial communities from uranium-contaminated site in the Upper Colorado River Basin, Wyoming, United States - RVT153D57 HiSeq ... | reverse complement strand
ACGGCCACGACATCGATGCGTGGCTGCTGTTGCCGCCGCGAGCCGATGAGCGCGACGGCGTCCCGCTGCTGCTGTGCATCCATGGCGGACCGTCATCGCAGTACGGGTTCGGCTTCTTCGACGAGTTCCAGGTCTATGCGGCGGCCGGGTACGCCGTGCTCGGCATCAACCCGCGGGGGTCCTCAGGCCGGGGGAACGAATGGGCGCAGGCGGTCGTCGGCGCCTGGACCGACCCGGCGCCGGTCGACATGCTCGATCTGGAAGCGGCGGTCGACAGCGTCATGGCCGAGCGTCGACAGCTGTCGCGCGAACGCGTCGGTGTCATGGGCGGCTCGTACGGCGGGTTCGCGGCGGCACGACTGCTCGCGCGCAGCGACCGGTTCACCTCGGCCGTCGTTGAGCGCGGGCTGCTCAACTTCGTGTCCTTCGGCGGCACCTCAGACATCGGCGCGGACTTCGACCGCCTCTACCTGCGCCGGACGCTTCCCGACGACGTCGACGACCTCTGGGCCGCGAGCCCGCTCGCGGTGGCGCATCACATCACCACTCCGACGTTGGTCATCCACTCGGATCATGACTTCCGGTGCCCAGTGGAGCAGGCCGAGCAGCTGTTCAGCCTGTTGCGCCGTCGCGGCGTCGACGCGGAGTTCCTACGCTTCCCCGACGAGAGCCACGAACTGTCGCGATCGGGTTCGCCCAGGCACCGTGTCGAGCGGTTCGAAGCGATCCTCGACTGGCACGGCCGCCACCTCGGCGGTCCGCAGAACGACAGGTGATCCGAACGTCGCGTCTCCGGCGTCGGCTCGCATGCGGCTCAGCAACCCGCGAGGGCTCCGAGAGCGCGCAGATGTGCTGTCGTGATGAGCTCAGCACGCCCGCTCGCGAGGTGAGGTGAGGAAACGGCGCCGGATCGGCTGGAGGTTGTCGAAGCTCGCCGCGCATGACCGCGAGACCCTCCGCTTCTCCGAGCTCCATCCACAGCCGACGCTGACGTCACCGCCTCCATCGGCGACCCGCTCGACATGGAACTGTACGTGTCAGCCATCCTCGGCCGACCCTGACAACCGACGGCTACGAGGTCGCGGAGTCGGCGATCACCAGTTCCTCGCCTCCCTCCCCGCGGTTGGGATGAGCTGAGCGCTCGACCTCCTGCCCCACGACGCCGTGGAGGTGGCACGCGGCGAGCTGTCCGTCTCCCACAGGTTGCAGGTCGGGATCCACCGTGGCGCAGGGCTCGAAGACATAGGGGCAGCGGGTCCGGAAGTTGCAGCCGCTCGGCGGATCGAGCGGGCTCGGGACATCGCCCTGCAGGATGATCCGCGTGCGCTGCCGTTCACGTTCGGGGTCGGGGACCGGCACGGCTGACAGCAGCGCCTCCGCGTAGGGGTGCTTCGGCTCGGCCGACAGCCGGTAGGCGTCCGCGATCTCGACGATGCGGCCGAGGTACATGACCGCAATGCGATCGCTGATGTGCTGCACCGCCGACAGGTCATGGGCGATGAACAGGTAGGTCAGCCCCAACTCACCCTGCAGGCGCTCCATGAGGTTGAGCACCTGCGCCTGGATCGACACGTCGAGCGACGCGATCGGCTCGTCGGCCACGATGAAGTCCGGCTCGCACGCCAGCGCGCGGGCGATGCCGACCCGCTGGCGCTGTCCACCGGAGAACTCATGCGGATAGCGGTTCCGATACTCGGGGTTCAGTCCGACGATCTCGAGCAACTCGCCCACGCGGGCGCGCCGCGCCTGCTTGCCCTCGTGCAGGCCGTGGATCTCCAGCGGCTCGGCGACGGTGTCGCCGATCGAGCGTCGCGGGTTCAACGACGCCATCGGATCCTGGAAGATCATCGCCATCCGCCTGCGCAGTCCGCGCAGCCGCTTCTTGTCCAACTCCATGACGTCCTGGCCGTCGAAGACCACGGTGCCCCCGGTCGGCTCGACCAGGCGCAGCAGCGCCAGTCCGGTCGTCGACTTGCCGCAGCCCGACTCACCGACCAGCCCGAGCGTCTCACCCCGCCGGACCTCGAAGCTCACGCCGTCGACGGCCTTGACGTGACCGGTCAAACGCCTCAGCAACCCGCGGCCGTGCTCGGGGAACCACACCTGCAGGTCCCGGACGTCGAGCAGCACCTCGCCGGAGCTCATCGCGCGGCCGCCTGGTCCTCGGGCACCTCATAGAAGCACCGGCTCCAATGGCCGGGCCGCGTCTCGCGCAGCGGGGGTTGTTCGGACTCGCAGCGCTCGTCGAGCCGGTGCGGGCACCGCGGCCAGAACGCGCAACCGGAAGGCATGGCCGTGGGATCCGGCGGCAGGCCGGGGATGGCCGCCAACTGCTTCTTCCGACCGGCTCCGAGCACAGGCAGCGATCCCAGCAGCCCATCGGTGTAGGGGTGCAGCGGCTCGTCATAGAGATCGTCGACGCCGGACTGCTCGACGATGCGGCCGCCGTACATGACCATCACGCGATCCGCGAGACCGGCGACCACCCCGAGGTCGTGGGTGATCCAGATGACGGCCGTGCCCAACTCGGCCTGCAACCCGTTGATCAACTCCACGATCTGCGCCTGGATGGTGACATCCAGCGCGGTGGTCGGCTCGTCGGCGATCAGCACCTTCGGTTCGCACGCCAGCCCGATGGCGATCATGACACGCTGGCGCATGCCACCCGAGAACTGGTGGGGGTAGTTGTCCAGCCGCGACTCCGCCGACGGGATCCCGACCTGGGTGAGCAGTTCGACGGCTCGTGTCCTGGCGTCGTCTTCGGACAGGCCGAGGTGCAGACGCATGCCCTCGGTCACCTGCTGGCCGATGGTGAGCACCGGGTTCAGCGACGTCATGGGATCCTGGAAGATCATCGCGATGTCATTGCCGCGGACCTTCCGCATCTCCTCGTCGCTGATCGCCAGCAGGTCGCGCCCGCCGTAGACGACCTCGCCCGTGACCCGCCCCGGCGGCTGCGGAACCAGACCCAGCAGCGCCAGCGTGCTGACGCTCTTGCCGCTGCCCGACTCGCCCACCAGCGCCAGCGTCTCGCCCGGATACAGGTCATAGTTCAGACCGTTGACCACGTCGGCCCGCCCGCGCTTGGTCCCGAAGCGAACCTGCAGATCGTTGACCCGCAGCACCGGATCGGCGTCGTAGTCCGCGGCGCTCTGGTCAGGGCGACTACCGCTGGCGCTACTTGAGTCACTCTGGTCAGGGCGACTACCGCTGGCGCTACTTGAGTCACTCTGGTCAGGGCGACTACCGCTGGCGCTACTTGAGTCACTCTGGTCAGGGCGACTACCGCTGGCGCTACTTGAGTCACTCATGCCGTCATACCCCGTGACTCGATGACCGACTTCTGCCGCGGGTCCAGGGCATCGCGCAGCGCGTCGCCCAGCACGTTGAACGACAGCACCACCGCGAAGATGGCCAGCCCCGGGAACACTGCGATCCACCAGGCCTGCTGGATGAACCCGCGTCCCTCCGCCAGCATGCGACCCCATGACGGGTCGGGCGGCTGCGTGCCCAGACCGAGGAACGACAGCGCCGCCTCGGACAGGATCGCGAAGGCCAGGCTGATGCTGGTCTGCACGATGACGGGTGCGAGCACGTTGGGCAGGATGTGCAACCCGAGCAGGCGCACGTCGCCGGCTCCGATCGAACGGGCCGCGCGCACGTGCACCTCCTCGCGGACGCTGAGCACGCTGGCACGGGTGACGCGCGCAAAGATCGGCGTGTAGACGACACCGATCGCCACCATGGCGTTGACGGTTCCCGGTCCCAGGATCGCCAGCACCGCGATGGCCATCAGCATCGCCGGGAACGCGAACAGCACGTCCATGAGGCGCATGATGAGATCATCCAGGCGGCCGCCGTAGTAGCCCGCGATCAGACCCAGCAGCGTCCCCGCGGTCAGTGAGATCCCGACCGCGACGAATCCGACCTGCAGCGACACCCGCGCGCCGAGCAGCACTCGGCTGAAGACATCGCGCCCCAGGTCGTCGGTGCCGAAGATGTGCGTCGCGCTGGGACCCTGGAGACGGTCGGGGATGTTGATCTCGTTGTAGCCGTACGGCGCTACGCGCGGGCCGAGCAGCGCCGCGACGATCAGCAGTCCCAGCACGACCATGCCCGCGAGCGCCAAGCGGTTGCGGGCGACGATGCCGAGCGTCTCACGCCACCGTGAGGTGGACGCGGGAGCGACGGGAGCGCCGGCCTCGGTTCCGTCGACGGCCGCCATCAGTATCGGATCCTCGGGTCGAGGAACGCGTACAGCAGATCGACGAGCAGGTTGACCAGCAGGAAGAACAGCGCGAACAGCAGCACCGCGCCCTGCAGGACCGGGAAGTCACGCGCCTGCACCGCATCGAGCGCGAGCAGGCCCAGCCCCGGCCATGCGAAGACCTGTTCGACCACGATCAGGCCCGACAGCAGGTACGCCAGCTGCAGACCGGTCACGGTGATGACCGGGATCAACGCGTTGCGCAGCACGTGACGGCGAATGACCATGCGCTCACGCAGGCCCTTGGACCGGGCGGTGCGCGTGAAGTCCTGACCCAGCGCCTCGAGCATCGACGAGCGGACGAAGCGGGTGATGATCGACCCCGACACCACGCCGACGGTGACCGCCGGCATGAGCAGGTGCACGAACCACTGCCAGGGGTTCTCCAGGATCGACACGTAGCCCGAGGGCGGCAGCAGATCCAGCTGCAGGGCGAAGAACAGGATGAGCAGGATCCCCATCCAGAAGTCGGGGATGCTGATGCCCACCTGGCTGAACGTGGTGGCCGCGTAGTCCAGCGCCGAACCCTGACGGATCGCCGAGAGGATCCCGAGCGGGATGGCGATGCCCAGCGCGACCACGATCGCGCCACCCGCCAGCGACAGCGTGGCCGGCAGGCGTTCCAGGATCAGCACGGTCACCGGGCGTCCGCTCCGGAAGCTCACGCCGAGGTCACCGGTCAGCGCGCTGGTGATCCAGTCGAAGTACTGCACGAGCAGCGGTTGGTCCAGGCCGGCCCGCTCGCGCAGGGCGTCGTAGGTGGCCTGGTCGAAGCGCGTTCCCAGTGCCACGCGGACGGGGTCTCCCGGGACGAGGTGGATGATCGCGAAGACCAGCACGCTCACTCCGAGGAGCACGCCCACCGCCTGCAGGGAGCGGCGGGCGATGTAGGCGGCCACTGGCTACCCGCTCAGCTCCACCGACTCAAAGTTGATGGCACGGTCGGCCCGTGCAGCGTAACCGGACATCTCGGGGACCCATGCCTGCACGACATCGGGGTTGTACAGGTAGATGTAGCTGTTGTCGTCGACGATGTTGGTGACGGCCTCGTCGTAGAGGCGCTTGCGCTCATCCTGATCGGTCTCGTTGGCGGCGTCCTGCAGCAGCTGGTCGGTCTCCTCATTGCAGTAGTTGTGGAAGTTGCTGCCGCCGTCGCACGTGTGCTGCGCGTGGTAGAAGTCGAACGGGTCGAGGTTGCCCAGCCAGCCCAGCATGAAGGCGTCATAGTCGCCCTGACCCTGCCGGTCGAGCCACGTCGCGAAGGTCTCCTGCTGGATCTCGACGTCGATGCCGACCTCGGCGAGCTGGCTTGCGATGACCTCGGCGGCCGTCACGGTCTCCGGGAACTCGTCGGTGACCATCAGGCCCATCGTCAGGTCATTGACGCCTGCCTCATCAAGCAGCTGCTGCGCGCGCTCCGGGTCGTACTCGTAGGGCGCGTAGTCGGTGTACCAGAAGCTGTCCTCGGGGATCGCCGTCTGGTTGACCGTCGCAGCCCCGAACTTGGCCGCCTCGGTGATGGCCTCGCGGTCCAGCGCGTACGACAGCGCTTCCCGCACCTGGGGGTCGCCGAAGGGCTCGACCTCGAAGTTGGCGGTCATGTACCAGTAGTCCGTGCTCGGCACGGACTCCAGCGTGACGTCGTCGGCGTTGGACAGCTGCTCGATCTGCTGTGGCGGGATGTTGTCGGTCCAGTGCACGTTGCCGGTCTGCAGCTCGGTCAGCGCGGTCGTCTGCTCGCTGATGAAGCGGAACTGCACGCCGTCGACGCTTGGCGCCGGGTCGCCCCAGTAATCCTCGAACGTGCTGAGCTCGATGGAGTCGGGTTGGACGGCGTCCAACTGGAACGGGCCGGTCCCGTTGGCCTCGGTCTCGAGGTTGAGGTCTTCGGCGGCGCCCTCCGGCAGGATCGCCATGCCCTTGAACGAGCCGACGTTGGCCAGCAGGTTGGGCGTCGGCTCCGTCAGCGCGATCTCGACGGTGGTCTCGTCCGGTGCGCTGATCTCCTCGACTGTCGCGAAGCGGTAGGCGTTGGACAACTCCTCGTCGATGATGCGGTTGAACGAGTACACGACGTCGGCCGAGTCGAACGTCGAACCGTCGTGGAAGGTCACGTCGTCGCGCAGCGTGAACGTCCAGGTCAGCTCATCGTCGCTGGTCTCCCACTCGGTGGCCAGCGACGGCTCCATCTCCAGCGTCTCGCCGTTGGGCACCACCAGCGTGTCGTAGATGTTCTCGAGCACCTGGAAGCTGGGGTACGCGCTCGTGGCGTGCGGATCGAGCTGATCGGGCTGGCTGCCGATCGCGGCGACCAGCGTGCCCGCCGGCGCCGGCTCGCCCTCCCCGGCCGCCGCCTCGGATCCCCCCGCGGGCTCGCTCTCCAGTCCGGTCCCCTCGACGGACTCCCCGCCCCCGCCGCACGACGCCAGCATCAGGACGAGGACGAAGAGGGCTGCGAGCCGACGCATCATGGGCTTCTGTTCCTTTCGGCGCGCCGCTGCGGGCGCGCGCGTACGATCCCGTTCGTAGGCGACCATCGCAAAGGTCTGCGACCGAGTCAACACCGTGCGTACGCAGCGGCCGGGTGGCGTTCGCCGACGCCGCGCGCACGTCAGATGGGCGGCCGCGCGCCACCCTCGAGCCGTTCGGCGAGCCTCGCGGCGATCGCCAGCAGGCCCGGTTCGCCACCATGGGGGCCGATCAGCTGCACGCCCACGGGCAACCCACCGGGCGTGCCGGCGGGCAGCGCCAGCGCCGGCAGACCGGTGAGGTTCCAGACCGCCATGTTCCAGCACAACGCCCGGCTGAGCGGCAGATCCTCGCCGCCCACGGTGACCGACTCGAGGCCCGCGAGCGGCGCGGCGACCGCGACGCCGGGCGCGAGCAGCACGTCGGAATGCGCGAGCGCATCCTGCAGCTGCCGCGTCACCGCCCGCGCATGACGGAGCGCACGGTAGTAGGTGCGGCCATCGATGGCCGAACCGCGCGTCAGCTTCGCGCGCGTTGCCGGGTCGAGGCGGTCCCCCGCGGCAGCCAGAAGGCCGCTGTTCACTTCGGCGGCCTCGACCCCGATCAGGCGGTCGGCGTGGCGGGCGGCGTCCAGGAACGAGGGACCATCGATGTCGCGCACAGCGCTTCCCGCACCGTTCAGCACGTCCACGACGCGGTCCATCGCCGCGGCCACCTCTGGCGCGGCCAGCATGTCGGTGCGTGCCACTCCGACCCGCAACCCGGCCAGGTCGACGTCGGGCAGGCCGGCGCCGGTGGCCGCCATCGCCTCCAGCAGCAGGCGGACGTCGTCGACAGTACGGGCCATCGGTCCGACGTGGTCCAGAGAGGGGGCCAGCGGGTGCACGCCGTCGGTCGGGCAGCGGTCGTAGCTCGGCTTGAGCCCCACGATCCCGCACAGCCCCGCTGGGATGCGGATCGAACCGGCGGTGTCGGTGCCGACGGCACCGACGCACATGCCCGCGGCCAGCGCGGCGCCCGAACCACCCGACGAGCCACCCGGGATGCGGAATGTGTCCCAGGGGTTGCGGGTGGGCGGCGTCCAGACGCCGTAGGCGAGCTCGTGGGTCCGCGTCTTGCCGATGAGGATCGCGCCGGCGTCCTCCAACCGCCGCCACACGGTGGCGCTGGTGGCGGGCACCCGTCCCGCCAACGCCGCGCTACCCGCGGCCGTCTCGATGCCGGCGGTGTCGACGATGTCCTTGATCCCGACGGGGACGCCCAGCAGCGGCCGGTCACCGTCCGGGTCGTCGCGCAGCGCCGTCTCGGCGGCCTTCGCGCCGGCGAGCGCGCGGTCCGCGGTCACGGTGGCGAACGCGCGAACCTCGCCGTCGACCGCTGCGATGCGGTCGAGACAGCGCTGGGCGACCTCGATCGGCGACACCACGCCGGCCCGGTACTGCCCCGCGAGCTCGCCGATGGTCACGGTGACCGGCGCGGCGGTCACGTGTAGGCCCGCAGGCCGGTGATGGCCTCGCCGATGATGAGTGTGTGCATCTCCTCGGTGCCCTCGTAGGTCAGCACCGACTCGAGGTTCTGCATGTGGCGCATGACAGGGAAGCGGTCCGTGACGCCATCGCCGCCGAGCACCCCGCGGGCCGTGCGCGCGATGCGGATGGCCTCGCGCGTGTTGTTGAGCTTGCCCAGGCTGGTCTGCTGGTGCGCCAGCGTGCCGGCGTCCTTGCGCCGGCCGAGGTGCAGTGCGAGCAGCATGCCCTTGTTCAGCTCGATGGCCATGTCGACCAGCTTGGACTGAGTGAGCTGGAACGCGCCGATCGGCCTGCCGAACTGCTCGCGGTCGCGAGCGTGTTCGACCGCCGCGGCGTAACACGCCCGCGCCGCGCCCAGCGCGCCCCACAGCACCCCGAACCGGGCCTCGTTGAGGCACGACAGCGGCCCACGAAGGCCGACGACGTCAGGCAGCACCGCCTCCGCCGGCAGCCGGACCCCCTCCATGTGCAGCTCCGACGCGGCCGACATCCGCAGCGATCGCTTCCCGGTGATCGGGGTGGCGCGGAAGCCCGACGTGCCCGTGGGCACCACGAAGCCGCGGATCCCCTCGTCGGTGCGTGCCCACACGATGGCCACGTCTGCGACGGTGCCGTTGGTGCTCCACCGTTTGTGGCCGTCCAGGATCCAGTCGTCGCCGTCGCGCCGCGCGCTCGTCCGCATCTCGGCGGGATTGCTGCCCGCCAGCGGTTCGGTCAGCCCGAAGCAGCCGACGGCCTCCCCGGCAGCCATGCGCGGCAGCCACTGCTGCTTGTGCTCATCGGACCCGAAGCGCCACAGCGCGTACATGACCAGCGATCCCTGCACCGACACGAAGCTGCGCAGTCCGCTGTCGCCGGCCTCGAGCTCCAGGCACGCCAGCCCGTAGGAGACGGCACTGGCCGCCGCGCAGCCGTATCCACGCAGGTGCATGCCCAGGACGCCGAGCTTGCCCAGCGGGCGGACGAGCTCGACCGGGAAGTGCTCCCGCTCGTGCCACTGCTCGACCTGATCGCTGACGTGCTCCGCGACGAACGACCGGACCTGGTCACGCCAACCGCGCTCGTCTGCGCCCAGTTGCCCTTCGATGTCCACCAGGTCGAGCGGATCGATCGCGTCACTCACCACGTCACCTCCACCGCACGCCCAGCGCGTACGCACCATCATTGTGCGCGCTGAGACATGGGGCGCATCTCACCGGCCTGTGGCATAGGGAGGTGTGGCATGAGTAGAGTCCCTTGGCCGCCATGGTCGGCCTGGCCGGTGTCCACCACCGCCTGCGACGCCAGCGCGACAGGATCGAGGACGCCAGGCGCACCATCGACGCGGCGCTGCGCCGGCGGATCGCTCTGGTACCGGCCGTCGTGGACAGCGTCAACCGGCTCGGCCGCCGAGCAACAGCAATGGTGCAGGAGGTGGCCGGGGCACGCGTCCGCGTCGAAGCGGCCGACGATGCCCGCAGGATGGCGGCCGAGCATGCCCAGCGCGGACCGCCGTCGATGGAGCGCGACGGCCTGGCGTGCGCTCAGCGCACGATGCCGTCGACCACCTGCAGCGCCAGCTCGTGCCGTCCGAAGGGCGGCATGATGTAGGCGCCCGCGACGCGGTCCTTGACGGCGTCCAGCATCTCCCGGGCGATCGCGACACCCTCCCGGCGCCCGACCTCGGCCGTCCCGGCCCTGCGCATGCGCTCGCGCACATCCTTGGGAACCTGCATGCCCGGAACCTCGTTGTGCAGGAACTCGGCGTTGCGGTAGCTGGCCAGCGGCAGCAGGCCGACCAGCACCGGGATGTCCAGCGGAGCGATGTCGGCGAGCATGCGGTCGAGCACCGCCGCGTCGTACACCGGCTGGGTCATGACCAGCTCCGCGCCGGCATCGCGCTTCTGCCGCAGCCGGTCCAGCTCGCGGGCGTAGTCCTGCGCGCCGGGTTCCGCGCCGGTCGCGCACAGGAACCTCGTCGCACCGCCGAGCGGCTTGCCTCCTGGGTCGAAGCCACGGTTCATGGCGCTGATCAGGTGGAGAAGGCCGATCGAGTCGGTGTCGTACACGGCACTGGCGTGCGGGAAATCACCCATCTTGGGTGGGTCTCCGGTGATGACCACCAGGTTGTGGACCGCCAGCTCGTGCGCGGCCAGCAGATGGGCTACGTGACCGAGCAGGTTGCGGTCCCGCGACGTCACGTGCATGAGCGCCGGCAGCCCCACGTCGGACTGGATGCGCATGCACAGCGCGAGGTTGCCCATGCGCGCCTGCGCCCGCGCGCCGTCCGCGACGTTGATGGCGTCGACGCCACCCGCTTTGAGCAGGCGCGCGCCGTCGAGCGCCCGCTCCAGCGACAGGCCGGGGGGTGGGTTCACCTCGACCGACACGATGAACGTGGTGCCCAGCTTGCGCCCGATCTCACCCTTCTCAGCCGTCGGGACCACCGTGACGCCGGGCGCCACCTCGGGGCGGTGCGGCCCGCGATGCTCGTCCCGCATGCCCGCACCGGTCATCTCGACCGTGGCGTGACGTCCCGAGACCATGCGTCCCGCTGACGCGATGGCGCGGATGTGCTCAGGAGTGGTGCCACAGCACCCGCCGACCGCGTGCACCCCCGCCTTGAACAGGCGCCGCGCGTAGACCTGGAAATACTCGGGCGTCGCCATGTAGGCGAAGCGCCCCTCGATCTGCCGGGGCATGCCCGCATTGGGTATCGCGACGAGCGGCAGGCCCGGCGCCGCCATGCGCGTGATCATCTCGTAGACACCCGCCGGCCCGGTCGCGCAGTTGACACCGATCGCGTCGACGCCCAGGCCGGCCAGGTACCCTGCGACCTGCTCGGGGTGCCTGCCGTCGGCCGTGATGCCCGCCTCGTCGAACGACACGCACGCGATGACCGGCACACCGTGTCCGATGGCGACCTGCGCCGCCAGCGCCAGTTCGTCCGGCTGGCGGAACGTCTCGAGCACCAACCCGTCGACCCCCGCATCGACCAGCGCGTCGCACTGCTCGCGGAACGCCGCCCGCACCTCGTCGCGCCGCTCCTGCGGCAGCGTCTCGAGCATCAACCCGCTGGGACCCACCGAACCCACGACGAACACGGTGTCGCCTGCCGCGGCGCGGGCGATCGCCACACCGGCGACGTTGATCTCGCGGACCTGTCCCTCGAACCCGTGCTGCGCCAGACGGAAGCGGTTCGCACCGAAGGTGTTGGTCTCGAGCACCTGCGCGCCGGCTTCGAGGTAGACCTCGTGGATCGCGCGGATGGCGGCCGGCCGCGACAGGTTCAGCTCATCGAAGCACTGCGTGTACAGCATGCCCTTCTCGTACAGCGCCGTGCCCATGGCGCCGTCGAAGATCAGGCCCCCGGCCTGCACGGCGTCAAGGAAGGCGTCGGAACGCACCATCGTCTGCTCGGACATGGAGAAGGACTACCGCACGTGGCGTCGGGGCACAACCTGCGGCCCCGTCATAACGTCGTATTCTCGGCGAACAGATGGCGTGACCGGTACAGCAGCAGCGCACCTGCGAGCGCAACCGCGGCCGCCAGTGCCGCGGCGATGCGCGGCCCCGCGGCGTCGGCCACGGCCCCGTTGATCAGGGCGGCCAGCGGGCGCGATCCCAGGAAGGCCACTCCCCACAGCGCCATCACCCGGCCGCGCACGTCCTCGGAGATGTCGCGCTGCATGCGCGTGGTCACCGACGTGATGGCGCCGAGGAACGCCGCACCCGCGAACGCGAGCGAAGCGGCCGCCAGCCACGGCGTCGGGCTGGCCGCGAAGGCCGCGATGCCGCCACCGAAGCCGGCGAGGCCGAGCACGCCCATCCACTCGAGGCCGAGCCTGGCTCGGACCGAGCGCAGCCGAAGGCTCGCCAGGGCCGCCCCGCCGCCGAAGCACCCGACGAACACGCCGACCAGCGCATCACCCGCGCCGAACAGATCCGCCATGGGCGGTGTCAAGGTGTTTACCGGATCGCTGGTCCAGCCGATGGTCGCGGTCGCGACGAGCATGACCACCAGACGGCGGTCGGCCCGCACGATCCGCAGGACGGCCCGCACGGAGCCTTCGGTCTCACCCGAACGCTCCACCCGACGCTGGCGGATGATCAGCAGCACGACGATCAAGGGCAGGTACGACAGGGCGTTGATCACGAACCCCGCTGTGGGTCCGCCCACCAGCAGGATCACGGCCGCCAGCGCGGGACCGAGCGCGCGACCCAGGGTGAAGGTGACCGAGTTGAGCGCGATCGCCTGGTCGAGGTCGGCCGGCGGCACCAGCGCGGGCACCAGCGCCTGCATCGCCGGGATCGCCACGGCGTTGCCGATGCCGATGCACGTGGTGACCGCGATGATCGGCCAGGGACCGGGCAACCCGTCAAGGCCGACAAGCAGGGTCCACACCGCGAGCACGGTCGCGGCTGTCAACGACAGCGTCTGCCCCGCCAGCAGCAGGCGGCGGCGGTCGACGCGGTCACTGAGCGCGCCGGCGTACGGCTGGATGAACAGCGCACCCAGCCACAGCGCGCCGGACACGACGCCGGTCAGCGTGGCCGACCCGGTGATCGAGAACACCGCGGTCGCGGCGGACACGTTCTGGATCCAGTTGCCGCAGTTCGACGTCAGGTTGCCGAAGAAGTAACGGCCGAACGTCGGGTCGAACAGCAGGTCGCGGACCGAACGTTCTCCGGGAGCGACGGTCGTCGCTGCAGTCGTGCGCATCATGCGACCGTACCTGCGCCGGTCCACCCGCGACGGTGCCACGACGTGGTGGCCGCTGATCCACTCGAGTTCCTCGTGCCGTCAGACTCCGCCGCACGTTTCGTGGAACCAGGCTCCACGAAGTTTCGCGATCGCTGGAACCTCGACGTCGTGAGCGGTGTAGACGCAGTGGGAGATGCCACCGGACCTTGAACTGGAGACCTCATGCGCCGGCCACTCAGCATCGCCGTGCTCACCGCATTGCTCCTTGTGCTGTGCTCGTCGGTCGCAGCCGGCAAGGGGCCCACCGCGCTGACGATCACCGGCGACGGCCTCGACCAACCCATCGATATGAGCGCGTTCGGAAGCAGCGGCGAACCCGGCAGCGGTGGCCACCTGAGCCGGATCGCCGAGCACGGCGGGTTGTTCGCCACGGTGTTCGGCGTGGATGGAAGCGGACTGGAGACCCAGCGGCCGGACGGGGACCTGGGTCCGGCGCTGACGTTGACGTGGACGGTGCCGATGGGCGATGCCAGGGACCATGTGGTGGTGCAGCGACTCCATCCGTGGGCGGCAGCGGGTCCCGTCACCCACACCGAAGGAGGCCAGCAGCACTTCGGCTCCGAGATCGTCGGCGGCTGGTACGCCGGCGGACAGGAACTGGCCGCCGTGCTGTCCGACATCGGCATACCCGATGAACCCCCAACCCGGGACACGACGCGCGCCGCGCTGGGCGTCGGTGGCATGATCACGGTCGGTCTCGTGCTGCTCATGGCACAGCACGCCGCGCGCCGGCGGCGAGGCGCCATGGCAGCACCTGCCTGACCCCGCCGCCGCCGCCGCATACGCTGCTGGCGGGAGGGAACCGCACTGGACGACGAACCGACCCTGGTCGAGCGCGCGCGTCGAGGAGACCTCGACGCCTACCAGGTGCTGGTGCGCAGACACCAGGACGCAGCCGTACGCCTGGCCGCATCGGTGTCCGGCGGCTGGGGTGACGCCGAGGCCGTGGCCCAGGAGGCACTGATGAAGGCCTAT
>Ga0214469_1000469_pt1 | contig 14017 bp, 12 predicted proteins | sample RVTome_10_FD_187340 | JGI IMG/M metagenome (GOLD analysis project Ga0214469, IMG submission 187340) | Soil microbial communities from uranium-contaminated site in the Upper Colorado River Basin, Wyoming, United States - RVT153D57 HiSeq ... | reverse complement strand
GCGTTGTGGGCCACGGTCTCCAGCAATGCCTTCTTGTCCCCCCGCTGCGGCACCCGCAGGCTGACCCGGGCCCCCCGGCGCTGGGAGAGCCAGTCCGCCAGCGCGCCGGCGTCGGCCGGCAGCTCCGGCACCAGCAGCTCCCGGGGCACGTCCCCGGACTCGCCGTACACCTGCCGGCAGAAGTGGTGCACCAGGTCACCTGTGGACAGTGCCTCGGTCTTCTCCACCACCCAGCCATGCTCGCCGCGGACCCGCCCGCCGCGCACGTGGAACACCTTGACCGCCGCCTCCAGCTCGTCGTCGGCGAAGGCCACCACGTCGGCGTCGGTGCCGTCGCTGAACACCACCGTCTGCTTCTCCAGCGCCCGCCGCACCGCGGCCAGGTCGTCCCGCAGCCGGGCCGCCCGCTCGAACTCCAGCTCGCCGGCGGCCTGCCGCATCTCCCGCTCCAGCCGCCGGACCAGATGGTCGGTCCGGCCGGCCATGAAGTCGCAGAAGTCGTCCACGATCTGCCGGTGCTGCGCGGCGTCCACCCGGCCGACGCACGGCGCGGAGCACTTGCCGATGTCGCCCAGCAGGCAGGGCCGGCCGATCTGGGCCGAGCGCCGCAACACTCCGGCCGAGCAGGTGCGGGCCGGGAACACCCGCAGCAGCAGGTCCAGTGTCTCCCGGATCGCCCAGGCGTGCGAGTACGGCCCGAAGTAGCGGACCCCCCGGCGCTTGGCGCCGCGCATCACCTGCAGCCGGGGGTACTCCTCGTCCAGGGTCACGGCCAGGTACGGGTACGACTTGTCGTCCCGGTACTTCACGTTGAACCGCGGATCGTACTCCTTGATCCAGGCGTACTCGAGCTGCAGCGCCGCCACCTCGGTGCCCACCGTCACCCAGTCCACGCCGGTCGCGGTGGTCACCATCTGGCGGGTCCGCGGGTGCAGTGGTTCGGAGAAGTAGGAGCAGACCCGGCTGCGCAGGTTCTTGGCCTTGCCGACGTAGATCACCCGGCCGGTGCCGTCCCGGAACCGGTAGACCCCGGGACCGTCCGGGATCGTCTGCGGGGACGGGCGATAGCTGGACGGGTCTGCCACGCCGCCCAAGCCTAGTCGCCCCGGTCCGGTGCCCGCCCGCGACGGCCCGGCCAGCCGCGGGCGGGTGGCGGGTTCAGGCGCGGGTGATCCGGCCGGCGTCGACGTTGAGCTCGACCGCGGGCAGCGGGTTCTGCCCGGAGATCGCGCCCTGGATCACTGAGCCGTCCTCGATCGAGTACTGGCTGCCGTGGCAGGCGCAGTGGATGATCCGGTCGCGGATCGAGGACACGGTGCAACCCTGGTGGGTGCAGGCGGCGCTGAACCCCTTGAAAGTGCCCTCGGAGGGCTGGGTGACCACGACCGTCGCCTCCGCGATGATCACACCACCGCCGACCTCCACCTCGTCGGTGGTGGTCAGGGCCTGCTCGGAGCCACCGTCGTCGTCGCCGCCGTCGTCACCGCCGTCATCCGGAGTGTCGCCGGGCGTGGAGCCACCGCCGCTGTCCGGGGGCGCCGGGGCCGGGTAGCCGGTGCTGGGGTCCTCGGTGCCGCACGCCGCCAGCACCGCGGTCGCCCCGACCGCACCCGCCCCGAGGAACAGCGCCCTCCGGCTCGCCCCCGCCACGACCTCCACGCGTTCCTCACTCATCCGTAGCCCTCTCCGTACGTTTTGTGTGGGTTGTCAGGTGGCCACGTCCTTAAACACGGCCGGCGACCGGCCGGCGGTTCAACCCCGACCACCACGCCGGGGCAGGGGCCGTACCGTCCCGTCCGTCGCGGCCGCCGCGCGGAGCGGCGGTTCGGGCCCGACCTCACCGGCACCCTGCGGGCGTGCCGGCCGACCTGGCGGTCAGCCTGGCCGGCCCGGTGGTCCGAGGTCCAGGTGTTGCCGGGCGCAAGCCCCTCCCCGCCCGGCCGCCGGCATCCCGGACCTACCAGGATCCGCAAACCGCCACGCCGACGGCCGGCCCGGGTCGATGATGTCGATATGCACGAGCTGCCGGGCTGGGTGCGGGACGCGCTGGCGGAGGTCTACGACCCGTGCTGCCGGGAGAAGGGGATCTCGGTGCTGGACATGGGCCTGGTGCGCTCGGTCGAGGTCGAGGGCGACCGCGCCCGGGTAGAGCTGCTGCTGACCACCGGCTGGTGCCCGTTCGCCGCCTCCCTGCTGACCCAGGTCGAGGAGAGGATCATCGACCAGCCCGGGATCTCCACCGCGGAGGTGGCGGTCGTGTGGGACGAGGCGTGGACGACCGACCGGCTGTCGCCCCGGGCCCGCGAGATCCTGCGCTTCCTGCCACCGCCGGCGGCCGTGCCCGACCGGGAGGAGTATGTCGCCGCCCGTACCTCTACCAAGGGTGACCACTCATGATCGACGACGTGTTCGTGTTCGACGGTGTCGCGCACGTGTTCAACTTCGAGCAGAAGAACGCCTTCGGGCAGCCCGGGCAGATGTTCGCGAACCACCTGTACGCGTTCCACTCTGTCCTCACTCCGGACAGCCAGCCGAAGCTGCCCGCGGACGGCTTCCTGCGCCAATGGACCCCGTCCGACATCCGCCAGATGGTCTACGAGGAGTCGGACACCGACATGCTGGTAGCGATGCCGCTGCCGCTGACCGACCTGTTCCGGGACGGACTGTCGCCCTGGGAGAGCTGCGCCGAGCTGGCCAGCCGGGACCCGGACCGGACCATCTTCTGGGGTTCGGTCAATCCGCTGGAGGGACGCCGGGCGCTGGACCTGATGGAACGGCAGGTGGGTGAGTTCGGCGCCCGGGCCTTCAAGTTCTACAATGTACGGTACGACTACGGCTCACCGTACCCGTGGCGGATGGACGATCCGCAGCTGGCGTTCCCGGTCTTCGAGAAGGCCCGCGAGCTCGGCGTCAACCTGATCGGCGTGCACAAGGGGATCCCGCTCGGCCCGCAGCCGATCGAGGCCACCCAGACCTGGGACATGGACGGTGCGGCGGCCAACTTCCCGGACCTCAACTTCGTCATCTTCCACGTCGGGCTGCCGTTCCTGGACGAGACCTGCTGGCAGCTGATCCGCTATCCGAACCTGTACGCCTCGCTCGCGGCAACGATCAACTTCGTGGTACGGGCACCGCGGATGTTCGCTGAGATCCTCGGCAAGCTCCTGTTCTGGTGCGGAGAGGACAAGATCGTCTATGGCTCGGAGGCGCCGATCTTCCACCCGCAGTGGGCGCTGCGCGCGTTCATGGACTTCCAGATCCCGGAGGACCTGTGCGCCGGGTACGGCTACCCGCAACTGACCGACCAGGCCAAGCGCAAGATCCTCGGCGATAACCTGCTGCGCCTGCACGGCATGGACCCGGCGGAGGCACGCACCCGGCTCGGCCGCCTCCGCGGCTGACGCTGCCGCGAACGCTGCAACGCCGGCCGGCGAGCCGGCGGGCCGGCGGGCACCGAGAGCTCGCCGGGCTGGTTCAGCGCTCGGTTGCCGCAGCCCGCTTGCGGACAGCGGTGGCGCTGGGCCGCTTCACGGTCCGGGCCACCGCCCGGCCGGTTCCGGCCGCCTTCGCGGTGCCGTTGGCCCGCTCGGCCCGGGCCACCGCCTCGGTCGGCTCCCCCGAGTCGCGGGCCGCCCCGGACAGCCCGAGCACCGGGCGCAGGAACTGGCCGGTGAAGCTGCTCGGGGTCGCGGCCAGCTCCTCCGGGGTGCCGACCGCCACCACCGTGCCGCCCCGGCCACCGCCCTCCGGACCCATGTCGATCAGCCAGTCGGCGGTCTTGATCACGTCCAGGTTGTGCTCGATCACGATCACCGTGTTGCCCTTGTCGACCAGGCCCGCCAGGACCCGCAGCAGCTTGCGGATGTCGTCGAAGTGCAGCCCGGTGGTCGGCTCGTCGAGCACGTAGACGGTCCGGCCGGTGGACCGCTTCTGCAGCTCCGAGGCGAGCTTGACCCGCTGCGCCTCGCCGCCGGACAGGGTCGGCGCCGGTTGCCCGAGCCGGACGTATCCCAGCCCGACGTCGACCAGGGTCCGCAGGTGCCGGTGGATCGGCGGGATCGCCTCGAAGAACTGCTCGGCCTCCTCGATCGGCATGTCCAGCACCTCGGCGATGGTGCGGCTCTTGTAGTGCACCTCCAGGGTCTCCCGGTTGTAGCGGGCGCCCTTGCACACCTCGCACGGCACGTACACGTCCGGGAGGAAGTTCATCTCGATCTTGATGGTGCCGTCGCCGGCGCAGTTCTCGCACCGGCCGCCCTTGACGTTGAACGAGAACCGGCCCGGCCCGTACCCCCGGACCTTCGCCTCGGTGGTCTCCGCGAACAGCTTCCGGATGTGGTCGAACACGCCGGTGTAGGTGGCCGGGTTGGACCGCGGGGTCCGCCCGATCGGCGACTGGTCCACCCCCACCACCTTGTCGACGTGGTCCAGACCGGTCACCCGGGTGTGCCGGCCGGGCACCATCCGGGCGCCGTTGATCTGGTTCGCCAGCACCGCGTGCAGGATGTCGTTGACCAGAGTGGACTTGCCGGAGCCGCTGACCCCGGTGACCGCGATCAGCTGGCCGAGCGGGAACCCGACGGTCAGGTTCCGCAGGTTGTGCTCCCGGGCGCCGTGCACCACCAGCTCCCGGCCCGGCACCAGTGGGCGGCGGGTGGCCGGCAGCGGGATCGACCGGCGGCCGGACAGGTAAGCCCCGGTGATCGAGCCCTTCTTCTTCAGCAGCTGGGCCAGGGTGCCGCTGTGGACGATCTGGCCGCCCCGCTCGCCCGCGCCCGGACCGATGTCGACGACCCAGTCGGCGGCCCGGATCGTGTCCTCGTCGTGCTCCACCACGATCAGGGTGTTGCCCAGGTTCTTCAGCCGGACCAGGGTCTCCATCAGCCGGTGGTTGTCCCGCTGGTGCAGCCCGATCGACGGCTCGTCGAGCACGTAGAGCACCCCGACCAGCCCGGAGCCGATCTGGGTGGCCAGCCGGATCCGCTGCGCCTCGCCGCCGGAGAGGGTGGCCGCCGGCCGGTCCAGCGACAGGTAGTCCAGCCCGACGTCGACTAGGAACTGCAGCCGGGCGTTGATCTCCTTGAGCACCCGCTCGGCGATCAGCTTCTGCCGGTCGGTCAGGGTCATCCCGCGTGCCAGCACTGCGCAGTCGCCGACCGACAGCGCGCAGATCTCGGCAATGTTCCGGCCGCTGACGGTCACCGCGAGCACCTCCGGCTTGAGCCGGGCGCCGCCGCACGCCCCGCACGGGACGTCCCGCATATAGCCCTCATACTTGTCGCGGGACCAATCCGAGTCGGTGTCGGTGTGCCGCCGTTCCAGCCACTGCACCACGCCCTCGAACCCGGTGTAGTAGGAGCGCTCCCGCCCGTACCGGTTCCGGTAGCGGACGTGCACCTGGTCCTGGGCGCCGTGCAGGATCGTCTTCTGCGCCCGGTTGGAGATCGCCCGCCACGGGGTGTCCAGGTCGAAGCCCTCTTGCTCGCCGAGCGCGTCCAGCAGCCGGAGGAAGTAGTCCTGGGTGGTGCCGCCGGACCACGGCTGCAACGCGCCCTGCCGGATGGTGCGCTCCGGGTCCGGCACCACCAGCTCCGGGTCGACCTCCTTCTTGGTGCCCAGCCCGGTGCACTCGGGGCAGGCGCCGTAGGGCGAGTTGAACGAGAACGACCGCGGCTCCATCGCCTCGAAGCTGAGATCGCAGTAGGTGCAGGCGAGGTGCTCGGAGAACATCCGCTCCTGGTGCTCGTCGTCGGCCGGCAGGTCGACGCCCGGCTGCTGCTTCGTCTCGCGAGCGTCGACGAAGTCGAGGATCACCACTCCGGCGGCCAGCCCGAGCGCGGTCTCCACCGAGTCGGTCATCCGCTGCTTGGCGGTCGCCTTCACGGTGAGCCGGTCGACCACCACCTCGATCGTGTGCTTCTCCTGCTTCTTCAGCTTCGGTGGCTCGGTCAGCGGATGGACCACCCCGTCCACCCGGACCCGGGCGTAACCCTTCGACTGCAGCTCGGCGAACAGGTCGACATACTCCCCCTTGCGGCCGCGCACCACCGGGGCCAGCACCTGGAACCGGGTCCCCTCGGCCATCGCCAGCACTCGGTCGACGATCTGCTGCGGGGTCTGCCGGGCGATCGGGCGGCCGCAGTTGGGGCAGTGCGGTTCACCCACCCGGGCGAACAGCAGCCGGAGGTAGTCATACACCTCGGTGATCGTGCCGACGGTCGAGCGGGGGTTCCGGGAGGTGGACTTCTGGTCGATCGAGACCGCCGGGGACAGGCCTTCGATGAAGTCGACGTCCGGCTTGTCCATCTGGCCGAGGAACTGCCGTGCGTAGGCGGAAAGGGACTCCACATATCTCCGCTGGCCCTCCGCGAAGATGGTGTCGAATGCGAGGCTGGACTTCCCCGACCCGGACAGCCCGGTGAACACGATCAGCGCGTCCCGGGGCAGGTCGAGGTTGACATCGCGCAGGTTGTGCTCCCGCGCCCCGCGGATCGTCAGACGGTCGGCCACGGCGCAAACTCTAGCTCCGGGCTCCGACATTCCACCCGCGGCGGGTCGGGTCAGCGGCGGGCCGACCGGCGGCCCGCCGCCACCGCCACCTCTTGGTGCAGCTTCTGCCAGCTCTCCCACCGCCGCACCGGCAGCGTGCCGGACTCGAGCGCCGCCCGGACCGCGCAGCCCGGCTCGGTCCGGTGCCGGCAGTCGCCGAACCGGCAGGCCGCGACCAGCGCCGCCACCTCCGCGAACGCCCGGTCCAGCCCGGCCACCCCGTCCAGCAGCCCGACCGCCCGCAGGCCCGGCATGTCCAGCACCGCGCCGCCGCCCGGCAGCGGCACCAGCGCCCGGTACGCGGTGGTGTGCCGGCCCTTGCCGTCCGCCCGCCGGACCTGCTGGATCGCCATCACCGCGCCCCCCACCAGTGCGTTGACCAGAGTCGACTTGCCGGCCCCGGACGGGCCGAGCAGTCCCAGGGTGCGCCCGGGCGGGACCCGCGGACGCAGCCCGGCCAGCCCGCCCGGGCGCTCGGCGCTGACCGGCAACACCTCCACCCCGGGGGTGACGTCAGCCACCTGCAGCGCCACCGCGGCCGGATCAGCGGCCAGATCGGCCTTGCTGAGCAGCACCAGCGGCTGGGCGCCGGACTGCCAGGCCAGTGCCAGCAGCCGCTCCACCCGGCTCAGGTCGGGCGCCGGGTCGATCGGCTCGACGATCGCGGCGGTGTCCAGGTTGGCGGCCAGCACCTGCCCGGCGGCGTCCCGGCCGGCGGTCCGGCGGATCACCGCGGTCCGGCGGGGCAGCACCGCCTCGGTGGTGGTCCGGCCGTCCGGCCAGCTGCGGACCACCACCCAGTCGCCGGCGCAGGGCAGCGCCACCGGGTCCCGGCCGGCTGCCGCCAGCACCGACCCGGCCAGACTGGCCCGGACCGGGCCGGCCGCGGTGAGCACGGTGCAGACCCCGCGGTCGGCCCGGGCCACCCGGCCCGGGCGGTGGCCGGTGCCGCCGGGCGCGTGTTCCGCGTACCCGGCGGCGAAGCCCGCGTCCCACCCCAGGGACGCCAGGTCGTACGTCATCAGCAACCTCAGTGGTCAGGTGCGGGGTGGGGTACGCCGGACCGGTCCCCCCGGTCGGGCACACCATCCCCGGATCGAGCTTCCTGCTGACGCGTCGCGGTCCACGGTAGGCGCCGCCCGGCCGGGGCGGAAGCCGATTATCCGCTCACGGTGCGGTCAGGATCTCCGGACCGGCGGCGGTGACCACGACCGTGTGCTCGGCGTGCGCGGCCCGGCTGCCGTCGGCGGGCGGTCACCGCGGAGGCGGCCGCGACCGGATAGGGTCGGCACCGTGACCTACACCGGACAGGTAACCCCCGGCGGCCCCCCGGCGGCCCGCGAGCTGGCGGATCTGACGATCACCAAGCTGTCGGTCGGGCCGATGGACAACAACGCCTACCTGCTGCGCTGCCACCGGACCGGCGAGCAGCTGCTGATCGACGCCGCGAACGAGCCGGACCGGCTGCTGGAGCTGGTCGGCGACCGCGGCCTGGCCACCGTGGTGACCACCCACCGGCACCAGGACCACTGGGTCGGGCTGGCGGACGTGCTGGAAGCCACCGGCGCGGAGTCGGTCGCCCACCCGGCTGACGCCGCCGAGCTGCCGACCGTCACGCGTACCGTCGAGGACGGCGGCACGGTGCGGGTGGGCGAGTGTGAGCTGTCGGTGATCCACCTGGTCGGGCACACCCCGGGCTCGATCGCCCTGCGGTATGACGACCCGACCGGCCACCCGCACCTGTTCACCGGCGACTCGCTGTTCCCGGGCGGTCCTGGGCGGACCACCGGCGACGACGACTTCGACTCGCTCATGGCGGACCTGCAGAACAAGGTCTTCGACCGCCTACCCGACGAGACGTGGTTCTACCCCGGGCACGGCAACGACTCCACGCTGGGGACCGAGCGCCCCGCGATACCCGAGTGGCTAGCCCGCCGCTGGTAGCTGGTCAAAGTTCAGACCAGTCGATCTTGAGGGCCTGGAGATGACGCGCGCCACCGGCGCAGCTGGTCGTACCGCTGGCCGCGCCTTACGAAGCGTCTTACACTGGTCACATGGCCGATACGATCACGATCCGCACCGATGCCGACACCGAGCACGCCCTGGATGTGCTGACCCGCGGCGGCGCCAACCGCTCTGAGGCGATCCGTCACGCTGTGTTGGAAGCTGCGCTGCGGCAGGAACGCCTGGCCGAGATGAAGCGTGCCTTCCTGCGCCGGTCCATGCCACCGCCAGACGGGATCGACCTTGCCGGCGACATCGTGCGCGAGCGAGACGGCGACGTGCGTTGATATACCTGGACTCGGCAGCGGCGGTGAAGCTCATCCATGCCGAGGCACACTCCACGGCACTGCGCACGTTCCTCGACGAGCGTCTGGAGATCGGCTGGGTCAGTTCGGCCCTTATGGAGATCGAGACGTATCGAGCCCTGGCCAGAGCAACCAAGCCTGCCGAGATGCTCGTCGTGATGAGCAACTTCCACACCCTGCTCGACTTCATCGACCGGATTGTGATTGACCCTGGCATCCGTATCCTCGCGCAGACCATCAACCCGCCCACCGTCCGGAGTCTCGACGCCATCCACCTCGCCACCGGCCTACATCTTCGCGAGCAGGACCAACTCACGTCGTTCGTGACCTACGACAGACGACTGGCAGAGGCCGCTGCCGCTGCCGGGCTCACCGTCGAGGTGCCCACAGACCTGGCGGCTAAGTGATCGCTCCGGACGCCGGACGGCACCTGGTCTACCCCGGCCACGGCAACGACCCTCGATAAGCGTCACTTCTCCCCGCACGTCTCGGCGCACCGGCCGGTCTCCACCTGATGCCCGGCTGGCGCCAGCGGGCGACTATGCCCCGGTATAGGCGAAGGCTGCCCAGTAGCGCGGGTGCCGGTAAGGATAGTCGCCATCGCCGCCGCCCGGCTCGACACCGGGGAGCAAGGCGCTCAGGTCGGGACGGGCCGCGGTGCGCAGCCACCGCTGCGCCAGGTTCAACGCCACCGCCGGCTCCCGCCCCTCCCCGCACCACTGCTGGTAGAAGGCCGTCATCAGGTAGGCCGTGGCCAGGTCGTCCACCTTCCACGAGCTGGCGATGACGCCAGCGAAACCCACCTGTAGCAACGCCGACGGCAACCCCACCACCTCGTTCGGCAGGCTCGCGCCGGTCAGGTTCGACTCGCACGCCGACAGCACGGCCAACCGCCGCCGGCCAGCCGGCAACGCATCCCGCAGCTCCCGCAACGTGACCGCCCGGTCGGCGAAGTAGAGCCGGCTGTCCAGGATCGCCCACGGCTGTGCCGAGCCGTGGCAGGCCAGATGCCACACCGCGTACGCGCCCGCGGCGGCCCGGAACTCCGCCCACGTGCAGCCGTGCCGGGCGGATGCCGACCCGGGCCAGCGCCGCACCACCTCGGCCGCCTCCCGCTCCACGTACTGCAGGTAGCCGTCGACGCTGACGCCGGACGCCGCGGGCACGTCCACGGCGAGCAGCGGCTGCGACCCGGCCGCCAGCTCCCGGGCGGCATCCCGGCACCGGACCAGAATGCGGGCGTTCGGCGCGTACCGGAGCGCGGAGAAGGTCCCGAGCTGGCGCCAGTCGACCCGCCGGTCGCGGGGATCGCCCGGCGCACCAGCAGCGTGCAGCGGCAACAGGCTCAGCAACCCGATCGGCAGGAACGTCACCACCGGGCCGCCGACCGAGAACCCCAGCAGCCGGAGCCCGTCCTCCCACAGGGTCGCCAGCCCGGCCGCCAGCAGATCACCCGACCGCTGGGCCGGCGCATCCGCATCCCGCTCCCGGGCCGGCGCCACCCGGAGCGCACTTCTGGTCACCGGTGCGCTGTCCTGACTGGCGCCGGGCAGGAGCCGGCCAAGCAGACCAGCCACTGTGGCCCGATCCAGCTTCGGCAGCTCCACGAACTGCGGATCGTGCCGGGACGCGACCACCAGCGCATACCCACCGGCCGTCGCGGCCGCCAGGTAGACCAGCGCACCGTCCCCAGTGCCGGCCAGGATGTCAGCGTACGCGAGGTCGTGAGTGGACCGGCCGGCGGAAGAGTCCCCATAGCCTGGGCCCTGGCTGAGCCCGACCGCCCGGCCGGTCTCCAGCACCACCGCCGCCTCCCGGTACCTCCCGGTCCGGGCCAGCCAGTATCCGGCCTCCTCGGTGTGCTCCTGTGCCGCGGCCAGCACCCGCTCCCGGCCACCGCCCTCCGGCAGCTCCGCAACCATCACCGGCACCAGCCCCATCGCCTGCTGGTACGCCTCCGCGGCCAGGTCCGGCTCGCGGGTCCGGACCGCCCAGGCCACCCAGGCCGCGGCCAGCCAGGCTCGCTCGGCAACGCTCCCGGCCCCGGTCACCAGCCGCCGCCATGCCTGCTGCGTCTCCGGTAACGCCAGCCGGTCCACAGTGTCCGGCGGTGGCAGCGACGCGACCAGCCGCTGGCTGGCCCGGGCAACCTGCGCCCAGGCCCGCAGCTCACCGATCCGCCAGAACCCCTCCTGGTGGTAAGCCTGCAGCTCGTTCTCGATCTGGGCCGCGACCTCCCGCATCACCTCGTCGACCGCCGCTCCCCCGGGGTGGCCGACCGATGCCTCCCGCTCAAGGACGTAGATGCAGGCGGAGACGAAGCCACGCGCCGCGGTACGCCGGCCGTTGTCGGTGCCGGCGTTCCGGGTGTCGACGTGCCGACGCCACTCCCGCAGCTCCCGCGCCGCCCGGTCAATGTCGTCGAGTCCGGCCGCCAGGCGGACGAACCCGGAGGATGCATACCAGTCGAACCTGTCACCATCTCGTCCTTGCTCCCGCCGGACCTGGCGGTAGGCCTGCCACGCGGCCTCCGCCGCCGGATCGTCCCTCCGGAGCTGGGCATCCTTGTACGCCCACAGGTGTTGATCGACCCGCGCCGTGCTCCGCCGGTACCGGTCGCGGCTCCGCAGGTCGCGCCGGATCCACCGCCTCTCGGCCCGGTGTGCCCGCAGACCCTTCCACTCCGGGCCGACCGGCGGCCGGATCTTCATCGGCACCATCCCGTCACACCCGTTCTCTGGCGGACCGCCGGTCCGTCAGAGAAACCCATGAAACGGTTCAGTAGGCCAACGCCGTCCCGGTTCCCGGTTGACATGCAGCAGCGGCTGGAGCGGTTCGGCCGGTACCAGCTCGACCCGATCGGCAGCGGCATCACCAGTGACGTCTTCACCACCTGCGTGGTTCCGTTCGTGGACTACGTCAACGCCGGCGAGGCCGAGCAGGAGGACTTCCTGCGGGAACTGCACGCCGTGGTCGCCGCCGACCCGGGCGGGTTCGCCAGCTACGGTGCCGCCAGCCTCACCTGGGAGCTGTTCGGCGAGAACGCGCTGCGGCTGCCGGCGGCGCTGCCGCTCATCGACGGCGGCATCGAGTTCAAGCTGGCCCGGGGCCTGCCACCGGCCACCATTCTCACCGGCTACGAGCTGCGCCGGTTCACCCACTGGCTGGACCAGCGCCGGGCCGGTCCAGAGTGATCTTCCCGGCCGGGCCCGGTTGGTGACCCGCTCAATCCGGACGCGGAACGTCCGGAGCGGGGACTAGCCTGCGGGTTGTCCCGAGAGCGACCCCGGAAGGACCACTGGCATGACCGAGCAGCACATCGGAGCGAACGCGTTCCTCCGGACCGACGGCACCGAGGACTGGCGGGTCACCGGGGAGGGCGCGTGCACGTTCTTCCGCACCGGGACCTTCGCGGCCGGCGCCCGGCTGGCGACCGCGATCAGCGAGCTGCCCGGTCTCGATCCTCACCATCCCGATGTGGACATCCGGCACGACGGCGTGACCGTCCGGCTGATCACCATCACCGACAGCTACTACGGCCTGAGCCAGCGGGACGTCGAGCTGGCCCGGCAGATCTCGGCGGTGGCGCGCGAGCAGGGCCTCGAAGTCGACCCGTCGTATGTGCAGAGCTTCAACCTCACGATCGACGCGTACGCCCCGGCGGACGTGCTCCCGTTCTGGCGGGCCGTGCTCGGCTACCAGGACCGGGGCGACAACCCGGGCGAGGATCTGATCGACCCGCGCACCCGGGAGGCGACGGTGTGGTTCCAGCCGATGGACCAGCCGCGCACCGGTCGCAACCGGATCCACATCGACGTGTGGTTGCCGCACGATCAGGCCGAGGCGCGGATCGCGGCGGCGATCGCCGCGGGCGGCCGGCTGGTGACGGATGAGTACGCACCGGCGTGGTGGGTGCTGGCCGACGCCGAGGGCAACGAGGCGTGCGTGTCGACCGTTCTGACCCGCGACTGACCCGCCGCCGAGCCACTGCCGACCGGTCCAGTTTCTCGCTCGCCCTGCTCGGGGTACGCGGACCGCACGCTCGCCGGGACCGCCCCTGGCTCGACGCCGGTTGGGTCGGCGCGGCACTGCGGCCGTGGTCCGGCGGCTACGTGGTGGCCGGCTGCGCCGTGGCCTGGCTGGGCCCGGTCGACCAGCCCGCCTGACCAGCTCCACCTGCCTCAGTTCCGACCCGCCGGCGCAGATCCTGGCCTACCCTGATTCCGTACAAACCTGGAGCATTCGGGGGCGGCGCGGTGTCAGCGTGGTTCGAGCGGGAGATCGTGGAGACTGGGCGGGCGCCGCTGTTCTGCTTCTTCCTCGGCATCGTCCTGGGCTTCCTGTTCATCCGGGCCTCGGTGCGGCTGATCCGGGCGGAGGTGCGGTGGTGGCCGGGCAACGTGACCCAGGGCGGCCTGCACATCCACCACGTCGTCTTCGGGGTCGTGTTCATGCTGGTCGGCGGGGTGGCCGGACTGGCCGTCCCGGACGACCTGGTGGGCGCTCGGTCGGCCCTGGCCGGCCTGTTCGGGGTCGGGGCGGCGCTGGTGCTGGACGAGTTCGCGCTGATCCTGCACCTGCAGGACGTGTACTGGACCGAACAGGGGCGGGCCTCGATCGACGCGGTGTTCGTGGCGGTCGCGGTGACCGGCCTGCTGCTGCTCGGCCTGCGCCCGGCCGGGCTGGACGACCTGCAGCTGGCGGGCGACGCTGAGCTCGACGCCGGCTGGCGGATCACCGGTGCGCTGCTCGTGCTGGTGAACCTGGCGCTGGCGATGATCACCCTGCTGAAAGGCAAGATCTGGACCGGGCTGCTCGGCCTGTTCGTGGTGATCCTGCTGCTGTTCGGCGCGGTCCGGCTGGCTCGGCCGGAGTCGCCCTGGTCCCGCTGGCGCTACCGCCGGCCGGGGCGCCGGCCGGCCGCGAAGCTCGCCCGGGCAGCCCACCGCGAGCAGCGATTCCGCGCCCCGGTGATCCGGGCCAAGATCCGGTTCCAGGAGCTGGTGGCCGGGCGGCCGGACCCGCCGCTGCCGCCGGCGTGAGTGCCCCCCCACGTCGGGCAGATCAGCCGGAGCCGGACGCCCGGGCCAGCACCTCCTCGGCGGTGAGCGGGCCGGCCGGGTGGTGGCTCAGGCACAGTGGGGCCCGGATCTGCACGA
>Ga0214469_1000468_pt1 | contig 14038 bp, 15 predicted proteins | sample RVTome_10_FD_187340 | JGI IMG/M metagenome (GOLD analysis project Ga0214469, IMG submission 187340) | Soil microbial communities from uranium-contaminated site in the Upper Colorado River Basin, Wyoming, United States - RVT153D57 HiSeq ... | reverse complement strand
GTCGAGGAGCGTTTCGGCTTCGGCGACGAGCGCTCGCGGCTCGAGGGGAGGTGCTGCCTCGACCGCTGCTGCCAGCTCCGGAGGACCGACATAGGCGTCTACGACGCCTTCGACCTGACGGCCCAGCAGTAATCCCAGGCGGACGTAGCGCTCTGCGACGGTGTCGATCACGCCCGGGAGTCTACGGCCGACGAGGTCGAGTCGTCGTCGCAATTTGCAGGGACTTTGGCGCCCTGTTCGCATTTGTTCGCCATGCTCGACGGGCTTCTCGCCGTGACCTGGACGGTGTGGCGCGTCGCAGGCACCCGAGCTGAAGTTCGTCGTGATCGGGGTAGTCGGTGTGCCAGCGTGCTTCGCCGTCGATTATGGGATGACCCGCGTCCCGGGCGTCTCCAAGGTGTTCTGAGATAACAGCCAGGTCGGGACTAAGTGCCCTATCCCATCTGACAGGACCGGGCACTCACTGGAGATGGGGGTTTGGAGGTGCTGGCCGATGATGGACGAAGCGATGGGCGGCGTCATGGGGGTCATGATGCTGTTCTTGATGTTGATCGCCGCCGGGGTTCTCATTGCTGGTGCGCTTGGCGGCCGGCGTGTCATTGCCGGGCTAAGGAATCGACCGAGCGAACTACCTGCTCCTCAACTTCGACCAAACGTGGAACACCCTGCTGCCCAACCATCCGCGCTTGAACAGGCCAAGGAGCGCTACGCGGTTGGCGAGATCGATCACGCCGAGCTCGAACGGCTGCTCGACGTCCTGATCGGGAACGAGCAGCGCACCGGCGGGGGCAGGTGACGGTCAAGCTCCGGCCAGGTGGCGGTCGACGGCCTGGCGAGCCATCGAGGACGGCTTCTGGCCGGGGCCGGGAGCCCGTCACGTGCGGGAATCGCCGGCACCGGGCGGCATCCTGGCTAGTTGTCGAGCCCTACGCCCTCGGCGGTCCCGGCATCTGACTCCCGTTGCTCGAGGATCGAGAGAACTCGCCTGCACCAGCGGATGTTCTGCTGCTCGTACATCCGCCCACCCATGAGCGTCAGGTACGAACCGATAGACCCCGCGTCACGGATGAACTCCTCTTCGCTGCGCCCGGCGAGCAGATCGACCCTGATGCGGTTGTACCGAGCGAACTTGGCGCGCGCTCGTTCCAGGCGTGTCGTGAGCGCTTCGACGACGGCCGCCTGCTCGCCGACATCGACGGCGTGCAGCTTGACCAGGAGGTCGTCGCGCAGTGCCGCCGGCTTGGCCGGCTCGGTCGTGAACTTCCGCAACTCGTCTCGTCCCGCGTCGGTCAGGGTGAACACGCGCTTGTCGGGGCGGCGGCGTTGGCGGACGACCCGGGCGTGGAGCAGACGTTCGTTCTCCAAGCGCTCGAGCTCTTGGTACAGCTGCTGGGGAGTGGACGACCAGAAGTTCGCGACCGACACGTCGAACCGCTTGGCCAGGTCATAACCGGACGCCTCACCGTCCACCAAAGCGGCCAGCACGGCATGCCGCAGGGCCATCTGGACAACCTCCGTTCGTGTCGGATAGTGTCAAACACTACTATTCAATTTAGTGACTAGGTGGATGGCGTGCATCCTTTTCGTGTTGCGATCGAAGCCGGCGACATCGAGGCGGCCGTGGGCTTGCTCGCCGAGGACGTCGAGTTCCGGAGCCCCGTCGTGTTCGGGCCCTACCGCGGGCGCGAACCGGTCGCAGAGCTGATCCGGGGGGTCGCGCGCGTCTTCGAGGATTTCCACTACCTGCGCGAGATCGGCGAACCGGACGGGCGTGATCACGCCCTCGTCTTCTCGGCGCGAGTAGGGGGCAGGCAGGTAGAGGGCTGCGACTTCATCCAAAGCAATGAGGACGGCTCGATCGCCGAGCTCGTCGTCATGGTGCGCCCGCTGACCGGCACCATCGCCCTGGCCGAGGCGATGCAGCGGGCGATCGATGTCACCGCGCTGCCGTACATCGACGAGCACGACGTCCTGGTGGCGGCCTCACCAGAGACGGTCTGGCGGCAGTTGGTCGCTGTCATCGGCCGGCCCGGCCTGGCCGCCTCCGGGGTTGCGCTACTGGTGGGGGCGGTGCCGCGGCGCGCGAGCGGCAGCCCGCTCACCCAAGGTGCGACATTGCCGGGGTTCAGTGTGCGCGAGGCGGTACCTGGCGACCGGCTCGTGCTGGTCGGGCACCACCGGTTCTCGGAGTACGCCCTCGTCTACTCGCTGGCCGGAGAACCGGGCGGTACGCGCCTTCGGGCGCGCACCCATGCGCGCTTTCCGGGAACACCGGGCAGGCTCTACCGCACCGCGGTGATAAGCAGCGGCGGCCACCGGGTGCTGGTGCGACGAATACTGCGAGGTGTCCGTAGCGCTGCGGAGTCGGAGGTCAAGAAGGTTGGGCGGGCTCACACGTCGGATTGACCGTAGACATCGGACCCGAGATCGGCTGACGCCGATCGCGCGCTCAGCCTTGCTGACGTGACCGTACGGACCGGATCGCCCTCGCTGCCTCATCGCGGTCGGCCGCTCCTAGCTTGAGCATCACGGCGCTGACGTAGTTGGCGACCGTCTTGGTCGACAAGCACAGCTGCTCAGCGATCATTGGATTGGTCAGCCCGCGGCTGAGGAGGTCCGCGATGACGAGCTCGCGCGGGGTCAGACCGGGCAGCGATGCGGCGACCTGGGGGGAGAGCGGGGGCCGCGCCACTCCGGCGCCGAGCCACATCGCTCCTCGTAGTGCAGCGTCCACGGCTCCGGTGATCTGGTCAGGGTCGGCCTGCTTGGAGACGTAACCCGAGGCTCCGGCCTGCAGCGCCCGCACCACCGACGCCTCGTCGTCGAACAACGTGATCACCACGACCCTTGTTTCCGGATGCCGCGCGGTGATGTGAGCAGTCGCCTCGAACCCGTCGCGGATGGGCATCGCGAGGTCCATGAGGACCAGGTCGGGCCGTTCCTGTTCGACGATCGCGATAGCCTCCACGCCGTCCGACGCCTCGGCCACCACGTCATGCCCGTCGGACCGCAGAAGGGCGGCCAGTCCCTTGCGGAAAACGGGGTGGTCATCGACGATGACGATTCTGCTCACGTCGACCCCAGCGGCAGGCTGACGCGCAGGTGGGTGCCGGCAGCGGTTCGGTCGTAGCGCGCCGCGCCCCCGACCTCGGCCGCACGCTCGGCGATCGAGTGCATCCCGATTCCCGGACGAACGTCCTCGGGCAGGCCGACCCCGTCGTCGCTGACGGTGATCTCGAGGTGGCCGTCGGCGATCGACAACGCCACGTCGACCGCAGTTGCCTCGGCGTGCTTGCGTACGTTGGCTACCGCCTCGGTGACGATTCGCAGGGCAGCGAGGTCGACCGCCGCGGGAAGGTCGAAGCCGTCCGGTGCCGTGACCCGTATCTCGAGGTCGTCGTCGGCAGCGGTCCGGTCGACGATTGCCGCGGCAAGCCCGTGGTCGTCCAGGACCGGTGGACGCAGGCCATAGGCGATCCGACGGGATTGCAGCATCGCCTGCTGGATATCCTCGTGCAGCTCGTCGGCTTCGGGGAGACCGGTGCGCCGGGCCAGCGCGGCCGCCGACAGCGACAGTCCCGACAGGGCTGGGCCCAGATCGTCGTGGAGGTCGCGGCGCAGCCGACGCCTTTCCTCCTCGCGGGCCGACACGACCCGCTGCCGCGACTCATGGAGGTCCGTGAGCACGCGGTCACCGTGCAGGGCCGGCGCGGCATGCGCAGCGAGGGCGGCGATCACTCGGCGGTCCCGTGCGGTGAAGGCGGACTCGGTGGGGCGGGGCGCCAGCGACATGACGGCCACCTCCTCGCCCCGGTACATGATCGGGAAGTCCTGGGTGCCCTGCGTGGTCCCGCGGGAAAGGGTCGCGAACCACTCGCCGGAGATCTGACCGCCGTCGAGGTACACCGACTCCAGCGCCGAGTCGAGCACGATCGCCGGCACGGAGTCGCCCGCCGTACGCTGTCCCAGCCGTGCGAGCATCCGCGACACCGCCTCATTGGCGCTCGGTCGGCCCCGGTACACCACCCAGTCGGCGATCCAGCGCGCGCCCAGCCCAACGGGGAGCGTGGCCAGCCCCACGGCAGCCGCGCCCGCCCAGTTCCCCAGCCAGCTGCTCACCGCGGCGTAAATCAGCGCGAGCACTGGTACGGCGACGAAGCCGAGGATCGCCGCGTGCAGGGCCCGATCGACGTCGAGGCCACGTGGTCGGACTACGCCGGCCACCAAGCCGAGTGCGAGCGGAAGGATCGCGAACTGAGCCGCGAGTATGGACGCGGTCGATCCCTCGCCGATTTCGCCGAAGCTGATGCCCAGGATGACGAAGTACGCGACCGTGAGCAGCGTGCCGAGAATCAGCCAGCGGGCCGATTCCCTCTCCTCGGTGGTGGCGCGGCGACGGTATCGGTACACCTGAGCCCCCACCAGCAGGATCTCCGCCCAGGCGAACACAAACCACCACGACTGCTCGCTCCAGGTGTCCGGTCGCACCAGCTCAGCGGTCGTCGGCACCACGGACAGCACAACCGGCACGACGAGCCAGCGCGGCACGAACCGGCCGTCGGGAAAGGTCGCCGCCAGCAGCGGGAAGGCAGCGAACCACAACGGGGCCAGGGGGCGGAACGAGAACGAGACCAGCACCAGCACGACCGCCCCGCTCGCCAGCCACAGCCGCGGATGCGAGGCGGTTCGCCAGGTGTGGACGATGACCACGACGCCCAAGGCGAGGCACGCCGCGGGGACCGCAACCTCGCTTATGCTGAGCGCCGTGTCGGCCCAGCCGGTGGCCGGATCCTCAGCCATGCCGCAATCCTGTCACCGGCGCGACTTGATCAGGAAGGAAATGCCAGTCACCAGCGTGACGAGCAGGTAACCCGCCATTGGCCAGGGCGGCAAGAACGGCACCGCCAGCTGGACGATCACCCCAAGAAACGACAACCCGATCAGCGCAGTGACGGGGAGCCCGACCACGCGCGCCTTCCGGCCGGCAGTCGCCAGCAAGACCAGCCAGGCCGTGAAGCCGATCTGGAACAGGATGAGTGTGCCGGTGATGTCGAGCGCGGTGCCTTCGATGACCGCCTTCTGCAGATCCGAGTTCGGGACCGCATCCGGAATGCCCGCGCCGATCGAGGTGTACATCCGGAAAGACTCAGCCGCGGTGAGAAACCATGCCACGGCACCTAAGAGGCCACCGGTCATGCCTGCCTGAGCGGCGATCGAGGCCCCGCCCAGGCGCAGCCGCAGCAGCTGCCACGTTGCGAGCACGAAGAACAGCATGCCGAGGCCGATACCGGAGAAGATCACGACCTCGACAGCGCCGCTCCACTTCGCGGACTCCACGCCCGCCCAGTCCGTGACTTCGCCGCCCCCTTCACGCTGGGCGGCCAAGGTGACCATGATCGGCTGCCCCACCCAGGCGACCAGGGCGCCCACTGCCCCGAGCCCGGCGATCCGGAACAGCCTCTTTTCTAGATCCGGCTTGTCGCCCACCGGACGGCCGGGGGTGCCGAGCAGATCTGCTGTGCTCATCGTGTGCTCCTCACTATCGAGCGGTTGGTCAGACCACCGTCCCGCCCTCGAATCCCGGGACACCAGTGATGAGCGATCACAACTTCCCGGGTCGGTTCCGCCCGTATTCGCCCAGCGCCTGCGATTCCGTCGCCTGGGCGCTGCCGGACGGCCCGGCAACTTGCGCCCGATGCCGTGCCGTGATGGTCGCGCACCAGCGTTAGTCGCTTTGCGTCAAGGCCGCCCTTGATGTCGTCAAGGTCACGTTCTGCCTAGATGCCGCGTAGGGCTGGACCCGCGCCCGTTCTGACGGGCCGGTGCCCGCGTCCCGGCTTCAGGTAGCGTTGTGGACAAACCAATTGCCACGGCCGGACCGGGACGCGCCGAGGTCGCGGCGGATGGCTTCTAAGTCGTTTGCGCGGTACTGGCGTGTTTTTGGCGCGCTCTATGGCAGATCGCCATGCCTGTGGATCACTGAGATCGGCCCGGTATGCTCGGGTGTCGGTGGCCAGTGGTCCTAATCTCGCACCTTCGTCGTTAGGGGCGTCAAATGCATCCACTGAGGCTCGAGCATGTCACCAAGAGCTATGGCCACGAAGTCGTGGTCGATGACCTGTCCTTTACCGTCGAGCCCGCGCGGGTAACCGGCTTTCTCGGGCCTAACGGTGCCGGCAAGTCCACCACGATGAAGATCTTGCTGGACTTGGCCGCCGCCGACCGGGGAAGTGCCACCATTGGCGGCACGCGTTACCGCGAACTGCGCGACCCGGCGCGGACGGTCGGGGTCATCCTCGGACACGCGTACCATCCGGCACGCAGCGGGCGCAACCACCTTCGCATCCTCGCCGACGGCATGGGCATCCCCACGACACGCATCGACGAGATGCTCGAACTGGTAAGGCTCGCAGATGCGGCCGACAAACACGCCGGCGCGTACTCCCTGGGCATGCAGCAGCGTCTTGGTCTCGCGGCGGCGCTGCTTGGTGACCCGCCGGTGCTGGTGCTCGACGAGCCCGGCAACGGTCTCGACCCGCAGGGCATCCGTGACCTGCGTGACCTGCTTCGGGCGCGGGCCGCGAACGGCAACACAGTGTTTGTGTCCAGCCACTTGTTGGCCGAGGTAGAACACCTCGCTGATGAGGTCATCGTGCTCGACCGGGGCCGACTGGTCACCACAGGCGCTCTGTCGGATCTGCAGAAGGCCGGCACCTCGGTGCGTACGCCATCCCCCGAGCCCCTGAAGCAGATCCTGGAGGCCGCCGGCGGAACCGTGCAGATCCGTGAGCAGGGAGCGTTGTTGGTCCGTGGCCTCTCGATCACCGAGATTGGTGATCGAGCCTGCGCAGCTGGTATCGCACTGCATGAGCTTTCTCCTCAGTCCGGTTCGTTGGAAGACCTCTTCCTGAGCTGGACCGGCGACCACCAGGCCCGCGATGTGCCCACCGAACCTGGTCGCACTGAAACGGAGGCCCGATCGAAATGACCTGGCTACGACTCGTCCGGGCCGAACTCCGCAAGCTCACCACGACGAAGATGCCGTGGGGATTCCTTGCGGTACTCGTTGTCATCAGCGCTACGACAGCCGCCGCCGTGCTCTGGGGTACCGATGCGGACGGCAGCAAAGGCTTCATCGCCACGGCCGAGGACCAGCGGTCGCTGATGGCCTTCGGGTTGAACGCCATGATCGTCGCCGGTTTGTTCGGAGCCATAGCGGTGGCTCGTGAGTACGGCCATGGCACCGTGATTCCGACGTTCCTGACCGCCCCGCGCCGGCACCGGGCAGTGCTCGCGCAGTTCACCGCGGTACTGATCGGCGGCGCTCTGCTGGGACTTATCGGTGCCGGGCTGACCGTCGCCGCGGTCGCGGCCTCGCTCCCCGCGGTCGGCTACGACTTCATGGTGTCCGCCGGCGCCGTAACCCAGCTGGTCGCCGCCTCGGCATTCGCGGGCGCGAGTGGCGCAGTCCTCGGGGCGGGTATCGGGGCGATTGTCCGCAATACGGGTGGCGCCGTCACGGCTGCCGTGCTCGTGCTGTTCATCATCCCGCCACTCGTCGTGCAGCTGGTGCCCGAAGCCGTCTCATGGGTGCCAGGCGCGCTCGCCGCCGTCCTCTCGGGCGTCAGCAGCGAGGTCGGAGTGCTCGCGGCCATCGCGGTGGTTGCCGCCTGGGGCACCATCCCCGCTGCCATCGGCCTGATCTTCGTGCAGAGGCGCGACGTCGTCTGACCTGCCCGGCTGACCTGCTCGGCTGTCGCCTGCCCTCGGCCTGGGCTTCCAGCTCAACGGCACACCCGGTGGTGACAAGCGCCTCTAGTGCAGGAGCCGCAGCCGCCGTGTACTAGATGACGCACACGTATTGCACCGGAGACGTACGGAGCGCCTTCGGCCACATCGTCGCCTGCGAGGGCGGCACGAACGGAAGCTTCGCGATGACGTCAACCCACGCTGCAAGCACACCAAGACCCACCCGACGCGAGCTCGCCCACGAGTTGCGTACCGTCGCTGCGGATCTACCGCTGCTGCTCACTGCGCCCCTGTACCGGCCTTGGCATCTGCGCTGGGGTGCCACCGCCGAGGAGGTCACCTCCAGCCTGCCCGGTGACGAGCTGCTGCCGGACGCGCAGTACCGGACCACGAGAGCCATCACCATCGACGCCCCACCGGAGATGGTCTGGCCGTGGCTGGTCCAGGTCGGTTGCCTTAAGGCCGGCTTCTACAGCAACGACCTGCTCGACAACTTCGCTCACCCCAGCGCCCGAACGCTCATCCCAGACCTGCAGCGCCTAGAGGTCGGTCAGTGGGTGCCGATGTCCCCGACACCAACGGAGTTGACCGCATTCAAGGTAGACGGCTTCGAGGTCGATCGCTGGCTGCTCTGGCGCAAGCCCGAGAGCACCTGGGTGTGGGCGCTGACGGAGTTGCCCGGCGGGCGCACCCGGCTGGTGACGCGTATCCACGCCGCCCGAGACTGGGCGAAACCGATGCTCGCCGTAGGAGCGGTCCTCCTCATGGAGTTCGGCGACTTCGCCATGATGCGCCGCATGCTCCACGGGATCAAGGACAGGGCTGAGAGCTCGGAGTAGTACCAAGCACCCGGCATGGCATCCAGGGGGCGCGCGGCCGCGCGTGAGCACGCATTCAACCGACATCGACAAGCCGACCACCGCACGGTGGTGATCACCTTGGCGGTCTCGACGCCGCTGGCTACCGGATGATGCGCTCGACGAGTTCGTTTGCACCTTCTGGCTGGCGGCATCGGTGGGCATGGTGTCTCTTGCCTCTGGGGTAGTGGTGTCTTTGGCCTCTGGGTGCGGCGTCCCTCTCAGGGTGACGGTGGGAGGGAGTACGAATGCAGGGAGTCCGTAATGAACCTTGGCCATGCCGCCGCTACCCGACCTCCGCCCGACCGACCCGCAGAGCAGCTGACCGTGGACGAAGCCCGGCCAGCGGTGTCCGCCGATCGGACCAGCCGGCTGGGTAGCCTACTTCAGCAGGTCTGGAGGGACTGGCGCATCGGCGCGGTCATTGCCATCGCGGCGCCGGTCGCCTATGGCCTCCTGGCCGGTTGGCTTACTCCTCGCGGCCCGCTGACCACCGCCGAGGCGTTGACGGCCATGGTGGTCAGCGTCGTTGTCGGCGGCATCGCCGGATTGGTGATGCGGTCGCGGTGGGCGATGCTGCTCACCCCGGTGGCATTTGTCGCCGTGTTCGAGCTCATGCGGATGCCAATCACGGGGCCGACCGTCGATGGGATCCATCTCGACACCACGTACGGCTGGATCGCGTTCGGCACCGGCCGCGGCTTCCATGGCCTCTTGGCCATTCTCACGATGGTGCTCGGCGCCGCGCTGGGCGCCGCGCTGGCTCGCCGTTTGAGCGACGCCGCCGGGGACAGGCGCGGGTGGGCAAAGGTAGCCCTGTACGGCCGCCGAGCCGGGGTTGGGTTACTGACAGTTGGGCTGCTCGTCCTGGCGGTCGGGCTGGCCCGCCCCGCCAGCACCGACCCCATCCTCGCCGACGACGGCCGGCCGCTGGCCGGGAGCATCGCCGAGCTGTCCAGTGTGGAGATCGGCGGGCATGAGCTGGCGGTGATGATCCGAGGCCACAGCGTCGATAACCCGGTCCTGCTGTTCCTGGCCGGCGGGCCCGGAGGGACCGAGCTCGGCGCCATGCGCCGGCACCTGCCGGCCCTCGAGCAAGACTTCGTCGTCGTGACCTACGACCAGCGCGGCACCGGCAAGTCCTACGAACAGCTCGACCCCACATCGACGCTCACCTTCGACGCCGCAGTCAGTGACGTGCTGGAAGTGACGAACTACCTACGGGACCGCTTCGGCCAGGATCAGATCTATCTGGTCGGCCAGTCCTGGGGCACGACCCTCGGGGTCGTTGCCGTGCAGCGACAGCCTCAACTGTTCCACGCGTACATCGGCACGGGCCAGATGGTCAGCCAGCGGGCAACCGACCAGATCTACTACCAGGACACTCTCGCCTGGGCTGAGCAGACCGGTGACCGTGGGCTGGTCGACAGGCTGACCCAATCCGGCCCGCCGCCCTACGACAACATCCTGTACTACGAACAGGCGTTGTCGCACGCGATGGACATGTACCCCTACGACCACAGCCAGAACTCCGAGGGTGAAGGTCAGTTCTCGGAGAACATCCTCGTCGAGGAGTACTCGCTGACCGAGCAGGTCCACAACCTCGGCGCGATGTTGGACGTGTTCGCAACTCTGTACCCGCAGATCCAGGACGTGGACTTCCGGGTCGACGCCACCCGCCTCGAGGTTCCCGTCTACCTGGTGCAAGGCCGCCACGAGGCACCTGGCCGGGCCATACTGGCCGACGAGTGGTTCACCATGCTGGACGCGCCAAGCAAGGAGATGATCACGTTCGACACTTCCGGGCACCGGCCCCTGTTCGAACAGCCCGACCGGTTCCACGAGGTGATGACCGAGATCGTCCTGCAGGAGACCCAGCCATCGGACTAACCCATGAGCACCTCACCCACCCACCCGCGCTAGCAGTGACGGTCGGGCTTGAGCGGGACAGCACTGGCGCACCACGACGAACCGCCGGCTCTCTTGGAGGAGATGCAAGGGGACGCACTGGGCAGCCTTCCCGTGGTCAAAGGTCCGTCCCCGGATACCGAGAACAAGCGGTTCCTGGGTCAGATCGCCCGACGCGATGGGCGCGCTGCCGATCCCCGGCGTGTTCGACAAGGGCACGTTGAACGACATCTGGGTTGCGTACTCCCGCGAGGCAGGAGTACGCGCGGGTCGGCACCACAGCAGGGCTGGCGGTTAGTGCGGGTCACCGACACCCGAGAACCCCGAGTTCCTCGGTAGCCTCGAGAGCCAGGCGCCGGGCAACATCGGCAACCTCACGCGCCCAGTGTGCCAATCCTCAATGTTTCGACTTTCGATGTGTCGCATCGCCTCTACTCCCTTTTCATGGCAATAACTGGGACACCTACGTCGGCATAGCCGAGTTCGAAGGAGCCTCCGTCGTCAGGCGCCCTCATCTTCGCCGTGGTAACGATGCTGATCACCGAGCACCGACGCGGTTAACGTTGGTGGGGGCTGGTGGGCAGCGCCTTGGCCGCGCAGACGGAACGAGCCGAGCCCCGCCGCGATGCACGGCGGGGCTCGTCTTGGTACCTGGACGGTCTAGCGGATGATCGGCGCCGGCTCGCGGTGGCCGGTGTCGATGGCGAGGTCACCGACGTAGTTCTCGCGCAGGGAGTAACGGCCCTGACTGTTGGCCTTCACCCAGTCCGCGGCCTTAGCGGCGGCTGCGTCCGCCTGCGCCCGGGTTTCCCAGGTGCTGAGCGAGACGAAAGCGTTCTTGTCGATCTGGGCAACTCCGTAGGACACGAAGCCGTCGCTGTGCTCGAACAAGGGAACCATCTCAGACTTCGCCTGGCTGATTACCTCGTCGAAGGTGCCGGTCTTGATGTCGTAGAGAGCAACGCGCGTGCAGCGCATGATGTGCCTTCCTGTGGTGGAGCGGCTTGCGTAACCGCATGCCGGTTCCAATACCGACCCTACGCTAGAACCATGATGCTGGCAAATGAGTTCCTAGAATCACGCTTCCTGTATGCTTCGTCTCATGGCTTGGGGCTTCCTGACGAACCACGCTCTGGCGCTGTTGTGCATCGCGCACGACCCGGGCGTGCGGCTGCGGGACATCGCGACCACGCTTGGCATCACCGAGCGCGCAGCGTTCGGCATTGTCACCGACCTGGTGGACGCCGGATATGTGGTCAAGGACAAGAACGGCCGCCGCAACAGCTACGACGTCCAAGTCGACAAACCCTTGCCAGAGGCTCTGCTGCGACAGCGAACGGTCGGCCAACTGGTGGATCTTCTTGCCCACACCGAGCTGGGCACCCGCGACCGCGCGTGAGCTCACTGTCATGCCGCATGTGGAAGCGTCCACGCGGCGTGAATTGAATGCGTCGCAGGCGCGCATTCCTATCCGCTGAGAGCACGTCCTGTGGTGAGCACTGCGGTGGGGCGGGTGGACTCGAACCCACAGCCAAGGGATTATGAGTGGCCCCGATGTCGGCGCCTCTGGCCTCTACCTGCGAATATGTCCCCAAGTCGAACTCATCCTGCAGCCTGCTCCCCACCGATCTACAGCATTTCGCACCACGAACGGCACCACGCATCCGCTGGTACGACAACCGGATCAACGCGCGGGATTGGCTAGCTGGGTCGAGCCCTCGTCGATGTCGCTCGACGTCGGCGTCATGCTGACTGGCCCGGCATTCGCACCGTCGCGCAATCTGTTGTCCCCCCGAGGGGGACAACAGACTCGGGGGAGCTCGAGCATGCTTGGACGTTACCTCTGGAGTAACATTGGTGCACGTAAACGTCGGAATGGCGGATGAAACTTACCTAGCAGGTGACATTCGTGTCCCAGACAATGCGAATCTTGTATGACTTGGCCGAAGAGCAGGCCGGCTACTTCACGACCGCACAGGCTGTGAAGGCTGGCGTGTCACGCCGGGCGTTGTCCGGCCGGGCCAAGCGTGGCGACGTCGAGCAGGTGCGCTACGGCATCTACCGGCTACGGCAGTTCCCGACCCACCCGTTCGAGGACGTCGCAGCCGCATGCCTGTGGGCGGGACCGAGCAGTGCAGCGAGCCACGAGACAGCGCTGGCGGTCCACGGCATCTCCGACGCGATGCCGCCCGTCGTCCACATGACCGTCGCTCGGCCCTTCCGTGGACGCCAACCGGGCGTAATCATCCACATTGCCCCACTGCCGGATGACCAACGCGAGGTGCGCGACGGCATCCCAGTAACCACTATCGGCCGCACGCTGCAAGACGTCGCCACATCCAGTGACCCCACGCTGGTGCGGCAAGCCGTCATTGACGCGATCAACAGAGGAGTCCTGAGCCGCCGACAACTCCGCAAGATAGTTCGTGACACACCTGAGTTGGCGCCGATTGTGGTCGACGCTCTGACGGAGGAAGCTTGACCGCGCGAGACCGCTACCCAACAGCCGCGGCGTTCAGAACAGCGCTCGAACAGAGGCTGCGGACCGAGGCACACGCGAGTGGAACGCCGCTCAACCGGCTCCGTAAGGACGCCGCCGCCAACCGGCTGCTCGCCAGGTTTCAGCACGTTGCTCCGGATGCCTGGGCGCTCAAGGGTGGGCTGGCACTCATCACCCGCATCGGTCTAAACGTCCGCGGCACTCGCGACGCCGACGCCAACTGGCGGGCGTCCGTCGATGACCTCGACGAAGCGCTGACCGCTATCGAGGCGCTCGACCTCGATGATTGGTTCAGCTTCGAAATCGGCGACGCGCGCCCACTGCAAGGTGAAGGCGAGGAGGGAGCGTTGCGCTATCCGGTGACCGCCCGACTTGATGGGCGCACGTTCGACCAGCTCCACATGGACGTCAATCTGGTGGGACGCACGGATCCCCGCCCCGTCGAGCTGGTGAAGGCTCAGCGCAACCCGTTCGCCTTCGTCGCGGAGCCGCCCCTGGAGATACCGATGATTACGCCAAGCCACCAGCTCGCTGAGAAGCTGCACGCCTACGTCCGCCGGTACAACGAGAATGCCAGCAGCCGGGCCAAGGACCTGTTCGACATGCTGGTCATCGCTGATCAGGTGGAGCTACCCAACGGAGCCGAGCTCACCATTGCGGTGGAGCAAACCTTTCGCCTCAGGGCCACCGATTGGCCGCCCGACATTCCGGAACCTCCGGCGGACTGGGCCAAGCCCTGGGACGGATTCGTCACTGACTATCCGCTGGAATGGCGCGACCTGAGCGAGGCGTACGACGCGCTGCGACAGTTCTGGGAGCCCATCCTCACCGGCCAAGCCGCCACCAGCCGCGCTACGTGGCGACCGAGCCGGTGGCGGTGGGAGTAGCGCGGTCGGTCGGTGGGGCGGGTGGGACTCGAACCCACGGCCAAGGGATTATGAGTCCCCTGCTCTAACCGGCTGAGCTACCGCCCCGCAAGCTGTCTGAGCTTACCCGTCAGCGCCCGCAGACCCGATAACTGGCC
>Ga0214469_1000467_pt1 | contig 14050 bp, 13 predicted proteins | sample RVTome_10_FD_187340 | JGI IMG/M metagenome (GOLD analysis project Ga0214469, IMG submission 187340) | Soil microbial communities from uranium-contaminated site in the Upper Colorado River Basin, Wyoming, United States - RVT153D57 HiSeq ... | reverse complement strand
CCTGCACCATCACGGAACGGAGGAGCAGTCGTGACATTCCTCCCCGAACGCACATCGCTGGAAACGCGACCGGTGCCGCGCAGGTACACCAACGCAAAGCTGGACATCTTCGTCCACTGGGGCCTGTACTCGATCCCCGCCTTCGCCCGAGCCCGACCAGGACTTCACCGCGTACAGGCGCGAGCTGACCGCTGGCAAGGGCACCAGGGGCCGCAGCCCGTATGCACTTTCGGACGCCGTTCGACAGCAATGCCGCGAAGGTGGATTTCGCCGACTGGGCTCGACTGTCCTCCCGAGCCGGCGCGCGTACGTGGTCATCGGAATGCTCAATCGACGTGGCATGCTGAGTGGTTCCACAAACCGTGACAAATCGAGCATGCAAATACCCCGTCAGCGTGCCACGTACAACCGCCGAGCGTGCCATGCGGCAGCATCTCTGGTCGTTCAGCCGAGGCCGGCCCGGAAGCCGTCGCGCCAGCTGGGATACGCGGGCTGCCAGCCCAGCTCTCGCTTCGCCTTGGCGTTGGACGACCCGCGGATGGACGTCATCATCGCCATACCGTGCTCGCCGAGCATCGGCCGTGCCAGCCAGCCAGGCAGCCGCATGGGAGGCTTGGCGCCGATCAGCTGGGCGAGGTATGGCAGCCACTCCGCCACCGGCGCGGGGTCGTCGTCCACGATGTTGTAGATCCCCGGTGCGCCGTGTTCCACCGCCGCCAGCGTGGCCGTCGCGGCGTCGTCGATGTGGACGAACGAGAACACGCCCCCACCACCGGCCACGACCGGGAACCTGCGCTTGCGGACCATCTCCAGCAGGTCTCCTCCGGCACGCAGACCGGTGCCCGGGCCGTAGAAGCTGCCGTACCGCAGGACGACGCCGACGATGCCGACGGCGCCGGAGACCGTCGATTCGAGGTACTCGATCGCGGCGAGGGTCCGCCGCGACGCTGCCGTCGGGTGTGGATCGAGCGGATCGTCCTCGGTCTTGACCGGTCCGCCGGTCCGCTCGTTGGGCCAGCCGGTGTAGCTCTGGGCGACGAACCGCTTGGCGCGCGCAGCCCTGGCCGCCGCGAGCAGATGGTCTGTTCCCTCGGTGCGCAGCCGGTTGGTGACGGCGAACTCCTCGTCGAACTTGCGCGGGTTCCCCATCCCGCTCAGCGCGCTGAGCTGGTGGACGACGACGTCCGGCTCCGCGGCGGTCACAGCCGCCATCACGGCGTCGCGGTCGAGGCCGTCCATGACGACCGGTTCGGCGCCGGCCCTCCTGAGAGCGTCGGACTTGCCGGCGCTTCGCGTCGTCCCGACCACGACGTGACCAGCCTGGACCAGGACCGGGACCAACCGAGCCCCGATGGCGCCGGTCGCCCCGGCGAGAAAGATGCGCATGACGTGACTCCTTCCATCCACCCCCTTCGACGAGACGGCACGGCCGGCCGTGACAGGACTCGTGGTTGGATCGGACGAGTGACCGACATCGCCGCCCGTCACGACGAGCTTCGGCCGCTGATGTTCTCGATCGCGTACCGCATGCTCGGTCAGGTCAGCGAAGCCGAGGACGTGGTCCAGGACGCGTGGCTGCGCATGCAGAACGACGACACCGTGGTCCGTTCGGCCGAGGCCTACGCATCCACCGTGACCACCCGGCTGGCGATCGACCACCTCCGGTCCGCCCGGGTACGCCGCGAGGCCTACGTCGGTCCGTGGCTGCCCGAGCCACTGCTGACCACGCCGTCGGACGCCGACCCTGCGGTCCGGGCCGAGACCGCCGACACCCTGTCGATGGCCTTCCTCGTGCTGCTGGAGAGCCTGTCACCGGTCGAGCGGGCGGTCTTCGTCCTCCGCGAGGCGTTCGGATACGGCTACGACCGGATCGCCGCCGTCGTCGAGAAGTCGGAGGCGAACTGCCGGCAGATCTTCGGCAGGGCGCGCTCGCGCATCGACGAGCGCCGGCCGCGGTTCGAGGCGTCACGGGCCCGACGCGACGAGCTGGCCCGTCGCTTCTTCGCGGCGTGCGACCAGGGTGACCTGGCCGGCCTCGAGCGCCTGCTGGCCACGGATGTCGTCTTCTACGGCGACGGCGGCGGCCAGGCGCGGGCGGTCCGCCGGCCGGTCGAAGGACGGGTCCCGGTGCTCCGCTTCCTGGGCGCGCTGCTGCGGCAGGGGGCGGCGCAGGGTGGGCGGATCGAACCGGTCGAGGTGAACGGGCAGCCCGGTGCGCGGCTCATCGGCGGCGACGGGCGCCTGGTCAGTGTGCTGACGCTCGACATCGCCGACGGTCACATCCAGGCGATGCGCAACGTCCTGAACCCCGACAAGCTGCGCCATCTCGGATCACCTGTCGCCGAACCACCGGTCGAATGATCAGGGTGCGGGCGGCGTCTGTTCCACCGGGGCGTTGCGGTCGTAGACGAGGCTCAGCCCGACGAGGGTGAGCCACGGCTCGTGGTGGTCGATCGTCGTCGACTCGTCGAGAACCCACGGGGCCAGGCCGCCGGTCGCGATCACGGTGATCTCCGACAGGGGCCGGCCGAGCTCGGCGGCCATCCGCGTCACGATGCCGTCGACCTGGCCGGAGAACCCGAACAGCGCACCCGACTGCAACGCCTCGACGGTGTTCTTGGCGATCACCGAACGGGGCCGCAGCAGCTCGACCCGGCGCAACTGTGCGCCCGCGTCGCCGAGGGCGTCGAGCGACACTCCGATACCGGGGGCGATGGCGCCGCCGAGGTACTCACCCGCCGCCGAGACGACGTCGAAGGTCGTCGCGGTACCGAAGTCCACGACGATGCACGGTCCCCCGTAGAGATGCTTCGCGGCCAGGGAGTTCACGATCCGGTCGGTGCCGACCTCGCGCGGGTTGTCCATGAGCACCGGCACGCCGGTGCGCACGCCAGGCTCCACGAGAACCGTGCGCACCGACGCGAAATAGCGGGCGACCATCTCACGCATCTCGTGCAGGACGGCGGGGACGGTGGAGCAGATGGCGATACCGGTGATCCGGTCGTCGATGCCGTCGGTGAGCAGCCCCCGGAGAACGGCCATGAACTCGTCCGCCGTACGCCGGGCGTCGGTGGCCACCCGCCAGTGCTCGATGACGTCTTGGCCCTCCAGCAGGCCGAGTACGGTCTGCGTGTTGCCGACGTCGATCGCGAGCAGCATGGTCAGCCAGCCGGCCGGAGGTCGAAGGCGATGTCGAGGATCGGCGCGGAGTGGGTGAGCTCCCCGACGGCCAGGTAGTCCACACCGGTCTCGCCGAACGACCGAGCGGCGTAGTACGTGAGCCCCCCGCTGACCTCAAGCTTGGCCCGGCCGGCGACGGACTCGACCGCCTGCGCGACGTCGGGCGGCGTGAAGTTGTCGAGAAGGATCAGATCGGCACCTGCCTCGGCCGCCTCGACGGCTCCGTCGACGCTGTCGACCTCGATCTCGACCGGCACGTCGGGGAAAGCCTCCGCGACCGCCTTGAAGGCCGCCGTGATGCCGCCGGCCGCAACGATGTGATTGTCCTTGATCAGCGCGGCGTCGGACAGGGACATCCGGTGGTTCTGCCCGCCGCCGCACCGGACGGCGTACTTCTCCAGCTCTCGCAGCAACGGCGTGGTCTTCCGGGTGTCGCGCACGACGGCCCCGGTACCGTTCAGCGCGTCGGCCCACTGGCGGGTGATCGTCGCGATGCCGGACAGGCGGCAGAGCAGGTTCAGCGCGGTCCGCTCGGCGAGCAGCAATGCTCTGGTGGGTCCGGTCAGTGTCATCAGTGTGGTGCCCCGGCGAACCCGCGAACCGTCGTCGACGGCGCGGGAGACTTCGAGCTCGCCGCCTGCGGTGCAGAAGAAGACGGCTTCGGCCACGGCGAGACCCGCGACCACACCCTCCGCCCGGGTCACGAGGTCTCCGGTCGACCGTTGGTCCTGCGCCACGGTGGCCTCGGTCGTGACGTCGACACCGACCGCGAGGTCCTCCTCCAGCGCTGCCCGCGCCAGATCCTCGACGTACCGAGGATCGACGCCTGCGTCCTGCAGAGCGGAGGCCAGGTGATCGGGCAAGCTCACGGAAGCTCCTCGAATCGGGTGTGCAGGTTCCCATCGGCGTCCTGGACGCTGACCAGGTGGCCTCGCCAGCGCAGGTCGTCACGATCGGGATGGTCTTCGCGCCAGTGCCCGCCGCGCGTCTCCTCGCGGAGCGTCGCGTGACCGACGAGGGTGGTCGCGACAGCGTGCAGGTTGGCGGTCTCCCACGCCTCGGTCGTCGGTGCGTCGGCACGGCGTTCCTCGACCAGCTGGTCGAGGCAGGTCGCCGCCGTCGCGAGCGACGCCGCCGTGCGGACCACGCCGGCACCTGCGGTCATCGCGCCCTGGACGAACAGTCGGGCATCCGGTGCGAGCAGACCCGGTGCGCCGGGGCGCTGGACCGGATCGGACTGTGGTGGCAGGCCCTCCGCGAGGTCGGCGGCGATGCGATGGCCGAACACCAGTCCTTCGAGCAGCGAGTTCGAGGCCAGCCGGTTCGCTCCGTGGACTCCGGTGCACGAGACCTCTCCACAGGCGTAGAGACCGGGCAGGGAGGAGCGTCCGTGGAGATCGGTCCGGATGCCTCCGCTCGCGTAGTGCTGCGCCGGCGCGACGGGCACCAGGTCGGTCGTCGGGTCGAAACCGTTCTCGCGGCAGCGGGCCACGATCGTCGGGAACCGGTGCTCGAGGAATGCCCTACCCAGGTGCCGGGCGTCCAGCCAGACGTGCTCGGCGCCGGTCTCGGTCATCGCCGAGACCACGCACTTCGCAACGACGTCGCGCGGTGCCAGTTCCGCGAGCGGGTGACGACCGACCATGAACCTCCGGCCCTCGACGTCGCGCAGCACCGCTCCCTCGCCGCGGACCGCCTCGGAGATCAGCGGCTGCTGTCCCTTGGCCGCTCGGCCCAGCCACATCACCGTCGGGTGGAACTGGACGAACTCCAGGTCGGCGATCTCGGCACCGGCGCGCAACGCCGCCGCCACGCCGTCACCGGTCGACACCGGAGGATTCGTCGTCGACGCGTACACCTGGCCGAGGCCTCCGGTGGCGAGCACGACCGCACGGCCCAGGGCCGCACCGACGCCGTCACGCTGTCCTTCCCCGATCACGTGCAGGCTGACGCCGGCGGCCCGCCCGTCGGCATCGGTGAGCACGTCGATGACGAGGGCATGCTCGACGACCTCGATGCCCGGGTCCTCACGGACGGCGGTCAGCGCCTCGATCAGTGCTCGCGAGATCTCCCGTCCGGTGGCATCGCCGCCGGCGTGTGCGATCCGGTCCCGGTGGTGGCCGCCCTCGCGAGCGAGAGCGATCTCGCCTTCGGCCGTGCGCTCGAAGTTCGCTCCGAGGGCGACTAACTCGCGAACCCGCTGAGGGCCCTCGGTGACCAGCGTGCGCACCGCGGTCTCGTCACAGAGGCCTACTCCGGCCACCAGCGTGTCGGCGAGATGCTGCTCGGGGCTGTCCTCCGGGTCGAGCGCAGCGGCGATGCCGCCCTGCGCCCAGACCGTGGAACCCTCGTCGAGCAGGGTCTTGGTGACGAGCAGCACGCGGCCGGCCTTGCGTGCTTCGAGCGCCGTCGTCAGCCCCGCGATACCGCTGCCGACCACGACCACGTCGGCCTGGACGGTCCAGCCGGGTTCAGGGGCGACGAGCCGCCGAGGCAGGTGCTGCGCGAACACGGCTGCAACCCTAGGGCCGAACGTCCGGCAACCTGCTACCAGGCCGACGACCCCGGGCGTGGCCGGACGCCGACATGTGGCGGGTTCGAGACCTCAAACCTGCCGGCGAGGCGTTGAGAACCCGCCACATGTCGGGACGGCCGGGGCTGTGGGCGGGTTCACGGCAAGGTGACAGCGGCGTTGTCGATCAGTCTGGTCGCGCCGACCCGTCCGGCGACCAGGAGCCGGGCCTCACCGGCCGCCGGTGCCGCGCCCAGCTCCGGGTCACGCAGCTCGAGGTAGTCGACGTCGATCCCGTGCGCGTCGTCGAGTACCGTCCGGCCCGCCTCCAGCACGGCTCGCATTCCCCTGGGCGCTGCCTCGACGCCGGCGAACAGCGAGCGGGAGAACGCCAGGGCGGCCGAGCGCTCGTCACCGCCGAGGTAGCGGTTGCGGCTGGACAGGGCCAGCCCGTCCGGCTCGCGCACCGTGGGCACCGCGACGATCTCGTACGGCATCTCGAGATCGCGCACCATCCGGCGGACGAGGACGAGCTGCTGGTAGTCCTTCTCGCCGAACAGCGCGTACGTCGGAATGGTCAGGTTGAGCAGCTTCGCCACCAGGGTCAGCACGCCGGCGAAATGCGTTGGACGGGCAGCGCCCTCCAGCTCGCGGGCCAACGGCCCGGGATCGACGGTGACCTGTGGTTGGCCGTCCGGGTACATCTCGTCGCGGTCGGGAGCAAAGACGAGGTCGACGCCCTCGGCGAGGCAGATGTCGAGGTCGGCCTCCAGCGTGCGTGGATACGTCTCGAGATCCTCTCCGGCACCGAACTGCAGCGGGTTGACGAATATCGTCACCGTGACGGCGCCGTCGGGCCCGACGAGATTGCGCGCGGCGCGGATCAGGGCGACGTGACCGTCGTGCAGTGCGCCCAACGTCATGACGACCGCGGTCTCCGCGCCCGCCGTCGCCTGAGCGTCTATCAGAGCCTCTCGGGTCGAGGCGAGGACAGCTCCGTCGTGGGTGCGAATCGTCGACGCCTCTCAGCTCTCGTGCGGCCCGCGGACGACGCGCCAGGGTACGCCGCGCCGTCGAGCGAGGGTAGCCGTGCCACCTGCTTGAATCACCAGGTGCGATATGCGCTCACCGGCGCCACCGGTTTCGTGGGCGGTGCCCTCGCGGGGCTGCTTCGTGAAGCCGGCCACGACGTCGTCGCGCTCGTCCGCGATCCGGCGAGGGCCTCGCGACTCGCGGATCGCGGTGTATCGCTGACTCGAGGTGATCTCGGCGACCGCGCCTGCCTGGACGCGCTGTGCGCGGGCGCCGACGGACTGTTCCACGTCGCCGGGTGGTACCGACTCGGCAGCCGAACGCCACACGAGGGTCGGCGCATCAACGTCGATGGCACCGACAACGTGCTCGCCGCTGCCGTCCGGGCCGCGGTGCCCCGGATGGTCTACACCAGCACGCTCGCGGTGAACTCCGATACCCGCGGCGCCGTCGTCGACGAGTCCTACCGGTTTCGCGGCCGCCACATCTCGACCTACGACGAGACGAAGGCTCGCGCCCACGACGCGGTAGCGCGGGCGGCCGGCGAAGGTGTGCCGGTCGTCACGGTGATGCCCGGCCTCGTCTACGGACCGCAGGACACCAGCCAGAGCGGTGCCCTGCTCCGCCGGGTGATCGAGGGGAAGCGGCCGATGGTGCCCAGCGGCGGCCGCGTGTGCTGGGGCTACGTCCAGGACGTCGCTCGCGGCCACCTGCTGGCGATGGAACGCGGCGTGCCGGGTGAGTCGTACATGCTGGCCGGCGAGCAGGCAAGCCTGGCCGAAGCGCTCGTTCTTGCAGCCGAGCTCGCGGGCACGCGTGGGCCCGTCGTCCTCCCCGCCGGAGTGGTCCGGTCGAGCGCCCGCATCGCCGCCGTCGTCGAACGCGTCGTGCCGCTTCCCGCCGAGTACGCCAGCGAGACGCTGCGCGCGTCGTTGGCCACCTATCTGGGTTCCGCGGCCAAGGCGGAACGCGACCTCGGCTGGACCTGTCGCCCGCTCCGGGCCGGGCTCGGTGAACTCGTGCGCCACAGCAGAACGGCCGCGCCCGGTCAGTGACGAGCGCCGTCCGGCCGGTCGGCCAGCACGTCCAGCAACGGCTCGGCGTCCGTGGCGCGCAGCCGGCCGGCAGCCAGGGCACGGGCTGCCGTCCTGCGGGCCAGAGCCACGTATGCGGCGACCGCCTCCGGCGCGACCCGGTCGATCTCCGCCACGTGACCGGCCACGGTGCCGGCGTCCCCACGGGCGACCGGGCCGGTCAGTGCGGCGTCCCCCTGGCGGAGCGCGTTGTCGAGCGTGGCCGCGAGCAGGGGTGACAGCATCCGGTCCGGCTCGACGACGCCGGCCGCACGCAGGAGGTCCATGGCGTCGGCGATCAGCGTGACCAGGTGATTCGAGCCGTGGGCGAGAGCGGCGTGGTAAAGCGTCCGGTGCTCCTCCGCGATGCGGACCGGCTCCGCGCCCATCTCGACGACGAGCGCCTCGGCCACCGGCCACAGCGGCTCCGGTGCCGTGACGCCGAACGTCGCGCCGGCAAGCCGCTCGAGATCGAGCGCCGTGCCGGTGAACGTCATCGCCGGGTGCAGGGCCAGAGGTAGAGCGCCGACGCGCGTCGCCGGGTCGAGAGCGGCTACTCCGTAGCGGCCGCTGGTGTGCGCGACCAGCTGTCCGGTCCGGACGGCTCCCGTCTCGGCAAGCCCCTCCACCAGGCCCGGCAGCGCGTCGTCCGGCACTGCGAGAAGCACGAGGTCCGCCTGTTCGAACACTTGGGCGGGCGTGACGAGAGGAACACCGGGCAACAGCGTGTGCGCACGCTGCCGGCTGGCCACCGAGACGCCGTAGGCCGCTACGACACGGTGCCCGGACCGGCCTAGTGCGGCCCCGAGCACGGCTCCCACCCGTCCGGTCCCGACGATGCCGACATCGAGCCGCGCTGGACGCTCCGCGTCGGACTCGGACAGCCCGTCCGGGACCGTTTCGTCCTCGCGCTCCACCATCGCCAGCCTCTCCCGGTCCGGACATCCACGGCCCGACGTGCAGCGATCAGGCTAACAACGGCGACGACCGGGTCAGACCAGCTCGGCGACCATGCCACCGGCGCGTGCGGCTCCGTCGGCCTCGACCGGCCGGTAGGTCACCTCCCGCTGCACCTCGTTGGCGCCCACGCCCAGGTGAGACCGAAGAGAGCCGAGTACTCAGCCCGACCTTGGCCCGCCGCGCTGCGACCCAGCCTAGGGTCATGGCATGAACCTGCCGACCTGGCGGGAGGCGATGGACGATGCGCTGTACGGCCACGGTGGCTTCTTCCGACGCGAGCAGCCGGCCGACCACTTCCGCACGTCGGTCCACGCCTCAGACCAGTTCGCGGGAGCCGTTGGCCGCCTCGCCGCCGACTGTGGAGCCGCCACCGTGGTCGACGTCGGCGCCGGCGGAGGGGAGCTGCTCGTTGCTCTCGCCACAGGTGACCGTTCACTCGCGCTGGTAGGCGTCGAGGTCGCCGCTGCTCCGGCCGACCTGCCGGAGCAGATCGGGTGGGCCTCGGAGGTGCCCGACGATCTCGTCGACGTGCTCGTCGTCGCGAACGAATGGCTGGACGACGTGCCGGTCGACGTGGTCCAGGTCGACGACGACGGGATCGCGCGGCTGGTCGAGGTCGATCCCGCCACGGGGAACGAGCAGCTGGGGCCGCTCCCCAGCCTTCTCGACCGTGACTGGTTGTCCCGGTGGTGGCCGATCGAGGGCGGCGAGCCCGGAGCCCGGGCCGAGGTCGGCCGGCCACGTGACGACGCATGGTCGGACCTGGTGCGGCGGGTGCGGCGCGGCGTGCTCGTCGCCGTCGACTACTGCCACACGTTGACCTCGCGCCCTCCGCACGGCACCCTCGCCGGGTACCGCGACGGGCGGATGGTGCGGCCGGTGCCCGACGGCTCGTGCGACATCACGGCACACGTCGCGCTCGACTCCTGTGCCGCGGCCGGGGTCGCCGCCGGTGCTACGGCGACGTTGGGAACCACGCAGCGGGAGGCGTTGCGGGTTCTCGGCGTCGACGGATCCTTGCCGGACCGCTCGATCTCGACATCCGATCCGGTCGCCTACGTCACCGCCCTTGCGGCGTCCTCGCAGGCAGCCGAGCTGCTGGACCTCGCGGGTCTGGGTGGCTTCGGCTGGCTGGTCCAGACCGTCGGCCTCGACCTCCCGCCCTCGCTGCGCCACCTCGTCCGTTGATCACGTTCACCACCCTGGTGGACCGTTCACCAGGCACCTGCGCCTGGTGAACCACCCCGGAGCATGGTGAACGTGATCAACGGACGAGCGGTCAGGCGGTGAGATCGCCGCGGAGCTGGTCGTGGGCGCCGGGGAATGGGGCAGCAGCGTCGGAGCCGAGATCGACGATGCGGTTCCGTCCGTCGACGTGGACGACCCGCGGCTGGAGTCTGCGGGCTTCGGCGTCGTCCATCAACCCGTAGCCGATCACGATCACCAGGTCGCCCGGCGACACCAGGCGTGCCGCCGCTCCGTTGATGCCGAGCACCCCGGAGCCGCGCTCGCCGGCGACGGTGTAGGTCGTCAGCCGCGCTCCGTTGGTGACGTCGACGACATCGACCCGCTCACCGGGCAGGACATCGGCGGCGTCGAGGAGATCGGCATCGATGGTCACCGATCCCACGTAGTGCAGGTCAGCCTGGGTCACCGTGGCGCGATGGATCTTGCTCTTCATCATGGTGCGGAACACGTGTGCTCCCGTCCTGGTCGATCGATGCGGCGGAAGCGCCGTCACCGTCGTGGTGCGTCACCATCCATTGTTCGGGAACGTCGACCTTCCTGGCCAATCGCGACCGCACGGCCTGCTCCTGGACGATCCGGCGGGCCTGCAGTGCCGGACGGTGCGCGATGGATGCATCGACCGGGCCAGGCGTCGTATCGACGTGCACAGTCGCCAGTCCGAGCTTCCGCTGAACGGGGCCCTGCGTGAGCCGGACGCTTTGCGCCTTCGCATGCGGGACCGCGGTCAACCTGCGAGACAGCACTCCTTCGCGGACGACGACCACGCGATCGTCGGCACCGTATGCCAGCCGTCGCCATGCGATCGGGCGCAACCATGCCGCCCGCCGGGGAGCTGGGTCGAGGGTGATGCGGCTGGGGTCGGTGCCGGCCAGAGCGAGACGCATGACGCCGACGGCGTCCTCTACAGGCGCGACGGGGAGCAACGTCGAACTCGTCGAATCGTCGGTTCCGGAGCTACCCGCGTACCCGGCGACGTCGACGTCGAGCCGGGCCCAACCGGCCAGCCGCCACAACAGCGACTGCCGCAGCGCCACGCCCTGGATCCGGCCAGGGGGCACGGTCTGTGCCTTCGTGTCCAGCAGGCCCTTGCGGATGCGGAACCCGTCGGGCGACTCGGCCAGGACAAAGCCGAAGTTGCGGACGAACTGGTTCCACAACGCGAGCCCGATCGCCAACGCACCAGGGAACACCGCTGAGAACACACCGACGGCGACCTCTTCACCGCCGACCACGAACGCGCCGCCGAGGGTGATCAGGAGCACCACACCGATGACAAACGTCCCCGACAAGATCGTCGAACCCAACAGTCTCCCTGGTGGCACCTCGTGCGCGACCCGTTCGGGAGCCTCGGGGGTCTCTGCGTCGATACCCGCGGCCCGTGCCAGCAACTCCGCCCGCAGTCGCACGGCATCGTCCGCCGAGAGGTACGCCAGCGGTGCCTCGGTGTTGGTTCCGCCCGCGACCTCGAGCCTGAGCTCGGACACGCCGAGCAGCCGGCCTGCCAGCGGCCGAACCACGTCGACCGCCTGAAGCCGGTCGAGACGGACCCGCCGCGACCGACGCTGGAGGATGCCGGAGTCGATACGCAGCGCATCGCCGTCGAACCCGTACCGCGTGAACCACCACGAGGCGAGGCCGGCCCCGAACCCCACCAACGCGATCACGGGCAGGAACAGGGCGAACCGCCCCGGATCTCCGGCCCGAATCGCATCCTGGCCTCCGAAGGCGACGGCGCCGGCCAGCCACGCCCACCCGCGCAGCAGCGGGGTCAACGGGTGCAACCGACGGAAGTGCGCCGGCGTGGGATCCGCGGCACCGGCCCTGGGTCGCAGCGGCCGGCCCGAGGTCGTCTCCCCCGCCGGCGTGGCGGCGGCGCCGGCGTCGCCCCCGGACGTGCCCGCCGCCGGGCCGTCCTGGCTCGTCACAGCCCAGCCGCCTGAGCCTCGCCGAGTGCGGCCAACCTGTCGCGCAGGCGCGCCGCCTCGTCGGGAGGCAACCCAGGGATCCGTGCGTCCGACGCCGGTGAGGCCGTGTGGAGTTGAACCGTGGCCAGGCCGAAGCGACGCTCCAGGGGTCCGGACTGCACGTCGACGAACTGCATGCGCCCGTACGGGACAACGGTCAGTTTGCGGAAGAGCACCCCGTGGGTGACCAGCAGGTCGTCCTCACGTTCGGCGTAGCCCCAGGCACGCCAGTTCCGGTCGATCAGCCATAGTCCCCATCCCACCGCGACGGCGCCCAGCACGACCGCAACCGCCGCCACCCACCAGTCCAGCATCCACCAGCCGATGCCCGCGACGACGGCGACCAGGCCGACGATCCACAACAACAGCAGGCGCCGCCGGAGTACGGCGAGCTTGGGCGAGACACGTTGCCACGCCTCGCCGGGAGGCGAGAAGACCTGGTCCACTCGCGGCAGGCTATGTCGTCCTGCCGCATCGAGGCGAACCCCTGGCAGACTCGGAGCCGTGACGCGCGAAGCGACCGTCGGCATCGGCTCCGGGGCCGGCGAGCTCGCCACGACCGACATGGTCCTGAACATCGGCCCACAGCACCCGGCCACTCACGGCGTGCTGCGACTGCGGCTCACCCTGGACGGCGAACGGATCGTCGACTGCGAGCCGATCATCGGCTACATGCACCGCGGTGCCGAGAAGCTGTTCGAGGTCCGGGACTACCGCCAGATCGTCGTGCTGGCGAATCGGCACGACTGGCTTTCGGCCTTCGCCAACGAACTCGGCGTGGTGATGGCGGCCGAGCGGATGTTGGGGATGGAGGTGCCGGTCCGCGCGATCTGGGCCCGCACCCTGATGGCCGAGCTCAACCGGGTGCTGAACCACCTGATGTTTCTGGGGTCGTACCCGCTCGAGGTGGGTGCGATCACCCCGATCTTCTATGCGTTCCGCGAGCGCGAGACGGTCCAGCAGGTCATGGAGGAGATCTCCGGCGGACGCATGCACTACATGTTCAATCGGGTCGGCGGGCTGAAGGAGGACCTGCCGGCCGGGTGGCTGGCACGGGCCGGCTCGGCTATCGCGGGCGTCCGTTCACGGCTGCCCGCGCTGACGAACATGATGCTGGGCAACGAGATCTTCCAGGCGCGAACGAGGGGCGTCGGCATGCTCTCCCCGGAGGCCGTCCACGCCTACGGCGTCTCCGGGCCGATCGCTCGGGCCAGCGGCGTCGACATCGACCTGCGCCGCGACGAGCCTTACCTCGCATACGCGGAGCTGTTCCGACCCGGCGGTCCCGGGCGGGTCGTGACGCGGTCCGAGGGCGACTGCTACGCCCGTTTCTCGGTGCTTGCCGAGCAGGTCGACGTGTCGCTCGACCTCGCCGACGCGTGCGTGGACAGGCTGCGGTCCATCCCGCCCGGGCCGATCAACCTGAAGCTGCCCAAGGTGCTCAAGGTGCCCGAAGGACACACCTACTGCTGGACGGAGAACCCCCTCGGCCTCAATGGCTACTACCTCGTGTCGCGCGGCGAGAAGACGCCGTGGCGGCTTAAGCTGAGGTCGGCGTCGTTCAACAACGTCGCGGTCCTCCCGGAACTGCTCCGTGGATGCCTGATCGCCGACATGGTCGCGATCCTGGGCTCGACGTTCTTCGTCGTCGGCGACATCGACAAGTGACGTCCGTCTGCCGCCCGTTTGATCACGAGTCCACGAGGACTGTTCGTGCGCTGCGGACGCCGAACCCTGCCGACGCCTCGTACTCCAGCGGCTCGATGTCGGTGATGGGGGCGAGCCCGTCGACCATGAGCGTGATGGTCCACACCACCTGCAGGTCGACGCTGCCGGATCTGCCACCGGTGAACGTGCTCTGCACCGGGTAGTGGCCGGGGTTGCGCGTGGGGCTCGTGCCGTCGTAACCGACACCCGCGCCTGAGTTGGTGACACCGTTGCTCCACGTCCACGTGTAGCTCGACGTCGCCTCGACCCGGCCGGGCAGCGGGTTGGTGATGTCGAAGCCGAGCGGGCCGGGGTCCTCCGTCGAGGCCAACACCGGCAGGTTGACGATCGCGTCGACCGCCGGCGCGAGCGTG
>Ga0214469_1000464_pt1 | contig 14097 bp, 11 predicted proteins | sample RVTome_10_FD_187340 | JGI IMG/M metagenome (GOLD analysis project Ga0214469, IMG submission 187340) | Soil microbial communities from uranium-contaminated site in the Upper Colorado River Basin, Wyoming, United States - RVT153D57 HiSeq ... | reverse complement strand
GGCTCTCGCTGGTCGACTGGATCGGCCGAAAGCAAGAGACGACGGCCGACCCAGGCGAGCATCTGAGCGAAGAAGATCGCCGGGTGCTTGGGATCCTGGCGGCTTTCGGACCCGATCTGGCCACACCAGGGGAGATGACGACCCGGCTCGGTGTGTCTGCCGAACGGATGACCGGGCTGATGATGTCGGGTCACGTCATAGGCGACGGGCCCGACCACCGTCTTGCAGGCGTCGAGTACCAGCCCATCGTCCAGGTGGTCGATCTCGAAGCGATTCGCGGCGAGATCTTCGAAGAGACCGTGCAATGGATGGGTGAGGCGGCGCCAGACCGCCTCGAGGAGTCGTCGGCATTCATCCTCCGGGTGCTCGAGTGGGGAGCCGAACGCGACCGGCATCGAGGTGTGCTGATCCTGGCCAAGGCGATGGCTGCCCACCTTGCGGTGACGGGAGCCTGGGACTCCTGGGGGGTGGTCACCATCCAAGCGCTGAGTTCGGCTCGGTCTCTCGGTGCCAGAGACGCCGAAGCCTGGGCGCTTCACGAAGCAGGCACGCGGCAGCTGATGCTGGGCAACAAGCGAGAGGCACACCGCAGTCTCCGGGCAGCCCTCCGGTTGCGGCGCCGCCAAGCGGACATGGCTGGCGTGGCGATCAGCAGGCACAACCTTGGTCACACCGGCGTCTTCGCCACGACTTGGAGGAGATGGGCGGTCCTGGCCGGGGCGGTGATGGTGATCGGCGTGTGGGCCCAGACGACCGGTGCCGGCGAGGTTCTCGATTTCGGAGAGGTGGCCACCGGAAGCATCGGTCGCCAGCACCGGGCCTTCAGCAACGAGGTCGACGAGCCCGCAACCCACCTGATCGAGATCGATGGGGATCCAGCGTTCTGTGTCGTCGCCCCGGAAGGGCCGATCTGTGGCGCCCCAGGTCAGCCTGCCGTCGAATCCGAGCCGGTCGCCGACGGTCCGGAGATCCCCGAGTGCCGGTTCGAGCAGGTCGAGCCGGCTGATGCCGTCATCCGGATTCGGGTCGAACCACAGTCGGAGTGCGTCATCTGGGTCAGCTTCGCCCCGATTCTCGACCCTGGCGAAACGATGCGCGAGGCACAAGGCGAATTGCGCATCACCTCCGACGAGGGAGAGGAGACCATCGAGTTGAGAGGCGTCGGGGTCCGCCTCGACGAGGCAACCACTACGACAACCACCGTTGTCACCACGACGACCGTCGAGAGTTCAACCACCACCACCACAATCCAGCAGAACCGGCCGCCTACCGCAGCCGATGATTTCGAGACAGTGTCGGAAGGGGGCTCGGTCCTGATCACGGTGTTGGCCAACGACACCGATCCCGACTCGGACGACCTGAGCGTCGAGATCGTGCGACTCCCCGAGAACGGAGATGTGACGCTGGAGTCAGATGGTGCGATCACCTACAGACACAACGGTTTGGAGTCCGGGAAGGATTTGTTCACCTACCAGATCTCCGACGGTCACGCCTCGGACGAAGCCACGGTCACCATCGAGGTCTCGCCGGTGAACGACCCACCCCTGGCCGTGGACGACCAAGAGACGGTGAACGAAGGTGGTCAAGTCCGAATCGCCGTGCTCGCCAATGACATTGACCCTGAAGACGACACCTTGACGATCGTGGATGCCTCGGCAGCGGCGCACGGCTCGGTCGAGATCGTGGGAGACATGCTGCTGTATAGCCACGACGACTCGGCCACCACCTCGGACAGCTTCGACTACACGGTGGTCGATGGCAATGGAGGCACCGCCTCAGCCCAGGTGACCATGGAGATCAACCCGGTCAACACCGCGCCGATAGCGAACCCCGGGTCCACGCAGGTCGCCTGCAATTCCACGGTCACCATCACCCTCACCGGGTCGGACGCCGACGGCGACCCGCTTCAGTTCACCATCATCGATGGACCGGAGTTCGGCACCCTCGGAGCCATCGAACAGATTTCGGACACCGAGGCGACGGTCGACTACACCTCCGGAAGCGCCGGCAATGACGACGTCTTCGTGTTCCAGGTCGACGACGGTCGGGCAACCGACTCCGCCAGGATCGAGATCAACGGGTACTGCATAGTGCTCGCGACAAGACCCTCAACGGGACGGATTGGCGGCTAGAACCGGGTGGCTGGTGTTTCACCGTGACCAACCGAAACGCAACCTTGCAGATCTATCGAGCCGGCGGATATCCGCTGCCAGTGTCTTTGCTCAGGCCAATTCGGGAATCACATGGTTGCCGAGGAGCTCGATGCTCTGCAGCCACCTATCGAAGCTCAACCGTAGGTCGTAGACGATATGGTCAACGCCTATTTCCTCGAAGCGCCGGCTTTGCTCGACCACTTGATCCGGAGTACCAGCGATCAGTGAACCTTCGATGTCTTTGACCGTCTCGAATCGTCCAGACTCGGGTTTTACCCACCACTTCCCCCGATCGTTGGCCCACTTGAGCAAGCCTTCCGTGCTGGTACCAGCCCACGCCTCCTCTTCGGTCTCGGCAATCGTCGTTGGAGGTACCACACCGATCGTTGGCATCTTTCTGCCGTTCTCTTCGATGATCTTCTGAATCTGGGCTCGACGCAATTCGATTGTCTTCAGCGTGATTCGGCCGGGGATCCAACCGTCGCAATATTCGGCCGCTCTCCGAGCCGACGCAGGTGTCGCTCCGCCGTACCAGAACGGTATCGGTCCGGTGGGTTTGGGATACAACGTGGCGTCCTCGAACGAATAGTGATCGTCGCGATACGTCACCGCGTCTTCGTGGAATACCTTCTCGAATATGCGTGCGTTGGACTCGACGAGCTCCGGTCGAAACACGTCGGCGAGACCGACAGCCGCGAACTCATGATCGAATGTGCCGGCACCCCAGCCAGCGATGATGCGCGGGCCAAAGAGATGGGTCATCGAAGCCAAAGTGAGTGCAGCAATCAGGGGATGGCGGAACGGGATCAGGGTTGCAGTGCCGAGAGTGATGCTTTGAGTGACGGCGCCAACGGCGGTGAGGACCGTCAGCGGCTCCAGGAAATCGCGAGAGGGTGCCTCGAATTCCCCATGCGGCTCAAAGAGGAGGTGGTCCCGGACCCAGACGGAGTCGAAGCCAAGTTCTTCAGCCCGCTGTGCACCGCCGAGTATCAAATCCCGATCAGCATGATCGCCAAAGTGCGGCAACAGCAGACCGAACTTCATGCCCATCTCATATCTCCTCCGGCATCGGAATGGCCTGTTTTCCGTGTCCCTGCTTCCCAACCACTCTTCCGTCGATCCATACGTCAGTGCCCCGAACCAAGGTCCGGACGACGGCGCCCTTGACCGACCGTCCGTCGTAGGGTGTCCACCCGATTCGTGACAGGACGGAGTCGTTGGTGATCGTCCACTCCCGATCGGTGTCGAGAAGGACGATGTCGGCATCAGCTCCCGCCGAGAGCGAGCCCTTGTTGGCGAGGCCGAATACGCGGGCCGGAGTCTCGCTCACCAGCTGGACCATCCGCTGAATCGAAAGACGACCCCGATTCCAAGCATCGACCATGAGGGGCAGCTGATATTGGATTCCCGGGGTCCCGGTATGAGCCGCCCAGGCGTCTGTCCAGCCGACTTCCTTCTCCTCCCTGGTGTGCGGAGCGTGATCTGAGGCGAGCATGTCGATCGACCCGTCCGCCATGGCCAGCCAGACCGCCTCTTGATGATGAGGCGGGACCCAATATGACAGCGCGTAAGAGCCCTGCTGCTCGATGTCCTCCCATCGGCCGAGAAAGATGGTCCAGTGGTTGGTTTCCGCGCTCACGTCCACACCGCGTAAACGGGCCGCTTGGATCATCTCGATCTGACGGCCGGTCTGAGTGTGCGCAATGTGGACCTTGCATCCGGTGGCCTCGGCCAATCGCAAGATCAGAGCAGTTGCGGTATCCCAGATGATGCCGTCATCAACGGCCAGGGTCTTGGCGTATGCGCCAGGGCTCCTGTCGCCTCGTTGCCAATAGCCCTGCTCGACGGCATCCATGATTTGCTGGTCGTGTGGGTGGACTATGAGTCGCAAACCAGTTGCGGCGATCGTCTTCATCGCCAGATACAGATCACCGTGGTCGTGGACACCGATTGAGGATGGGTGAGGGTAGGAGCGACCGGTGTCGACCACCATGTAGATCTTGTAGGCGGCGATTCCTCGTTTGGCCATGTTTGGAATCTCGTCGAGGAGTTTGCCGGCGGGATGGTGGTTGTAGTCGACCAGACTCTTCGATGCATAGAGGTCGAGCACCGCCTCCAGGTCTTCATCGCGCATAGTCGGTGGCTCGAGATTTGGCATGCCGAAGATCGTGGTGTAGCCGCCGGCGGCCGCTGCCTGCGTGCACGTGGTGATGTCCTCTTTGTGCGTGTATCCGGGCTCTCGGGTGTGCACGTGCACATCGACCCCGCCGGGAATGGCGGTGAGGCCGGCGGCTTCGATGATCTCGGCGTCGGTCGGTCCTCCCCCAGGCGTCACCAATTCAACGATCTTTTCCCCATCAATGACCAGGTCGATGGGCTTCAAGTCACCCTGGACGTACGCCCGTGCCCCTCTGATGACTCTGGTCACGGAACCTCTCTCAACGATTCTGTGCCATCCGGGGTTTCGGCTTCGACTGCTCGCCCTGTCAGGTGCGCTGCGAACCAGGCGACGATCTCGGGGATGACAATGTCTCCATATTGCTCGTAGGCCGCGTAGTGAGATGTCTGCCGTTGCAGGATCATCCGCTTGGGCGTCGACGCCGCCCGATACAGCGCGACCGCATGATCCGTCGGAGTAACCGCATCATCCTCGACAGCGATCACCAACAAATGTCCCACCTGTGCCACCACGTCGATCGGTTTGTAGGCGATGATCTCCTCGGCGAGAGCCAGCGGCACGGAGTCCGGTACCCGCCCATCTACGTCACTCTTGATCGCGGTTTTCCTCCGCTCAGGGGTTGGCACCAAGATCTCCTCACGGGGATTGACCCATTCACCCGCATCCGTGGTGACCCGTTTGGTTCGGTCGGCCGCGAGCCGGGCGAGGAACTCTTGCCATTCGTATCCGCGGCGCATACGGCGGAGCCAATCCTCACCGTCAGACACCGGCACCTGGATCACGGTGCTGCGTATCTGCGTAAGGCGAGCGGCGGCAAGAATCGCATTGCCACCGCCGGTTCCTCCCGAACCGAACAACCCAATCCGATCAGCGAACACATCGTCACGACTCTCGAGGTAGGCCACGGCATTGACCCAGTCATCGATCTGGTGGTGTAGTGACAACCCCCCGGGCGCAGGCTCCGAGTCACCGAAACCCCGGTAGTCGAAAATCAAGACGGCGAATCCGGCTGCTGTCAATGCCCGGTGATATGGCTCGTAGAGCTTGGCGTCCTTCAGCCCGAGCCACCCGGGACCTTGTGCCACTGCGGGCCACGGCCCTTCGCCGTCCGGGCGGCGGATCAGCCCAGAGAGACGGGATCCTTGGGAATAGAAATTGACCGGGTCTTCACGCATCCGCTACCGACTTGGACTCTATGCGTTTTGGATATTGGATGCAATCTGTGAAGGGCGCGACGTTGCCCGCTGCCGTTGACCCAGTCATCGGTCAACCGTTGTCGGGTGGATTCATCAGTTCCCACACCCGATCCGGCGTGAGGGGCAATCGGTCCGGCCATACGCCGACGGCACGCCATACTGCCGCTGCCACCGCCGCACCCATCGGGTTTACCGATCCTTCGCCAGCTCCTTTGGCACCGTACGGCCCGATTCCGTCGCGGCGTTCAGCGAGCACGGAGTCGATTCGTCGTGGAGTATCGGTGGCCCTGGGGACGCGGTACTCGACCAGGTTCGGATTGAGTAGCTGGGGCCCGTCGTAAACCAGCTCTTCGAGGAGCGCTGCTCCCAGTCCTTGCGTGGCGGCGCCGAGATCCTGGCCCTCCACCAAGGCCGGGTTTATTGCGAACCCAATGTCGCCCACCGTAACCAGGTGTTCCACACTTACCACTCCCGTCGCCGGGTCCACCGAGACTTGAACACCGGTCATTCCGATCTCCCAGAAAGGGGGTAGTGCTTCCAGTTCGCCGGCGCGCCGAACCACGCCCCAACCGATGACCTCGCCCTGACGACCACCGAACCACGAGTGAACGACGGTGCCGAAATCGATGCTGCGCTCGGGACCGACCACGGCCCCTTCCGCGGACTTGACCTCGGCCAGTTCGCATCCCATCGCCTCGGCGCCCATCTCTTCCAGCTTCGAGAGGAGATCTCGACACGCGCGTTGAACGGCGAGGCCGGTCAAGGTCGTGGTTCTGGAGGCGCCGGTCGTCCGTTCGTATGGTGTCGAGGCCGTGTCGGATTGAATGACTCGGACTCGTTGGACAGGAATATCCAGTTCGGTGGCGGCGATTTGGCCGAGAACCGTTCGGCTCCCTTGGCCCATTTCGGTCGACCCGGTGAGCACGAGGACTGATCCGTCTGCCAGTAAGCGAACCATGGCTGTGGATACCGGAAAGGCGCCGGCGTCGGAGGCAGAGCACCCAAAGCCGATGCCATGATGAGCTGGGAGTTCGCTGTTCCATTCGATTTTCTGGAGCAGGATGTCGAGGTCGGCTACGAGGTCAGCGTCCATTCCTCGTTTGCCCGGAATGTGACTTTCGCCTTGAGGGACGAGGTTTCGTCGTCGGATTTCGCCCGGGTCGATATCGAGCTGGGCCGCGGCCTGGTCCATGTTGAGCTCACCGGTGAGGTTTCCTTGAGGCGCTCCGAATCCTCGGTAGGAGGATGACGGGACGGTGTTGGTGTAGATCGATCGTCCGATCACGCGGAGACTCGGTACGCGATAGGGGCCGAAGCATCGATTGACAGCCTTGGCTAGCACGAGGGGACCGTTGTCGGCGTAGGCACCCGTGTTCATCGTGATGTCGAAAATCCGCACCAGAAGTCGACCTTCGAGGTCGAAGCCTGACCTGGCGGATACCACCGCTGAGTCGGCTCGGGTCGTGTGGATTGCGCCCTCGATGTCGAGGGCAACCTTGACTGGCCGGCCACAGGCCCAGGCACCTATCGCGGCGAGGGGTTCGACTTTGGTATAGGACTTCGATCCATACCCTCCACCCAACAGGGGAGATTGGACCCTGACCCTGTTCAACGGGAGAGAGAAGATGCGGGCTAGGTCTTCTCTTACTTGAAATGGGTGCTGAGCCGTCGATACAACTTCGAGTCCATCCTCGTCGAACGTGGCGAGGGCGTTGTAGGGCTCCATGGCGTAGGCGTAGAGCATCGGATAATGGGTTGTGGTCTCCACGATCAGGGGCGACGCAGCCAGTGCCTCGTTGGCATCGCCCCATTCGAGTGTGACCTCATGGGCGATGTTGCCGATCGAACTTTGTGATTGAGCTTCCTCAAAGGTCGCGTCGCCCAGCCGATAGTCCTCGTCATGGAGGATTGGGGCTCCCTCGGCCAATGCCTGTTCCGTATCGATGACGGTGGGGAGGTCGCGGTATCGGATTGTCACTAGCTCAGCGCCGTCCGCGGCCTGGTGGGCTGTGTCCCCGAGCACGAGGGCGATAGGCTCGCCGTAGTAGCGGACTCGATCGATGGCGAGTATCGGGCGATCAGCGATGATGTGGCCGAATCGGGGGAAGAGGCCTTGCAGGTCCGCCCCGGTGAGAACCGCAACCACCCCCGAGGATGCGAGTGCTTCGGCCGTGTCAACGTGCTCGATGGTTGCGTGGGCGCGGGTGGAACGGACGACGTGTCCATGGAGCATGCCTTCCACGGAAGAGTCCACGGCGTAGTGGGCCTCGCCTGTGACTTTGGCCCTGGCGTCGACCCGGCTGGCTCTGGACCCTGCGCCGCCGATGCCGGGGCCGTTCATGATGCGGTCTCTTCGTGGAGCTTGGACCCTATTTCGAGGATGGCGTCGACAATGGGTGCGTAGCCGGTGCACCGGCAGATGTTTCCTTCGAGGAACTTTTCGACATCTCCCCGCGACGGGTTGGCGATCTGGTCGAGCAGAGCTTTGGTCATCATCACAAAGCCCGGTGTGCAGAATCCGCATTGCAGGGCGAAATGGTCGATGAACGCCTGTTGGATTTCATGAAGCTGTTCGCCGTTGGCCATCCCCTCGATGGTGAGCACGTCACGTCCATCGATGTCGACTGCGAGGTACGTGCAGGAACTCACAGGGACCCCGTCAACGAGGACTGTGCACACCCCGCAGACCTGAAGTTCGCAGCTCACCTTGGTTCCAGTTAGTCCGAGATCGGTTCTCAGGAACTCGGCAAGTGTCGATCGAGTTGCGACCAGGTGCCTGATTTTTCGACCGTTGACCACAGCCGATAACCATGTGGTGCTCATCGGGTCGCCTCTATTCGCTCGAGTGCCCGGCGAATTGACACCTCCGTGAGGTGCCGCTTGTAGCGTTCGGACCCACCCAGGTCGGCGATGACCTCGACATGTTGGGCGATTTGGGCAGGGTCGATGTCGTGTCGAGGACCCTCGAACTGTTCAACCACGCTACCGACGGCTCCGACCACGACACGCACCGACCTGTCGTCGAGTCCCACTGCGGCGACGCCGACGGTCGGCCGCTCCAATGTCTTGAACTGCTCGTAGACCACCAGTCGACCGGGGACGATCTGAACGCGAATCGCGGTGAGGATCTCGTCTCCCTCTCGGACCGTCGTGTAGGGCCCGACGATGAACTCGGCGACCGACAGTTCGCGCTCTCCCCGCGCCGAGAGGAGACATACCACAGCGTCGAGCGCGATCAGGACCGTGGCAATGTCTGATCTGGGCTCGGCAAAGCAAAGGTTCCCGCCGAGGGTCCCCACCGAGCGCACTCGTGGGTTCCCCACCTGCGCGGCCACTTCGGCGAGTATTGGTACCGAATCACGGACCGTGTGGCTGCCGGCGACGATCTGGTGGGTCACGGCCGCTCCGATGATCAGATCGTCCCCGTCTACGGTGATTTCTCTTAGCTCCGGGAGATGTTTGAGATCGACCAGAGAGTTCGGCCGGAGCAGACCTGCCTTCATGGCGAGCAGCAGTTCAGTTCCTCCTGCATAGGGCATGTCATCGGCCGATACGAGATTGAGTGCTTCCTCCAGTGCGAGTGGACGGCGATGCGTGAAGTCCGGTAGGAAACTCACACGAACGCCTGGGAAATCGAGTCGAAGAATTCGTCAAGGATCTTGTCACCCTTGGTTCTGATCAAGCCCGCTCCGAGCGTTGCCACCCGGCCTGTCACTTCGTAGCTTCCCTGGACCTCCACCTCCGTCGACCCACCCGTCCGGCGGAGGACGAGCACGGCAGCGATCCGGATTCGGGAGCCGACCTGACGGTCCTCGCCATCGGCAATGAAGCCGATCCGCTCAGGCGGGTCCAATTCGGTGACATTGACAGAAAGGTCCGCTTTGAGCTTGAACGGCCCAATCTGGTCGGATAGCACCGCTTGATAGTCGGCGAGGGGGGCAATTTCCTCGACCTGGCCGACGATGCTCACCCAGCCGGCCACCGTCGCAACGTCGGTCACGACAGACCAAACAGTCTCCTGGTCAGATGGAATGCCGATCGTCCGGGCGAAGTCAACCGTTGGCATCAAATGCTCCCGATGCTGATGATGCGACGGAGCCGAGACTCAAGGTCGGACCGGGCTGAGATGAGCGCTACGCGGGTCGTGCAGGGTTCTGCCCCCGCGCAGAACGATGAGCCCCCCTATGGCGAGGAATACGAATATCCCCAAGGTCATCCTTGTCCCGACGAGGGCCGCCAAGCTGCCCGCCAGCAGCGCCGTTAACGGTCGCAGACCGAGGTGAGCCATTGCAAACGTCGCCATGACTCGCCCTCGAAGCGCGTCCGGCGCCCGCTCCTGCATCTCGGCACTCAAGAGCGGAATGATGAAGGCGAAACCGATTCCCATGATGAGTGCCGCTGTCATGGCCCAGGGCAGTGAGGTTGCGCTTGCCGCGCCGAATAATCCGATAGCTTGGAGGGCGAAGCCCATCTGCACCATTCGCCGCCGATCGAGTCGCTTGTTCATGTGACCGAAGGCCAGTGCGCCGATGACGGACCCAGCCCCGACGGCGCCGACCAGTAAGCCAGCTTGCTCAGCAGTCAGCTGCATTTCGACGTCTGTGATCACCGGAGCGAGCGTGCGTAGGCCTTCGATGACACCGTTGGCCAGGACAATGGCACCGACGATCCTCATGAGCCCCGATTGTCGTACGACGAAGGCAAGGCCTTCGCGCAGTGACTGGAGACCGGGAACCCGCGGGGCGAGATCCTGCACGGGGAGTTTGCGCAATGCCATCATCGCGGCAATCGGGCCCAGATATGTGAACGTGTTGGTCGCGAAGGCCACCCACGGCTCGTACAGGGCCAGGATCAATGCCGACAACGTTGATCCGATCACCTGTCCCACCGTGAATTGGAGCGTGTTGATCGCTGTTGCGTGGGCCAAGCCCTCACTCCCGACCAACGCCGGGAGCATTGCACTCAAAGCCGGTTTGGCGAACGCGTAGCAAGACCCGAGGAGGAATGACACCGCGAGTAGAGCGGCCGGGGTCACCCTCGAGGCTAGAGCCAGTCCGGTGATGAACCCGCTGACCAGAACAGAGACGACACTGCAAGCCAGGACAACCTTGCGTCGGTCGACCCGGTCTGAAACCACGCCGCCAAGCAGAGAGAACGCGAGGATCGGCAGGAAGTTGGCAAAACTGAGCACTCCGACCATGAAGGCAGACTGGGTCAAGTTGAACATCAGCACTGAACTGGTCACGGCGTGGAGCCAGGTTCCGATGTTCGAAGAGAGGCCTCCAAACCAGTACACGCGGAATGAGCCAGACCGGAAGGGACTTGTGTTCCGAGCCGATTCAGTCACGGGTATCACCGGACCTGGAGCAGACACCTTTCGGGTGAGCAGTCCTATGCATTGACTGCATCAGGGTCGTCGGGCCTCTGGGTCGTCGACCCGGGAGGCTCGTTGACAGTTCCGTCATCTAGGGCGTCTAGAAACGCTTGCATGCTGGAACCGACGCCATCGGGCAGTGTCGTGGCCTTGGTGTGTTTCAAGTCCTCGATCTGTCGACGAACGAGCGAGGCGAGAGGCGCAGCCATACCGTGTCGCTCCGCGTAGTCCAGGCAGATGTCGAGGTCGTCTTCGGCCCAGGGCATTGGCCTGGCCTTGTCCCACGTGCCCAACGCCCAATTGGCTCCACTCCCCAACTGCAAAGCCGGGATCAGTGTCTCTTGTCCCAGACCCAGCCGCCGTCCAAGTCTGAGGGCCTCGTAGTTGCCGACCACGGCGATCCACAGCAGGAGATTGTTCAGCATCTTGCCGATCTGTCCTGCGCCGCGTCCCCCGAGCAGCAGGACATCCGAGGCAAAGCAGCGCATTGCAGGCTCCCACCGTTGAAATGTTTCCTCGTCGCCTCCGCAGAGGACCAGAAGATTCCCGTCGTGAGCTGCGTGCTCCGCTCTGCATAGCGTGGCGTCGAGGAGATTGATGCCACGCACATCGAGCATGTCCCCCAACTCGACGACGGTGTTCGGTTTCACCGTGCTGCAGACGAAGACCACATGCCCCTCTGCAGCACTCTCCAATATGCCGCCGGGATCCAGGCACACTTGCCTCAGTTCGTCATCGAAACCGACGATCACGAATGTCGCGTCTGTTGTGGCGGCAAGTTGCCCTGCACCATCGGAGAGCTCCACACCTAAAGCATCCGCCGCTCTTCGAGAATCGGGATCGATATCGAATCCGGTGACGTGTGCACCAGCCTCGACCAACCGGCGTGCAATCGGTAGGCCCATTCTTCCCAGCCCGATCACGCCAACACGGCGTCCTGTGACCTCGAGCATCAGTACCTACGATCCCGACTGCGACGTCCGCCCCCACACGGTCTGCTAGCCCCCGTCATGATGCGAAGACCTCGAACTCCAAGACGGTGAGGCGGACGTCTATCGGCCGGAATACTGCTCGCACCGGGGTCCCCACATCTGCAGGAGTCCCCTCCCCGCGTAGACCGACGAACGAAGTAGGGAGGATGGGCCCCTCCTCGAGTTCGACCACCCCGTAAACGTGGGGGGGCGGAAAGTCTGGGTGAAACTGCTGCAGGTGAAGGCTGAAGGAAAATACCCGCCCGATACCGGAGGCTTGCTCCCAAACCATATTTTCCAAATGCGGAGTGTTGTGGTCCGCGCGGCATGCGGAGAAAGGCCAGTACCACCTTTGGCACACTTGACACCTGACGAGCAACAACTGCTCGTTGCGAAGTCCCTCCCAGAACGGAGCCGTGGTTGGAGACTCTTTGGGATATGGAAATCGATCGCTGACCACGGTATGAAGCCCTTCTGCCAAGTTGCGTTACCCCTGATCGTTGGAGAGGATCAGTGACGAGTGGATGGAGCACATTCCGCCGGAGACCACTTCACCGCCATGACCACTCACCAGACCGATGGTTGCGCCGGGCAGCTGTCTGTCACCGGCTTCACCTCGTAACTGAGTCACCGCTTCAACGAGCCCGGTGAGGTTTCCGAGGTGATAGGCGGACAACAGCCCGCCCCCTGTGTTGACCGGGATCTCACCATCTGCAGTGGTGTGACCCTCATCGACGAAAGCACCGCCCTCACCCTTCTCACACCACCCATAGTCTTCGAGCTGGATGATCACTTCGGCGGTGAAGCAATCGTACAGCTGGGCGAAGTCGAGATCGGTGAGCTGGATCCCAGCTTGCCGGAGAGCCGCATCGCGGGCGGTGGCCACAGGCAGGGATGCATAGTTTTCCTTGTTCCACCATTGTTCGGCCATTTGCTCTCCGAATCCGATGCCTCGCACGAACAAGGGGTGAGCCGAGCCGAGTGCACGGTCGGCCGTCGTCAACACGAAAGCGACGCCTCCATCAGATTGCTGAGAAAAGTCAAAGATTCGATACGGCCACACGATGAACGGGGCGGCCTCATAGTCATCGATCGTGAGACGCTTCTCGTACATGGTCGCCTGTGGATTCATGTTGGCCCATGCCCTTTGGGCGACCGCGACGGATCCAAGCTGGCGATGAGTGGTCCCGTACACGCTCATGTGGCGGGTCGCGAGCAGAGAATGAAAGCTTGCTGCGGTCACCGATCCGTTTGGCTTGCCCCACGCTCCTTCCTTGGGCATATGAAGCTGGCCTGTGCCCCGACCGCCGAGACGCTTCACTCGACGGCTACGAGACCAATCGTCTCGTGCTCCGGCGGCCACCACGTAGTCCGCCAGCCCCAAGTCGAGGGCCTTCATCCCGAACATGATCGCGAGAGTCGCGTACTCGCCCCCGCGACCCACGTTCTCCATGTACAGATTGACTGGAAGGCCGAGCACCCTGGCGAAAGAGTCGTCGTGGCGAGTTCGAACACTCCCGCTGAAGTCGCTAGTCATTTGAACAGCGACGCCGATATCGCCGCGGACGAGTCCGGCGTCCTCGATTGCGAGGCGGGCCGCCTCGGCTTCGAGCTGCAACACGGACCGTTCCTGGTCGACATGCCCGAGCTCGGTTACTCCACAACCGATTATCGCGTACTTGCTGGCCGCCATGGCGCTCCTCTTTGCACATTTCTCATTGCCTCACCTCGATGAGCGCGTCGACCGCCACCAACCTGCCCGACGTCCCTTCCACCAGAACCGGGTTGAGCTCGATCGTTTGAATGTCGGGACGGTCGATGGCCAGGCTGGCCACTCCCACCAGGATGCGTTCGAGGTCATCCCGATTTGCCGGGGCATGTCCGCGAAAGCCGTTGACCAAGGCGCTCATCGCCCGGTTGCTGGTCAAGGAGGTGATCACCTCGGGGGTGAGGGGGGGCAAGGCCATACTTGTCGTCGGGCCCATGAGTTCGACAAGGACTCCACCGGCTCCAAACACAGCAACCGGGCCGAAGGTCGGATCACGGTTCATTGAGACCAGGAGCTCGGCTTCGCCGTCGATCATCTCCTCGACGACGATCTGGGTTCTGTCCCAGCCACCCGCGTCTGCGGATTCGCTCAGGGCTCGGAAAGCTGAAGCAACGGATTCGTCGCGGCTGATTCCCAAGCGAACCGCATTCGCATCCGTTTTGTGCACGATGGTCG
>Ga0214469_1000463_pt1 | contig 14113 bp, 10 predicted proteins | sample RVTome_10_FD_187340 | JGI IMG/M metagenome (GOLD analysis project Ga0214469, IMG submission 187340) | Soil microbial communities from uranium-contaminated site in the Upper Colorado River Basin, Wyoming, United States - RVT153D57 HiSeq ... | reverse complement strand
CGAGGACCCTCTCTTCACCTTCACACCCAAGCCGCCGCCGCCGATCGACCCGCCGCCTCCGAACGGCGGCTACCTCAACGGGCCCTGCGGCCTCGGGGTGGACGCGGCCGGCAACTTCTACGTCGCCGACCACTACTCCGACGCCGTCGAGGTTTATGACCCCGACGCCGACTACGTCGCGCTTCCGTTGGGCGGGGCTACCGGCTACGTGACCCGGCTGGACAGCCCGGACCCGCTGGGCGGTCCCTGCGGGCTGGCGCTCGACGGCGCCGGAGACCTCTACGTCAGCGACTTCCACCGCCAAGTGGAGAAGTTCTCCCCCTCCGAGTTCCCGCCCATGCCGGCCTCCGAGGCTCCGCCGACGCCGGCCACCAGTTACAGCTCGGTGGGCGTAATCGACTCTTCCCGGTCGACCGGCGTCGCAGCCGACCCCGCGACCGACGACGTCTACGTCAATAACCGCACCCACGTCTCCGTCTACGACCCCGCCGGCAGCCCGACCGGACAGATCGGCCTCGGCACGCTCGGCGAGGGCTACGGCGTGGCGGTCTCGGGGTTCGCGGCGACCCTGGGCTTCGTCTACGTGCCCGACGCCGCAGACGACACGGTCAAGGTCTATGACCCAGCGATCGACCCGGTCAACCCGGTGGCGACGATCGACGGCGCCGCCGCCCCGGCCGGAGAGTTCACCTCCCTGCGCGACTCCGCAGTCGCGATCGACGACGTGACCGGCGACGTCTACGTCGTCGACAACACCCAGCCCGCCCACGCCGAGCAGCCGTTGGCGATCGTGCACGTCTTCGACTTCACCGGCGCCTACCAGGGCCACCTGAAGCACATGGTCGTGCACGGCGTCCCGACCGGCCTCGCGGTCGACAACTCCGCCGGCGCGACGCACCCGCTCGGCACGCAGGGCCGCGTCTACGTCACCTCCGGCAACACCCACGAGGGGGGCCTGTATGCCTACCCGCCGGGCGCCGCGACCGCCGGCGATCCCCTGCCGCCGGCGATCCCGCCCGAGCCGCTTGGCCGTGAGCAGTTCTTTCCCACCCTGCCGATCGGCGACCCCGCCGCCCCGCCGGGCGGGATTCCCTGCGAGGGCGACGACTGCCAGGTCCTGCCCCCGGATCCGGTCGACCCAACGCTCACCACGAGGCTGCGCGGCCTCGGCAATCCCAAGGTGCGCTACCGCGGCTCTGTCCGTGACTGCGGGGCGATCGCCCGCGGCGCCCGCGGGCTCTCACGGCGGGGGCGCCGCGTCGCCCGCCGCGCCAAGCGCAGCCGCAAGCCGCGCCTGTCCAGGCGCCTGCGCGGCCGGGCCACGAAGCTTCGCGGCCGCGCCCGCCGCGCTCGCCGCTCCGCGCGGCGCTGCCGGCGGGCCAACGACAGCGCGGCGGGCGTCTCCCGGGCCGGGGCTTCCTCCACGGGTACGGGTGACGCCAACGCCTCCGGCAAGTCCGCCGGCTCGCCGTTCCCTGCGAGTCCGACGCAGGCGGAGGGAGCAGCGCGGCGTGCCGGAGATGTCGCCGTGGCCGATGCCGGCTCCGCCTCGGCTTCGGCCGCCGCCGCGGGCGGCGCCGGGACGCTCGCCCTGCTTCCGGATGGCGAAGGGTTCGACGCTGCGGTCCGGGCCCAAGGAGGAGGGACGGCGACCCTGGCAGGCTCCCACCCGTACTCGCTCGATCTCGCCGTCGGCCTCGACCAGGGCTCCGGGGAGGCCGAGCTGCGCGATCTGCGCATCGACCTCCCGTCCGGCCTGCTCGCCAGCCCCGCCGCGACGCCGCTGTTCTGCTTGAGCGCCGAGTTCCAGGCCCCCCGCACCTCGCCCTTCGGGCCAAGCGCCTCGGGCGAGAGCTGTCCCGAGAACACCCAGGTCGGCACCGTCGAAGTGACGACCGGCGCCGGTGGGGGAGAGACGGTTCGCTTCGGACTCTTCGGCCTCGAGCCGGACGGGACCGCGATGCGCCTCGGGGCCGCGCCCTTCGGGCATCCCCTCGTCTTCGACGTGAGCGTCCGCGCCGGCGGCGGGGAGCCCTTCGGGCTTTCCCTGACCGCCTCCGAGGTCCCCGAGGCGCTCGAGGCCCGGGCCCTGGAGCTGTCGCTGTGGGGCGCTCCCTGGGACGCCTCCCACAACAGGGAGCGCGGCGACTGCCTGAACGAGGCGGAGCCGGCCTTCGCCTGGTCGAAGTGCTCGGTGGGGGAGCCGCGCAGCGTCCCTCCGGTCGCCTTCCTGACCCTGCCGACCGAGTGCGGCGCACCGCTCGCTTTCACGGCGCGGGCGGACAGTTGGCAGGGGGCGGGCGGATTCACGGAGCAGGCCGTCAACCGCGACTCCGACGGCGCGCCGGCCCCGATGGCGGGCTGTGAGAGCCTGCCCAGCTTCGAGACGTTCGGACCCACCGTGGAGGGGCTGCTTCCAGTCGAGAAGGCGTCTTCGTCCAGCGGCTTCGTCTTCAGCCTCGCGGGCGAGGACCCCGGCCTCGCCGATCCCCGCGCTCGCATCCGTTCCCATCCCGAACGGGTCGTGGTCGAGTTGCCCACCGGGGTTTCCCTCAACCCCTCCCTGGGCGCCGGGCTCGGCGTCTGCGCGCCGGGGCAGCTCGCCGCCGAGACCGCCTTCAACCCGCCCGGCGCGGGTTGCCCGAACGCCGCCAAGATCGGTGTCTTCAGCGTTCGCATCCCCTTCTACGACGGACTCCTGCGCGGCGGCATCTACCTCGCCGAGCCCGACGATCCCGGCGAGGCGGGCTCCGAGAACCCATTCGACGCGCTGCTCGCCGTCTACCTGGTGGCCAAGTCGGCCGATCGGGGCATTCTGCTGCGCATCCCCGGCGAGCTGGCGCCGGACCCTTCGGACGGCACGCTCACCGCCACCTTCGAGGGCCTGCCCCAGCTCCCCTATACCGACCTCGAGGTGAGCTTCAGGGGCGGTCAGCGGGCGCCGCTGGTCTCGCCGCCTACCTGCGGAGAAGTGACCACCCGAATCGAGCTGACGCCCTCCTCGGGCGAGGAGAGCACGGTCTCCACCACCGTCTCCGAGATCAGCTCGGGGATCGGCTTCGGCCCATGCCCGGACGGCTCCACCCCACCCTTCGATCCCGATGCTGTGTCCGGCGGGGTCAACTCCAACGTCGGCTCCTACACCCCCTACTACGTCCACCTCTCCAGGGAGGACGAAGAGCAGGAGATCACCTCCTACTCGCTGACCCTGCCCGAGGGGATCACCGGCAAGCTCCAGGGGATACCGTTCTGCCCCGACTCGGCGATCGCGGCGGCGCGGGGGAAGGACGGGTTCGACGAGATCGCCGACCCGAGCTGCCCCGCGGCGAGCCAGGTGGGGAGGACCAACACCGGCTACGGGGTCGGGCCGGCGCTCACCTACGCGCCGGGGCGGATCTACCTGGCGGGCCCCTACGGTGGCCGGCCGCTCTCGCTGGTGACGATCAACGCCGCCACGGTCGGCCCGTTCGACCTGGGCACGATCGTGATCCGCTCGGCCTTCTCGGTCGACCCGCGGACCGCGCAGCTTGAGATCGACTCCTCCGCGTCGGACCCGATCCCTCACATCCTCGAGGGAGTGCCGCTTCACCTGCGCGACATCCGCATCCACATGGACCGCGAGGACTTCACACGCAACCCGACCAGCTGCCGGGCCTCGGAGCTGGAGTCGACCCTGACCGGCTCCGGCGAGGAGTTCGGCGATCCGTCCGATGACACGAGCGCGATGGTGGCGGAGCATTTCCAGCTGCTCAACTGCCTGGAGCTGGACTTCCGCCCGCGGCTGGGCCTGCGCCTGCTGGGCGGCGTGCGCCGCAGCGCATATCCGGCGCTGCGGGCGGTGCTGCGCGCCCGAGACGGCGATGCCTCGATGAAGCGGATCGCGGTGACGATGCCCCGCTCGCTGTTCCTCGCCCAGAACCACATCCGCGGCATCTGCACCCGGCCCCAGTTCGCCGCCGAGCGTTGCCCCGCCAACTCGGTCTACGGGAGAGCGGTCGTCTACTCCTCGCTCTTCGACGAGCCGCTGCGCGGGCGGGTGTACCTGCGCTCCTCCGAGCACCGTCTGCCCGACCTGGTGGCGTCGCTTCGCAGCGGTGAGGTGCGAATCGTCCTCGAGGGCCGCATCGGGCCGTCCAAGTCGGGCGGCGTGCGCACCTTCTTCGAGGACGTCCCCGACGCTCCGATCGAGGCCTTCGTCATGCAGCTCGACGGCGGCAAGCGGGGCCTCTTGGTCAACTCGGTGAACGTCTGCAACGCGCCTCCCCGAGCGACGGTCAAGGCGCTGGGCCAGAACAACCGCGGCGTCGTCTACACGACCAAGCTGCGCGGCAACTGCAAGAAGTTCGAGCAGGCGCAGAAGCGAAGGCGGGCGCGCCAGAAGCGCAGGCGCGCGCAGCGGCGCAAGCGACGGCAGCGCGCGCGGCGCAGCGCCACCGCCCGCGTCTCGGAGGTGACCCAGCGCGGCAACCTGCGTGTCGCGGTAAACGGCAAGTTGACGCCTCGCGCACTGCCGCGCAAGGGAGCGGCCCCGGTCGCCGTCTCGGTCTCCAGCCGCATCGCCACCACCGACCGCAGCCAGCCCCCTCCGTTGCGCCGCCTGCGGATCGAGATCAACCGCCACGGCCATCTCTCCACCGCCGGCCTGCCGGTCTGCCCCTATCGCAAGATCCGGACCGCCACCTCCGCCCGCGCGCTTCGCGCCTGCGGTGACGCCCTGGTGGGCCAAGGAAGCTTCGAGGCGAACGTCTCCCTGGCCAACCAGGAGCCCTACCGCGCCAGGGCGCGCCTGCTGATCTTCAACGGCCGCAGCAAAGGCAAGCCGGTGCTGCTCGGCCAAGTTTACTCGCCGCGTCCTTTCGCTACCGCCTTCGTGATCGTCTTCGACCTCGCCAAGTCGCGTCGCGGCGCCTTCGGCACGGTGCTGAACGCCTCCCTGCCCCGCGCGATCGGCAGCTGGGGGGTCGTGACCGGGATCGAGCTCAACCTCTCGCGCCGCTACCGCCACCGGGGCAAACGGCGCAGCTTCCTCTCCGCCGGTTGCCCCGCGCCAAAGGGGTTTCGGGTCGTTCCCTTCCAGCTCGCGCGCACCAGCTTCCGCTTCGCCGGCGGCCGCACGCTCAGATCGACCCTGACCCGCAACTGCCGGCCCAGATAGGAGCCGCGACGTGACCCTGTCGGATGCAGAAGGATAAGCCCGACCGTGCGCACCCGCAATGCGCTCCTCGCCTTGACGGCGACCGCCGCGGTGGTCCTGATCGTCGTGCTGGTGAGCGGCGGGGGAGGGGAAGAGCAGACCCCGGCTGAGCAAGGCGCCGCCGTCCGTGAGGCGAGCGCTCGGGAGGCGAGCGCTCGGGAGCGCGAGCGGATCGCCGAGCACAACGCCCGGGTGCTGGAGGAGTACCGCGATCGCCAGGAGGCGGCCGAGCCGACCGAGGAGGAAGTCGAGGCCAGGCAGGCTGCGACAGAGGCCTACGAGCAGATCGAGTCCGTGGCCGGCGCCGGCTTCGTCGACCCCAGCGGCGACCTGCGCGCGGGCCTGCAAGCGGCTGAAGGAGACGGACGCCTGGAGGCGCTCTGCGATCGGCTCGGCGAGGCCGCCCGCGAGCAGACCGTCGCCTACGTGCGCCGCTCCGCCGGCCTCGCCGACGTCGAGTGGACCTGCGAGAAGGCGATGGCGCTGCTGATTCGCCGCTCCAACCAGGCGAGCGGCAGCGGGCGCCTGCGCAACGTCACCGTGATCGGCGTCAACGCCGTCGGCGACCGCGCAACCGCCACCGTCCGCGTCGGTCGCGACGCCCGGGTCAGCTCTATCCCCCTCATTCGCGAGAACGGCGAGTGGAGGCTGGGCTCGGCGCCGGGCCAGGGCGGCTCCGGATAGGCACAGTGGATACCGTCGTCCGTGTCCGCGTAGCGCCGGCTGGCGAGGCGGGAGCTGACGGGGAATGAGGCCATGACTCCCGCCCATATCCTCGCCGCAACCGCCGCCGCAGGCCTTGTCCTGCTGGCGCTGTTCCGCTTGTACCAGCGTCGCCCGCTGCGCGCGGCCTTCGGCCTCACGGCGGCGGGGTTGCTCGTCCTCTACGCGGTCGAGCTTCTGACCGCCCTGCCCGACCCGCAGGCGGCTCTCGAGCGCTCCGGGCAGGCGCTCGGCGACTGGGCATACGTCGTGGTCGGTGCCATGGCCTTCTTTGAGACCGGCGCGCCACCCTTCACCGTGGTCTTCCCCGGCGAGTGGGGGGCGGTCTACGGCGGGCTGCTCGCCCGTGAGGGGTCGATCCACCTCCTGCCCCTCGTGCTCGTGGTCTGGGCGGCTTCGCTCCTCGGCGACAGCTGGAGCTTCTTCCTCGGCCGCCGCTTCGTCAACTGTGCTTCGCCGCCCACGGGCTGAGATGCGCCGCTCCGTCGTCCCGCTCGTCCTCGCCTCGCTGGCGGCGACCCTGCTCGGCGTGGTGGCCGCCCACGCCGTGCTCACCGAGCGCGGCGACCTCTTCATCCGCTTCGACGGCGGCATCGCCCCGAACGCCCTGCCGCGCGCACATCAGGCGCCGGTGGCGGTGCGGATCGACGGAACGGTGCGCACGCGGTCGGGTGAGCGCCCGCCCGCCATGCGTGAGATCCGCATCGAGCTGAACCGCGGCGGGCGCATCCACACCGCCGGCCTGCCGCTCTGCCCGCGCCGGCGGATCGTCGACACCACCCGCGCCCAGGCGCTTGCCGCCTGCCGCGGCGCCCTGGTCGGCACCGGCACCTACCTGGCCCGCACCAGCCTCCCCGAGCAGGAGGCCTTTCCCACCGACGGGCGCATCCTCGCCTTCAACTCGCGTGTAGACGGCCGCCGGGCGATCCTCGCCCACGTCTACGGCACCGAGCCGGTGGCACTCAGCAGGGTCTTCGACTTCTACGTCAGCCGCCGCAGGCGCGGCCCCTACGGCACAGTTCTGCGCGGCGTCTTCCCGGCCTCGTCCAACCGCCACGGCTACCTGCGCCGCATCACCCTCAACCTGCACCGCACCTACCGCCACCGCGGCCGCACTCGCAGCTACGTCACCGCCGCCTGCGCCGCACCGCACGGTTTCGCACGTGCCGTCTTCCCCTTCGCCCGCGCCCGCATGCGTTTCGCCGACGGCCGCGCCCTCTCCTCGACCGTCTATCGCAGCTGCCGGGTGCGAGGCGCCGGACCATCTTGGGATCGGTTGTCCACGCTGTCTGTGGGGGTCGATCATCCCTCAGGGCGAGTGATCGACATCCTCGCCAGCGCTCCCGCCCGGCTGAACCGACCCGGTCAGTCCGCGCCGGCCTCGCCGCCGATCTCCCGCAGTGCCACCTCGGGCAGCCCGGCGAAGCCGGCCGCGTCGGCGCTCACGACCTCCCTTCCCCGAGCCCGCGCGGTCGCCGCGATGATCAGGTCGTGCGCGCCTCGCGGCCGACCGGCGCGACGGGTGTGGGCGAGCAGGGCGCTGTGCGCCCGGGCCACGTCGAGGTCGTAGTCCTCGATGCTGACCGTCTCCAGCACCGCGACGACGAAGGCTTCGCGCTTCTCCCGCCGCCGGCCGTCGGCCAACTCGACCCCGACCCCCAGCTCGGCGGCGGTGATCGCGGCGATCGCCACGTCGTCTTCGTCGCCGACCAGCCCCTCGAGGGCCGTCGCGCCCCCGCGCTCGACGTCGACCAGCACCGTGGTGTCGAGGATCAGTCGCGCCAGGGGTCCGTGCCGGGGCCGACGGCGTCACGCAGCTCGCGCAATTCCGCAGCCCACTCGGCGTCGGGTCTGTGCGCGCGCAGCGCTTCCTTCAGCGCCTCCCCGCTGCCCCCGAGCGCGGGCCCGATCGTCGCCACCGCGCGCCCGCGCCGCACCACGACGAACGACTCCCGACTCGACTCGACGCTGTCGAGCACCTCGGAGAACCGCCTCGCCGCGTCGGTCGCGCTGAGCTGCTTCACGAAATCAGATTATCAGACTTCCATTAGCCACCCCGGCGCCGAAGGACTGCGGCCCCAAACACAGCGGGCTCAGCCGTCGCCGGTCCGCTCGAGGTGGCGCCGCAGCCGCCGCAACTGGCCGGCGACGTCGGCACCGATCCCGATCCGCATCAGGGGGTGTAGGGGCCGGGGGGCGGAGAGCTGCGCGTCGTCGCGCTGGGTGAAGCGCGTGCCGCCCTCGACTGGCTCGAGGGTGTAGGTGACCGCGATCAGGTCGTGGCCGTCGTCCTCGCGCCACTCGATCCGGCGGGGAGGGTCCCAGTCGCGCAGGGTGTAGTCCATCCGTCGCGCCGGCAGAAAGGGAACCGGGCGGTGGACGACGACGAAGCGGGCGCCGGGGCCCTCGTTGGCCTCCCCGGCTGGCTCTACCGACTTCACCTTCGGGCACCAGAGCGGGTCGTTGCGCGGGTCGGCGACGAAGTCGAAGACTGCTTCGACCGGCCGCGCGATCAGCGTCGACTTCTCGATCAGCATCGCAACGATGTAGGCTACCTACCGGTAGGTTGGCATGCAAGCCACGCTCTCCCCGAAATCCCCACCTCGCTCGCGGCTGCCGGCGGCCGAGCGCCGCAAGGCGATCCTCGACGCGGCGCTTGGCCTGTTCGCCGAGCGCGACTACGAGACGATCTCGATGGCCGCGATCGCAACCACCTCCGGGGTGACCAAGCCGGTCCTCTACGACCACTTCGCCTCCAAGCAGCAGCTGTATGTGGCGCTGGTCGAGCGCGAGGCGGCCGCCCGTGCTGCGGCACTGGCGCCGAGCGTCGACTCCGAGGCGCCGCTGGAGGAGCGATTTCGCTCCCTCGCGTCGAGCGCGATCAAGTACGCCCGCCGGCATCCACGCTCCAGCCGCCTGTTACTGCAGATGCCGAACGGCGACCCGGTGGTGCGGGAAGCACACGAGGCGGTACGGGCTAGGCGTCGCGAGAGGATCGCCACCGCGATCCTCGCCGACCCCGAGTTCCGCGCCTCGCCCGGCCTCTCGCGGCGCGCCTCGGCCGAGCTGCTGGCAGACCTGCACGGCACCGTCTTGGAGAGGATCGTCCACTGGGCGCTCGATCGTCCCTCCCTGTCGGCAGCGACCCTCAGCGGGGTCTTTGTCGACGTTCTCCTCTGAGCGAAGCTCGCTCCGACGCTTTCCCGTGGCCCCGCTGGCGCGGTTGCCGCACGATGGCTATGGCACTATTTCCTCTTTTGGCGTCTTTGCGATGAAAGCAAAATAAGCTAATTAGAGAAATACATTTGATATTCTTATATTTGCGATGGCCGCAAATATAGAAGAATCGGAAATTAGCCTCATTGACTGGGCGGTGAATTGGCTTCGCGAAAGGCTGCCCAGCAGCTGGGAGCTCCGCCAGGTAGCCGAGGCTTCGGGTCGCAGTGATGGCCAGCTCACCCTTCAGGCGCGCGGCTTCACTGCCTCAATCGCAATTGAGGCACGCCGCTCGCTGACTCCGAAGGAGGCAGAGAACCTCCTGCCCAGGTTGGCTCAGGTTCTCCGTTCGATGACTGGTAACGCACCGGTTCTGATCGTGGCCCCATGGCTGAGCCGACGTACCCAGGAGATGTTGTCCGAGCAGCAGATCAACTACGTCGATCAAACGGGCAACGCATTGATCAGGCTTGAGAATCCTGCCGTCTACATCGAGGCTGCCGGATCTCTCCGCAATCCGAATTCCAAGGCGCGCGGAAAGGTCCGGCTCCGGGGACTCAAGGCGGGTCGTCTGATTCGCACTTTGGTGGACGTTTGCCCTCCGTACACGGTCACGGACCTGGCGGCAGCGACTGGGTTGGCGCCCGGCTACGTCTCCAGGGCGATCGAAGCTCTCGACGACGAGGCCTTGATCAAGCGCGAGCCACGCGGCCCCGTCGAAGACGTGCAAGTGCCGGCGCTCCTGCGCAGGTGGGCATCTTCATACGACGTTTTCAAGATGAACGAAGTCTCGACGTTCATTGCACCAGGGGGATGGGAAGAGGTGCGCAACAAGCTCGCGGCCGATTCGCGCACTGAGCCCAAGACTGTGCTCACGGGCTCTGTGGCTGCTGCGCGCCTGGCACCGGTTGCCTCTCCCGCGATGCTGCTCGCCTACAGCCCAGAGCCCGCGCGCCTTGCAAGAGAGTTGGGACTCCTGCCGGCAGAAGAGGGGGCGAACGTCACGTTTCTCTCTCCCTTCGATCCAGTGGTCTGGGTCCGGACATCCGAGGATCAGGGGTTGACCTTTGCGGCATCCTCCCAGGTCGCCGTGGATTGCCTCACGGGGAATGGCCGGATGCCGGCGGAGGGTGAAGCGCTTCTGCAATGGATGGTCGAGAACGAATCTGCTTGGCGCGCAGTTGAGCTAGGAGCTCTCGCGAAGTGGCCGAGATGAATTCGTCGCCCGAGCGTCTTGACGACGAGTACGTCGAGGCGCGCCGTGTTCTGCTGGACGCTCTCGAGGCCCTGGGCGATCAGCGGGACTCTGTGATTATTGCCGGCGCTCAAGCGATTTACCTACAGGTGGGCCCTGGGAGTTTGCCGATCGCCGATTTCACAACCGATGGAGATCTGGCGCTCGATCCCCAGCGCTTGGCTGATGAGCCGACTCTCACCCAGTTGATGGAAGCCGGCGGATTTGAGTTGAGGCTCCATGACGGCTTCCCCGAGCCCGGTATCTGGGAGGCCCCGGCGCTGGTGAACGGCGTAGACGTGAGGATCCCCGTCGACCTGATCGTCCCGACAGGCGTGGCCCCACCCGGGGGCACTCGCGGGGCTCGCCTCGGGGTGCACGGTAAGCGGGCGGCCCGCAAAGCGCCGGGCTTGGAGGCGGTCCTGGTCGACAATCAGGTGTTGCGGATCGAAGCGCTTGACCCTGCCGACGGTAGGGCGATGGAAGTGAGGGTCGCCGGTCCGGCGGCGCTTTTGGTCGCAAAGACCCACAAGATCAACGATCGGGTTCGGAGTGGCCGTGAGGATCGTCTCGACGACAAGGACGCCTCGGATGTCGTAAGGCTGATGCAGCGTTGTCCCTCGGACCGGGTGGGAACGGTCCTCGGGGGCTTGCTCCAGCATCCGATTGCGGGTGCTCCTACGACCGAAGCTCTCGTGGCCTTGATCGAGCTTTTCGGCACTCGCAACGGGATCGGCATCCAGATGGCCTCGCGGGCCCTTCAGGTGGCAATGCCCTCCGAGAGAGTGCGGGCAATCTGCCTTGCGTACGTGCTGGCCCTGACAGAGGCGATTGGAGATTGATCCGTCGGGATCCGAACCGTCACATCCGCGTCTGGATCGGTGCGCCTCGACCGCGCAGCATCGGCGGCCAATCGACAAGGAGGCTTACCGTGGTCTACGCGCTGATGGGGTACGTGCACGCGATGGTCGCCGAGCGGGGGAGGCGGATCCGGCTACTGGCAGGCGAAGAGAGGGGCAGGGGACGGTCGAGTACGTCGAGCTGATCCTCTCGTCTCGCTGCTGATGGTCGGCATGGTCGCCGCCATGAAGGGCTTCAATAGATCAAACACTAAGACCCGCGACCTTTGCCTGAGCGTCCCTGCGTCTGTCGACTTGCAGCAGATGCCCTCCGGCCAGCTACGATCTATCCACGATGAACCCACGTCAAGTCAAGCGCTTCGATCCGGCAGCCCGCGCCGCCGCCAAGCAGGCCGCCCGAGATGCCGACGCTCGCGCTCTCGCCCGCGGCGAGGTCTCTGTCGCCGAGCTGCACCGCCGCAACGGATTGCTCGCATTTCCCCGCGAGCATCTCGCTGTCGACTACGCCGGGTTCATCTCTTCGGCACGGTGACCCAACTGTCGTTGCCTGCCCACACGGCTGTTTTTGACGCTTCAGGAGACCCGGAAAGTAGCTAGGTTTCTTCGATTTTCCGGGCTGGAAATCGCTGCTCGTTCTCGTCCATTTTCGAACTAGCAGCTTCCATGAGATCGGTTCCAAGCCGGTCAGCCAGCGCTAGGAGGTAAATGAAGACATCCGCGAGTTCGGCCTCGATCGCGCCCCGTGACGCTTGAATTAACTCTGCCTCGCGCGCCACGTCTTGCCACAGGAAATGCTCCTGCAGTTCGGCCGTCTCGATGCCGATCGCCAGGCAGAGATCCTTTGCGGTGCGCACTTCATCCCATTTGCGTTCCTCTGCAAAGCGCCTGATGCGAGCCGCCAGCTGGTGTAGATCTTCGTTGCTACTCATCGCGAAGGTTGAATGAATAGACCCAGTAATCGACCCGACCACTGAAGCCACGCAAGCCAGTAGCTGCCCGTCCCAGCGCATCGCGAAAGGCAAAGTAGAAGACCAGCAAGAGGGCGACTGCATAGATCCCTGACGGCGAGGGCAAGCCTGCAAACAGAAACCTGCCGATTGCCTCCGCTGCGTCACTACCCCAATGAAGGTTGTTCCAGTGGACATCGAAAAGAACTGCGACAAGAATCAGGGCAAGGATCACGGGCATCAGATCAGACCAAGAGGGAAGCAGGGATCGCCTACGTTCGAGGTTAAGGAAGCCCCGAAAAGGCTTCTCGGGGGTGACGGGTTCATTCGGTGCTCGCCAACGATGAACGAGAAACTTCTGGTTTCGTTTGAGGTCTGTTCGTCGCCCCAAGTACCCTTCCCAAATCCTCCCTTCTAGCCCCCGGACATAGCTCGGCTTGGGGGTCGTCACAGATGGTGTGAAGAGAGCAGGTGCAATTACGAACGAGTCAAGGGTTCCGAGTGGGAGTAGATGACTGGTGAACTCAGAACTTTCCTTAACCGCGAGTGCCTCGCGCTCGTCGTTTACTCGCAGATCGGCGATTGCGCGGTTGCGGGCAAGTAGCGAGCGATGCCAGACCCACAAGCGACCTGGACGACGGATGTGAAAGCGGACTCGTAGATAGCCTTGATCGCAAGCCTCTAGGGCATCGGCCAAGGTCAATGTCCAGAGCGAGAAATATTTATCCCGCGGTTGTTTGGCCATTTCGCATGCAGGCCGGTCGAGATCGAGGACCCTATAGTCTCGCCCACTAATATTGAGCATGCCATGGTGAAGCACATCTTCACGGGCAAAGATGAGTCCAGCGATCGTGGGGTCCTGCATCTCGCGGCAAAGCGATTTTAGTGCAAGGTGATTGGCATCTACAGTAGCCGCCGGTATACCGAGGCGAATTCTCTTCACTGACCTTTCGCCAGCGCTGATCGCTAGCCCGACATCGAGACAGCAAACCCGGTAGCCAGTTAGGCCACCCAAGGTCCAGAGGTTCAAGTGGCAGTGATCAATACTCAGATCTGAGTTGGCCTCGTCTGCCGAGGCAACCCCGAAGAAGCCCACGACTTACGCCGTAGCGACGACGGCAAAGGCCGTTTTTGGGGCCCTTACGCAGTCGGGGCTGGAATCTGGAAACCACGAATAGACGTACTCGTGGCGTCCTTCTCCATATCGATTGCGATCTATCTGGAACAACGAGAATCCCAAGGCATGAAAGAGGGGTGTTAGGCCCTGCGAGACACTTGAAGCACAGGTCACATCGACCCGAGGCGTTTCCTTTAAACGCCAGTGCTCGCAGCGTTGGGAAAGCAGGGCTTCGCCAATGCCCCGCCGTCGAAATGCCCGATGAACCCAAAGCGTAGAGAGTTTTACTCGCCCTGCTTCCTTCGGAGTTTCAATTGCAACTCCGGCTAGCGTTGACCGATGCCTCACAACGAAAGCACCGCTCCGCCCGGTCTCGATCTCGTCGAGCTTCCGCTCGAGCCAACTCGAACCACCGGGGTAAAGCCGATCAAGTGCTGGGGCAAGTTCCCGTGCCAAGGCTCCGCGGTCGCATCGCAGGTAGGGTCGCGGGGTCCATAAGCGTCGCGCAAGCTTTGTCTGCATCGGCCAACCCTAGCGCGACCTCCGGGCAGGAACCTCCACCGCCATGTCCGGGGCTTGATCACCCAGACTCCTAAGCTGGTCGCGGCGATCTGGAGGCGCAGGATAAGGTCTACCGCTACGCAACAATGGCTTGGGAGCTGCCGTCCAGACAGGTTTACACTTCTCGTATGGCAACCGAAGTCAAGAAGCTCGACCTGAAACCTGGCGAGCTGGTCGAAGTCGGTGGCCGCCGCTACGAGGTCGTTCCGCATCGCGAGGGCGGCTTGACTCTGGAGCCGCCGATCACGCCGGTTGCTGAGA
>Ga0214469_1000462_pt1 | contig 14127 bp, 26 predicted proteins | sample RVTome_10_FD_187340 | JGI IMG/M metagenome (GOLD analysis project Ga0214469, IMG submission 187340) | Soil microbial communities from uranium-contaminated site in the Upper Colorado River Basin, Wyoming, United States - RVT153D57 HiSeq ... | reverse complement strand
GAAGAACCCTCGGATTCCGAGAAGGAAGAGGAATAGCCCGTCATGTTGATGCCCAAGAGAACCAAGCACCGCAAGGTGCATCGGGGGCGCAGGTCCGGCGTGGCCAAGGGCGGCACCAAGGTCAACTTCGGTGAGTATGGGCTGCAGGCGCTCGAGGCGGGCTGGATAACGGCCCGTCAGATCGAGTCGGCCCGTGTCGCCATCACGCGTGCGGTCAAGCGTGGCGGGAAGGTTTGGATCACCATCTTTCCCGACAAGCCCGTGACCCAGAAGCCCGCAGAGACCCGGATGGGCTCGGGCAAGGGGAACCCGGAGTTTTGGGTGTCCGTGGTGAAGCCGGGACGAGTCATGTTCGAGCTCGCAGGTGTCGACGAGGATCTGGCCAGGGAAGCAATGCGCAAGGCCGGCCACAAGCTGCCCATCAAGACCCGGGTCGTGACCAGGGAGGACTCATGAAGATGGATGACCTCCGTGACCTCACGGTCGAAGAGTTGATGGATGCCCTGGTCGAGGCGAAAGAGGAGCGATTCAACCTTCGCTTCCAGGTGGCCACGAACCAGCTCGACAACACCGCCCGGCTCAAGAAAGTGAAAAAGGACATCGCGCGCATCCGGACAGTGCTGCGCGAACGTGAGTTGGCCGAGGAGAGTGCCTGATGGCTGAGAGTGCCACAACCAGGAACAGCCGCAAGGTACGCGTCGGCGTCGTCGTTTCCGACAGCCGGGACAAGACGGTGACCGTCGAAGTGCCCAGCTCGTCGCGTCACCCCCGATACGACAAGATCGTGCGGACTTCCACCAAGTTCCATGCCCATGACGAGACGAACGACGCCCATGTCGGCGACACCGTTCGGATCATGGAGACCCGCCCTCTGTCGAAGCAGAAGCGCTGGCGCGTGGTCGAGGTGTTGGAGCGCGCCCGATGATCCAGCAGGAGTCCCGTCTCAAGGTGGCGGACAACACCGGAGCGCGTGAGGTGCTGTGCATCCGCGTGCTCGGCGGGTCGTCGCGGCGCTACGCCGGGATCGGTGACGTCATCGTGGGCGCCGTCAAGGAAGCGACTCCCGGCGGCTCCGTCAAGAAGGGCGAGGTGGTGAGGGCCGTGGTCGTTCGCACCAAGAAAGAGGCGCGGCGACCGGACGGCACATACATCCGTTTCGACGACAACGCCTGCGTGATCATCGACACCAACCGCCAGCCCCGGGGCACCCGTATCTTCGGTCCGGTGGCACGTGAGCTCCGTGACGAGCGTTTCATGCGAATCGTGTCCCTGGCGCCAGAGGTGCTCTGAATATGGCCGGTCCACTCTCCCCGATACTGCTTGCCTCAGGTAGGACGACATGGTGGGTCTGCCGCGCCCGCTCGATATCCGCTACGCCACCCTCCGCCGGTCGGTCGGCGTCCACCTCGCCCGCTGGAGATTTTCCCGAGGAGGTTTCAGCATGAAACTCAAGAAAGGTGACACCGTGATGGTCATTGCCGGCAAGGACACCGGCAAAGAGTCCGTCGTCTCCAAGGTCCTGCCCGGTAAGGGCAAGGTGCAGGTCGAGGGGGTCAACACGGCCAAGCGGCACACCAAGCCGACCGGTCAGACCATGCAGGGCGGCATCATCGACAAGGACATGCCGGTCGACGTCTCGAACGTGATGATCGTGTGCGAGAAATGCGGCCCCACCCGCATCGGGCATCGCATCGACGACGACGGCAAGAAGCATCGTGTATGTGTCAAGTGCGGGGGTGACCTGTGAGCACCAAGCCGAGGCTGAAGACCCGATACGACGACCAGGTCCACGCCCAGTTGATGGAGCAACTCGGGTTGGAGAACCCGATGGAAGTCCCGACGCTCGAGAAGATCGTCCTCAACATGGGGCTCGGTGAGGCGCTCCAGGACAAGAAGGCCATCGACGAGGCGCTCGACGAGCTCGGGCTCATCGCAGGGCAGAAGCCCAAGGTCAACAAGGCCCGGAAGTCGATCGCCAACTTCAAGCTCCGTGCCGGATCCCCCATAGGTGTCTCGGTGACCCTGCGCGGAGCCCGCATGTGGGAATTCTTCGATCGACTGCTCTCGGTTGCGATTCCCCGGGTACGTGACTTTCGGGGACTCAATCCCAGGGCTTTCGACGGTCGGGGCAACTACAGCGTGGGTGCTTCCGAGCAGCTGATTTTCCCCGAGATCGACTTCGACCAGGTCACGACCACCCGTGGCATGAACATCACGATCGTGACGACAGCCGCCAACGACGAGCACGGCAAGGCACTGCTGGACGCCTTCGGCTTCCCGTTCCGCCGCGTCGAGGCGCAGGTATAGCGATGCAGCTGTCGAGCAAGACATCGCCAGGAGGATTCAATGGCTAAGAAATCAATGATCGCAAAGGCAAAGAGGAAGCCAAAGTTCAAGGTGCGCGGCTACAACCGCTGCAAGCGGTGCGGCCGCGCTCGCGCCTACATACGTGACTTCGGAATGTGCCGTATCTGCGTCCGGGAGTTGGCCAGTCGTGGCGAGCTCCCTGGTGTGAGAAAGGCTTCATGGTGACAGCGGTTACAACAGACCCCATCGCCGACATGCTCACGCGCATCCGCAACGCTGTTGCCGTGGGCCACGAGAGGGTGGCGATGCCGGCGTCGAAGCTGAAGGTGAACATCGCCCGGATACTGCTCGATGAGGGGTTCATCGACCGCTACGAGGTCTCCGAGAACGGGCACCACAGCGAGTTGGAGCTGGTGCTTCGGTATGCCGAGCGGCGACGCCCGGTGATCGAAGGGCTGAAGCGGGTCTCCCGGCCCGGTCACCGTGTCTACGCCGGCGCCGCAGAGTTGCCCCGCGTCCAGGGAGGGCTCGGTGTCGCCGTGGTGTCCACGAGTCAGGGCTTGATGCCCGATCGCGAGGCGCGCAGGCGTCGCTTGGGCGGCGAGATCGTCTGCGAGGTGTGGTGATGAGCCGGGTTGGCAACAAGCCGGTGGACCTCCCCAACGGCGTGAACGTCGAGATCGAGGGCAGCAACGTGACCGTCAAGGGCTCCAAGGGCCAGCTCAACCGTCTGTTCAACGAGCGGATCGGGTTCGAGGTGGACGAAGGAGTCGTCACCGTCACCCGCCCCGACGACACGCGTGAATCGAGGGCCCTCCACGGTCTCAGCCGGGCTCTGCTCAGCAACATGGTCGTCGGCGTCACTGACGGCTACCGCAAGGAGCTCGAGATCCAAGGAGTCGGCTATCGCGCCACCGCGAAGGGCAATGACATCGAGCTCCTGGTCGGGTTCAGCCACCCGGTGGTCGTGGAGGCGCCGGAGGGGATCACCATCGAGGTGCCCGAGCCGACCAGGATCGTCGTCTCCGGGATCGACAAGGAGCAGGTCGGCCAGGTTGCCGCCAACATCCGCAAGGTCCGCCCACCCGAGCCGTACAAGGGCAAGGGCATTCGCTACGCCGGCGAGTACGTGAGGCGCAAGGCTGGAAAGGCAGGTAAGTGATGAGGGGTCACGACGCCCGCAATCGCCGCCGCGCCCGGGTGCGGAGGAAGCTGCGCGGCACCCCGGAGCGGCCTCGCCTCTCGGTCTACCGCAGCAACAAGTACATCTACGCACAGGTCGTCGATGACATCGAAGGAGTCACGGTCGCCGCTGCCTCCTCCCAGGAACCGGATCTGCGGTCCGACCGTCTCAACATCGAGACCGCGGCCAAGGTGGGAACGATGGTGGCTGACCGGGCGAAAGAAGCAGGTGTCACCACGGTGGTATTCGACCGGGGTGGTTACAAGTATCACGGACGACTCAAAGCCCTCGCCGACGCAGCTCGCGAGGCAGGACTGGAGTTCTAATGGCCAAACAACAACGCCCCGGCTCGGAGCAGAGCCAATTCGACGAGCGCGTCATCCAGATCAATCGTGTCGCCAAGGTGGTGCAAGGCGGTCGTCGTTTCAGCTTCACGGCCCTGGTCGTGGTGGGAGACGGCAACGGCAAGGTGGGTGTCGGATACGGCAAGGCCAAGGAGGTGCCGGCCGCGATCCAGAAGGGCATGGAACAAGCACGACGCTCGATGCAGGTGGTGCCGATGGCGGGTCAGACCATCATCCACCGGATCGAGGGGACCCACGACGCCGCCCGCGTGCTGATCAAGCCTGCCGCACCGGGTACCGGTGTCATCGCCGGCGGGGCCGTCCGACAGATTCTGGAGGCAGCCGGGATCAAAGACGCTCTGGCCAAGTCGTTGGGGTCTCCGACCCACCTCAACGTGGCCAAGGCCACCATGAACGGCCTGCTGGGCCAGCGGCGTCCCGATGAAGTGGCCAAGCTGCGCGGCAAGAAGGCAGAGGACATCACTCCTCCGGGCCTCCTCCACGCCTACAACACCACCGAGTCGCTCCGCGCTGCCCCGTCGGACGCCAAGTAGGTGAAGAGAAGATGGCGAAGAAGAAGGACAAGACGATCAAGGTGACCCTGACCAGGAGTGTCATCGGCGAGAAGCCCAAGACCAGGGCGACGGTCGAGGGACTCGGGCTGAAGCGGATCCATCAGACTGTGGAGCAGAACGATTCACCGAGTCTCCGGGGCATGCTCGCCAAGGTCAGCCATCTGGTCGAAGTGGAAGAGGCCTGAACGCGCTTTCTGTAATCGAATATCGACGATCGAGTATTGAGATGAGTGAAGAACCAAAACAGTTGAAGTTGCATCACCTGGCACCGGCGCCGGGGTCGAAGAAGAAGAAGATTCGCGTTGGACGCGGTGAGGGTGGCCGTCGTGGCAAGACCGCCGGCCGCGGTACCAAGGGCCTCAAGGCCCGGAGCAAGCTTCGCCCCGGCTTCGAGGGCGGACAGACTCCACTCGCCATGCGCCTCCCCAAGCTCAAGGGCTTCACCAACCCGAACAAAGAGAAGTTCGCCATCGTGAACCTGGCCTCATTCGAGGATTTCGAGGCCGGTAGCGATGTGACGCCCGAGACTCTGCGTGAGCGTGGGCTGATCAGGCATCGCGGACGTGTGAAGGTCCTGGCCGAGGGTGAGCTCGACAAGGCGCTCAACGTGAAGGCACATGCGTTCAGCAGTTCGGCCAAGGACAAGATCGAGAAAGCCGGTGGATCGGTCGAGATCATCGAAGAGCGATGATCTCGTCCTCCCCTACGACCCAGACCAGCGTCGATGCTGTTGGTGGCTGGGTGATCACGCCCAACCCAACCCCCGAAATCCAATAATCTCTACCTGAATCGAATGCTCTCCATATACCGCAACATGTTCAAGATCCCGGACCTCCGGGCGAAGATCCTCTTCACCCTGGCGATGTTCGCGGTCTACCGTCTCGGCGCAGCGATCCCGGTGCCCGGCATCGACCTCGACGCTGTCGAGCTATTCCAACGCCAGCAGCAGGCAGGCGGCATCTACGGTCTCATCAACCTCTTCTCAGGAGGGGCGCTGGAGCAGTTCTCCGTATTCGCGCTGGGGATCATCCCCTACATCACGGCGGCCATCATCATGCAGCTGCTCCAAGTCGTCATTCCCAAGCTGCAGGCTCTGCAGGAAGAGGGTGAGTCTGGGCGCAAGGTGATCACACAATGGACCCGTTATCTGACCGTGATCCTGGCATTGATCCAATCGACCGGTTTCACGTTCTTGTTCCACTCCGGGCAGTTCACGGGCGGCATCGACCTCATCCCCAACTACACACCCGGACGAGTCATCCTCATCGTGCTCACTATGACTGCGGGAACCGCCATGGTCATGTGGCTCGGAGAGCTGATCACCCAGAGGGGCGTCGGTAACGGGATGTCCTTGATCATCTTCGTGGCGATCCTGAGTCAGTTCCCGTCGGTGTTCGTCAGCATCTGGGGTCAGACCTGGGCTGTGGGACTGGGGATTCGCTTCATCGCCATCGTGGCGATCTTCCTCGTGATGATCGCAGCGATCATCTATGTCGACCAGGGTCAGCGAAGGATTCCGATCCAGTTCGCCAAGCGGGTTCGCGGCAGACGGGTCATGGGTGGCCAGTCCACCTACATCCCCCTCAAGGTCAACACCGCGGGGGTGATCCCGGTGATCTTCGCCACCTCGGTGCTGCTCATCCCGGCTCTTATGACCACGGCGATTCCGTCCAACGCGGCGTGGCTGCAGGGGATCCGCCGCTGGATCGACGACAACCTCGGGGCCGGTGCTCAAGCGGTGAGCTGGTGGTACATCTTCATCCTCTTCGCCCTGATCGTGTTCTTCACGTACTTCTACACCGCGATCCAATTCGACCCCGAACAGCAGTCGGAGATGATCCAGAGACAGGGCGGGTTCATCCCCGGTGTCCGCCCGGGACGCCAGACCACCAAACACCTGTCTCACATCCTCAACCGGATCACCCTGCCCGGTTCGATCTTCCTGGCCACGATCTCGGTGCTTCCGGCCATCGCAGGTGCGGTGTGGAACATCCAGATCGCCTTCTCCGGAGTCTCGATCCTCATCGTCGTCGGGGTGGGCCTCGAGACCATGAAACAGATCGAGTCCCAGCTGACGATGCGCAACTACGAGGGAATCCTGACATGATGATTGCCGGCGTATTTTGCCCGAGCTCCTCCGATCGACTCGAGGTCCATGGTGTGCCGGGGATCGCCCTCACTGTCATCGGGGCAAGTCTCATCGGCCAGGCAAACAGACGCCGGTCCGCCGGGGCTTCCGCGTGAAATTGCTGTTCATCGGCCCACCCGGAGCCGGTAAGGGGACTCAGGCGGGGAAGGTGGCGGCGAGGTTGGGCATCCCCCACATCTCCACCGGAGACATGTTTCGTGATCATGTCGCTCGAGGCACCGAGTTGGGCCAGAAGGTCGACGCCATCATGAAGGCAGGCGACTACGTGCCCGACGAGATCACTGTGGCGATGCTCAACGAGCGGATCGGCCAGGACGATGCCCGGGACGGGTTCATCCTCGACGGATTTCCCCGCACCGAGGCTCAGGTCGAGTCCCTCGACATGCTGCTGGGCGAAGGGGGGCTCGACCATGTCGTGGTATTCGACGTCGACGAGGACGAGTTGACCGAGCGCCTTCTCTTCCGCGGTCGCACCGACGACACCGAAGAGACCATCCGCAACAGGTTCAAGGTCTATCTCGACCAGACCCAGCCCCTGATCGACATCTATGAGGCGCGGGGGATCGCCGTCTACCTCAACGGCACGGGCGAAGTCGAGGAAGTCACAGATCGGATCCTGGACCAGGTCGACCGTCGCTCATGATCACAATCAAGAGCCGCCGCGAGTTCGCCAAGATGCAGAGGGCCGGAGCGGCCGTCGCCGCGGCGCACAGGGCCGTTCGTGAGATCGCCCGGCCCGGCGTGGCCCTGCTCGAACTGGAGGAGATCGGGGCCAGAGTCATCGCCGAGCATGGATGCACCTCTTCGTTCCTCGACTACCTGGGCACATACCCCGCCACCCTGTGCCTCTCTCCCAACGACGTCATCGTCCACGGGATCCCCAACGAATACAGACTCGAAGAGGGTGACATCCTGTCCGTGGACGCCGGAGCCATCTTCGAGGGGTTTCACGGCGACGCCGCGTTCACCATGCCCATCGGCGAAGTGACCTCGGAGGCGGAGCATCTCATTGCGACCACTCAGGAAGGCATGTGGGCCGGGATTCGCCAGGTCCACAAAGGCCGCCGCCTGGGTGACATAGGCGCGGCGATCCATGCCGTCGGCGATGCCCACGGCTACGGGGTGGTTGAAGAGTACGTGGGTCACGGCATCGGCCGGGAGATGCACGAGGAGCCCCAGGTCCCCAACTACGGCGCACCGGGAAGCGGACTCAGGTTGAAGACCGGCATGGCACTGTGCATCGAGCCCATGTTCAACATGGGCAGTCGTGAGACCAGAGTCGATGCCGACGGGTGGACGGTGCGAACCAAGGACGGCTCACTGTCCGCACACTGGGAGCACACGGTGGCCATCACCCCCGACGGGCCGATGGTCTTCACCGTCGATGCGGAGCCGGTGCCGGTCGAGCAGGCGGTCGACTCCCTGACCAGGAGCTGACCGGCGCTCAGAGCAGCAGGGGCCTAGTGTCTGTCGCCTGAAGGAGGCGATGTGACCACACGATCCGAGTCTTATGCTGCCCGTCTGGAAATCGACTACCCCGAAGAGCTCGACCGGGTGACGACCGTCTTCAGGCTCATCTGGATCATCCCGATCTTGGTGATCCTCACCCTGCTCACCGGAACCGGATCGACCACCTACACGACCATCACCGAGGCCGGCGAAACCGTGACGAGGGTCACAGACAGCGGTGGAGGTGTCGCCGCCGGTCTCGCTCTGGCCACTGCTCTCATGATCGTGTTCCGGCTCAAGTACCCGAGATGGTGGTTCGAATTCGCCCGCGAGTTGACTCGATTCGGCGCTCGGGTCGGGGCATATCTGGCGCTCTTGACCGATCGCTACCCCTCGACTGATGAAGAGCAGTCTGTTCACCTCGACATCGACTACCCGGACGTCTCCAACGATCTCAATCGCTGGCTCCCGCTGGTCAAGTGGTTGCTGGCCATCCCCCATTACGTCGTGCTCGTCTTCTTGGGAGTTGCAGCCATTCTCGTGATCGTCATCGCATGGTTCGCCATCCTCTTCACCGGGAGGTACCCCCGCGGGCTGTTCGACTTCGTCGTGGGTGTCGGGCGGTGGAGTCTGCGTGTCAACGCGTATGCGTTCCTCCTGGTCACCGATGAGTACCCCCCATTCAGCCTCGACTGAGCCCTGACCCGGGCGGGAACCGGGCCGAACTTGAGGAAGGCATGTTCCCGGGTTATCATTGGTCAGTCTTTGCCGCTCTCCCTGTGGCCGGGAGGTCGGTTTGCAGCCAGGGCACTATCGCCCCGCAACCACTCTGAACGCTCCGGTTGCCCTTGGTAGTGGCCTGGCATCGCACGCGTCCGCGTGCGCCAGAGAATTGGAGAAGAGCACGATGAAGGTGAGACCTTCCACAAAGAAGATGTGTGAGAAGTGTCGGATCATCCGGCGTCGTGGACGCGTCTGGGTGATCTGTTCGAATCCCCGGCACAAGCAGAGACAGGGTTGATCTATGGCTCGTATTGCAGGAGTAGACGTCCCGAGGGACAAGCGCCTCGAGATCTCGTTGACCTATATCTTTGGGATCGGCCAGACCACGGCGCAAAACATTTGTGCAGAGACCGGGATCGACCCGTCCACTCGCGTCCGGTCGCTCACCGACGACGAAGTCGCCCGAATCCGTCGACTCATAGAGGCCAACTACAAGGTGGAGGGCGACCTTCGCCGTGAGGTGCAGCAGAACATCAAGCGCAAGATCGAGATCGGCAGCTATCAGGGAGTCCGCCATCGACGCGGTCTGCCGGTACGCGGCCAGCGCACGCACACCAACGCCCGCAGCCGGAAGGGCCGCAGGGTCGCAATCGCCGGCAAGAAGAAAGTGACCAAGTAGTGACGTCCCGACAGCAAGGCTCCAAGCGAGTCCGTAGGCGCGAGCGCAAGAACATCTCGCATGGCCAGGCTCACATAAAGGCGAGCTTCAACAACACGATCATCAACATCACCGACCAGACCGGTGCATCGGTTGCCTGGACTTCCGGCGGATCCGTGGGGTACAAGGGCTCCCGCAAGTCCACCCCGTACGCGGCGCAGGTGGCGGCCGAAGAAGCCGCTCGCCGCGCCGGTGAGCACGGCATCCGCAAGCTCGACGTCATCGTCAGCGGCACCGGCTCAGGACGTGACACTGCGGTCCGCACCCTCCAGAACATGGGTATGGAAGTCACCTGGGTCAAAGACGTGACGCCCATTCCTCACAATGGGTGCAGGCCGAAGAAGCGCAGGAGAGGTTGACGTGACGCGCCTCGAAACACCGGGTTTCAGACCGGCCGCCCCAGAGAGTCGTCCGCGGCGCGAGGGAGATCTCTGATGGCTCGCTACACAGGGCCCAAGTGCAAGGCCTGTCGCAGGGCCCGCACCCAGCTCTGCCAGTCGAAGCGCTGCGCCACCGAGCGCCGCCCTTACCCGCCGGGAGAGCACGGCCGAGGGCGGATGCGGGAGAGCGACTATCAGATCCAGCTTCGCGAGAAACAGAAGCTGCGCACCATGTATGGCGTTCTCGAGAAGCAATTCCGCCGTTACTACGAGGAGGCGGCCCGCCGTGCCGGGATCACCGGCGAGAACATCCTCCAGATGCTGGAGCAGCGGCTCGACAACGTCGTCTGGCGCTCCGGCCTCGCCGCAACCCGCCCCCAGGCCAGGCAGCTGGTCAACCACGGCCACTTCAAGGTAAACGGCAGGAAGGTGGACATTCCCTCCTATCAGGTCCGCCCTGGTGACACCGTCTCGATCAAGGATCGCTCCAAAGACCTGATCGTGATCCAGCATTCGGTCGACACTCAGGATCGAATGGTTCCGGACTGGCTGGTCGTCAACAGCGACGATCGTCAGATCACGGTCAGCGATCGTCCCCGCAGGGACCAGATCGACACAGACATCAACGAGCAGTTGATCGTCGAGCTCTACTCGAAGTGAGGTAAAACACTTGTTGATCGTTCAGCGCCCCCAAATCGAAACCGAAGAAGTCGGCGACAATCGCTCGCGCTTCGTCATCGAGCCTTTGGAGCCGGGTTTCGGCTACACACTCGGCAACACCATGCGTCGGACGTTGCTGTCCCGCATCCCAGGTGCCGCTATCACCTCGATCCAGATCGAGGGGGTCGAGCACGAGTTCTCGACCGTGAACGGCGTCGTCGAGGATGTGGTCGACATCATCCTCAACATCAAGAGGATCGTCATCCAGATGGACGGTTTCGACGAGCAAACCCTCTACCTGTCGGCGAAGGGCTCCGGTGACGTCACCGCGGGCGACCTCAAGCTGCCTGCCGGAGTCGAGGTCGTGAACCCCGATGCTCACATCGCCACCCTCAGCTCTTCGGGACGTCTCGAGATGGAGATGACGGTCGCCCCTGGTGTCGGCTACCGCACCGCCGACTCCAACAAGAGCGGATCTTCTGCCATCGGGGTGATCCCGGTCGACTCGATCTTCTCCCCTGTGCGCAAGGTCGCGTACCGGGTGGAGAACACACAGGTCGGACAGATGACCAACTACGACAAGCTGATTCTCGACGTCGAGACCAACGGAGCCATCGAGCCCAACGACGCGGTGTCCTCGGCAGGGAAGACGCTCGGCGAGCTGATGGACATCTTTGCCGACGTAGGTCAGGGCGAAGGGCTGGAACTGGTCGACGTGGTACCCGAGACGTCCGGCTCTCCGGACCTGGAGTTGCCCATCGAAGCCCTCGACCTCTCAGAGCGGCCACGTAACTGCCTGCGCCGCGCTCAGATCAAGACCGTTGGCGAGCTGGTGGAGCGCACGTCTGACGATCTGCTCAATATCACCAACTTCGGCCAGAAGAGCCTGGACGAGGTCATCGCCAAGCTCGACGAGTTGGGCCTGAGCCTGGCCGACGCTCCGAGTGGGAGTGGCGACTGATGCCACGCCCCCGAAAGGGACCCCGCTTCGGTAGGTCGCCCGGGCACCACAGGCTGATAATGGCCAATTTGGCCACCGACCTGTTCGTGCACGAGCGGGTCACCACCACCGAGGCCAAAGCCAAGGCGCTTCGTCCGGTGGCCGAGAAGCTGATCACCAAGGCCCGAAAAGGAGATCTCCACGCCCGTCGAGTCGTCCTGAAGACGATTCACGACAAGGCTGCCGTGGCGAAGCTGTTCGAAGAGGTTGCTCCCCGGTATGAGGGACGAGAAGGTGGCTACACCAGGATCACCAAACTCGGTCCCCGTCGTGGCGATGGCGCCGACGAGGCGATCATCGAGTTGGTTTGATAGCCCGCCGACTGCCCTGATGGCCGGCCGACTTTGCTCGATCGGCTCCGAGACCTGAGTCCAAATAGCCCGAACGGCGACCACGTTGGCCCGTTCGCGTGTTCGTGGGTAGTCGCTTCTACTACTTGGCGATCATGCCGAGCAGGACGCCCAGCAACAGCACACCGAGCCCGAGGAGCAGGGCCTGTTGTGGCGTGGCCCGTCCCGGCAGCCAGCGTGAGGCGAGGACGCTGTCGCTGTACACGATCGCTCCGAACAGGACCAGCGACGCTCCTGCGATCAGCAGGATCGTCGAGAAGACTCCGGGAAGCAGGGCCATGACCACCAACATCGCGATCGAGATGACGAAAATGGCTCGGCTGAACATGAAATCGGGCAAGACGGCCCCGAATCGCTTCTTGGCCTTGGTCAGCAGCGAGTCGACGGCCCCGAGAACCCCTGATCCTGAGCCCCTCCTGGTCTGAGGCTTGGCCTTTGTTGCCGTCGAGTCGGTGGTTTCCGGTCGGGTCGTCGTGGCGCTGGATGTGCTCGAGATGGGCGGCGGCACTGTTTTCACTGCCGCCACGCCAGGCGACTCGATATCCGGCGCCGACAACCCGCGCTCCTCTTTCTTGCGCCCCCTACCGAACCGTTTCTTCGATGCGTTTCCGAGCTCGGCATTGAACGAGGCCAGGTCCTTGATCTCCAACAGGATCTGCTCGCCTTCGGCGGCCATTCGATAACCGGTTGGGATCTCTTCGAGTCGTATCTCGCTCAGTGGCCACCTACCGATCTCGGTCGAGCCGGCGACGATGCTGAGGTGACCGTCAGAGAGTTCGATGGTGGCGGCGAGCGATTTGATGTCGCCGGTGGCGCGTAGAGAAGCTGAGAATGTCCCCATTCCGTTGATTATCGGACCGAATCGGCCCACCTTTTGGGGTTTCTACAGACCGGAGTCGAACACCGTGAAGGTGAAGCTGCCCACGATGATGAGAACCAGGAAGACGAGGCCGATGATCATCAGGACCGAGGCGATGATCCCGAGAATCCTGCCGGCATTTGCAGTCCCTCTGTTCTCCGGGGCGCGTCTCCCGGCGTCGATCGCCCGGAGCTCACTGTTGCCCATGACCCAGGCCACTGGGCCCAACAACTGGCAGAGCACGATGCCGATGATCCCGAGCACGAGGATCGTCGTCGCCTGGCTTGCTTCCGGATAGGCCCCGGATTCCGATGGGAATTGTGGTGGCTGTGACATGTCGGGCGAGAGTATCGCAGATCAGGCACAGGGATGCTCGGAGCCCTTGGCGCAAGAGAGTCTGCCCGTGCCGTCGCCTCCGCTGTGTCGATGCCGGTGCACTGGAGGTAGCCTGATAGTCCGTGACCAGGCCTCAGTATCTCGACTTCGACCGCGCCGACTGGGCCAGCCTCCGCGGTCGCACGCCGCTGACACTGTCCGCGGAGGAGATCGAGAAGCTGAGCGGTCTCAGTGTGAATCTCGACATGGACATGGTCGAGGAGACTTTTCTCCCCTTATCCCGACTTCTCAACCTCTATGTCCAGGGCAGCCAATTGCTCTCATCGGTGACCGACACCTTTCTCGGCACCCAGCCTCACCCGGAGCCGTTCGTGATCGGCGTGGCCGGTTCCGTGGCGGTGGGTAAGTCGACCATCGCCAGGGTCCTCGAGGCCCTGCTCGCGCGGTGGCCCCACCATCCCAAGGTGGACCTGGTCACCACCGACGGGTTTCTCCACCCGAACTCGGTGCTCGAGAGACGCGGGCTGATGGAGCGCAAGGGATTCCCCGAGAGCTATGACCGGTCTGCGCTCCTCGACTTCGTCTCCCGGGCGGCGGTGGGAGAAGAGCACCTCGAGATCCCGGTCTACTCCCACACCCGCTATGACATCGTCGAGGGTGAGACCCGGGTCATCAGCCAACCCGACATCCTCATCATCGAGGGTCTCAACGTCCTCCAGGCCGGGGAGAGCGGTGCCTTCGTGTCCGACTACTTCGACTTCTCCATATTCGTCGATGCGGACGTGGACGACATCAAACGCTGGTACATCGAACGGTTCCTGACGCTTCAGCAGACCTCGTTCACCCAGCCCGATGCCTTCTTCAGGCGGTACTCGGAGCTGACCCGAGACCAAGCCGTGGCCGTGGCCGAGGAGATATGGAAGAAGATCAACGAGGTGAACCTCGTCGAGAACATCCTTCCCACCCGGGACCGGGCATCCCTGATCCTCGAGAAGGCGGGCGACCACTCCGTGAAGCGAGTGCGGTTGCGCCGCTGACCCCGGTCTGCTCGAACCCGCAGGGTCGCCACGATCCGGGGGCTACTCACATCTTCC
>Ga0214469_1000461_pt1 | contig 14234 bp, 12 predicted proteins | sample RVTome_10_FD_187340 | JGI IMG/M metagenome (GOLD analysis project Ga0214469, IMG submission 187340) | Soil microbial communities from uranium-contaminated site in the Upper Colorado River Basin, Wyoming, United States - RVT153D57 HiSeq ... | reverse complement strand
TATCCCGCCCGCGACCGGGGGATCGGTCTCGACATCCGCCGGACCGGATGCGTGAACCTCGACCCCGTTCAGGCGCTGGCCTTCGTGCGCTCCCGCACCTACGAGCAGTTGATCGACGGTGAGTGGGAGCTGGATCAGAGCCTCCCCGACATCGGGCGCATCGGTCGTCAGCAGGCGTTCATCCGCAAGGCGCTGAGCCGGGCCAGCGAGCGGGGCGCTCGTAACCCCGGCACGCTCGACCGGCTCATCGACGTGGGGCTCGACGGGATCACGGTCGACCAGGAGCTGACCGCCGGTGACCTGTTCGACCTCGGCCGGCGCTTCCGCTCGTTCGATCCCGAGAACCTCGAGACCTATTCGCTCGATGCCGCGGTCACGCCGGACGTCGAGGGCGACGCGAGCATCCTGCGACTCGACGAGACCGCGGCGGCGCCCATCTTCGACCTCTTCCGCGAGCCGAGCCCGGCCGCGGGCGCGGCCGAGGGTGACGTCGATCCGGCGTCCGTCCGGCTCCGCGTGCTCAACGGCACCGGGCAGCCCCGCGAGGCGACAGACGCCGGTGCCGCTCTCCAGGCCGTCGGCTTCGGGATCGACGGCTTCGGCGACGATCCCGTCCTCGGCAACGACCGCACTCGCGTGCAGTACCCGCCGGGCCAGGAGGCGGCAGCCGATCTGGTGGCGCGCTGGCTGCGGAGGGGCGCCGAGCTCGAGGAGGTCGAGGGCGCGGCCGGCATCGTCTTGGTCACCGGCGCCGATTGGAACGGTGTGCGTGACACGCCCAGGGCCGCGTCCGGCTCCGGGCCAGGCGACACCACCGTCACCACGTCGACCACCGGCGCGACGCCGGACACGTCGACGCCGAGCCGGTCGGGCGGCTCGACCACGTCGACGACCAATCCCGCCGCCCGCGAGTGCTAGTGGGGTGGCTCGTAGCGCTCGCCGGTTACCGGACGAGCGCTACGAGCCACCCCACTAGTTGCCTGCTGGGGCACCTGGGCGCCGAGGGACAGCTAGTCCGCCGCGCGCGGGGGTAGTAGATGCCTGCCGGCCGCAGGCAGGCCGAAGGTGCCTCGGCGGGTCGGCCGCCGGTCGTACGATGCGGCCCACCGCCCAGGGAGGACCGAGTGGCGCAGCCCGATGAGACGTCGCAGGACAACCCAGGGGCCGGGTTCTATCCGGCCGTCGCCCGCGCTGGTGCCTACAGCTGGTGGCTCATCGGCATCGGCGTCGTCGGCTTGGCGGTGTTGTGGCTGGTGGCCCGCCTGTGGGTGCTGCTGCTGGCGGCGGCGGTGGCGGCCTTCCTGTCTCGGGCGCTCGACCCGCCGGCGCGGTATCTCCGGGCCCGAGGCCTGCCCCGGGCCCTGGTGGCGGCCATCGTGCTCGTCGGGTTCATCCTCGTCCTGGCCGGCATCGTGGCGCTGCTGGTGCCCTCGATCGCCAGCGAGTTCGACGACCTCGGGCCCACCATCGAGGACGCCGTCGACGACGTCGAGGATTGGTTGGTCGAGGACAGCCCCTTCGACGTCTCCCGGCAGGACGTCGAAGACTTCCGAGACCAGGCCGACGAGCGGATCGGCGAGCTGCTCGAGTCGCAGAGCGGCACGCTGATCAGCGGCACGATCCTGGTGTTCGAGGCCTTCGCCGGCATCCTGCTGGCCCTGGTGACGACGTTCTTCATCCTCAAGGACGGCGACCGCTTCGGCGAGTGGTTCGTGGCACGCTTCCCCCACCACCGCCGCGATCTGACGAGCCGCCTGGGCGCCCGGGCGTGGCGCACGCTGGGCGGCTACCTGCGGGGCTCGGCGACGCTGGGGGTGATCGAGGGCACCATCATCGGCACGACCGTGTGGCTGGTGGGCGGCAGCCTGGCGCTACCGGTGGCGGTCATCACGTTCTTCGCCGCATTCATCCCCTTCGCCGGCGCCATCATCGCCGGCGTGATCGCCATCCTGGTGACGCTGGTGACCGCCGGATTCGGGGGAGCGGTGGTGGTGGCGATCGTCGCCCTCGTGGTGCAGCAGCTCGACAACGACTTCCTCGCGCCCTGGGTGTTCGGCAAGAACCTGGACCTGCACCCGCTGGTGGTGCTGGTCGCCATCACGGCCGGCGGTACCCTGTTCGGCGCCTTCGGGGCGTTTCTGGCCGTGCCGGTGAGCGCCGTGCTGATCAACATCCTCGCCGAATCGAACACGGTTCCCGGAGAGCTGGCGGTGGACGACCCGGCCGGAGAGCCGAGGGGCGACGACGCCGAGACCGACCAGTAACCGCAGTCTCCTAGTGCCCCAGCAGGCAACGTTTGCCCTGTCACGGCGAGCCAGGGGCGCCGCTCGCAAGGACGCAGCCCGAAGCACTCCACCAGCGAATGCGAGGGCGAGGACGCAGCGAGCGGCGTCATCTGGCCGTCGTGGCAGGTCGCCAATGTTGTCTGCTGGGGCACTAGTCGTCGTCGAGGATGTAGCGGGGACCGGGGCCGCGCAGGCCGGCCTTGTCGTCGGGGTTGAGGATCTTGCAGTAGCCCAGCGACAGGCAGCCGCAGCCGATGCAGCGGGCCAGCCGGTCGCGCAACCGCTCGAGCATGGCGATCTGGCTGTCGATGCGGGGCCGCCATGACGTGGCCAGCCGTTCCCAGTCCTTGGCGGTCGGGGTGCGGTTGTCGGGCAGCGAGGCCAACGCTTCCCCGATCTCGTCCAGGCTCAGGCCCAGCTCCTGGGCGACCTTGATGAACGACACGCGCCGCACGATCTCGCGGGCGTAGCGGCGCTGACCACCCGTGGAGCGAGTGGCGTGGATGAGGCCCTCGGCCTCGTAGTAGCGCAACGCGGACGGCGCCACCCCGGTGCGCTCGCTCATCGCCCCGATCGTCAGCAGCTCGAGCTCCACGACAGGACTCTACTTCGAGTGAACTTGAGGGACTACTCTGCAGGATCGGGCCCTGCTTCCAGTGTCCGGTCCCGTTCCTCCTGGAGGGCGGTGAGGACAGCCAGCATGATCTTCTGCATGTCGGCGTCGAGGAACCGCCGGGCTCGGAACAAGATGGCGGCGCCCACGAAGCTGAGCGGCGTGACGATGAGGAACGCCGTGCGCAGGTTCTCGTCGAAGGACGCCGACAGCGCGCCGACGACAAAGGGTGCGGCAGCCTGTCCGGCCACGACCGAGACGAGGTTGAACGCCCCGAATCCGGCGCCGCGCAGGTGAGCGGGGAGCGCATCGGTGAGCCCGGCCCGCAATCCGGGAATCGCCATGGTGATGATGAACAGCCCGGCGAGCTGCAGGGCATACGCGGGACCGATCACCGACCAGTCGGCCTCGGTGGTGCCCGCGGGCATGCGGAACAGGTACGACGCGGTGAAGCACAACGTGCCGACGAACAGGAACACGGCGGGCAGTGCCAACCGGCCCCCGGTCAGCCGGGGTGCCCAACGGTCGGCGACCCGTCCACCCACCAACACGCCCGGCACACCGGCAACGATCGCCAGCAGGCCGAAGGCCGCCTCGCCCGCGCCCTCGTCGAGGTTGAGGTGGCGCTCGTAGTACTGGGGAAGCCAGGAGGCGATGGCCGTGACCGTGAACAGCAGGGCTGCGACACCAACCAGCGCGTAGCGCATGGTGCGGATGTCCATGATCGTGCGCATGTCGTCGCGGAGGCCGACGAGCATGTCGCGCACGAATCGGCGCACGCCTCCCTCGAAGAGCCCCGGGCCGTGATCGGCGCCACCGGTGGCGCCGCCCTCGCCGTCGCCTCCGGGACCGGGCTGGTCGATCGTGCCACCGATCGCAGCCATCAGATCGGCGCTGCCCCGCCGGGGCTCGCGCAGCCGGAACACCAGCCATGCCACTCCGAGCCCGGGGAGGGCGGCGACCAGCAGGCCGACGCGCCAGTTGAAGGCTGCGGCCAGACCCCCGCCGATCGCCACCCCCAGGCCGGTGCCCGTCAGCAGCATCACCTGTTGGATCGAGAACGCCCGTCCCCGACGCTCCGGCGGGTAGTAGTCACCGAGCAGGCTGGCCGCCGAGGGCTCCGTGATCGCTTGCCCGAATCCCAGAGCGGAGCGCAGCGTCACCAGCATCGGAAACGTCAGCGCGGTGGCGCCGAGGGCGCTGACGGCCGACCACCCCACGACCGTGCGGCCCACCGCGCGACTGCGGTTCCAGCGGTCCGCCAGGTAGCCGGCCGGCACCGTGACCAGGCCGTTGAACAGCAGGGCGAGCGAGAGCATGACGCTGATGCCCAGGTCGCCCACGCCGAACTCGTCCTTGAGGGGCGTGATCATGCCCCGGACGATGTTCTTGTCGATCTCGTCCACGAGCAGCACCAGGCCCAGCACCCACATCGGCTCCGACAGCAGGCGCGGCAGTCGCGCGGGCCGTCGCCCGGCCGCCGGAGCCGGGGCCGGAGCGGGCGCGGTCGTCGTGGTCGGGACGGCGTCGTCCATGGGTGCAAGGATGCTTGCACTGATCGTGCAGCCTTCGCAGGTGCTCGCGGCGCCGAAAAGGGGGGACCATGGGATCGCGGTTCGACATCGGGGCGATCGAGATCGCCGAGGCGGTGAGGACCGGCCAGCGCCGGGCAACTGACGTGCTCGACCAGGCGCTCGCGGCCATCGAGGCGGGCAACGAGCAGCTCGGGGCCTTCGTCCACGTGGACGAGGGCGCAGCTCGCGCGGCTGCGGAAGCGGTCGACGCCGCCGTCGCCGCCGGGCGGGACCCGGGGCCGTTCGCCGGCGTGCCGATCGGCGTCAAGGACCTCGAGGACTGCGCCGGCATGCCCACCTCCCTGGGATCACTGGCGTATGCAACCCGCGGTCCCATGGCCGCCGACTCGATCCACGTCGCCCGCCTGCGCGCCGCCGGGGCGGTCCCGGTCGGCAAGACCGCGGCGCCCGAGTTCGGCACCCTCAACTTCACCAGGTCCAAGGTGTTCGGCGTCGCCCGCAACCCGTGGAACCCCGAACGCACGCCCGGCGGGTCGAGCGGCGGCAGCGCCGCCGCAGTGGCCGCCGGGCTGGTGCCGGTCGCGACCGCCAGCGACGGGGGTGGATCGACCCGCATCCCGGCGTCGTTCTGTGGGCTGGTCGGGTTCAAGCCCAGCCACGGCCGCATCCCGCACCCCGGTCCCACCGGCTCGGAGACGGCCGTGCACGGGCTGCTCACGACCACCGTTGCCGACAGCGCTCGGCACCTCGACGTGACTGCCGGCCCCGATGAGCGTGACCGCTTCTCGCTGCCGCCGCCTGTGGTCGGGTACGAGTCGGCGATCGAGTCGCTGCCGGTGGGCGGCCTGCGGGCCCGCTGGTCGCCGGACCTCGGCTTCGCTCGCTGCGACCCCGAGGTGCGGACCGTCGCCGGGCTGGCCGCGCAGCGGCTGGCGGAGGCCGCAGATCTGGTGATCGACGACGAGCCGATCCACCTCACCGACCCGGTGCGCGTCTGGCTGGGCGCCGGCGCCATGGACCTCTGGTTCAGCCTCGAAGACGGCATGTGGCCGGGCGTACGGGACGACCTCACCCGCTATGTCCGCACGGTGCTCGAGCAGACGGAGGACTACCCGATCCCGCGCTACGCGGGCGCGCTGCGCCGCAGGGAGGCGTTGGTCGGGGAGGTCGCCCGGCTGTTCGACGGCGTCGACGTGGTGCTGACGCCCACGACCGCAGTACCGGCGTTCCCGGCCGAGGGACCGCCGCCCGAGGTGATCGACGGTGAGCCCGCCCACCCGCTCGGCGCCTCGGCCACGCCGTTCACCATGCTGGCCAACCTGTGCTGGAACCCCGCGGTGTCGGTGCCTGCGGGGCTCACCGCCGACGGCCTGCCCGTGGGTCTCCAGATCGTCGCCCGCCGCCACCACGACGAGATCCCGCTGCGCCTGGCCCGCATCTGGGAACTGACCCAGCCCTGGCCGATGCGCGTGGAGTAGTCAGTTCTTGCGGTCGCGCAGGTAGCGCTCGACCTCCTCGACCAGCGACCGGGCGGCGCCGCTGGCGTCGCCGCTCTCGTCGGAGTCGACCCGGTGCTCGAGCTGGGTCACGTAGTCCGACGTCTCCTCGTCCTCCTGGACCAGCTCACTGACCTGGCGCTCGTAGGCGGCGGCCGCGATCTCGAGGTCGGTGGTGGGAACCCACATTCCCAGCACCTCGGATGTCCGCTCGAGCAGCGCCAGGGCCGCCTTCGGTGACGGCGCCGTCGGCACGTAGGTGGGCACGGCCGCCCACAACGACGCTGCCGGCAGGCCGGCCTCCCGGCACGCCGCCGACAGCACGCCCACCACGCCGGTGGGACCCTCGTAGCTCGACGGCTGCAGGCCCAGCTCGGCCCGCAGCTCCGGATCGCTCACCGTGCCCACCACCGGCACCGGCCGGCTGTGCGGTACCTCGGCCACCAGGGCGCCGAGCAGCACCGCCAGGCGGCAACCGGCCTCCTGGGCAAGGCCGGTGATCTGGGCACAGAACGTCCGCCAGCGGAGCTGGGGCTCGGTGCCGACGACCAGCAGGGCGTCGCCGGCGTCGCCCGGCAGGGTCGCGGCGTAGACCCCCGTGGAGGGCCAGCTGATCCGGCGCACCCCGTCGTCGCCGAGCTCAGCCTGGGGCCGCGTCGAGGTGAAGTCGAAGAAGTCCTCCGGGTCGATCTCGGCCACCAACTCGGCGTCGTAGCGGTCGATCAGGTACCGGACGGCGCCGCTGGCGGCGTCACCGGCGTCGTTCCAACCCTCGAAGGCGACGAGCAGGACGGGCCGCTGCAGCACCGGTCGTGAGCGCCAGTGGAGGTGATCCACCGGTTCATCGTAGGGCCACGGGCGGTGGGAGCCGCCCCGGTGCCCTATCGGCCCTGGCCAACCCGGTTCTAACGTGGCCCATGTGACTCTCCGGCCCGACCCCCACCCGCCTCCCCGTGATGGCGTCGGTCTCCGACCGACCGGCCACATAGTTCGCACCGTTGCCGATGTCATGAGCTCGCCGGTGGTGACCGCACTGCCCGACGAGACCATCGCCGTGGCCGCATCCCGCATGTCCGAGCAAGGCGTCGGTTCGGTCGTCATCGTCGACGGCAGGCGCCCGATCGGCATCCTCACCGAGCGCGACATGGTCCGGCTGGCGGCGTCCGGCCCGCCGGCCCAGGCCACCAAGGTCGCCGAGTGGATGACGCCCGATCCCGACGTCGTCGAGCCCGGACTGTCGGTCCAGGAGGCGCTCGTCACCCTCGACCGGCACGGCTACCGCCACGTGCCGGTGGTCGAGGCGGACGAGCTGGCGGGCATCGTGTCGATGCGCGACCTGATGCACGTCGCCGCGATCCAGCCGGTGGTGCATCCCGGGGAGATCGAGGCGCCACCGGGCCTCGAAGGGGTGATCGTCGCCGAGACCGAGGTGGGCGACGTCCGCGGGCTGGAGGGCTTCTACCACTACCGGCAGTACTCGGCGGTCGAGCTGGCCGACAAGCGCTCGCTGGAGGACGTGTGGTTCCTGCTGTTCGAGGGCCGCCTGCCGTCGGCGGCCGAGAGCAGGGCGTTTGCCGACGAGGTCAGCGCGCGCCGCACCGTCCCCGACGCGGTGATGGGCCTGCTGCCCGAGATCGCGGCGACCCGTGGCCCACTGATGGACCAGCTACGCAGCGCGGTGTCGCTCATCGGTCACAGCCAGGGCTTCCGCCCCTGGCTTGACGTGTCGCCCGGCGAACTGCGGTCAGACGCGCTGACGGTGTGCGCCGCGGTGCCGACCCTCGTCATGGCCCTGCACCGCCTCGGCCAGGGGCTCGACCCCATCGACCCCGACCCCGATCTGGGCTACGGCGGGAACTACCTGTGGATGCTGGGTGGCGAGCGGCCCGACGCCGAGGTGGCGCGGGCGGTGGAGCAGTACCAGATGCTCACCATCGACCATGGCTTCAACGCCTCCACGTTCACCGCCCGGGTCATCACCTCCACCGGTGCCGACCTGGCGGGCGCCACCACCGGCGGCATCGCCGCGCTCTCCGGCCCGCTGCACGGTGGCGCGCCCTCACGAGCCTTGGATCTGCTCGACGCCATCGGCACGCCCGACAACGCCCGGCCCTACCTGGTCGACGCCGTCACCCGGGGCGAGAAGATCATGGGTTTCGGGCACCGGGTCTACAAGACCGACGACCCCCGCTCGGTGTTCCTGCGCGGCGTGGCCGAGCGGATCGGCGCCGCCAAGGTCGAGTTCGCCAAGCAGGTCGAGCAGACGGTGGTCGAGGTGCTGGCCGAGCTCAAGCCGGGCCGCGACCTGTACGCCAACGTCGAGTTCTACGCCGGCGTGGTCATGGAGCACTGCGGCCTGCCACGCGACCTGTTCAGCCCCACCTTCGCGTCGAGCCGGGTGATCGGCTGGTGCGCCAACATCCTCGAGCAGGCCGCAGACAACCGCATCATCCGTCCGTCGGCCCGTTACGTGGGACCGCCGCCGCCGCAGCCCGTTCCCGAAGCCGAGGCTTGGGAGCCGAGCGGATAGGGCGGTTCGTGCAGCCTACGCTGACCACCGTGAGCCAAGCGGACGTGCGTCTCCGCTCGGGCCCGTAGCGCGGCCTGCCCGCTCAGACGCGTAGCGTGCGGCGGGTGAAGGTCGAGATCGCCACCTCGCTGACGCCCGCCATCGTCGACGCCGTCCAGCGGCTCGTCCCGCAGCTGTCGCGCTCCAACCCGCCGCCCACGACCGCCGAGCTCGGCGAGCTCGTGGCGTCACCGGCCACCGATCTGTTCATCGCCTTGGACGACGCCGGGACGATCGTCGGGATGGCCACGCTCGTGACCTTCCGCATCCCCACCGGGCGGCGGGCATGGATCGAGGATGTGGTGGTCGACGGGGCGGCCCGTGGCCAGGGGGTGGGCGACGCCCTGACCCGCGCCATGGTCGACCGCTCCCGTGAGTTCGGCGCCGTCACCGTCGACCTGACGTCGCGCCCGTCGCGCGACGCCGCCATCCGCCTCTACCAGCGCGCCGGTTTCGTCCGGCGGGACTCGAACGTCTACAGGTTCGACTTGCGGGACAGCGGCTGAGCTGGGAACCGCCCGAGGTGGACGTGGCCGTCATCGGCGGCGGCATGGCCGGCATGTCGATCGCGAGCGAGCTGGCGCCCACGCACTCGGTGATCGTCCTCGAGCAGGAGAGTCAGCTCGCCCACCATGCGACGGGCCGCTCGGCGGCGGCCTTCCTCGAGAGCTACGGCGGCCCCGAGGTGCGGGCACTGACACGTGCGAGCCGGCCGCTGCTGGATGCAGCGAGCGTGGATGCGCCCCTGTTGGCGCCGCGGCCCTTGTTGTGGATCGCCGGACCGGGCCGCGAGCCGGCGATCGCCGCGATGCGGCAGCAGCAGCCCGGGCTCCGAGCGCTGAGTCCTGTCGAAGCCCGGCGGATGTGCTCCGTGCTGCGCACCGATTGGGTGACCGCCGCAGTGGTGGAACCCGATGCTCAGGACATCGATGTCGCCGCGTTGCATCAGGCGTACCTGCGCGGCGCCCGGCGCAACGGCGTGGCGGTCTCGCGGGACAGCCGGGTGTCGGCGGTGGCCTTCGACGGACGTACCTGGCGGCTGCGCCACGCGAGCGGCACGGTTGCGGCCGGCATCGTCGTGAACGCCGCCGGGGCCTGGGCAGACGGCGTGGCCACCCTGTTCGGTGCCCGGCCATGTGGCCTGGGGCCCCTCAGGCGCACGGTGGTGATCGCCCGCACGGCGCGACCAGTTCCGGCCTCGTGGCCGCTGGTGGCGGATGCGGACGACGAGTTCTACTTCCGTCCCGATGGCCCCCACGTGCTCCTGTCGCCCGCCGACGAGACGCCGAGCGAGCCGTGCGACGCCCGTCCCGAGGAGGCCGACGTCGCACGGGCCATCGAACGGGTGAACCTGGCGACCACCCTCGGGATCCGGTCCGTGGTCACCGCGTGGGCGGGACTACGAACCTTCGCTTCTGACCGTGTCCCCGTGATGGGCTACGACCCCGACGTCCCCGGGTTGTTCTGGCTGGCGGGCCAGGGCGGCTACGGGATCCAGACCGCCCCGGCGCTGGCGCGACTGGCGGCGGGAGTCATCAGAGGGGACGTCTCGCCGGCGTCGGTCACACCCGGCCTCGACCCGGCGGCCGTGTCACCGCGTCGCTTCCGAGCCGCCACGACCGAATAGCTTGCGGACGGCGTCGCCCTGGCACACGGTGCCGGCGACCACGACCCTGGCGTTGAGGCCGCGCAGGCGCAGCTCGCGCCCGGTGGGTGAGTTGACGAACCGGAGGGCATCGGCCCCGAAGCGGTCGCGGAACTTGGCACACCCGGCGTGGGGGATCTCGGTGACCTCGATGACCGCGCTCCCCAGGGCCAGGCGGGTGCCCGCCGGCAAGTTGGCGTGGCTCAGGTCGAGGTCGAGGTGCAGCTGATCGCCGGCCAGGGCTCGCCGGTCGGGATCCACGGCGACCAGCGACGACAGGCGGGCGTTGATGACGTTGAGCTGCATGTCTGGGTGAGCCGAGCCATCGGCCATCCGGCTGCTGCCCCGGGTCCGCCAGCTGTCGCCCACCAACCCGTCGGCGAGGTCGAGGATGCCCTCGTCGAGAACCTCACGCGCGTCGACCGCAGGACGCCGCACGATGAGCTCGACTCGTCCGACGTCGGTGGGGGAGCTGCGGACGTGGTCGAGGCCCTCTTCCAGGCGGGAAACAGTGAGGTGCATGTCCCGAGGATGGCGCGGTCCGCGGTCGGTGGGCGAACAGATTCCGCCGATCAGCCCCCCGATCCGAGGGCGTCGAGCTCCAGGTCGGCGAGCACGGCCAGGTGGTCGGACGCATCTGTCCGGAGGACTGCGGCGCTGCGGGCCACGAGGTCCGCCGACGTGAGGATGTAGTCGATGCGGGCGTGAGGGGTGGCGGCGTCGAAGGTGAACCCGTCACCGTGCCCGGCCACCGCCCAGGCGTCGTCGAGGACCTCGGTGATCGGTGCGATCTCGGGTTCGCCCGGTCGGGCGTTGAGGTCGCCCATGACCACGACCGGCCCGGCGCCCGACACCAGCGACTCGGCGATCTGGGTGGCCTGGGCCAACCGCTCCGTGCGGGACCGATGCTGGAGATGGGTACAGAACACTCGCACCGCACGGCCGTCCATGTGGACGGCGGCACCCAACAGCCCCCTCTGCTCGCCGCCCCGGGGCCGGGTCAGGAGCAGGTTGCGGGGCTCGTGTAGCGCCGTTCGGGACAGCAGGGCGATCCCGTATTGCCGCCGCGCCGCGGGACCGGCGGTCCAAGCGGCGGTGGGAGCGGGAGGCGACGCTGGCGGCTCCAGGTCGACGACCGGACCGTACGCCATGTCCATGTCCAGGCGCTGGGCCAGCCAGCCGGCCTGGTCGAGATAGCCGCTGCGAGGGCTCAGGTGGCGGTCGACCTCCTGCAACGCCACCAGGTCGGCCGCCGCCCCCTCGATCACCCGAGCCACCCGCTCGAGGTCGTGGACGCCGTCGAGCCCGACCCCGTGGCGGATGTTGAACGTGAGCGCGCGCACCGTCCGGTCGACGGTACCGGCTAGGGGTGAAGCTTCTGGCCGGGAAGGACGAGGTCGGCGACCACCGGCAGGTGGTCCGCGGCGTCGGTGGTCAGCACGGCCGCGGTGCGCGCCACTACGTCCCCCGAAGACATGACGTAGTCGATGCGGGCATGGGGCGTGGCGGCGTCGAAGGTGAAGCCGTCGCCGACGCCCGCAGTCACCCAGGCGTCGACGAGCTGGTCGGTGAGCCCCTCGATCTCGGGCGTTTCCGGAGTGGCGTTGAGGTCGCCGAGCAGCACCACCGACTCGTTGGCGGTCGCGAGAACCTGGCGGATCTGGTCGACCTGCGCGAGCCGCTCGACCTGGGAGTCGTGCTGCAGGTGGGTGTTGAACACCCGGACGGGGATGCCCCGTACCTTGATCAGGACCTCGAGCAGTCCCCGCTGTTCGCCGCCCAGAGGCCGGGGGAGCAGCGTGTTGGTCGTGGACCTGATCTTGTGAGCCGACAGGATCGCCGTACCGAACTGGCGGCGCGGCGACCCCGGTGCCGGTGGGTCGAGGTCGAGGTTGGCGCCGAAGGCAACGTGCATGTCCAGCCGCTCGGCCAGCCATGTGGCCTGGTCGACGAAGTCGCTGCGGGCACTCCAGTGGTTGTCGACCTCCTGGAGTCCGACGACCTCCGCGCCCGACCGTTCGACCACCGCTGCGATGCGTGCGAGATCCAGCACACCGTCGAGCCCGACCCCGTGGCGGATGTTGAACGACGCAACCCGCAGCCCCCGCTCGGCTGCCAGGGCGCTTGCGCCCGACGCCATGGCCGCCGGCGCGGCGACGGTGGTTGCGCCGACGGCGGCGGCCACGAGCGTGGCCACCAGGAGCAACAACCCCAACCGTGATCGCATGCGTGTACCTCCGTTGGGCGGTGGGACATGAGGCCGACGCCAAGAGGCTGCGCCGAGCGATGTTCTAGTCGGGCAGGAGGGACCGGATCGGCCCGACGGTTGGCCGCTGCGGCGGCGTCCCCGGAAACCACCGAGCGATCCGCGCCAGGGCCCGATGGCAGGTGCCAAGCTGTGCGGAATGCCGGCCGGCCGTCATTCGCTGGGGCCCGGGCGCCGGGTCGCGCTGCGCGACTACGGCTACCGGATGCGCAAGGCACGGGTCGAGTTCGCGGCGTACTCGGCCCACCTACAGCTGCCCCGGTACTTCGGCCGGGACGAGCTGACGGTGCCGGCCACGTGGATCGCCGTGGTCGACCTGACCGCACCGGACGCGCCCCGCGATCCGGCCGACATCCGGGCGCAGTTCCCGGGCCGGACGATCGCCCACCTGCCCACGGCGTCTGCGCGACGAGCGCCGACCACGCTGTTGCTGTTCGCCGCACCGCAGGCGGTCCCCCCGCTCCGGTGGGGCCCCGCACTCCGGCTCCTGGGGCGACTCCCGTTCGGCTACCGAGCCTCGCGCCGTCGGCCCGCTCCCGGGCTCGACGGCGTGTTGCTGCGGGCCGACAACCCGCGCTGGGCGGCCGACCGGTTCGTGGCGGCCGGTTCGATGCGAGGCGTCCACCGTGACCGCGGCTGGTACGCGGACCAGCGGGGCAGTAGTGCAGCCCGGCCGGGTACCGATCCGAACTGGGCCCGCCCTACCGTCGACCGCCTGGATGGGTTCGCCCGGGTGCTGGCGCTGGCGCTGTTTCCGCTGGCGGTGGTGCTGGCCAGCCGGACGTCGCTGCCCTGTTGGGCGTGGGGGCTGCTGGTGGGGGCGGCCGTGCTGGCAGTCGTGTGCAAGGTGGCTGCGGAGAAGCTGTATCGCCGGCGCCCCGAGCCCCAGCTCCGACCCGACAAGCCGTCGCATCGGGTGTTGACCGGTCAGCCCGACCGGGTTCCGGCCGGCTGGTGACGACGGGGCCGATACCAGCGCAGGAGCGCAGTGTGGCTCGGATGTCTCCCGGGTAGGGTCCCGGGGCCGCCGCGGACTCTCCCCCATGAGGCACCGAGAGGGGCACACCCATGCCAACCACCGGGACGACGGCCGCGACCACGCGGACCACGACGGCGCCGGCTGAGGACGGCGACGACCTGCGGATCCGGTATCACCGGGTGCGGGGCTTCACGGAGGGGCTGGGCCGCTACCGGGGGAAGGTCGACGAAGCCGTCGACCACCTCCTGGCCACCGGCGGCACCGAGCCGCCGGCACGGGTGACCGAGCTCGTCGAGCTCGGACTGCACCACGAGCAGCAGCACCAGGAGCTGCTGCTGATGGACATCAAGCACGTGCTCGCCGTCAACCCGCTGCGCCCCGCCTACCGCGGGTTCGAACGCGCGCCCGTGGCCGCCGCTGCGTCCGGGGGCCCCACCTGGATCGAGCACGCCGGGGGCGTTGTGTCAGTCGGCCATTCCGGTGACGGCTTCTGCTTCGACAACGAGACGCCGCGTCACGACGCGCTGCTGAGCCCCTTCGCCATCCGATCGAGCCTGGTGTCGGCCGGCGATTGGCTGGCGTTCATCACCGAGGGCGGCTACCGGGAGCCCGCGCTGTGGATGTCCGACGGCTGGGCCACGGTCCAGGCCGAGGGTTGGGAGGCCCCCGAGTACTGGATGCGGGCCGATGACGGCTGGTTGGTCCAGACCCTCGCCGGTTCCCGGCCGCTCGACCCCGACGAACCCGTGTGCCATGTGAGCTGGTACGAGGCCGACGCATTCGCCCGTTGGACGGGCTGTCGCCTCCCGACCGAGGCCGAATGGGAGGTGGTCGCCGTGACCAGGG
>Ga0214469_1000455_pt1 | contig 14340 bp, 17 predicted proteins | sample RVTome_10_FD_187340 | JGI IMG/M metagenome (GOLD analysis project Ga0214469, IMG submission 187340) | Soil microbial communities from uranium-contaminated site in the Upper Colorado River Basin, Wyoming, United States - RVT153D57 HiSeq ... | reverse complement strand
ATCGCGCGCCGGCTCGCTTCGCGCTCGCTAATTCGCTTCGGTCATATTTCTTGCCCCAGCTGGAAGCACCGGGGGCGGCATCTCGGGCGATTGCCGCCCCCGGCTTCTGGACCCTGCGCACCCGCCGATCGAGGGTGGGGATCGGAGGTCCTCCCAATAGTGGCGCACCGTGATGCGGGAGGCGTCCTCCGGGAGGGCCAACCATCCGCGGGCCCGCGCCGGACCGCCCAGGGTGGTCTCGAACGAGCCGTCGTCCCCCACGTCGAACCCGGTGTCGTTCAGCGATCCGACGGTTCCCGACGGGAACGCACCGTCTTCGGCACCAGCCTCGACCGTGAACGACACGTACACGGCCCCGGCCATGCGCCCTCGCACTCGGTATGTGCCGGCCGGGTGGACGGGCGCGTCGTGGTAACGCGCGTCCGCGTTGTCGCCGAGCGACTTGCGCCACGGCGTGACGATGGCGCGGAACACCGGGTGCGCGGCGTCGTCCTCGAACTGGGTCTCGAGGCCGGTGGCCAAGAGGTGCATCACCACACGTAGGCCTTCGGCGACATCGACGGGATCGGTCAGCCCCCAATCCGCTCCGGCGAAGCGGTCGCCGACGACGTCCAGGGTGGCGAGCAGCTCGCCGAAGGCGGCTCGGCTCTCGGACATCGGACCCTCCTGTCGTCGGCACCCACCTGGCCGGGGAGTGTCTACACGCAGGCCGAAGGCCACACGTCGTTCCGCCATCGACGTGGCCGCACCACGACCTGGGCCACATGTCGGGACTCTGCGGCGGTCCCAGTGAGCCGGTAACGTCCCCGTCCGAGGCTGCCTTGCTCGGGAGGACCACTCATGCGAGCTCACCCGATCCGCCGGATGCTGGCCGTGTTGCTGTGCGCGGCCTGTGCCACCGCCATGAGCGTCGTTTCGCCGATCACGGCGACCGGGGCCGAGCAGAACGGTCGTCCATCGGTGGTGCGCTTTGCCACTTTCAACGCCTCGCTCAACCGCGGCGTAGCGGGTGAGCTCATCGAGGACCTGTCCTCGGCGGACAACGCCCAGGCGGCAACCGTGGCGGAGATCATCCAGCGCGCGCGGCCCGATGTCTTGTTGATCAACGAGTTCGACTTCGACTCTGGCGGTACCGCGGCTCGCTTGTTCCAGGAGAACTACCTGTCATTGCCCCACAACGGCGCGGCGCCGATCGAATACCCGTACCGCTTCGTCGCCCCGTCGAACACGGGGATCGCGTCAGGCTTCGACCTCAACAACGACGATGCCGTCGGCGGACCCGACGATGCCTTCGGTTTCGGGTTCTTCCCAGGCCAGTTCGGGATGGCCGTGTATTCGATGCATCCGATCCTGCTCGACGACCTCCGCACGTTCCAGATGTTCCTGTGGGCCGACATGCCCGGAGCGCTGCTGCCCGACGATCCGGCCACTCCCGAGCCTGCCGACTGGTTCTCCGCCGAGGAGCTGGCCGCGGTGCGCCTGTCGTCGAAGTCGCACTGGGACCTCCCCATCGAGATCGACGGGCGGATCGTGCACCTGCTGGCCAGTCACCCGACGCCCCCGGTGTTCGACGGGCCCGAGGACCGCAACGGGCGACGCAACCACGACGAGATCCGGTTCTGGGCTGACTACGTGACGCCGGGAAAGGCCTCCGCCTACATCTACGACGACGCCGGGAAACGGGGCGGGCTGAGGCCTGGGGCCAGGTTCGTCATCGCCGGCGACCAGAACGCGGACCCGCTCGACGGGGACAGCGTGCCCGGCGCCGCCCAGCTCCTCCTCGAGCACCCACGAGTGAACACGTCGGTCACCCCGGCGAGCGAAGGCGCGGTGGACGCAGCCGAACGCCAAGGCGGCGCCAACCTGACCCACCGCAGTGACCCCGCCTTCGACACCGCCGACTTCGCCGACTCGGCACCAGGGAACCTGCGGGCCGACTACGTGCTTCCGTCCCGGCCGCTGCGCTTCGTCGACGCAGCGGTGTTCTGGCCGACCGCCGATGACCCGCTCTTCCGCTTGGTTGGTGACTTCCCGTTCCCCAGCTCCGATCACCGTCTGGTCTGGATCGACGTCGCGGTGCCGGGCGGGCCACGCCGATAGAGGTCAGCGACGGGTCGGCCGCGGCCGCCCAGCCGAGGGCGCCGGGTACGGGCATGGCGCTCGCCGCAAGAGGCGAACGACCCGCCGGATCTGATCGACGTACTGCTCGCAACCATCACAGCCCGCCAGATGAGCCACGACGCGGCGGCGGCTGTCGGGGTCGAGGTCCTGGTCGAGGTAGCCAGACGCGAGCTCGACGACGACGCGGCACGGGAGAGCCATCACCGTGTCACGCCGCCACCGTGCTCACGGCCGGGACGCGCTCGGCGTCCACGGCGGCCCCGCCGCAGCGACCCTCGTCGCCCGCCATCTCGTCGGACCGCTGGCCGGCGACCTTGACCAGCACGGCGGCCGCCAGGACGGCCACGCCGGTGATCATCCAGGCCGCCGTGTCGACGCCGTACTGCTTGCTCACCTGGCCGAACACCAGCGAGAACGGCAGGAAGCTGATCCACGACAGCGCCCCGACTCCGGAGACCACACCGGAGCGGATCGTCGACGGCACGGCGTCGTGGAGCACACGTGAGACGTAGATGAGCGAGCTGGCGACCAGGGTGGCGCTCTCCACGAACCGCACCCGGCCGAGCCGGCGCTCGAAGCCGTCGCTGTTCCCGGCCTCCTCGAGCACGGCGTCGTAGACGACCGCCTCCATCGTCCCCGAGTACATGGCGAAGTAGACGGCGAGGAACAGGGCGCTGACGACGTACAGCGGCACGCTGTGGCTGAGGCCACCGACCAGCGAGGTCAGCATCAATGCCGTGCTGGCGACGATCAGGACGCCGCGGCGGCTCCAGCGGTCGGCCAGGATCCCGGAGGGGATCTCGACCAGCGGCACCAGGGCCGCGTAAGCCGCGGCCATGACACCGACGGTCGCGGCGTCGAAGCCGATCTCGTTCATGAACAGCTTCTCGACCGGCACCCAGAGCATGAAGCCCTGGAGCGCCACGGCGATGTGGAGGGGCAGCAGTCGCCGCCCCAGCGATGGGTTGACCGAGGGATTGACCGTGGTGTCGACCATGACCCTGCAGAGTCACGACCGGGCGGGGCGTTACGCGGCGCTCGGCCGAGATCGGGCGGGCGGGTCAGGCGGGCGGGTCGCGGAAGGCGCCCAGCAGCGCGTTGCGGGCCTCGTCGGTCAGCTCGACGTCGGGCGGTGACGACGCCATGGTCGTGATGGTCTGCCGGATCTGCTCGACGTACGCCGTGCAGCCGTCACAGCCGGTGAGGTGGTCGGTGACCCGACGCTCGGTCTCCTCGTCGAGCGCGCCGTCCAGGTGGTCGGTGACAAGCTCGACCAGTTCGTCGCAGTTCAGGTCCGTCACTGCCTCACCTCGGTACCGACGTCGGACGCCGCGGATGCCACGAAGTACTCCTCGAGCTTGCCGCGTACGAACGCCCGTGCCCGGTGTAGCAGCACGCGCTGGTTGGCCGCCGATATCTGCAGGATCGAGCACACCTCGTCCGAGCTGTATCCCTCCACGTCGCGCAGCGTGATGACGACCCGCTGGCGTTCGGGTAGGCGGGCCAGCGCGGCCTCCACCTGCGCACTGACCTCCCCGGCCAGCGCGTCCTGTTCGGGCGACGGCCACGGCGCCGGGAACGCCAGCCAGTGCCCCGGGAACTGGTCGCCGGGCCCGCCGAACCGCGTCGGATCGACGGTGGGTGTGTCGTCCTCGCCGGGCACCAGGCTCCACGACACGTGACGACCCTCCCGCATCGCCCGCCGCTTCGCGGTGTTCACCAGGATGCGGTACACCCAGGTCTTGAGCGAGGACCGGCCCTCGAACGTCCCGATGCCCTGGATGACCGCGAGCCACGCGTCCTGCACCACCTCGTCGGCCGAGGCGTACGTCGACACGATGGAACGGGCCACCCGGGCCATGCCCCCCGACCAGGCGTCCAGCACCAGCGCAAAGGCGACCTCGTCCTTGCCGCGCAGCCGGGTGACCAGGTCGGCGTCAGGGGGCAGCTCGGGTTGCTCGCGCATCGCCCATCGTCCTCGGTGCGGGTGGCCGGACGTCCCGGCACGACCACGATGTCACGCCGAGTCGGGCTACGCGGACCGTCCCCCGACGGGTGCGCGCCGTGGCCGCGTCGTGACCCGGGCCTGGAGGGCCAGGGTCGCGATGCCGGACATGACGAGGGCGGCGACGTTGAGACCGAGCTGCACGGCTGCGCCGCCGACCTCGCTCCACTCTCGATACGCGGTGGCGACACCTACGTTGCTGGCGGCGGGAATCGTCGTGACCGAGACCAGGACACCGACGAGGGCACCGCTGCGTGCCTCGGTGAGCGAGAGCATCCCGGCGATACCGGCCAGTATCGCCACGGCGACGGCCATGCCGTCGGGGTGCGAGATGAACGCGGTGAGCTCCCGGTCGCCCAGCCCGTAGGCCTCGGGCGCGAGCCCGGTGAGCCGGAAGGCGATCGTCGCCAGCAGGGCGGCCGCCGCCGCCACGATCAATCCCGTACCCAATGTCACCGCCGCCACGCTCGCCGGCTGGCGCCCTCGCCGCACGACGGCGACACAGAGTGCCGCGAGCGGTCCGTACTCGGGACCGACCACCATCGCACCGATCACCAGGACCGGGGAGTCGAGCAGGATGCCGACGGCTGCGATGATCGCCGCCACGGCCATGAACGCGAGGAACGAGACCGTCAGGACGGCCTCTGCGCGGACCCGCGACTCGAGCTCTTCCCATACCAGCGCGTCGCTACCGTGACCGGGAGCCAGCGTCTCCGCTGCCGTCGCGGCGTCGGACGCGATGGCGTCGACGGCCTCCACCGTGATCGCACCATGGCGATGCACGCCCAGGGACTCGAGCCACTCGACGACCTCGTTCGCAGCCTCCCGAGCGACGTCACAGAGAACGACATCGCCTTCGGGTCGTGTCGCCGATCCCGATCCCCGGATGATGTGCGCGACGCCGGGCGTCGTGCTCAACCGATCGAGGACCGCGCCGGTCAACTCGTGCGGAACGATCAGTCTCATGTGCAGCATGCCGACATCCTGACCCGCAGCGAGCGCCGGCGATGGCGCCGGAGGACTACTCGTCGGGTGCCAGTGACCCGGCAGTTGTCCGAGCCCGGATGCAGCGCCAGGTCACCCATGCCGCGACCGCCAGCCAGACAACTCCGACGGCGGCGGCGAGGCCGGCGCCGTAGTTGCGCGGTAGGACCGACGGGTTGGTCGGATCGTCGCCGTAGCCCCGGACGAACGGCCAGCCGACCAGGGCGAGGACCCCGGTAGCGGCCAGACCGGTTCGCACCGGTGGCCAGGCGGGCCCCGGAGTGAACCGGTGGACCAACAGTGCGATCGCTGCCGCCACCGGCACGAGCACGAGGTCGTGGGCCAGGGCGGTGCCGATGACCCACCGCGCGAGCTCGGACGGATGGGTGTCGGCCGCGTCGACGATCGCGCCCCGCAGCCCGTATCCGATGATCGGCAGTCCGAGGGCGAGCCCGATCAGCAAGCCGCGGCGCGACGTGGTCTCGGGCAGCGCTCGCTTCGCTCGCACGTCAGTGGACCACCAACTTGGACACCCACTTCGTCTGCAGCACCCCGGGGCGGTTGGGCCCGATGAGGCGCACGGGGAAGCCGTGGTCGATGTGCAGCGGTTCTCCGTCGAGCTCGACCGCCAACAACGTGTCCCGGTCCGACGCCTGGCCGGCGTTGAGATACGCGGTCCGGTAGCGGCCGCCCGGTTGCAGCGACTCGACGGTGGCCTCGGCATCCGTCGCCGCCCCCGCGTGGGCCAGCAGCTCGCGCACCGCCACGCCCCGCCAGCGCGCCGAGGCGCTCCAACCCTCGACGCAGGCGATGGGCAGCCTCGCCTCCCGCAGGGGTAGCGCCCGCAGGTCGTCCAGGCTGAGCTCCAGGCGCCGGTCTACCGCTCCTTCGACCACCAGCCGGTACGTAGGGTCGCGGGCCAGCTCCGTCACGCGGGCGGCGGCCGCCGACTTGTTGACGGGGAACCCTTGGGGCCCCACGCCTGGTCGCCGCTGGGCGAGCACCGATACCGGGCTGAGGGCCGCAGCCGTGCCACCGGTCGTAGCCACCACAAGGCCCACCGACGTGGCCGCGATCCCGCCCAGGAACGCCCGCCGGTCGTCCGTCGCCGCCCGCGCCACCCCCGCAGCGCGGGGTTGGCGCCGCACCGCGTCCTGGGCAGCAGCCGCCTTGGCGCCGACGTGGACGACCAGGGCGCCGATCGTGATCCACGCCACCCAGAAGTGCGCCCGAGGGAAGAAGAACGACCATGGGTACCACCGGGCGACGTTGAGCGTGCCCGAGAGCAGCTGGAACAGGCCCCCTCCGACCAGCGGCACAAGCGCCAGCCGTTCGACCGCGTGCAGCACCGACCGCGCCGGCGGCCACTCGACGAACCGCGGGTGGACCACCCACAGCTTGGCCAGCAGCAGCGGGATCGCCGCCATCCCGCTGGCGACGTGAAGCCCCTGCGTGATGCGGTACAGGCCGGCCGGGCGGGCCGGGTACGTGAACCACGCCGGTGGGTCCTGCGCCAGGTGCGACCACACGCCGGTCAGGAAGCACGTACCGAACGTCACGCCGAGCCCGAGCCCCAACCAGGCGGCGCTGCGCACCTCGTGGAGCTCGCTCCGGTGACGGGGGATACCGCGACGCCAGTGCATCACGACCGCACGGCCCGGCCGAACCACCGCTCGCCGACGATGTCCAGCCCGATGGCCTGCAGGCCGGCGATGGCCACCAGCGGCTCGAAGCGGTCAGCGCCGACCCTCGCCCACGCGAACCACGGGCTCACCCCCCGCGCGGACTCGAGGCGCGTCGTCATCGATCGGGTCGCGACACCGGGTGGCTCGACTTCGGCCACCACCTGGCCGCCGGGCCGGACCAGGTGACCCGCCCGCATCAGCAAGACCTCCGGATCGCCGCCGATGCCGATGTTGCCGTCGAGCAGCAGCACGGTGCCCCACCGGCCCTCACCGGGCAGCGGTCCGAACACCGAGCGGGCCAAGACCGGTGCTCGGCGTCGCCGGGCCTCCGCCACCGCCGCCGGGCTGGGATCGACGCCGAGCGCCGGCCGCCCGACGGCTCCGAGCGCGGCGACGATGCGCCCGGGCCCGCAGCCGACGTCGAGCACCGGATCCGGCAGGGTGTCCAGGAGCGCCAGCTCGACCTCGTCCGGCGGGCCGTGCCAGCGGTCCACGGGCAGCTCGATCGCCTCGCCGCCGGCGCCGACCAGCGAGGTCACAGCCGCGTCCCCGAGGCCGCCAGGATGAGCTCCGCCGCCAGCGATTCCACCACCGCGGCCACCTGCGTGCCCGGAGCCCGGTTGGCGACGGCGACGGCGTCGGGCCAGGTATCGATGTCGGTGTGCGGGTCGAGCCGCCCCGTCCGCAGGCCCAGCTCCGCCAGCCGGGACGCCTGCCGGGCGCCGGTGTCGGGCCGGCCGGTGGGCACGCCGACGACCGCCTCGGGCCGGGGGTGTCGCATGCCCAGCGCCCACCAGCCCCCATCGGTGGCGGGGCCCAGCACGGCGTCGACACGCTCGTCGACCAGGGCCGCCATGGCACGGTCCAGATCGCCGGCCGAGACCTGGGGCGTATCCATGCCGACCTGCAGCGCCGGGCCGCGGCCCGTGCCGTGCGACCACACGTGCGCCAGCCGCCGGTCGAGCGCGCCGTGACCCTGACCGACCACGACCACCCCCGGCGGGCACCACAGCCCCGGCCGGCCGTCCAGGGCGAGCACCACCCGGTCGGCCCCCGAGCCCAGCGCGGCATCGAGGGTGTCGGCCAGGGCGGCCGCCGCCACCCGGGCCGCGTCGGCGGGCGAGCACGGAGGACAGAGCCGTGTCTTCACACGTCCGGGGACAGGCTCCTTGGCGAGCACGACAAGGTCCACGGCACCGGTCTATGACCGGGGTGGCGCTCGCCGGGCGGGACCGGCCCGTTGTTCCGCAGCTCGTAAGGGTTCCTCACCGACCGCGGCTCTACCCTCGTCGTGGTGATCGAGGTACCGCCCCGGATCCTGGTGGTCGACGACGACGCCACCGTGTCGGAGGTCGTGGCGCGGTACCTCGAGCGCGATGGGTACACGGTCGAGACGGTGGCCGACGGGCGGGACGCGCTCGAGCGGGCCTTGGCGGAACCGCCGGACCTCGTGGTCCTCGATCTCATGCTGCCGGGAGTCGACGGGTTGGAGGTGTGCCGCCGGCTCCGGGCCTTGGCGCCGGTCCCCATCGTCATCCTCACCGCCCGCGGCCAGGAGAGCGATCGCATCGTGGGCCTCGACCTGGGGGCCGACGACTACGTCTCCAAGCCCTTCTCCACCAAGGAGCTGGTGGCTCGCGTGCGGGCCGTCCTGCGCCGGGCTCGGGGACCGTTGGCGGCCACCAGCGACACGCCACGTGTGCATGTCGACGGCGACCTCGAGGTGGACATCGCGGCCCGCCAGGCCCGTATGGGCGGTGCTGTCGTCTCGCTCACCGCACGGGAGTTCGAGCTGCTGGCGTTCCTGGTGCGCCACCCGCGCCAGGCGTTCCGGCGCGAGGAGCTCCTCGAGGGCGTCTGGGGTTATCGCTATGGCGACGCCTCGACGGTCACCGTCCACGTGCGCCGCCTGCGCGAGAAGATCGAGCCGGACCCGGCCAACCCGGTGCGCATCGTCACCGTGTGGGGCGTGGGCTACCGCTGGGAAGGCACGGCGGCGTGACCGTCCCCCGGACTGCGATTTCGGCACCGGTCGTCACGCTGGCGGTGGTGGCGGCGGGCCTGCTGGTGGCCATCGGCGCCGCAGCGTCCCTGGGATTGCCGGCCGGCGACGCCGTGCAGCTCGTGATCATCAGCTTCGGCGTGTCGATCCTGGCCTACGCCTGCGGCCGCCTGGCGCTGCGCCGGTCTCGCAGCCCGCTCGTGGTGGCGCTCATCCCGGTGTTCGCGGTGGCGTTCGGGTCCTTGGCCGCCGCCCAGGCGATGTTCGTGTCGAGCCACGATCTCTCGGCGCTGGTGGTTGTCGTCGCGGGCGCCGGGACGGCAGGTGTGCTGGGCGCGCTGGCCCTGGCGGCCGAGCTGGACCGCGCGCGCCGTGGGCTCCTGGAGGCCGCCGAGCGCGAGCGGGCACTGGAAAGCAGCCGACGAGAGCTGGTGGCGTGGGTGAGCCACGACCTGCGCACGCCCATCGCTGGCATGCGGGCCATGATCGAAGCGCTCGACGACGGTGTCGTGGACGAGCCGGACGAGGTGTGGCGCTACCACGTGCAGCTCATGACCGAGGCCGACCGCCTGGCCCGGCTCGTCGACGACCTCTTCGAGCTGTCGCGCATCGAGGCCGGGGCGTTGGCCGTGAGCGTGGAGCGGGTGCCGCTGGGTGAGCTGGTGTCGGACGTGGTGGCGTCGGCGGCGCTGATGGCCGGAGCGAAGGGGGTGCGGGTCGACGGGCGGCTCGACGGCCGCCCGCCCGACGTGGCGGGGTCGGCGCCCGAGCTGACCCGGGTGGTGCGCAACCTGCTCGACAACGCCATCCGCCATACGCCACCCGGCGGGGTCGTGGAGGTGGCTGTTTGGGGCTGCGACGAGTACGCGGAGGTGTCGGTGCTCGACGGCTGCGGCGGAATCCCGGCACACGATCTCGACCGCGTGTTCGACCTCGCCTACCGAGGCGATGCTGCCCGCACACCGAGCGCCACAGGCGGCGCCGGGCTCGGGCTCGCGATCGCGCGAGGGCTGGTGGACGCGTTCGACGGCGACATCGCCGTCCGCAACGAGCCGGGAGGCTGCCGGTTCACCGTGCGGCTGCCCCGGGCGTAGCGGTTGCGCCGGCGACATCGAAGGCATCGACCGTGGCCCGGAACGCCAGGCGTTCGGCCGCCCGCCCCGGGCTGGCGACGATGTGGCGGACGTCGCCGAGCCGACCACCTCCCACCACGACCGGTTCCAGCCCGGTGCCGGCGCACGTGGCCCGGGCCAGGTCGAGCACGGTGCGGGGGACCCCGGAGGCGACGTTGAGCGGCCCGACCACCGGGACCTCGGCGGAGAGCGCAGCCACGTTGGCGCGGGCCACGTCGGACACGTGGACGAAGTCGCGGGTCTGCGCGCCATCCTCGAACACCCGGGGCGGCTCTCCCCGCTCGATGGCGGACCGGAAGATCGCCGCCACGCCGGCGTACGGCGTGTCCTTGGGCATCCGGGGGCCGTAGACGTTGTGGTAGCGCAGGGCGGTGACGGCGACACCGTGCTCGCGGCCGAACGCGGCGCACAGGTGCTCCTGGTGCAGCTTGGTGGCGGCGTAGACGTTGCGCGGATCCGTGGGCGCGTCTTCGTCGACAGGTGCCCACGTCACCGGGTGGCCGCAGGTCGGGCAGGCGGGATCGAACCGGGCCGCCGCCAGGTCCTCGGCCGTGCGGGCGGCGGGTCGGACGTCGCCGTGCCGGTGGCACCGGTAGCGCCCCTCGCCGTAGACGACCATGCTCGACGCCAGCACCAACCGACCCCGGAACCCCGTGTCGTGCAGCGCCCACAGTCCGGCGGCGGTGCCGGAGTCGTTGTCGTCGACATAGCGGCGCACGTCACCGAAGTCGACGCCGAGCCCGACCCGAGCCGCCTGGTGGCACACCGCGTCCAGCCCCCTGGCGGCGGCCCGCCAGGCGTCGGGGTCGCGCACGTCACCCCGCACCAGCTCGGCGTTCGGCTGCAACCACGGTGGGGGACGATGGCCGTGGGCCACCAACGAGTCGAGCACGATCACCTCATGGCCGCCGGCCAGGAGCAGGTCGACTATGTGGGAACCGACGAACCCCGTTCCACCGGTGACCAGGATGCGCACGATGACCTACCAGGGTGAGACGAGTACTGCCTGGAGCAGCAAGGCCAGGCCGGCCTGGGCCGCCAGCCATCCCGGCCGATCACCGGGCGCGGCCAGGGCGAGCAACGGGACGAACGGCAACCAGATGCGCTCGACCTCGCCACGCGACATCTGCGAGAGGTTGGCCACCACCACGGCCGCCAGGACGGCAGCGGGCAGCAAGCGGGCCGAGCGGTCGGGTGCCTTGAGCAAGCTCGCCAGCCCCGCAGCCACGGCGGGCCCCGTGGCGAGGGCCAGCGCGGCCGGGTTGCCCACCAGCGTGAGGTACGCACCAGGTCGGTGACCGCCGATGCCCGACCAGTAGGCCTGTCCGGTGGCCTGCAAGCCGTCGATCCACCAGAAGCCCGCGACCATGCCGGCCGTGCCCAACACCAGCAGCACCCCGGCGCCGAGCGGTACCAGCAGGCCTGTGTATCCGATGCGCGGGCCGGCTCGAACCGCGAGCACCAGCGTCGCCACCGCCACGACGACCATGAGGACGGCGCCGTAGCTGAAGAGCAGCGCCACGCCCAGGACGATCCCGGCCGCCAGCGCATGCCCGCTCGAGGACCGGACCGCGGCCAGAGCGGCCAGCGTCACCCCGACGGCCGCGAGCCCCGCGAACAGCCCGTCGAGCGACGTGCCGGCCCAGACGGCGGCAGGCAGCACGACGAGCGCCGGTGCCGCCCGTCGGGCACTGCCCTCGCCCGCCACGGCGCGGGCGGCGACCAGCGCGGCGGCGACCGCCGTGGCCCAACCGGCGATGGCCAGCGTGGCCAGCCAGCCCGCACCGGCCACGCCGACCCGGTCCAGCAACCAGGCCAGCACCACCGGACCGGGTGGGTGCCCCTGCACGTGGATGGGGTAGTCGCCCAGCCGCTCGGCGAAGTGGCGCAAGAGCCCGCCGATGTCGTCGATGCCGGCCGCGAACGGCTCGTACTCGTGCCGAGACGTGATCGGTGCGGTCACCCGCGACCAGCCGTCGGCCGCGGCCAGCGCCAGGGTCCATACGGCCGCCGCCAGGCCAGTTAGCGCCGGCAGCAGCCGCCACCGAACGCGTGCGGCCATTCCCGGCCCGCAGGTCACCACGACGCCGGCAAGCACGGCGACCGGCACCAGTCCCCAGCCCGGGTGCCACCGCCAGCGTCCGTAGAGCGGCGCAGCCCGCAGAGCGGCACCGCTGTCGGCGACGGCCCAGGTCCCCCAGGCCAACGCCACCACCACGACCGTCACCCACCCCGCCGCGGCGAGCCGACCGCGGTGCACACCGCTGTCGGCTCTAGGCGGGAGCGGGGGAGCGGAGTCGGTGCTCGCGGTGGCGGTGGCGACCACGGCGCGGGACCGTATGTCCGTCCCGCGCAGCCGGCCCGGCGCGGCCGCCGTTGTTTCGAGCCTCGTAAGGCCGCACATCCGTAGGGTGCGTCGATGGACCATCCCCCGGCGCCGATCGGTGTGGACGTCGTGTTGCCGGTGCTCGACGAGGCGGCGGCGCTGCCGTGGGTGCTGGGCCGGCTACCGGAGGGCTTCCGACCGGTGGTGGTCGACAACGGCTCGACGGACGGCTCGGGCGACGTAGCTCGCGATCTGGGCGCGACCGTGGTGGTCGAGCCGCGACGAGGCTTCGGTGCCGCCTGCGCCGCCGGACTGGCCGTGGCCCGCGCCCCCATCGTCGCCTTCTGCGATGCCGACGGGTCGCTGGATCTGGCGGAGTTGGCGCTGGTCGTGGCCCCCGTCTCCGATATGAGTGCCGATCTCGTCCTCGGCGCCCGCCGGCCCACGGCTGCCGGGGTGTGGCCACGCCACGCCCGCTGCGCCAACGCCTACCTCGCCCGGCGCATCCGCCGGGCGTCCGGTGCGGCCCTCACGGACCTCGGTCCCATGCGGGCCGCGCGCCGGCACGACCTGACCGCCCTCGGCATCGCCGATCGGCGATTCGCCTGGCCCCTCGAGATGGTGCTGCGGGCCGCGGCGGCAGGTTGGCGCATCGTCGAAGTCCCCGTTGCCTATGGCCCCCGCATCGGCCGATCCAAGGTCACCGGCACGGTGCGGGGCACGGCCCGGGCGGTGCGGGACATGCGCCGGACGCTCGCCCAGTGGGGGTGACCGCGGGGGCCACCGGCCGGGGTTGCGACGACCACGGTGGACGTCGTGCCGGTGAGGGGTCTCTCGTCGCGCCTTCTCGGGCCCGTTATGCTCCCGCTCCCTTATGGACTTCAAGCTCCAACTGATCCCGATTCCGGTCACCGACGTGGACCGGGCCAAGGTGTTCTACACAGAGCGCGCCGGCTTCACCGTGGACAACGACGTGACCGTCCGGCAAGGCCTGCGGTTCATCCAGCTGACCCCGCCGGGCTCGACATGTTCGGTCTCGATCGGCGAAGGCATCACCGAGATGGTGCCGGGCTCGATCCAAGGACTGCAGCTCGTGGTGGACGACATCGAAGCGGCCCGGGACGAGCTCTCGACGCGAGGGCTCGAGGTCTCTGACGTCCAGGACTTCCCGTGGGGCAGGTTCGTGTACTTCAGCGATCCCGACGGCAACGGATGGGCTGTCCAGCAGATCCCCGACTACGGCGAGGGACGCACCCAGCCCGAAGGCCTCTAGCGGCCTCGAGCGGCCGCTTCCCCATATACGTCCCGCCGTTGCTCGAGCCCCTCGGCCTCGTCGAGCTCGAGTACAACCCGCGCACCAACCGGGTCCGCGGTCGTTGATCCACCTCGGCTGCAACTTCCAGTTGACGCCCTGGCGGAGGCGGTGCTCGCCTTCGCCAGGCAGACGATCTCCGACGACACCCGGGCGCCGCGCATCGGGCCGGCGATCGCCGTTGGCGCCGGGGCACCGGTCACCGATCAGCTCGTGGCGTTCCTCGGCCGCCGCCCATGACGGCCGACGCCGTGCTGCGGGCACTCGCCGAGCCGCAACGGCGCCGCATCCTGACCGTTGTCGGCGACCGCGAGCTCCCTGCGGGTGAGATCGCGGAGCACTTCGACATAACGCACCAAGCGGTGTCCCAGCACCTCAAGGTCCTCCGAGACGCCGGGTTGCTCCACGAGCGCCGAGACGGCACCCGCCGCCTCTACGCCATCCGGCCCGAGGCGATCGAATCCGTGCGCGAGTTCCTCGATGAGCTCTGGCCCGCGTCGCTCGACCGGCTCAGGGCAACCATCGAACGCGACCGACAAGCGCGCCCACCGTCGTGACCGACGACGACGCCTACACGACCTCGGTCCGGATCGACGCCTCGGCGGCCGAGGTCTTCCCCTACCTCATCGACCCGGATCTCATGATTCGCTGGATGGGCGACTGGGCGGACCTTCAGCCGAAGGCCGGCGGCGTGCTGGCCATCGACATCAATGGCATCCCGATCCGAGGCGAGTACCTCGTCGTCGAACCGCCGCACCGGGTCGTGTTCAGC
>Ga0214469_1000454_pt1 | contig 14347 bp, 10 predicted proteins | sample RVTome_10_FD_187340 | JGI IMG/M metagenome (GOLD analysis project Ga0214469, IMG submission 187340) | Soil microbial communities from uranium-contaminated site in the Upper Colorado River Basin, Wyoming, United States - RVT153D57 HiSeq ... | reverse complement strand
GCCGTCTGAAGGAGTCCCGGCGGCCGCTGGACGGGTGTCGGGGCGGCTACTTGTCCCAGTCGAAGTCGCGCGGCGGGCGCTGCTCGAACCAGAGGCGGTCGTGCTCCGGCGTCTCCTGCAGGAAGTCCGGCGTGTCCTCGAGCACGTCCTCCCCGGGCTCCTCACCGACGTCGCGCGGGCGGTCGAGCGACTCGTCGGCCGGCACCTCGTCGCGCTCCTCCTCGAGCCACGGATCCTCGTCGTAGCCGGGCGCGGCGGCCTCGGCGCCGGGCGCGGGCAGCTCGGGCTCGGGCGCCGCGACCTCGTCGCGCGGCTCGACCGCGTCGGCGTCGAACGGCTCGCCCCCGCTGGGCGCGCCGATATCGTCGTCCGGCTCGACCGCGCCGGCGTCGAACGGCTCGCCCCCGCTGGGCGCGCCGACCTCGTCGCCCGGGGCGACAGCCTCGGCGTCGAACGGCTCGCGCTCGTCGCCGTCATCGAGCGCCTGGGCGGCCTTGGCCACCGGCTCGCCCGCCTGCTCAGCCGGCGCGGCGAACTCGGCCTGACGCGGCGCGCCGAGTGCCTCGCGCTCCTGGCGCTCCACCTCTCCCAGGTCGGCGCCGCGCTGTCGCTTGAGCTCCAGGTGCTCGCGGATGGCGTCGTCAAGCAGTCCCATGCCGTCCCCCGACAGGCTACTCCCCAGACGCGACACCGTGAACGTCACGGGGGCGTCGCTCGCCCGCCGCAGCCCGGACCGTTCGGTTCTTGCCGGATCGCTTGGCCTCGTACAGCGCGCCGTCGGCCGCCGCCACCAGCGCGCCCTTGTCGGCCGTCCCCGCGCTCGCCAGCGAGGCGACGCCGAACGAGGCCGTGACCTTCAGCGTGCCGTCGCCGTTCAGCAGCGGCAGCTCGAGCGCCTCGATCCGCCCGCGGACGCGCTCGGCGAACTGGTAGGCGCCCTCGAGGTCGGTCTGCGGCAGGGCGACGGCCATCTCCTCGCCGCCGTAGCGGGCCGGCTCGTCGATCTCGCGCGAGGACTGCCGCAGGACGCGCGCGACCTCGCCGAGCACCATGTCGCCCTGGAGGTGCCCGTGGGTGTCGTTGACCTGCTTGAAGTTGTCGATGTCGAGCATGATCAGGCCGAGCTCGTGCCCGTAGCGGCGGGCGCGCTCGACCTCCGCCGTCATGACCTCCTGGAAGCGCCGGTGGTTGAACAGGCCCGTGAGCTCGTCGGTGACGGCCTGCCGCTGCACGGTCTCGTGCAGGTCGACGTTCTCGACCGAGACCGACGCCTGGTTGGTGAGGTACGCGAACAGCTCCCGCTCGCCGTGGGTGAAGGCGCGGTCGCCGCGGGCGACCGACACGATGCCGATCACCTGGTCGCCGTCCTCGGTCGCGCCGAGCGGCGCGGCGAGCGCGCTTGCGCCGCCGACCTGGATCTCGGCCACCTGGCCGGCGTCGATCACCGCCGCCTCGGCGGCGTGCAGCGCGCGCCGGAACGCCTCCGGCTCGCCCGCGCGGGCGACCTCCTTGAGCCGATCGTCGGGCCCGCGCATCGTCGCGCGGCCGGTCGCGGCGCCGATGCCGTCGACCGCCGTCTGCACCACGATCTCGAGCAGGCCGACGCGGTCGAGGCCGGCGGCGAACGACTCGCCGACGCGCCGGATCGCCTCCTGCAGCCGCGCGCGCTCGCGCTGGAGCTCCTCGAGCCGTGCCTCGAGCTGGCGCGCCATCGAGTTGAACTCCTTGCCGAGCGCACCGAACTCGTCGTTGCCCTCGGCCGGGACGACGACCGAGAAGTCGCCGCGGCCAAGCCGCTGCGCCGCCACGAGGAGCCGCTGGATCTCGGACTGCAGGCGGCGCGAGACGGCGACGGCGAAGACGAAGGCCAGCACGAGGAAGCCGATGAAGGCGGCCGCCGCGAACAACGACGGGGCGTCGGTCGGGCCGGCGGTGTCGCGATCCGGCATCAGCAGGCCGACCGTCACGCGCTCGCCGACGGCCGACACTTCGAACGCCGCGGCGCGGTAGTCGGTCCCGTCGACCTTGACGGCGCCCGCGTCGGGGATCTCCGCCGGGGCGGGTCGGCGCGTCGCCGACAGCCGCTCGGCGCCCTGGTCGACGACCACGTCGGCGCTGGTGAGGTTCGAGATCCGCTCGGCGTACTGGTCGCTGGCGAGCATGGCCACGACCAGCCGGCCCGTCGCCTGCTGGCTGACGTCGACCAGACGCCGCTCCACGGGCGCCAGGGCCGGCAGCTCGCCCGCCTCGAAGGGCCCGAGCGAGTTCAGCCGCAGCTCGACGTACTGCGCGCCGCTGCGTCGCGCGAGCTCGTCCAGCCGCCGCTGAAGCGCGTTCGGGTCATCCATCTCGAGCGCATCGGCGAGGGCCTGGTCGCGCCCGATCCGCTCCGCCACGCGGTCGGCCTCGCCCTGCGCCTCGCGGTGGAGCTCCTGCGAGACCGTCTGCGCCTCGGACAGCCGGGCGTCGGTCTGGCTGCGCTCCGACCGCACGATCAGCTGGAACAGGACCACCGCCATCATGATCATCGGGACCACGACGATGACCACGAAGAAGAGCCGGAGGCGACTCCGGAAGCTCGGTGTGCGGAGCTGGAGGAAGCTCATGGTTTCGTCCCAGCGGCGGTCGTGCCGCTGACAACATCGTGGCAGCTACAATCGCTCGTTCACGGCGCGGGTCTCAATCCCTGCCCGCCTCGGGGCTATAGCTCAGTTGGGAGAGCGCCTGGATCGCACCCAGGAGGTCGGGGGTTCGAGTCCCCCTAGCTCCATCGTCGCGAGGCCGCATGGCTATGCGATTTCCAGTTCGCGTATGCCGTCGTGGCGCTGCGCGAGTTTCGGCACGTGGCGGGCTCGAACGTGGTTGAAACGCCTGCGGGCGCCCCGCATGCACGTCGCCCCGACGTGCGAGCTGCGCGGAACCCGGGCCGTTGCGACCACGAGGCGCCCGACCGCGGGTTCAATCGCCGCGCCGAACTGGGTCGGAACCAGGAGGTCTGGCGGTTGAGCGTCCACCCGATCGCCGGCTGCGTCCACACGCACGCCGTCGAGATCCGCGCGAATCCCGCCCTGCCATCGGTCCGGGCACGACCGCGTGAGCAGGCAGCGAACGCCCGATCACGTGAGCAGGCCGCGGATGTCCTCGGCCGTGAGGCTGCCGGCGAACAGGTCGCCGTCGTCCATCACGCCGCTGAACAGCGCGGCCTTGCGGCGTGCGAGCGCAACGACCTTCTCCTCGATCGTGTCGCGCGCGATCATCCGGTAGACCATCACCGGACGGGTTTGGCCGATGCGGTGGGTTCGGTCGATCGCCTGGTGCTCGGTGGCGGGATTCCACCACGGGTCGAGCAGGAAGCAGTAGTCGGCATCGGTGAGGTTGAGGCCGAATCCGCCGGCCTTGAGGCTGATGAGGAACACCGGGTCCGGGCCGTTCGCGAAGCGCTCCAGCACACGTTCGCGCCGGCGTGTGCGGCCGTCGAGATAGCAGTAGCCGATCCCCTCGTGGTCAAGACGCGCGCGGACCCGTCCTAGGAAGCCGGTGAACTGGCTGAACACGAGCGCACGGTGGCCGCCACCGATGACGTCGCCGAGCTGCTCGACGAGGGCGCCCAGCTTGGCGCACGGCACTGCGTCGTTGCCGTCGTCGACGAGCCCGGGATGCAGGCTGAGCTGGCGCAGCAGCGTGATCGAGCGCAGGATCGTGAAGCGGTTGCGATCGAAGTCGCCCAGCAGCCCGAGGATCTTCTGGCGCTCTCGCTGCAGGTAGGTGTCGTAGAGCCTGCGGTGGCGCGGGTGCAGCTCCACGTCGAGCGTCTGCTCCTGCTTGGGTGGAAGATCGGCGGCCACCAGGGCCTTCGTACGCCGCTTGACCAGCGGTTTGATCCGGCGCCGCAGCCGCGCCAGGCGCTCGGCATCGCCGCCGCGCTCGATCGGTCGCGCGTAGTGCTCAGCGAAGCGCTTCGGGTCGGGGAACAGCCCGGGCGCGGTAATCGACAGCAGCGACCACAGCTCCATCAGGTTGTTCTCCATCGGGGTACCGGTGATCGCCAGCTTGAACGGCGCCTGAAGCTCGCGCACGCAGCGATACGTCTTGGCCTGGTGGTTCTTGACGTACTGCGCCTCGTCGAGGATCAGACCGGCCCACGGCACCGTGCGGTAGGCGTCGGCCTCCAGGCGCAGCAGCGTGTACGTGGTGACGACGACATCGGCGGCGGCGAGCGCGTCGATCGTCCGTCCGGACTTCGCCAGCGTGTCCGTGACGGATTCGACTCGGAGCCCGGGGGCAAAGCGCGCAGCCTCGCCCACCCAGCCCGACACGACGCTCGTCGGAGCGACGACCAGGAACGGGCCGATGTCAGGGTCGCGGTCGCGGGCGTGGCAGATCAGAGCGAGCGCCTGCAGCGTCTTGCCGAGGCCCATGTCGTCCGCGAGGATGCCCCCGAGCTCGAGGTCCCACAGCGACGCCAGCCAGCCGAAACCGTCCCGCTGGTACGGGCGCGGATGCGCCTGCAACGCCGCGGGGATGTCGTGTTCGACGAGCGCGTCGAGCCCGAGCAGCCCATCGATGTGTCGCTGCCAAGCCCGCGTCTGCTCGGTCACGACGCCCAGCGCGGTCAGCTCGGACCACAGCCCAGCCTGGTAGCGGCTCAGGCGCAGCTGCGACGGTGGCGAGTCCGCCAGCGCGCGAGCCTCCTCGATCAGCTGGCGCAGCGACTGCAACCGCGGCTCGAGCAGCGAGAAGTGCGCGCCGTCGTCGAGCAGCATTTGCTCCTCGCCGTCGGCGAGTGCCACGAAGACCTCGGCGAACGGCAGCTCGCGGCCGTCGACGCTGATCGTCACGCCGAGGTCGAACCAGTCGCGTTCGCCGGCCACCTCCACCGTCGAGAAACCGATCTCCAGCGACTCGCCGACGTCGCGGTAGTCGACCGGCTCGCCGATCACCTCAGTCGCGACGTCAACGACCGCCTCCAGGCGCGGTAGCGCCTCGGTCGTCAGCCGCATGGTGTCGCGACCGATGAGGGTGACCGCGCCCGCGGCGGGGCGTCCCTCGGCATCGAGCAGCCCGAGCTCGCCGAGGATCGTGCCCTCGAGCCGGGTTGCCGCGAGGATCGCGCGCTCGGCATCGAGGTCGCGGAACCCCGGGCCGCTTCCGTTGACCGCAAGCGGGGCGTGGCGCGTGCTCGCTCCGATCTGGTAGGCCCACGCCCAGTTGACTTCGACACGATGATCGTCGCCGAAGACGGCGCGCATGACCAGCGACGGGTCCGAGATCTCCGGTGGCGCGAATGAGCGATCCGACGAGACGACCGCCGCGACGCCGCGCAGCGCAGGGCAGAGATCGCTGGCGAAGCGCTCGACGCCGTCCGGCGGGATCTCGATGCGCTCGCGGTCGAGGATCAGGCGCTGCAGCGACGGCGGCGCGGGCCGCATCAGGCGGACGAGTCGCAGCCGCCAGCCGCCGCCGGCGCGCTTGCCGCAGACGGCGCCGTGACCGTCGCGACCGAGGAACAGCAGCGGCTCGGCGTCATCGCCGTCGATGCGGATGGCCGGCTGCACGACCAGCCCGCCGGCGGCGGCGCTCGTGATGTCCACCAGCGCCTCACCGCGCTGATCTATGCCCACCTCGCCCAGCCGCTTCTCGGCGTGAATCAGCAACAGGCCAAGGCGAGCGGCATCGTCCAGCAGCGGCCACAGCTGGGCGCCACAGTCGCTGAGGTCGAGCGTCTTCTCGGCGCCGTAGCTGAAATAGAAGGCTGACCGCGCATGGCGGGCACGCTGCAGGGCATGCAACTCGCGGACGAGCGCCAAGTGATCCTCACGGTAGTCGCCGTTTTGGGCCTGCCACGAGTCCAGGCCGCTCCACGCCAGCGACCCGTTGACCCAGCCCCCGCGCGCGCCGGGCCGCATCAGGCGCGCCATCAGACGCGGCGCGCCGCCGCCGGTGATACCCGTGTGGTGCAGCGCCAGCTCGATCGCGAGCGGCGCGCCGCTCGTCGGCGGCGCGGACGCGTCGATCAACGCCCGCAGCGGCTGCTCCCAGCTCAGCGGCGGCGGTGCCGGCGCGAGTCGGGGCGGCGGCGCGACCGGCGGGCGCCGCGCGGCGCGGCGCCCGTTCGTGGCGGCGATCACGATCGCCGCCACGTGCTTGCAGTTGTAACCCACCGGGCACGTGCACTCGCCGTCCTGGAAGGTCAGCGCACCGCCGCGGCCGTCGACGAAGAATGCAGCAGAGTCGTACACGGCGCCCTGGCCGGCCACCGTCCCGGTCAGCGTCTCGGCGTCCGCGTCCCACGCGAAGTTGAGCACGCGGCCGGCGCCTGCGTAGCTGCGTCCCCGCGCGAACGACCGCGAGCCCACCGCGTCTTCGATCTCGGATGGCTCGATGTCGAACAGCTCACCGATCGCACTCACCACGCGTCCAAGCTATCGATCGACCCGGACCGCATCGGCGACGGTCGAAGCCCTCGCTGCGGCCCGCGACCAGCCTCACGTTCGGCCCCCAGGGCTCGCTGTGGCGTCCGTTCCGATGGACCGCCTCGATGACGATCGAGGCCCGCCACATCCAGCACCCGCCGGCACCCGGATCGCAAAGGCGGAGCGTGGTGCGGCACGCCAAGCCACGGATCCGCGCACGAGATCGTGCGAATGCTCGACTGGATGCGCGACCAGGGGTCGGAGACGGACAGCTGGCGGCGCCGCCGTGCTCGCCACCGGTTCGCGTCGATTGGAGGCGTCGTGACGACCCCGCGTCGCGGCGCTTTCCGATGTCCACGGTGATCTGCCCGCGCTCACGCGCGTTCTCGGCGTGATCGAGCGCGCCCGCCCAGACGATCTGGTGTCTTGGGAACATCGTCGGCCGGGGCGCCGACGCCCCCCGGTCGTGGAACTCGTCCGCCAACGCTGCACGGCTCGTGCGCGCCGACAACCACGACGGCCGGGTCACGGGCCGCCTCCCGCTCGACATGCTGTCGCTGCCGCGCCAGCGCGCCCAGCTGCAGTGGCAGCGCACCCAGCTCTCCGACGAACAGCTCGCCTGGCTCGTCGGGTTGCCAACACGAGCACGACATCGCGCTGTGGCACGGGAGCGCCCAAGATCCGGTCAGGCGCTGGATCACCGGTGACGCCAACGCCGCCGGCAACATACCGCTGGCTCGAGCTCGACTTCGGCGCGCAGCGCGCCCAATGGCACGAGGAGACGCCGTGACGGGGAGAGCTGCTTGCCGAGCGGCTCCGCGTCCGAGTCCGCGGCCCGATCTCCTCGGTCGAACTGTGCCTCTCGCTCGATTCGACGACATGTCCTCCGCCTCGGCGGCGGTTCTCGGCGCTCAGGCCCAGAGGCCGCTGAGCGGGATTGCCCAGAGGCGATCGCCGAGCGGGAGTGTCTGGCGGCCGCTGTGGATGACGACGCCGGCACGGAACCTCGCGCCCACGCGGTCACGGAGCTTGGCGAGTGCGCGCCAGTCGCGCGCGGCGAGCGTGGCCCCGGCCTTGACTTCGATCGCGGCGATCTCACCAGAGCGGTTCTCGAGGACGAGGTCGATCTCGTCGCGGCCGTCGCGGTAGTGGTGGATTCGAGCATCGGTCTGCGCCCAGTCGCGGTGCTTGACGATCTCCATATCCGCGACTTGCTCGCCGCCGACCAACTCGAGCGCGCCACCCGCGACCTGCTCGCACGCGCCGTCGACCCTGACACCGCGAGCCTCGCACACCGCCTGCGCGCGAACGAGCGCACCGCGGCCAACCGCCTCGCCGCACAGCGCGCGGCCCGCCTACGGGCCGGCCCACGAGGACGGCGGATCGCTGGCGGGGAAGCTCTCTCGCAGCGCCTCGTCGAGCTCCTCGTCCTGGTGATGACGCTTGCGAACGGCGGCGAGTCGTCGTGCAGCCGCTGCGGCGTCCGCCGTGGAGTTGAACCTTCCGGCCGTCTGATCGCCGCTGGCCGGCTCGGGATGCGCCGCGCCCTCCATAGCCCGACGTTACCGCTACGGGATGGGCGTCATCCGTCCGCAGCGTCGCACGCAGGAGGTCGCCGGTTCGAGTCGGCTGTACCGTCGCACGCAAGTACGTGCGGTCGCCGGTGGTCGCCGGCGCCGGCTGGCGCCGCACGGTGATCCGGTGGTGTGCCGGTGGCACATGACCGGTCACCGGGTAGCGTCAGGCGGTGATCGGCGGCCGCCGGAACCGTGCGTACTTGGGGGCGCCGGTACTGGTCAGTCGGTGATGCTGCCGGCGCTGAGGTTGACGACGGTCGCGGTCATGGCTCCGGCGCGGTCGGAGGCGATGAAGGCGGCGGTGTCGGCGACTTCGGCGAGGGTGGGGAGCCGCTTGAGCAGCGTGCCCTGTTCGAGGATCGCCTGGAATTGGGCCCGCCCGACACCGGCGGCCTCGGCGGCCGTGGCGAAGTTCGCCTCGATCAGCGGGGTCTCGGGGATCGCGTGGGAACGCAGGCAGACCACCCGGATGCCGGCTGGTCCCACCTCGAGGGCCAGGGAACGCGAGAACGCCTCGACGGCGGCCCAGGCCGGCGCCGCGCCGCCGATCAGGCGAGCCGGCATCCGGCCGGGCACGGCCGTCAGCGTCACGATCACGCCCGAGCCCTGGCCGCTCATGTGCCGCGCCGCGGCGGTCGCCGTGATGAAGTTGGAGCGGGTGTAGAAGGCGATGGGGCGGACGAAGGCGTCGGCGGCCAGCTCCGTCAGGGGTGTGCGGTCGAGCGCGGGGCCCGGGCCGATGGCGTTGAAGGAGATGTCGACACCTCCCGCCCGCTCGACCACGGTGTCGAGATGCTCGTCCACGGCTTTCTCGTCAAGAGCATCGACCTCTGCTGTCTCGGCGACGCCGCCGGCAGCAACGATCTCCGCGGCGACACCATCCAGCTTCGCCACGTTGCGTCCCGTCAGGACGAGCGTTGCCCCCTCGCGTGCGAAAGCGCGGGCGACGGCGCCGCCGATCGCGCCCCCCGCTGCATAGATCACGGCGGTCTTGTTCTCGAGCAGCATTCGCGCCCTCCACCGGCGACTTCGGGAGTATGTCCGTTCAGACACCGGCGGCGACGAGAACGGAACGGCCCCGTCGATTCCGGGACACGCCGGTGTTCTCAACCCGTGGTGACCGCGACAGGACAAGCAGATACGAGGAGCTCGTGCGGGGCGACGCGCTAGGCGAGGCCGTGCTCGCGCGGGCGCGCGCAGGCGACGAGGACGCGTTTCGCGAGCTCACCGAACCGCACCGGCGCGAGCTGCAGCTGCACTGCTACCGCATCCTCGGCTCGCTGCAGGACGCCGAGGACATGGTGCAGGAGACGCTCCTGGCCGCCTGGCGGAGGCTCGAGGCGTTCGAGGGTCGCGCGTCGGTGCGCTCCTGGCTCTACCGGATCGCGACCAACCGCTGCCTGAACGCGCTGCGCGCCCGATCGCGCCGCCCCAGGGAGGTGCCGGCCATGGGCGACGCACTTCAGCCCACTCGCCTGACCGATCCGGTCTGGCTCGAGCCGTACCCCGACGTGCTGCTCGAGGACATCCCGGACCGCTCCGCGGGGCCGGCGGCGCGCTACGAGGCCAGGGAGTCGATCGAGCTCTCGTTCACCGCCGCCCTCCAGCACCTGCCACCCCGCCAGCGCGCGGCGCTGGTGCTCGGCGACCTGCTCGGCTTCCGCACCGCCGAGGTCGCCGAGATGCTCGACACCGGCGAGGCCTCGGTCAAGGGTGCGCTGCAGCGCGCCCGCGCGACGCTCCGAGCGCGGCTGCCGGCCGCCGACCGCGAGCGAGCGCGGCGGCCGAGCTCCGCCGGCGAGCGCCGGCTAGCCGGGCGCTTCGCCGACGCCGTCCAGAGCGGTGACGTCGACGAGATCGTCTCGCTGCTCACCGACGACGCCCTGCTCACGATGCCGCCCCAGCCGCTCGAGTACCAGGGGCACGACGCGATCGCCGCGTTCCTGCGGCACCGGGCGGAGCTGCGCGGCGCGCCGCTGCGTGCCGTGCTGACGCGGGCCAACACCCAGCCGGCCTTCGGCTGCTACCTACCGGACGCGCACGCTGCGATCGCCCGCCCCTACGGGCTGATCGTGCTGACGCTCGAGGGCGACGCGATCGCGGCGATCACCTGGTTCGCCGACACCGGCATCTTCCGCCACTTCGGGCTTCCACGGGCCCTGCCGAGCCTCTGAGGGACCGCACGGAGCGGCGACGTGTCGGTGCGGTGACGGCGCGATGACGCGAACCCGCGTCCTTGCGTACGCTCAGAACCACTCATGAATATCGGCGCACCTGGTCATGCGGGTCGCCGACCCCCGTGACCTGTCGCCGCCGGCTCGACCGGTCCAAGGCGCCGCGCCGCCCCCTCGGCTCTGACGACGCAGCGCCCGGCGTCCACCGCGCCGCGTCATGGCGGCCCGCGGACTCGCGAGCCGGATCAGACCTGGTCGGGGTAGAAGCCGATCCGCGCCAGCGGCTCGACCAGCTCGCGCTCCTCGTAGGCGAGATGCGACCGCAGCGCGTCGGTAAGCAGGTCGATCGCCGCCTGGAGCGTCTCGAAGTCGTCGGGGTGGTTGATGTGCTCGACGAGGGCACGGTCGACGGCCTCGATGGCGTCGTGGATGACGAGGTGCTCCTCGCTGAGCCGGTCGATCACCGGGCGCAGCCCCGGGTCGCTGCGTGAGAGGTGGGGGAAGAGCGCCTCGTCCTCGAGCCGGTGGTGCGAGTCGACCACGCGGCAGTAGCGGGAGCAGAAGGCGCCCAGCGTCCAGTCGTTCTGGCGCAGCGCCATCGCGTTGAGCGCCGACCGGGCCGCGCCCGCGGCCAGCGCCCCGGCGCGGACCTCCGCGACGATGCCCCGCAGCTCGTCGAGCTCGCGGCGCAGCATGTCGTGGACGTCGATCAGGTGGCGACCGACCTGGCGGCCCGGCTCGGTGTAGGTCGCGCCTGGCGGCGGCGCCAGTCCGGCCGGCCGGGTCGATTCGTCCCACGGGATGGTGGCCGAGAGCCGCGTGCCGTCGTCGGGCGTCGGCTCGATGCCGAGCCGCGTGCCGTCGTCGGGCGTCGGCTCGATGCCGAGCCGCGTGCCGTCCCCGCGCGGCCCGGTGCCCGCGGCGGTCGCGGGCGAGCCGCCGCCGTCGCGCGCGGCGGCGACCCGGTCGCGGACCGCGGGCGCGAGCTCGCCCGCAAGCGCGCGGATCGTGTCCGCGTCGTCGCCGGTCAGGATGAACGTTCCGATCCCGCCCTCGAGCGCAAGCCGGGTCATCTCCTCGGCCCCGGTGTCGGCCGGCACGTTGAGCAGCCGGCGGATCGCGGACGGATCGCGCCCCGCCGCGGCTGCCGCCGCGTCGATGGCCGCGTTCCCCGTCGCCAGCGCGCCGGGCTCGAGGTACGAGAGGCTCGGCAGCCAGCCGTCGGCGAGTCGGCCCGTCAGCTCGAGCATGCGCGGCTTGTAGGCGCCGACCCAGATGCCGACGTCGTGCGCGGGCGCCGGGCCGCGCGCCGCCCCACTGACGCGGTAGTACGTGCCGTCGAGCTCCACCGCGCCCGGCGCGTCCGCGGCCCAGAGGGCCCGGATCAGCCCGATCGCCTCCTCGAGCGCGTCGACGCTCTGACCCGGCCGCAGCCGGCGGCCGCCGAGTGCCTCGATCCCGTCCCAGAACGCTCCGGCGCCGATCCCGAGCTCGACCCGCCCGCCGCTCAGCAGGTCGAGCGCCGCCACGGCGCGGGCGAGGACCGCGGGCGGCCGCAGCGGCAGGTTGAGCACGTTCGGCGCGAGGCGGACGCGCTGCGTCCGGGCGGCGACGTAGGAGAGCAGCGTCCACGTGTCGAGGAACCGCGGCTGATACGGGTGGTCCTGGAAGCTCACGAGGTCGAGCCCGGCGCGATCGGCGAGCACCGCCAGCTCGACGACGGCCTCGGGCTGCCGGTTGGAGGGCGTGATGAAGACGCCGAACTCGAGCTCGTGGCCGTAGTCGCCCACGTCCGAAGCGTATGCCTCGGCGATCCGGCGCGGTCGGTCCACGACGGCCGTCGCCGACGGTGCCGGCCATAGCTGCCGACAACTATTCTTGTCTTGACAAATATAATGTTCGGTGACATTCTGCCGGCATGCTCGACGTGCAAGTCATCGACGACCCGGCCGCCGCCGAGGTCTCGCTCGACCCGACCAGGTCGCGGCTGCTGGCCGCGCTCGCGGAGCCCGGCTCGGCGGCCTCGCTGGCCGCCGGCACCGGCCTGACCAGGCAGAAGGCCAACTACCACCTCCGGGCGCTCGAGCGGCACGGGCTCGTCGAGCTCGTCGAGGAGCGGCGGAAGGGGAACATGCTCGAGCGCGTCCTGTGCGCGACCGCGGCGTCCTACGTGATCTCGCCGGCGGCACTCGCCGCCGTCGCGCCCGACCCGGACCGCGCGCCCGACCAGCGGTCCGCGCGCTGGCTGCTCGCGCTCGCCGCCAGGCTGGTGCGGGAGGTCGGCGAGCTGATCGGCGGCGCGGACGCCGCTCGCCGGCGGCTCGCCACCTTCGCGATCGACAGCGAGATCCGGTTCGCCTCGGCGGCCGACCGGGCGGCGTTCGCCGAGGAGCTGAGCGGCGCCCTCACGGAGCTGGCCGCCAAGTACCACCAGGGCACGGCCGCGGGCGGACGGACGCACCGCCTCGTCGTCGCCCTCCATCCCAGCATCACCAAGACCCCCGACACGACGAAGGAGCCCTGACATGGCACGCGAGTTCGAGATCCGCCGCGAGGTCGAGCTGCCCGCCACCCCCGAGGAGGTCTGGGAGGCCGTGACCACGAGCGAGGGCAACGCCGCCTGGCTGTTCCCCGGCCTGGCCGACCCGAGCGACATCAGGCTCTCCGAGCCGCCGCGCCGCTTCACCATCCACACGGAGGGCGAGGACGGATGGTTCAACTCGATCGAGGACGTCATCGAGGCGCGCGACGGCAGCACCACGGTCTTGCGCTACGTCCACAGCGGCATCTTCACCGACGACTGGGACAACCAGTACGACGCCGCCGGCAGGCACACCGACTTCTACCTGCACACGCTGGGCGAGTACCTGCGCCACTTCAAGGGCCGCACGGCGACCTACGTCGGCGGCGGCCCCGGCGGCTTGGAAGGGCCGGAGTCGTCGGCGACCCCCGGCTCGCTCGACGTCGTCAAGCGCGCGCTCGGCCTCGGCCGCGGCGCCTCGGTCGGCGACGAGGTCTCGTTCGGCGTCGAGGACCTGGGGACGCAGGAGGGCGTCGTCGACTACGTCGACGAGCACTTCCTGGGCATCCGCACCGGCGACGCGATGTACCGCTTCTTCGGCCGCGGCGCCTGGGGCATGCCGACCGGCATGAGCGCCCACCTGTTCGGCGCCGACGCCGGCGAGCAGCGGCAGACGCAGGCCTGGAGCGCGTGGCTGGAGAAGGCCTTCGCCTAGTGTCCCGCCCATGACCTCCTTCGCCCGGCGCCTCCGGCGCAGGATCGCGAGCTGGGCCGCACCCGAGCCGGAGGCCGAGCTGCGCGCGGCGCGACGCAAGCTGCGGGCCACCCGGGCGCAGCTGCGCGACGCCCGCGCGCAGCTCGCGGCGGCGGCCTACGAGCTGCCGCCGGGCGTGGAGGAGACGATCGCCCGGGCTCGCCGCGAGCGCCTCACGTACCTCCAGGAGGACAACCTGCGCGAGCTGGCCGCGATGGTGATCGACGCCGACCGCGGCTCCTTGCCCGGCCTGGTCATCGAGGCGGGCACGGCGCTCGGCGGCTCGGCGATCGTGATGGCGGCCGCCAAGGCGCCGGACCGGCCGATGAAGGTCTACGACGTGTTCGGGATGATCCCGGCGCCCGGCGCCCACGACGGGCCCGACGTGCACGAGCGCTACGAGACGATCGCCGGCGGCCGCGCGCGCGGCGTCGGCGGCGACACCTACTACGGCTACCGCGACGACCTCTACCGCGAGGTCGCCGAGTCCTTCGCCCGGCTCGGCGTGCCGGCCGGCGAGCGCAACGTCGAGCTGATCCAGGGCCTGTTCGAGGACACGATCGAGCTCGACGAGCCGGTCGCCGTCGCGCACCTCGACGGCGACTGGTACGAGTCGACGATGACGTGCCTGACGCGGCTCGCGCCGCTGCTGGTCCCCGGCGGCCGGATCGTGCTCGACGACTACTACGCGTGGTCCGGGTGCCGCGCCGCGGTCGACGAGTACTTCGCCGGCCGCGACGGCTTCCGGCGCGAGCACCGCACGCGCCTGCATGTGGTCCGCGACTAGTACACGCGGCCAGAACTACGACGCATTCCGGTGGGCCCGGCCCGCGGCTGCCGGCACCCGGCATCCGGTCACGTGCCACCAGCATGCTCGCGGATGCCGTGCACCGGCAGCCACGACCCGG
>Ga0214469_1000452_pt1 | contig 14373 bp, 12 predicted proteins | sample RVTome_10_FD_187340 | JGI IMG/M metagenome (GOLD analysis project Ga0214469, IMG submission 187340) | Soil microbial communities from uranium-contaminated site in the Upper Colorado River Basin, Wyoming, United States - RVT153D57 HiSeq ... | reverse complement strand
GATCGGTCCCCCACCGATGAACAAGCGGCCCAAGGCGACCAGCCCGACAGCTACCACCACCAACCCGGTAGCCACGTAGAGGAGACGTCTCGATGAGGATCGCGGCTCGGGCTGGGCAGACCGCAGCGTGGGGGAGGCGAGAAGGGCCTTCTCCAGGTCCCCGGCGCTCAGTTGGCCCGACTGCGCCGCACGCAGCACGTGGTCGATGGCGCGCGGCACCCCATCGATGCTCTCGGACGGGGGAGGCCCGCCCGGCGGGTCCCCGGTCAGGGCGATCTCCAAAGCCTCGGCGAGAGCCCTCACATCGCCCCGCTGGTCGGTGCGTCGCTCCCTTCCGAACGCCCCCAGCTTGGCGGGGTGCGCCACCGAGTAGGAGACGGCGGAGAGGTCGATGTCGCCATGGGTTCCGCCGGAGGCGTGGAGAGCGGAGAGGGCGCCCGCCAACCCGGCGGCGTTGGGCAGGAACTCCTCGAGGTCGAGCGTCTGCGAGGCGGCGATTCGATCGGCGGCGGAAGCGCCGCCCGTCCACTCACAGACGGCATAGGCGCCCCCGGCGACCTCCTCGACCGCGAAGACCCGGGCCAGATGTGGGTGGGAAGACTTGGCCGCCTCGCTCACACTCGACACGAACCCGGCACGACGGTTCTGACTCGACTCGGGTCCCAGCGATCTGATCAGGACCGGGCGCTCCAGTGAGGTGTCGGTGGCCAGCCACTCCTCCACGTCTTCGTCGCGTCCCAGCCTCATCTCGAGTTGGTAACGGTCGGAGACAGGTGGCGGCATGCGCTCTAGTTCAGCACCCGGCGCCGCTCAAACCTCGAATCGGAGCAAGTCGAGGCTGGTCCCGCTGGAGCGAAAGCCCTCCTTCTCGTAGAGGTGTCGCGCCACTTGGTTCTCGGGTCTGAGGTTGAGGACCATGATCCGGGCCCCGCTTCTCTTCGCCCATTCCCGGGCGGAGCGAATCAGTGCGGTGCCGACACCCCGTCCCGAGTACACCGGGTCCACGGCCACCCTCTGCAGGAACGAGAGGCTCATCTGCGAGCCGACCAGGGCGTATCCGGCCAGGCGTCCGTCGACCCGGACCCGGAGGAGGACGGAGCGGGAGGTGGCGCCCATCGCCTCGCGCAAACCGGCTTCGCTCATCCTCCAGAAGCCGGCGAAGGCGAGACGGTCGAGTAAGACCACCTCGGTCCAGTCCGGCCGTTCCCATCGCTCCACCGGGTGCACCGCCGCCGCGCTCTCCCCGGCGAGGGCTTGCTCCATCACCATCAGATGGCCGAACCTCTCGAAGTCGGCCCGTGCCCAGAGCCGCGCCGCCGAGGGGTAGAGGGCCGGTGAGTACACCGTTCCCGATCCCAGCGCAGCCAAGTGCTCGGCGACAGCCCGAAGGAACTCACTCGAGCCCCGTTCCAGACGCACCCCCGCATCGGGGACGTCGTCGTTCCAGGGCCGGGCCACCGCTTTCGCCCAGCCTTTGCGTAACGTCACCGGATCGGGCCAGATGCCCTCGAGATGCAGACGATCGAGCACGTGTGGGAGAGTAAGGGCATGGAAGTCGTTGTGGCCACGCACCCCTCGGCGACCAGGCACGACACGGGCGGGCGACATCCGGAGCGCCCCGAGCGTCTCGCCGCGATCCACCGGGGTCTCGCCGAGAGCGGGCTCGACCTGGTCGAGATCGAGTCACCGCCCGTGGAACGAGCCGAGCTGGCATTGGTCCACGACCCCGACTACGTCGAGATGGTCGAGACCTTCTGCCTCCTCGGTGGCGGAGCTCTCGACATGGACACCATCGCCTCCCGCGACAGTTGGGCTGCGGCTTTGACCGCAGCCGGAGGGGTGAAGGCCACGGTGCAGGCGTTGGAGGAGATGGAGGATGCCACCGGATTCGTGATATGCCGGCCGCCGGGCCATCACGCCCTTCGCGCCCGGGCCATGGGGTTCTGCCTGTTCAACAACGTGGCGGTGGTTGCAGCGTGGCTGCGGGCCAACGGGGAGAAGGTGGCCATCCTGGACTGGGACGTGCACCACGGGAACGGGACACAGTCGCTGGTTGCCCCCGACCCCGGGATCCTGTACCTGTCGATCCACCAAAGCCCCTTCTACCCGTTCGAAGGGTTCCCGGCGGACATCGATACGGCGGCCAAGGGAACCACGGTCAACGTCCCTCTCCCCGCGGGCACAGCCGGCGACGTCTACCGGGAGGCGTGGGCCAGCCTGATGCTGCCGGTGCTCGCCCAATTCGCCCCGGATTGGGTTCTGGTCAGCGCCGGATACGACGCCCACACCGAAGACCCCCTCGCCGACTTCGACCTGCTCGACTCCGACTACGGATGGATGGCGTCGCGTCTGGCCCGGGTCCATCGGCCGCAGCGCACGGTGTTCGCCTTGGAGGGAGGGTACGACCTCGACGGTCTGCGGCACTCCGCCCGAGCCACGGTCCAGGGGATGGCCGGGGAGGAGCGGTTCGGTCCCCCACTCCAGTCGGTCCCGGCTGCGGCCCGGGCCCTCGATGAGGCCCGCGAACCCGTCTCCAGACATTGGAGTGTCTGAGAAGACCTTCAATCCCGAGGGCGTCGGCGCCGATAGACAGATGTCAGGGATACTCGGGAAGGAACATGGACATCAACATCGAAGACCTCCTGCGTCGCGCCGTATCGGCTGGTGCATCGGACATCCACCTCAAGGTCGCATCACCACCAGTGGTCAAGATCGGCGGGGAGTTGGACCGACTCGACGGGTTCGAGGACCTGACCCCGGGTGACACCCAGGCGATCGCCGAGGCGCTGTTCACCCCACGCGCCGCCCAGGACTTCAAGGACACGGGAACCGCCGACTTCGCCTTCGGCCGCAACGACGTAGGGCGCTTCCGCGCCACCGCCTTCAGACAGAGGGGCTCGGTGTCCGTGGTGCTCCGTCGTGTCGTCCCCGGGGCGAGATCGTTCGCCGAGCTGGGGTTGCCCAAGGTGATGGAGAAGTTGGCCCGGGCAGACTCGGGCCTGCTTCTGGTCACCGGGCCCGCCGGCTCCGGGAAGACGGCGACCATGGCCTCAGTGCTCGATTGGATCAACGCACACCGGGCGGTGGCCATCCTGACCGTCGAGGACCCGATCGAGGTGCTGCATCCGGACAAGAGAAGTGTGGTGGTCCAGCGCGAGGTCGGAGTCGACACGCCGACCGCCGCCGACGCGATCGGAAGCGCGATGCGTCACGACACCGATGTCCTTCTCATCTCCGAGATCAATGACGTCGACACGGCCCGTGCCGCCATCGACGCCGCCGAGACCGGCCACCTGGTCATCTCCTCGATGCGGACCACCGACCCGGCCGACACCATCGACCGCATCGTGTCGCTGTTCCCCGAGAGCCAGCAGCGAGTCGTCCGGGGCCAGCTGGCCTCACAGCTCCTGGGCATCGTGAGCCAGCGGCTCCTCGACAGCCAGAGCAACGGGAGGTCGCTCGCCTACGAGCTGATGACCAACAACGAGCGAGTCCACGAGTGGATCATCGGCGCGGCCGGTGCCGCCGCTCTCGTCGACATCATCAAAGAGAGCGAGTTCTTCGGCATGCAGACGATGGACGCCTCACTCCTCAAGCTGGTGGTGGACAGAATGGTGGAGCTGCCCGAGGCGATCCCCTTCGCCCGGAACGTCCACGACATGCGAGCCAAGGCGATGGCCGCCGGCATACAGCTATAAGAAGCCATGGCCCATAGGCCATAAGCCAGACGGCTCAGGGCTTGGGGCTCAGGGCTCAGGACCTAATCTCGCCGGGTGATCCCCCAGCGTCTCCAGTTCCTGGTTGCACCTGATCTGCCCCCGGCTCAGCTCGCCGATGTCTTCTCCGCCGCCGGGCACAAGCTGTTCCTGGTGGGTGGGTCAGTTCGAGACGCCTTTCTCCAACGTAGCGTCGAGGACTTCGATTTCGCCACCGACGCCCGGCCCGAGCGCATCGTCGAGATCCTCGGCTCCTGGGCCGACGTGGTCTATACGGTAGGGGCCACTTTTGGCACGGTGGCTGCCCGGAAGGACGGGTTCACCGTCGAGGTCACCACGTTCCGCGACGAGGTGTATCGGGACGACTCTCGAAAACCTCACGTCAGCTTCTCCGACGACATCGAGACCGATCTGTCCCGCCGTGACTTCACGGTGAACGCCATCGCCTTGTCCTTGATGGACATGACCCCGATCGACCCGCACCATGGGCTGGCCGACCTGGCCGCCAAGGTGCTGCGGACCCCGCTGGACCCGGCGGTGTCCTTCTCCGAGGACCCCCTCCGCATGTTGCGTCTCTTTCGTTTCCAGGCGACGCTCGGGTTCAAACCGGAGACATCCGCCGTCGCAGCGGTGTCCCGGATGGGGGACCGACTCGAGATCGTCTCCGCGGAGCGGATCAGAGACGAGCTGTCCAAGCTGATCATGGCCCCGGCTCCAGGCAGCGCCCTGGCCCGGGTGGTCGGCACCGGTCTCGCCGACCATTTCCTGCCCGAGCTGCCCGCTCTGGCCATGGAGCAGGACCCGCATCAGCGCCACAAGGACGTCCTGGCCCACACCCTCGCCGTGGTAGACAAGACCACGCCCGACCTGATCTTGCGTCTGGGCGCCCTGTTCCACGACATCGGCAAGCCCGACACCCGCCAATTCGGCCCCGACGGGGTTTCGTTCCATCACCACGAGGTGGTGGGGGCGAGGATGACCAGACGGCGGATGAAGGCCCTGCGTTATCCGAAGGACGTGGTGGACGACGTCTCCCGCCTGGTGTTCCTCCATCTCAGGCCTCACACCCTCAAGATGGGCTGGACCGATGCCGCAGTCAGACGCTACGTCCGTGATGCCGGGTCCCTCCTCGATCGGCTGAACGAGCTGGTCAGATGCGACGTGACCACGGCCAACCCCCGGCGGCAGAGGGCGATCCAGAATCAGATCGACGAGTTGGAGATGCGAATCGCCGAGCTCGGCGAGAAGGAGGAGATATCCCGTCTCCGCGCCCCGATCGACGGCCACCAGGTGATGGCATACCTGGGGATTGGGCCGGGCCCCCGCATCGGTGACATCATGGGTTTGATGTTGGAGCGACGGATCGAGGAAGGCCCGTACACCGTGGCCGAGGCCTATGCCATGGTGCGGGAGTGGGCCATGGGCCAGGGGATCGCCGACCCGGGCCCGCCCCCGGACGAGGAGGAGTGAGTGAAGGTCGTACTCGCCTATTCCGGCGGTCTCGACACGTCGGTGATACTCGCCTGGCTGCGCGAGGAGCGTGGCGCCGAGGTGATCGCCTACACCGCCGATGTCGGTCAGGGCGACGAGGTCGGCGAGGCCAAGGTGAAGGCCATGTCCACCGGGGCCGTCGAGGCGGTTGTCGACGATCTCCGCCATCGGTTCGTCACCGGAGCCGTCTTCCCCGCGCTGAGGGCCGCCGCGATCTACGAGGGCCACTACCTGCTCGGCACATCGCTCGCCCGGCCCATCATCAGCGAGGGCCTGGTGCGCACCGCGCGCGCCTTCGACGCCGATGCCATCGCCCACGGCGCCACCGGCAAGGGCAACGATCAGGTTCGCTTCGAGCTCTCCATCGCCGCGTTGGCGCCAGACCTGCAGGTGATCGCCCCGTGGAGGGAGTGGGACCTGGGAGGACGGGCCGAGTTGATCGAATACGCGGCCCTGCGTGGCATCGAGGTCCCGGTGACCCAGGCCGACCCCTTCTCCATCGACGCCAACCTCTTCCACGTCTCCTATGAGGGCGGGGTCCTCGAAGATCCCTGGGAGCCTCCGCCCTCGAAGATGTTCCGGCTCACCGTCGACCCGGTGGACGCCCCGGAGGAACCCGAGCAGGTGGTCGTCGGCTTTGAAGCGGGGATCCCGGTCAGCATCGACGGCGAGACCCTGGGGCCGGTCGAGCTGCTCGAGACGGCGAATTCCATCGCCGGTCGGCACGGCGTCGGAAGGGTGGACCTGGTCGAGAACCGCTTCGTGGGGATCAAGAGCCGCGGGGTGTACGAGACGCCGGGGGGAACCTTGCTCCATCTCGCCCACCGCGCCGTGGAGTCGATCACCCTCGACCGTGAGGTGCTCCATCTCCGTGACGGCCTGATACCCCGTTACGCCGAGATCGTGTACAACGGGTTCTGGTTCAGTCCGGAGCGGACGGCCCTGCAGAACCTCATCGACCACATTCAGGAGCCGGTGACCGGCGAGGCCAGGCTCGAGCTGTACAAGGGGGCGGTGAGCTTGACCGGGAGACGATCGCCCAACAGCCTCCACGACCCCGAGTCAGCGACCTTCGAGGCGGACGACGTGTTTCGCCATGCCGACGCCGAGGGTTTCATCTCCCTGAACGCCTTGCGGATCAGGGGCTACGGCGGCGGGGAGGAGATGTGACCCTCTGGGGAGGGCGGTTCGACTCGCAGCCGGGAGACACGCTGTGGAGCTACACCACGGACGACACAGACCGTCGTCTCCTCGCCGACGATCTGGACGGGTCGATCGCCCATGTCACCATGCTGGGAGAGACCGGCATCCTCACCGAGGACGAGATGTCGGGTCTTCTCGAGGGGCTGGGCCGGCTCCGGGAGGAGGCGGTCACGACCGGGTTCGAATTCGACGACGGCGACGAGGACGTCCACACCGCCGTCGAGCGGAGGCTGACCGAGCTGATCGGTGATCTCGCCGGGAAACTGCACACGGGCCGGTCCCGGAACGACCAGGTCGCGCTCGACATGCGTCTCTACACGCGTCGCGCCGCTACCCAACGCATCGAACAGCTCCAGCGGTACGCGCTGACCCTGGCCGACCTGGCGGAGAGCCACGCCATGACCGTCGTCCCCTCCTACACCCATCTCCAGCAGGCCCAGCCCACCACGCTGGGGCACCACCTCATGGCTTATGCCTGGATGGCGCTGCGGGACGGCGAGAGATTCGAAGGCGCCCGGCGCCGCATCGACGTGTCCCCGTTGGGCGCCGGCGCCTCCGCAGGCACCTCGCTGCCCATCGACCCCGAGTCGACGGCCACGGCGCTCGGGATGAGGGCCGTGTTCGACAACTCGCTCGATGCGGTCGGCTCCCGGGACCACCTCGCCGAGTTCGTCTTCTGCTGCTCGCAGGCGATGGTGCATCTTTCCCGTTTCGCCGAGGAGATCGTGGTCTGGGCCACTCCCGAGTTCGGCCATGTCCGGTTGGGCGACAGTGTGACCACCGGGTCCTCTGCGCTTCCCCAGAAGCGGAATCCGGACATCGCCGAGTTGGTCAGGGGCCGCACGGCGAGGGTGTCGGGGCTGCTCGGCGCCATGATGACCCTGCAGAAGGGTCTCCCCCTCAGTTACAACCGCGATCTCCAGGAAGACAAGCGGCTTGTGTTCGATGCCGACGACGTGTTGGCCGGATCGCTCCACGCCATGATCGAGATGCTGGCACACACCGAGTTCCTCTCCGTCCTCCCCATGGTCGAAACGGCCAGTCTCGACCTGGCCGAGGCCCTGGTCGGACGAGGGGTCCCCTTCCGGGAGGCTCATGGTGCGGTGGGCAGGCTGGTCCTTTCCCTGGAGGGTGAGGGCCGCCCCCTCGACGAGGCCACGATCGCCGATCTCGTCGCCGCTCACGATGGTTTCGTCGAGACCGACCTCGAGCTGATCGATCCGGCCGCATCGGTGGCCCGGCGGCACAGCCCCGGTGGCGGCAGTCCGGAGTCGGTCCACATCCAGGTTGCCGAGCTGCGCCGGCTGGTGGCGGAGCCACGTCCCTGATGCCGCGCCGGTTCGACCCGCTCAAGAAACGGCGACGCGAGGTGCTCGGTGTGCCGATGGCCTACGTCGAACATGGCAAGGGAGACCCCATCGTCCTCCTCCACGGCAACCCCACCTCTTCGTATCTGTGGAGAAAGGTCATTCCCGCCCTTTCTGAAGTCGGGCATTGCATCGCACCTGACCTGATCGGCATGGGCGACTCGGCCAAGGTGTTCCGCGGCCCCCACACCTATACCTTTCTCGACCACCAGGCCTACCTCGAGGCATTCCTCGACGGGCTGGGGATCGAGGAGAACGTGACACTCGTCGGTCACGACTGGGGTGGTCCGCTCCTCTTCGACTGGGGTCGGCGTCACCCGGAGTCGGTTCGGGCCGTGGCTTACATGGAGACCATCGTGACCCCGTTGTCGTGGTCGGACTGGCCCGAGGTGGCGAGCCGCATGTTCGAAGGGCTTCGCTCGGAAGCCGGTGAGGAGATGGTGCTGGAGAAGAACCTCTTCGTGGAGCGGATTCTCCCCGCCTCGGTCCTCGAACCGATGCCCGAAGCCGTGCTCGATGTCTACCGCAAGCCCTACCGGGAGGTTGGGGAGTCGAGACGACCGACCCTCACCTGGCCGCGGGAGATTCCCCTGGACGGCGAGCCGGCGAATGTGTCCGCCATCGTCGAGGCGAATGAGGGCTGGCTGGGAGGTCCGGAGGTGCCCAAGCTCTTCGTAAACGCCGAGCCCGGCTCGATCCTGGTGGGAAGACAGCGAGAGGTCTGCCGCCGATGGGCCAATCAGAGCGAGGTCACGGTGCGCGGGCTGCACTTCGTGCAGGAGGATTCGGGCGAGGAGATCGGTGTCGCCATCGCCTCCTGGCTCGGCTCTCTCTGACCCGCGCTTCCTAACGTGAGGCCCCTGTGATCATCCTTGTCATCCCGGCCCTGTTGCTCGCGGCGATCAGCCTCGCCTCCTTCGCCGGGCGCTGGGTGTGGTGGCTCGATGTCCTGGCCAACTTCCGTGCCCAGTACGTGGTCGTCCTCCTCGTCCTCGGGCTTCTCATCCTGGCCTCGCGGTGGCGGCGAACCGGTCTCGGCATCCTCGTCGTGGCCTTGGTCAACCTGCTCTTCGTGGCGCCGCTCTATGTCGGTTCGCCGGGAGAACCGGTGGCCGGCTCCCCCGACCTGAGGGTCATGAGCCTCAACCTGCTCTCGAGCAACGAGAGCTACAACGACGTCATCGAATACATCGAGGCCGCCGAGCCCGACGTGGTGCTGCTCCACGAGGCAAGCCGGCCCTGGGAGGTGGCTTTGGACTCCTCGGGGCTCGACTACGAAGTGGTCCGGGGGCGCTCGGACAACCTGATCTTCGGGACACTGGTGCTGGCACGCCAGGAGGTCGAGGTGGTGTCATATGGCTTCGCCGAGGGAGCGGCTCGTGCCATAGCCCTGGAGTATCAGCCGGACGGGTGGCCGGTACCGGTGAGGATCCTCTCCTCTCATCCACTGGCCCCCACCACCGCGGAGCGGGCCGATCTCCGTGACGCCCAACTCGGCTTCGCCGCCGATTGGGCGGCCGAACAACAGGGGGCGTTCCTCGTGGTCGGTGATCTCAACGCATCGCCCTGGTCGTGGCCGTTCCGTCGCCTCGTGGCCGAGGGCAGCCTGCGCAACTCCCAGATCGGCTTCGGCCTCCAGGCGTCGTTCCCCGCCGACGCCCTGTTCCTGCTCCGGGTACCGATCGATCATCTTCTCCACAGCGACGAGCTGAGGGTTCGGGACCGCCATCTCGGCCCCGCCCTCGGCTCGGACCACTTCCCCTTGATCGTGGATCTGGAGTACGCCCCCACGTCGTGATCGGTCCGAGCGCGGTGCCGCCCGTCCCAGCCCGACCAGGTGAAGGCCTACTCGGGGTACCGTTCCCGGCATGACCGAGCAGTTCGCCGACCGTCGACGTCGTCTCGCCGAGGAGATCGGGGAAGACGCCATCGCCATCGTTCCCGCCGCGGTGGAGGTGACCCGAAGCAACGACACCGACTTCGACTTTCACCAGGACCCGAATTTCTGGTACCTGACCGGCTTTCACGAGCCGGACGCGGTTGCGGTGATGACCCCCGGTCACGACGACGGCGACTACATGCTGTTCGTTCGACCGCGAGATCCCGAGATGGAGGCATGGGACGGCCACCGGGTGGGTGCCGCGGGCGCCAAGGAGCGGTTCGGGGCGGACCATGCCTACGAGATCGGCGAGTTGGACGACGTGCTGACCCGGTTGATGATCGGCCGTGAGGTGATCTGGTACCGGAGTGGAAACCCACATCACGACGACCGGGTGAGCGGCATCATCGCCAAGGCGCGGAGTCACCGCGAACGTTATGGGGGCGTCGTCCCCTCGGCGGTCAGGGACGTGTCGGTCCTCCTTTCCGAGATGCGGTTGATCAAGACGCCCGAAGAGGTGGAGATCCTGCGTCGAGCCTGTGCCCTGTCTGCCCGGGGCCACGCCGAGGCGATGCGGTTCGCCGCACCGGGGCTGTACGAGTATCAGGTGCAGACTGCCCTCGAGTACTTCTGGCGTCAGGCCGGAGCCCGTCACAACGGATACCCCTCGATCGTCGCTTCGGGGGCAAACGCCTGTGTCCTCCACTACGTCGAGAACGACCGTCTCATCGAGGACGGCGATCTGATACTCGTGGATGCAGCCGCCGAGGTGGGCGGCTACACCTCGGACATCACCAGGACCTTCCCTGCCAACGGAAAGTTCACCGGGCCGCAGCGCGCCGTCTACGAGGTGGTGTACCGCGCCTTTCAAAAGGGTCTCGACATGTCGGCGCCGGGGTCGAGCCTGCGGGCGATCCACGACGCGGCGACTCGTGTCCTCACCGAGGGGATGGTCGAGTTGGGGCTCATCCCCAGACCTGTCGACGAGTCCCTGGCGATGCACCATTACAACCAGTTCTACTTCCACGGCACCGGGCACTGGCTCGGGCTCGACGTGCATGACATGGGGACCTACCGGGTGGAGGGGACTCCGAGAAAGCTCGAGCCGGGCATGGCTTTCACAGTGGAGCCGGGGTTGTACATCGCACCGGACAAAGGCGAGATCACGCTCACCATGCTGGAGTACGACCAGGACGAGTGGAATCAGCGGCGAATCCTCGAGGGGCGGGCCGCGGCGATGGCCAAAGAGGCCGAGGCCCGGGAGAGGGCGGAGAAGATCACTCACACCGTCCCCGCCGACTTCCTCGGCATCGGTGTGCGGGTCGAAGACGACGTGGTGATCACCGAGGAAGGTCATGAGAACCTGACCACGGAGGTCCCGTCACGAATCGACGAGATCGAATCCCTCTGCGCCGAGACCTCTGCGCTGCCGGCCGGCCGGTCCTAGGTAATCGCCGGCATGGCGTAATGCAGGATGGCGAAGAAGTGAAAGCTGCTCCCGGCGATCACCAGGACATGGAACAGCTCGTGGTGTGAGAACGTCCTGGGGAAGAGCCGTGGCCGTCTCATGGCGTAGATGACCGTGCCGATGGTGTAGCAGGCCCCGCCGAGGACGATCAGGGCGATGGCTCCCCGCCCCAGCTCCTGCCATATCCAGGGGATCCAAATGAGCGCCGACCAGCCCATCACCATCTGCAGGGTGACCGACAGCGAGGTGCGGATCTCGGGCATCAGCGCCTTGAGCAGGATGCCGGTGATGGCGATGCCCCACACCACGCCGAGGGCGAGGAGGAGGATGGTCCCGTCGAGTGATGCAATCGCGATCGGGGTGAAGGTGCCGGCGACAACGAGGAAGATCATGGAGTGGTCGAGCTTCTGCAGCCTCGTCTTCAGTCGTGGCTCCCAGGGAACGGAGTGGTAGAGAGTCGAGATGGTGTACATGACCAGGAGGGCGCCCCCGAATATCAGCGCACCGGCCACCGCCCTGAGTCGTCCATCGGAGCGATCGAGGAGGACAACGAGCCCGATTGCCGACGCCACCGCGGCCGACCCGTGGAGGAACCCACGAATCGGGTTCTGCATCTTCCCAAGTGTCAGCCGGTCCATTCCTGATGAGAGTATCGGCACCCGGAAAGAAGAGGGAAGGGCCGATTGACCCAGACGGAGACGAGGCGGGTGCCGTGGAGACCGGTAGAATGTGGTACCCACCATGGCTCTTGGTGTCCTTTACCGCCTATACGAGCGAAACCTCGTCAACGGTCTCGATCGAGACCGGTTGCCCCGTCATATCGGCATAGTCCTCGACGGGCATCGTCGTCATGCTCGTGAGGAGCGGCTCCCCACCTACACCGACAGCTACCGGGTCGGCATGCGTCGCTTCGAGGAGTTTCTCGGCTGGGCCCATGAGTTGGAGGTCCCGGCGGTCACGGCCTGGGTCCTCTCCAGGGAGAACTTGTCCCGGCCGGCCGAAGAGCTGGAGCCCTACTTCGAGGTCCTGGTCGAACTGTTCGGACGTCTCCCGGCACTCTGCGCCCGCTACGACATGGGGATCAGGTTCATCGGCAGCCTCGATCTCCTCCCCGACCAGTTGGTGTCGGCGGCCAAGGCGGCGGAGGAGGCGCAACCGTGGGGCTCGCGCCGACTCAACATCGCGATGGGCTACGGCGGCCGTCAAGAGATCGTCGACGCGGTCAAGGATCTGGTGGCGAAGTTGGTCGCCGACGGCGTGTCTCCCGACGAGATCGGCTCCCACATCGACGCCGGGGCGCTTGCCTCCCACATGTACTCGGCCGACCTCCCCGATCCGGATCTCCTCATCCGGACTTCAGGAGAGTCGCGTCTCTCCGGGTTCCTGCTCTGGCAGTCCGCCTACGCCGAGTTCGTCTTCGTCGACGTCAACTGGCCCGCCTTCCGCCGGGTCGACTTCCTCCGCGCCCTTCGAGACTTCACCAACCGAGAACGCCGCTTCGGTAAGTAGCTGCTGGTTGCTGGTTGCTCGGTGCTCGTTGCTCGTTGCTCGTTGCTCAATCCAGGTCGAGCACGCCTGTGCTTCCCACTGCCCACTCGATGTCACGCTCCGGCAGCCCGGAGTGACGCAGAGCCTCCACCGCAAGCCGGGCCTCGGTGAGGATGGCGGCCTCCTGTCCTTCCCGGTCCGCTGCCCGCACACTGATCATCAGATCGGAGAGGATCTCGACCAGGGTCTTGATCACATAGGGCTGCTCCGCGGCGGCGAGGCGGATCTCGGCGAAGGCGGCGTGGACCTGTCCTGAGGTGGAGAGCACCTCGGGCAGATAGACCTTCTCACCGTCAGGGCCGGTGTGGACTCTGGCTGGGGCATCGGTTGTGAGCAGCTCCCTCATCGGCAACTTCAGATGGTGGAGCACGTCGACCGCGGTCGTGGGGTCGTGGATCCCGGGTGAGAGGGCGCGCAGAGCGATGTCGATCAGCAGCCGAATCCCGAAGGACGGGTCGTTCTCGATCGACCGCTCCCGCCTCACCTCGATCCCGCGCATGAGGGCAGCCTCGTCGATCGAGTCCGGCGCCGACCCGGCCGGCCAGTAGGTCAACAGCACGTCACCTTCGGACACCGCCTCGCCGGGACGGACTTCGACCCGGGCCATCGCTCCCCGAGCGAGGGCGGAGAGAATGCGGTCGGGTCTGATCCCCTGGACCCACCCCGTCTTCTTCGAGTTGAGCGAGACGGGCTCCCCTTCCGGGTCCCGGGCCTCGGAGTAGTTCGGGCCACGTGGGAAGTCGCGGCTGTGGTGACGAATCGATGCCACCGTCTCCTCGGCGATCCGGCGTACCACCTCGTCGATCTGCATGCGACGCAGGGAGTGATCGATGTAGGCGACGATGGCGACCGGCGACAGCACCCCGAACGCTATGGCCAGGGTCACCGAGACACTGGAGCTGGTGGACTCCGGCGAGGGAACCACCGAGCCGAGCCCGGTGAGCACGACCAGTGAGTAGCTGAAGGTTCCGACCACGAAACCGATCACCAGCTGTTGGAACCGATCCTCGAAGAATCCTTTCACCGCCCGCGGTGAGTACTGGTTGGCAGCGATCTGGGTGGACAGGGCGGTGATGGAGAAGACGATGGCCGCAACGGTGATGGTGGCCCCGGCCACGGTGGAAACGATGCTGCGCGCCCCGGCAACGGTCGGGGCGATGACAAAACGGAGATCCCCGAGGAACTCGGGCACCTCGCTGTCCAAATACAGGGCGAGAGCGGCCAGCGCGATGCAAGCGGTGATCACAACCGCAGGGATGAAGAAGAGGCTCTCCTCCACCTTGCGGGCGAGTGTGCTGATCATTCCCATTGCCGGCGTGCTCCGACCATCACTGTGTCACCATCGCTTCCTCGAGATGGGTCACATCCCCCAGTTGTCGTAACGAGAACCCCCAGCCGGTGCTGATCCGGGTCATGGTCAGCCGGGACACACCGGTGTGGGGTTGACGGAATCGCTCCCACTCCCAGGGGACCGGCTCCAGGCCGAGGAGACGGCCCAGGACCACCGCATTCGTCCCGGCGTGCGCCACGATCACCACCCGCTTTCCCGGGTCGTCGACCTCCCAGAGATGGCGGTGCTCGGGATACATGGGACGTATCCCGTGGGTGGCCAGCGTCTCCTCGAGCCCGGTCACTACCCGGAGATGGAAGTCGCGGAAAGACTCCCCTCCAGGAAGACCGTCCCACATCATCTCCATGGAG
>Ga0214469_1000451_pt1 | contig 14378 bp, 16 predicted proteins | sample RVTome_10_FD_187340 | JGI IMG/M metagenome (GOLD analysis project Ga0214469, IMG submission 187340) | Soil microbial communities from uranium-contaminated site in the Upper Colorado River Basin, Wyoming, United States - RVT153D57 HiSeq ... | reverse complement strand
TCGACGCTCGCCGACTAACGGCACGGCTACAGTCAGCCCGTGCAGCGGCGTCTCCGCTCCCTCCTCGCGCGCCGCCGCATCGTCGTCGGCCTGCAGATCGGATTCGTCGTCGCGTTCACGGCCGTCCTCGGGTACGTCCTGCGGGACGTCTGGGCCGATGCGCTGCCGCTGCTGCGCGAGGCCGACCCCGTGTACGTCGGGCTCGCGCTCGCCGTCCTGACCGCCTACTACCTCCTGTTCGTGCTCGGTTGGCAGTGGATCCTCGCCGGGCTCGGGATCGGGATCGGCTACCCGCTCGCGCTTCAGGCGGAAATGGCGTCGATGCTCGCGAAGTACGTCCCCGGGACCGTCTGGACGCCGCTCGCGCGGATCGTCTGGCTCCGCCGGGCCGGAGTGAAGGCGACCGCTGTCGTGCTCGGCTCGATCGCGCTCGAGGCCGGGCTGTCGGCGATCTCGGGCGTGCTCGTGTTCGCGCTCAGCCTCATCCTCGTCGGCGGCCAGGGGCCCGAGGTGACGGTGCCGCTCGCCGCGTTCGCGCTCGTCGTCGGCGTCCTCATCCACCCGCGCGTCTTCGGGCCGCTCGCCCGGCGCGTGTTCCGCCGCTTCGGCGGGGATGCGATGCCCGTCCTCTCCTACCGGCTGATGCTGGCGCTGCTCGTCTTCTACTCGCTGACGTGGCTCGTCGGCGGGGTCGCGGTCTACTTCCTCGTCCGCTCGCTCGGGGGCGACCCGGGGCTCTCGTCGATCCCGTTCCTCGGCGGGACGGCCGCGGTCGGGGCGATCGTCTCCGTGCTCTCGATCTTCGCGCCGTCCGGGCTCGGCGTCCGCGAGGGCTCGATGTACGGGCTCATGCTGGCGGTCACCTCAGCCCCGATCGCGCTCGGCGTCACCGTGCTGAACCGCCTGGCGATCACGCTCGTCGAGGCGCTCCTCCTCGCCGCGGGGCTCGTCGCCTGGCGGATCGGAAAGCGCACGCCGGACTCGCCGCACGCCGAGCCCGAGCTCGCCCGCCGGACGCCGTAGCGCCACACCTCCCTCAGGCCCGCTGGTAGCATCAGGGCAGCCGAAGGGCAGTATCCCCGAACGGACGTCATCGTCATTCCCGGCCGCAAGGCCCGGTGGCGTCGGCCGCTAAGCGGCGGGAGAGACCTTCGTCGACCGGCAGGACGGCTGACGGAGGTTCGATGGAGCTGGAAGCGTGGATGTGGGTGGCCTTCGGGGCGTTCGTCGTCCTCATGCTGATCGTGGACCTTGTCGCCTTCGGACACCGAGGCGAGACGATCTCCTTCCGCCGGGCGGTCGGCTGGAGCATCGGCTGGACGGCGCTCGGCTTCGCCTTCGCCGGCTTCCTCTGGGTCTGGCAGGGACCGACGCCCGCGAACGAGTACCTGGCCGGGTTCATCCTCGAGAAGTCGCTCTCGGTCGACAACCTCTTCGTCTTCGCGCTGATCTTCTCGTACTTCGCGGTCCCGCCCCAGCACCAGCGGCGCGTCATCTTCTGGGGGATCGTCGGCGCGATCGTCCTGCGCGGGCTCTTCATCCTCGCGGGTGCGACGCTCCTGGAGGCCTTCCACTACACGATCTACGTCTTCGGGATCTTCCTCGTGCTGACGGGGATCCGGATGGCGCTGCACTCGGACGTCGAGATCCATCCGGAGCGGAACCCCGTGCTGAGGCTGATCGGGAAGGTGATCCCGATGGTCAAGCGCCACGAGGGCGACAAGCTCTTCGTGCGCGAGGGCGGCCGCCGGATGGCGACGCCGCTGTTCGCCGCGCTCGTGCTCGTGGCGACGTTCGACGTGATCTTCGCGGTCGACTCGATCCCGGCGATCTTCGCGGTCACCCGCGACACGTTCATCGTGTATGCGGCGAACGCGTTCTCGCTGCTCGGGCTCGCCGCGCTCTACTTCGTCCTCGCCGGGATGATGGGAAAATTCCGGTACCTGAACCTCGGGCTCGCGGCCGTGCTCATCTTCGTCGGCCTCAAGATGACCTTCTCGGACGTCTTCGAGATCCCGACGTACATCTCGCTGGGCGTGATCGTAGGGATCCTCGGGCTGGCGGTCGGCGCGTCGCTCATGCGCCCGAAGCCGCCCGTCGCGGTCGCCGCAGCGCCGCACGAACCCGCCGGGCCCTAGGACCGGGCTAGCGGTGCGCCGCGGCGACGCCGATCGTCGCGAGCCCGAGCACGAGCGCCACGCCGTTCGGCACGATCAGGGCGAGGTTGCCGAGCGCCAGCCCGTAGGCGATCCAGAGGCAGAAACCGACCGTCAAGACTCCGAAGTACGCGATCGAGACGCCGGACGACGAGCCGCGGCGCAGGATCGCCCGGATCTGGAGCACCGGGGAGAGCGCCATGAGGACGCCCCAGCTCGCGGCGGACGCAGCCAGGAAGGACGTGGACACGAGAGCCTCCTCTCGGAAAGCGCTCGGACCGGACGGACCGCGCTCGCTCCGCAACGGGCGGAGGAGGAGCGCACGCGCGACCGCCCCGAAGCTTAGCCGCCGTCCGCGTGGGCCACGGCCGGTGCCAGGCACGGGACAGTGGCCCGCGAAGACCTGGCTCGCTCTAGCGTGTCCGCGGCGGCGCCGGAACGTGCGGGTCGGACGCGGGCGGGCGCGGATCCTCCAGGCGCCAACTCAGGTCGGACCGGACGGCGACGACGCCGGGCACGCGCGATGCGAAGTACTCGAGGAGCTCGGCGTCGGCCTTCTGGCCCACGTCTCCCTCGAGCGTGACCTCGCCGTCATGCACCGACACCTGAACGGAGGCAGGGTCGATCCAGAGCGTCCGGAGGAGCACCTCGTCGCGGATCTCACGCTCGATCTCCTCGTCCGGCCGCGTGAACGCGCGCACGAGATCGGCGCGCGTGACGATCCCGGCAAGGGAGCCGCCGCCGTCGACGACGGGCAGCCGGTTGAAGCCCTGCTCGGTCATGAGCCGGGCCGCCTCGGCGACCTCGTCGTCCGGCCCGATCGTCACCGCCGGAGCGTTCATCACGTCACCGGCCGTCCGCGCCTCCACCCGGACCGGCGGGCCCTCGATCAGCCGGACGAGCAGCCCGCGCTCGTCCTCGCGCTCGACGCCCTGCTCCCTGCGGACGATGTCGGACTCCGCGAGGACCCCCGCCACGCTACCCGCGCCGTCAACGACCGGTACGCCGGAGATGCCCCGCTTGGACAGCGTCCGAGCGACCTCCTTGAGCGGCGTCTCCTCGGAGACGGCCACCACGTCCCTCGTCATGATCTCGGAGATCTTCACGGCAGGCTCCTTCCTCGTCGGGGGTCACCTAGGACACTAGTCGCGCGTGACGGCCTGGACAGCCGTACTTTCCCGTACCGCGCCTCCGGTGATTCGCGGTTGGCGGCCGGCGCGGCGTGGGCGACGCTTGGGGCATGCCGAAGCGAGTCGCGATTCTGGGCGGCGGCACCGGCGGCACGATCGTCGCAAACCGGCTGCGTCGCCGCTACGGAGAGGACGAGATCGAGATCCACGTCGTCGACCGCGACGACCGGCACGTCTACCGACCGGGCCTCCTGTTCGTCCCCTTCGGCCAGGCCGATCCGGCGAAGCTGACGCGTCCCCGGCACGACCAGCTCCGCGCGGGAATCGCCTTCCATCGGACGGACGTCGAGTCGGTCGACCACGCCGCGCAGCGGGTCGCGCTCGCGGACGGGACGAGCCTCGGCTACGACGTCCTCGTCGTCGCGACCGGCCTCGAGCTCCAGCCCGGCGAGACGGAGGGCCTGACCGGTTCCGGCTGGGGCGAGCGCGCCTTCACGTTCTACGACCTGCCCGGCTCCGTCGCGCTGCGCGACGCGCTCGCTCGGTTCCGCGGCGGGCGGCTCGTCGTGAACGTGGTCGACCTTCCCATCACCTGTCCCGTCGCGCCGCTCGAGTTCGCCTTCCTCGCGGACTCGCACCTGCGGGCGCGCGGCCTGCGGGCGCAGACCGAGATCGTCCTCGCCACGCCGCTCGACGGCGCCTTCACCACGCGGGTCGCCTCCGAGCGGCTCGGCGGGCTGCTCGCGGCGCGCGGGATCGATCTCGTGACGGAGTTCAACACCGGCGAGGTGGACGGCGACCGCGGCCGGCTCGTCGGCTACGACGGCCGGGAGGTCGAGTTCGACCTCCTCGTCGCCGTCCCGCTGCACGGCGGCGGCGCGTACGTCGAGCGGTCGCCCGGGCTCGGCGACGCGCTCGGGTTCGTCCCTACGGATCCGCACACGCTCCAGGCGCGCGTCGCGCCGAACGTCTTCGCACTCGGGGACGCGACCGACCTGCCGATCTCGAAGGCCGGCTCGGTCACGCACTTCCAGGCGGAGATCCTCGTCGAGAACGTCGCCCGCTTCCTCGCCGGCGAGAAGCTCGAGCCCGCGTACGACGGGCACGCGAACTGCTTCGTCGAGACCGGCGACGGCCGCGCGCTCCTGATCGACTTCAACTACGAGACCGAGCCGCTTCCCGGGCGCTTCCCGACCGCGGCGGGCCCGCTCTCGCTCCTGCGGGAGTCCCGGGCGAACCACGCCGGCAAGCGCCTGTTCCCGTGGGTCTACTGGCACGCGCTGCTTCCCGGCCGGCCGCTCCCCGGGCTCGGCCCCGCGATGCCGCTCGCGGGCAAGGACCTCGCCGCCGCGGCCTGACGAAAGGAGGACGACATGACCACGATCGAGATCGCCGCAACGCCCGTCGACGTGGACGCGGAGGGGTTCCTCACCGACCCGTCCCAGTGGAACGAGGAGGTCGCCGAGGAGATCGCGCGCGAGCAGAGCGTCGGCGAGCTGACGCCGCGCCACTGGCAGGTCGTGCGCTTCATGCGCGGGCGCTACCTGGAGACCGGCTCGGCGCCGTCCATCCGCGCGCTCGGCAAGGAGTCCGGCGTGCCCGTCAAGGAGCTCTACGAGCTCTTCCCCAAGGGCCCCGCGAAGCTCGCCGCGCGCATCGGCGGGATCCCCAAGCCGCGCGGCTGCATCTAGCGAAAGGAGGGGACCATGACCACCACGCTCACCGAGCCGCATCCCGCCGAGGCGCCGGAGAAGACGATCGAGAAGGTCGCGGTCGTCGTCTCGAAGGGCTCGCTCGAAGGCGTCTACCCGGCGCTCATCCTCGCGAACGGCGCGCGAATGGAGGGCATCGAGGCGAATCTCTTCTTCACGTTCTTCGCGCTCGACGCGATTCGCAAGGACCGCACGGCGAAGCTCAAGGTCGCGACGGTCGGCAACCCCGGGATGCACATGCCCACGCTGCTCGGCGCGCTGCCGGGCATGTCCGCGTTCGCCACCTGGATGATGCGACGGCAGATGGAGAAGCTCGACATCCCGCCCGTCCCGGAGTTCCTCGAGCTCATCGCGGACTCCGGCGCGAGGCTCTACGCGTGCCACGCGTCCGTCGAGATGTTCGGCCTCGAGATGGATGACTTCGTCCCGCAGGTCGAGGGAATCTTGACCGTCGGGGAGTTCTACGATATTGCAGCAGGAGGTGAGATCATCTTCACGTAACGTTGGAGGCTCCGCCTGGAGACACGCGTCCGCACGGCGCGGACACGAACGAAGGAGAGACATATGGAGAGACATCACCTGAGGCGGCTCGGGCTTGTACTCGTGACGCTTCTCATCGCAACGGGCGCACTCGCCGCCACGGCGTCGGCCGACGACGACCGTTACACAGCAGGCTCGTTCGGCCTCGGCGACCCGTTCTTCCCGAACGCCGGGAACGGCGGCTACGACGTCGAGTCGTACGACCTCGACCTCGACTACACGCCGGCCTCGCGCGCCCTCGCGGGCAAGGCGTTCATCACCGCGACCGCCACACAGGATCTCGACGCCTTCAACCTCGACCTGCGCGCGCAGGACGAGGAGGGCCACTTCTACACGGTGTCGCGCGTCGCGGTCGGCAAGGACAACGGGCCGACACTCAAGGACATGGCCTTCTCGCACGAGGGCCAGGAGCTGACGATCGTCCCGCGGCCGAAGCTCAAGACCGGCGAGACGTTCGTCGTGCTCGTCGAGTACGCGGGCACCGCGCACGAGGTCACCGATCCGGACGACTCGATCGAGGGCTTCGTGCCGACCGACGACGGCGCGTTCGTCGTCTCCGAGCCGCAGGGTGCCCCGGGCTGGTACCCGGCGAACGACATCCCGACCGACAAGGCGCTCTTCGACATCTCGATCACCGTCCCCGAGGGGATCACGGCGCTCGCGAACGGCGTCCTCCTCTCGCAGGAGACCGAGAACGGCAAGACGACCTGGGAGTGGAGCCACGGCATGCCGATGGCGCCCTACCTCGCCACGGCGACGAACGGTGTCTTCTCGCTGACCGTGACCGAGCTCGCCGGCGGCATCCCGAGCTACGTCGCCGTCGACCCGCGCCGCACGAACACGGCCGTCCTCGCCAACATCCCGGCGATGATGGCGTTCTTCTCCGAGACGTACGGGCCGTACCCGTTCGACGCGACGGGCGCGATCGTGGACTTCGCCCCACACGTCGGCTACGCGCTCGAGACGCAGACGAAGGCGAACTACTCGAACACCCCGGGCGAGTCGACGCTCGCGCACGAGATCGCGCACGAGTGGTTCGGGAACGCGGTCACGCTCTCGAACTGGCCGGACATCTGGCTGAACGAGGGCTTCGCCCGGCTCTCGGAGTGGCTCTGGCTCGACCACCGCGGCATCCGGACGGCGCAGCAGTCGTTCGACATCCAGTACGCCCGCGCGGCGACGAGCTCGTTCTGGCAGATCCCGCCCGCGGCGCTGCCGGGGCCCGAGGTCCTGTTCTCCAGCCCGCCCTACGACCGCGGCGGGATGACGTTGCACGCGCTGCGCGGGAAGATCGGCGACATGGCGTTCTTCCAGCTCCTGCGCACGTGGTACGCCGACAACAAGTACGGCAACGTCACCACGGCCGACTTCATCGAGACGGCCGAGGAGGTGTCGGGGATGCAGCTGGACGCGTTCTTCGACGTCTGGCTCTTCCAGCCCGGCAAGCCGACCAGCTGGTAACCGGGATCGGGGCGCCGCCCGGCCGGGCGGCGCCCCTTCCACCCCAGGAAGGGGATCGCGTGAAGCGGTCGGGAGCACGCGGCCGGCGCCGGCACGCGGCGCGGCTACCCCAGCTCGATCTCTGCCGGCAGCACGTCGGGGCCGCGCTGCTCCAGCTCGGCGCGAGCCCGCGCGTCGAAGTAGACGTACGAGGCCACGACCGCGACGAAGGGGATCGTCAGCGCGTAGACGATCCCGGCGACGATGTTCATGAGCGCCAGCGGGGCGTTCGTCACGAGGATGAGGAGCGCGCCGAGTAGCGAGCCGGCCACGAGCGTCACCGCGGCGGCGGCCGAGAGCGACAGGACGCGGAGCCACCGGCCGCGCACGAGCTCCCCGCTCCGGCGCAGGGCGGCGAGCGGCCGGCGGCGCTCCAGCTCGACGACCTGGGCGAGCAGCGACCAGCGAACGGCGAGCCAGACCGCGACGGGGAGGAGCACGCCCGTCGTCCCGATCAGGACGACCGCCACGACCGCGAGCGCGAGCGCCGGCACGAGCGTCGGGAGGTCGTCGAGCGCGAGCCGGTACGCGGCGAGCGGGCCGATCCGCCGACCCTCGTCGAGCTCGACGAGCGCCCGGGCGGTCGCCGCCTGGACGAGCGCGACGCCGAGCAGCGCGAGCGTCGTCCCGAGCGCGACGACGAGCAGGACGAGCGCCCCGGCCGATTCTCCGGAGGCCTCGACACCGAGGAGCCCGAAGCCTCCGAGGACCAGCGCCTGCACCACCGAGATCACGGCGCCGAGCGGGATGAACAGAAGGCCGATCCCGAGGAGGAGCGGCGCGTGCTCACCGTACACCCGCGCCGAGGCCGAGAGCGTCTGCCCCCAGCTCCGCCGCCGGGCCAGGCGGAACGGCGCCGAGGGCGTCCACGTCGCGCGCGCCGCGGCGAAGATCGCCACGGCGACGAGGATCGCCAGCAGGAGAAGGACGGTGCCCGGCTCCCGCACGAGCCGCACGACCGCGTTCGACCCCGCGCCGACCGCGGTGCAGAAGAAGTCCGTCGCCCCGGTGCCGAGCACGCCGCCGGTCGGGACGGCGAAGCTCCGCTCCCGCCAATCCTCCGACCAGGAGACCGGCTCGTCCCATTGCCCCTTCATGTTCGGCCCGGTCGGCCCGTTGAAGAACGCCTCCTGCAGCTCGCCCCAGCGTCCCTCGAAGCCGAGCCACGGGAAGTCGCTCTCGACCTCGGCCGGGTCGCCCGGGATCGTCACGACGCGTGGGTGGAGCTCGACGTGCGGCCCGCGGGTGTCGTCGCAGCCGACGCCCTCCTCGGCCGAGCTTCCGAGGTGCAGGCCCTCGCCGTAGAAGTTCGCGTGCGACCCGGCGGCCGGGTAGACGACCGGGCGGCCGTCGACGAGGTCGAGCTTCTCGTCGCCCCAGTCGGCGGCCTCGGCGCCCTCGTGCTGGCTGTACCCGACCGCCGCCGGCTCGCCGGCGAGGGCCGCCCCCGCATCGTCGGCCTCGAAGACGAGCTGGATCATCTCCCAGTCGCCCTCGTGGAGGTTGTTCCAGTCGTTGAAGGCATAGAAGAGCCAGTACTGGAGCGCGATCCGGCCCGGGCGACCCGGCTCGGCGACGACGTGCGCGTAGACCGTCGGCGCGCTCCCCTCGGCGAGGTCGCGCGCCCACTCCTCATAGGTGCAGCCCGGAGAGAGCGCGTCCCCCGGGAAGTCGAGGTGGTGCTCGAAGCGCCCCGCGAGGTCGTCGGCGGAAGGACCAATCTCGACGATGTCGCCCGCGCCCCAGGGGCCCCGCAGCGCCACGGTCGGCTCGTCGAAGAGGAGCTCGACGTCGAGTGGCGTGTACGGCTCGCCGGGGCCGCACTCCTCCTCCTGGGCGACGAGCCGGACGACCGGGGCGTAGCGCTCCGCGAGCGCGGTCTCGTCCGCCGTCTGGGCGCCGGCCACGGGCGTCGCAGCGAGCGCCCCGAGCGCGAGGATGAGGAGCGCCTGCCGTCGGATCACGGCAGCCAGTCTGTCACGATCTTCCAGGCCGGAGAGCTCGGGTCGATGTGCTCGAAGTGTGCAACTCCCGGGAGCGTCGAGAGGTCCACACGGTCCCCCGACGCCGCGGCGGCCTCGGCGTACCGGCGGCTCAGCGCGACGGGAACGGTGTCGTCCTCCTCCCCGTGGACGAGAAGCTGCGGCACGCCGAGGGGAAGGCGCTCGAGCGGGGATCCGAGCGCATACGGGTCCGGCCGCTCGACCTGTGTTCCGCCGAGCAGGCGCCGGACGGCGCCGCCCCCGAGCCCGAGCCGGGCAGCCTCCCCGAGGTCGCTCACGCCCGCCTGCGCGACCGCGTGCGTCACCCGGACGACGGGACGGGCCCCGGGCGCTCCGTCGGGCAGGCCGGGCCGCGCCCCGGCCCAGAGCGCCAGGTGCCCGCCGGCGGAATGCCCGATCGTGACGACCCGGTCGAGGTCGAGCGGCAGCTCGCCCTCGACCACGGCGAGATGGTCGATCGCGGCCGCCACGTCCGCGAACGTCGCAGGCCACCCGCCGCCGGCCCGCAGGCCGACGCGCCGGTACTCGACGTTCCAGGCGACCCACCCGCGGGCGGCGAGGTCGCGGCAGAGGCCGTCGTTCAGATGCCGGTCGTACCGGCGCTTCCAGAACCCGCCGTGCAGGACGACGGCAACGGGAGCCCACGCGTCGCCCTCCGGCCGGAAGAGCTCGCCGACCTGGCTCCGGTGCTCGTGCCCGTACCGCCGAACCTGCTCGATGCGGGGAACCTAGGCCGCGGGCCGGACCGCAAAGAGGGCCCCGGTGTGGGGCCCTCTCCGGCGAGCGGTGTTCCGTGGTGGAACTAGACGGCTACGACGCCGTTCTTGTGCGTCATGACCTTGCCGCTCGTGATCTTGGGCGGGTTCGGGAAGAGGTTGTCGAGCTTCTCCTCGCGGATCCAGGTCGAGGCGACCTTGGTCGACTCGGCGGCCTGGTCGGACGTCTCGAACAGCCCGAGCGAGCTGAAGACGCCGTTGCCGCCGTCGATCAGGTAATAGCCCTTGAAGCCCTGCATCTTGCTGAGCTTCGGGACGAGGGTCTCGTTGACCCTGTCGGTCAACTCGACGATGCGATTCTGGTCGACACCGTCGTACCGGCGAATGGTCGCATGCATGTGATGCTCCTTCGGTTCTTCGCACAGGACAGGAAATCCGAACAGACTCCTGCTGCGGTCGGGCCGCGTGTGACAGACGAAGAGGAAGGTGCAGAGCCTCGGCGACTTCAACGCTACGAGCCAAACGCGCTCTTCCACCCTAGCAGCGATCTCGCAGCGCCGGAGACCCCGGCCCCGGGCGGGCACATATTTGTGAAAAATGTTACAATTTGCGGCAAACCGGAGGCGCGCGGTGCGGGGCTTGCCTCCCTCCCAACCCCAGCTCGACGGAAGGTTTCCATGGAGGGAATCCACCACCTCCGCGTCTTGATCGCGAATCAGCGCCCCGACCGGCTGGAGCTGCTCGCCCAGGTGGTGAAAGGCCTGGGCCACGAGGTCACCGCCCGGGAGATCCACGTCTCGGACGTCGCGGCCGTCACAGCGCGGGAGCGTCCCGACGTCGCCCTCGTGGGGCTGGGCGAGAGCGCCGAGCATGCGTTGAACCTCATCTCGGAGATCGTGTCCGAGGCCTTCTGCCCGGTGATCGCGCTGCTCGAGGCCTACGACGGCGACTGGGTGAACGAGGCCGCGTCCCGCGGCGTCTTCGCGTACATCGTGGACAGCCGGCCGGAGGAGCTGCAGAGCGCGATCGACATCACCCTGCGCCGCTTCGCCGAGTACCAGCATCTCCAGGGGGCGTTCGAGCGCCGGATCGAGGAGACGCGCCGGGAGGCCGAGCGTAGACGGGCCCAGCAGCGCCACGTGCTCGAGCTCCACGACGGCGTCATGCAGGCGCTCTCCGTCGCCCACCTCGCCCTCGAGCTCGACCGGCGCGAAGAGTCGCGGGAGGCGTTGCTCACTGCCCTCGAGAACACCCGCGCCATCGTCAGGCGATCGCTCGACCAGCTGGGAGAGCAAGGAGTGCCGCTTCGCGATCTGATCCGCGATTCCGCCCCCACCCGGCCGTGAGCAACGGCGCCTCTTCTCTCGATACGCCCGTCGGCGTCCTCGTCTGCGACGACAACGCGGCCATGCGCGCGCTGCTCGGCGTGGTCGTCGGGACGAGCCCCGGCCTGGCCACCGTCGGCGAGGCGTCGGACGGGGACGAGGCAATCGCCCAGGCCACACGGCTCCAGCCGGACGTGATCCTGCTCGACCTCGCGATGCCGAACCGCAGCGGGCTCGAGGCGCTCGCCGAGCTCCGGTACGTCGCGCCCGCCGCCCAGATCGTCGTCCTCTCCGGCTTCGCCCTCACCGCGGCCGCAGAAGAGGTCTTCGCGCTCGGCGCTGCGGCCTACCTCGAGAAGGGCGCGAATCCGCAGGCGATCATCACGACGATCGAGAACGCCGTCGCGAATGCGCGGCACGTTGAACGGCGCCCGACGAAGCTCGCGTAGCGACGGCGAGGGGAGCGGATCGTTCCGCGCCGCCGGCTCGCTAGTCTGCGGGCATGCGCGAGGACGGGTACCCCTCCGACCTCGCGCGTGAGACGGCGCCGGACGCGCTCGAGCGGTTTCTCCGCTACGTCCGGATCGACACGCAGGCCGATCCGGGCTCCGACACGGTGCCGAGCACGGCGAAGCAGCTCAACCTCTCGCGCCTGCTCGGCGACGAGCTCCGTGAGCTCGGCCTCGCCGACGCCGCGCTCGACGAGCAGGGCTACGTCCTCGCCACGCTCCCCGCGACGGTCGACCGCGAGGTGCCGGCGATCGCGCTCCTCGCGCACGTTGACGTGTCGCCGGACGCGCCGGCGGCGGACGTGCAGCCGCAGGTCGTCCGCTACGAGGGTGGCCGCCTGCCGCTCCCCGGCGATCCGTCCGTGGCGCTCGACCCGGAGCGGAGCCCCGAGCTCCTGCGCCACGTCGGGCACGAGCTCGTGACGAGCGACGGCACGACCCTCCTCGGCGCCGACGACAAGGCCGGGATCGCCGCGATCATGACCGCCGCGGCATACCTGCTCCGCCATCCCGAGCTCGAGCGTGGGCCCGTGCGGATCTGCTTCACGCGCGACGAGGAGATCGGCCGGGGCCCGGACGGGCTCGACCTCGAGAAGCTCGGCGCGGTCGCCGGATACACGCTCGACGGCTCGACCGCGGGCGAGATCGATGACGAGACCTTCAGCGCACTCGAGGCGACCGTGACCTTCCGGGGCGTCGCCGCCCATCCGGGCACGGCCAAGGGGCTGCTCGTGAACGCGCTCAAGCCCGCGGCGGACTTCGTCGCGAGCCTCCCACGCGACCGCCTCTCGCCCGAGACGACCGAGGGGCGCGAGGGCTTCCTCCACCCGCGCCGCGTCGCCGGCGCGGAGGAGGAGTGCGCGGTGATCGTCATCCTGCGGGACTTCGACGGCGAGAAGCTCCGCGCGCAGGAGGAGCTGCTCCACCGCCTCGCCGCCGACGCGGCCGCCGCCCATCCCGGCTCGGCGGTCGAGGTCGAGGTCGTCGAGCAGTACCGGAACATGAAGGAGGTGCTCGACGAGCACCCGCGCGTCGTCGAGGCGGCGCAGGAGGCGACGCGACGCGCCGGGCTCGAGCCGAAGCTCGGTTTCGCACGCGGCGGCACGGACGGCTCACGCCTCTCGGAGCGCGGCCTGCCGACCCCGAACGTCTTCACGGGCGGCCAGGACTACCACTCCCGGCACGAGTGGCTGTGCGTCGCCGACCTCGGCGCCGCCGTCGCGACGGCCGTGCACCTCGTCCAGGTCTGGGCGGAGGATCCGCACGAGCGATGAGTTTCGCCCGCGGCGACGGTCTGGAGAACGAGATGGCCACCATCGCGATCGACATCTCCGTGTCCGTGGACGGCCTCGTCGCCGGCCCGGACGCGACGCTCGAGGAGCCGCTCGGCAAGGGCGGGATGCGGCTCCACGAATGGATCTTCGGGCTCGACGCATGGCGCAAGCGGCACGGCCTCGAGGGCGGCGAGCGGAGCATCGACAACGAGGTCGTCGAGGAGGGCCTCGCGCGGTGGGGCGCGGTCGTGATGGGCCGGAAGATGTACAGCGGCGGATCGGGCCCGTGGGAGGACGACCCGAACGCGGGCGGCTGGTGGGGCGACGAGCCGCCCTTCCGCGTGCCGGTCTTCGTCGTCACCCACCACGAGCGGGCGGGCGAGGTGAAGGGCGACACGCCGATCGAGTTCGTGACGGAGGGCGTCGAGGCCGCGGTCGCGCGGGCGCGCTCGGCGGCCGGCGAGTGGGACGTGCTCGTCGCGGGCGGCGCCAACGTGGCCCAGCAGTGCCTGGCGGCCGGCGTCGCGGACGAAGTGCAGCTCCATGTCGCGCCGGTGCTCCTCGGCCGCGGCGTGCGGCTGTTCGCCGAGGACGGCCTGCCGCCCACGACGCTCGAGCGCGAGCGCGTGATCGAGTCACCGGCGGTCACGCACCTCCGCTACCGCGTTCGGTACGGCGGGACGGCGCCTCACCCGGGCTAAGCGCGCTGTGCCGCCCGCCGGGTTCCGGCGGACGGCACGAGGACGGTCGGTCAGCGCGAAGACGACGCGGTCTTGCGCGAGGAGCTCTTGCGGGTCGAGCTCGTCCGGCGGCGGTTCTGGGCGCCGTTGCCGGAGGACGACGTCTGCGGCGTCTGACGGATGCGGCCCATCAGATCCTCGGGCAGCTCCGAGGCGCGCGACTTGGCCTGGTCCATCACACCCTTCGCCTGGCGCGTGAAGGAGCCGCTCCTGGCAAGCGCGTAGAGTCCCGCGCCGGCCGCCGGAAGGATGAGCCAGCGGGTGCCGAAGCCTCCTCTCCCGGTGCCCTTGCCCTGTGCCGCATCGGCAACGCCGTCGAGCCGCTCGGCGAAGTCGATGATGTGCTCTGAAAGCTTGTGAACGTCAGCCATCTGTTTCGTGCCCCCTTGGATATCTCTGGTTTTGGACGATGTTTCCAGGATGGACGCCCGCAAAACGCGAGAAGCGCCCGCTCCTGGGTAGCGTCACGGTGGGAGGCGCTGGCCATCGTGTCGTAGCCGGAGCCACCGATGGCCGTACGGCTCGAGCGCAAGCCTGACCCTGCCCTTGCCGTCCGGCTCGAGGTCGTCGTGCGCGAAGAGATCGACGGCGGCCTCGGCGTCGCCGAGCGGAACCTCGACCTCGAGCGGCGCGTCCGCGAACGAATGGACGGCGACGACGACGTTCCCGTCCCAGTCGCAGCGGTGTGCGAGCACGGCTGGCTCCGACACGTCGAGCACGGTGCACGCGCCCCAGCCGAGCTCCGGGCACTCGCGCCGGCGGCGGATAAGGCG
>Ga0214469_1000450_pt1 | contig 14408 bp, 12 predicted proteins | sample RVTome_10_FD_187340 | JGI IMG/M metagenome (GOLD analysis project Ga0214469, IMG submission 187340) | Soil microbial communities from uranium-contaminated site in the Upper Colorado River Basin, Wyoming, United States - RVT153D57 HiSeq ... | reverse complement strand
ACCGGAGCGAAAGCGACTTCCACCACCGCGAGGGTGCGGCCTTGAGCGAGATGTACCTCTATGGCGGAAACCTGACGACGACCGACCTGGGTGTTCTCATCCTCGCCGGTTCGACACTCGGCGGTGGGACGGTGGTGAACTACTCGACCTCGTTCAAGACGCCGCCGGACGTCTTAGAGCAATGGCGCGAGGTCTCGGGTATCGACGCATTCGCAAACGGTGAGTTCGAGGAACACCTCGAGACCGCGGCGACGCGCCTCGGCGTCAACACCGACTCGTCCGCCGCGGGCAAGAGGGACGAGATCGTCGAGGCGGGACTCGAGAAGCTCGGCTGGCACGTCGACTCGATGCCGCGCGCGGTCCGCGGCTGCGCGCAGGATGAGAGCTGCGGTTACTGCGGGTTCGGCTGCCGACTTGGGGCGAAGCAGTCCACGATGCGCGTGTACCTGCAGGATGCCTTCGACGCGGGCGCACGGCTGATCGTGGGTGCCGATATCGACAAGGTCACGATCGACGAGGGACGCGCCACCGGTGTGGTCGGTTCGGTCGGACATCACCGACTCGAGGTGAACGCGCGCGCCGTGGTGGCTGCCGCGGGCGCGATCGAGACCCCGGCGTTGTTGCTGCGCTCGAAGCTCGCGGGACAGGTGGGACGAAACCTCCACCTTCATCCCGGGACCGCGGCCTGGGGGATCTTCGACGAGGACGTCCGGATTTGGGAGGGGACGATGCAGGCGCGCTACTCGGACGAGTTCCGCGGTTGGGACGGCGGATGGGGGCCGCTGCTCGAGACCGTGCCGGTGCACCCGGGTTCGTGGTCCATGGCGATGAGCTGGCTCTCCGCCTCCCATCACCGCTCGATGATGGAGCACTACAGCAGGGTGGGTTTCTGCGCGGCCCTTCCGCGCGACTCGAGCTCGGGACGCGTCCGTATCGGGCGCGACGGGCGGCCGAGGATCGACTACCGTCTCGATGAGGGCGACGAGCGGCGCATCGCCGAGGGGGTCGTCAGGGCGGCGAGCGTCGTCGAGGCCGCGGGCGCCCGCAAGGTGTATTCGTTGCACAAGGCGTCGGTTTCGTACGTGCCCGGGGTCGCCGGCGCCCGCGAGAGGTGGGTCCGGGAGACGAAACGGCTCGGCTACGGCGGGGGAGCGGCCAAGCTGGTCTCGTACCACCAGATGGGCTCGTGCCGGATGGGCACCGATCCGGCGACCTCCGCCATCGACGCCGACAACCAGAGCCACGAGGTGAAAAACCTGTTCGTCGTCGACGCATCTGCGTTTCCCACCGCATCCGGGGTAAACCCGATGCTTACTATTTATGGAATAGCGGAGCGCGCAGCCGGTAGGATCTCCAACCGGCTGCATTAAAGAAGGGGGATGGGTATGCCCAAGACCTTCCGGCTCGGGGAGCCGGTCGAATACGACGGACCCGAGGGCAGAGTGAGAGGCAAGGTCCGCAAGAAACTGACAGGACGCACCAGGGTCAAGGGCCGCGACGTCGAGGCGTCGGAGACCGATCCGCAATACCTGGTCGCGAACGACGCCACCGGTGAGGAGGACGCCTACCGACCCGACTCCCTCGACAAGGTCGACTGAAGCGGTTCGGGCTCAGTTGCCGCTTAGGAAGTAATCTCGCTGCGTTGGCGGCCGTCGGGGTCGCCGCGTAGGGAGAGACGATTTGGCTCAGCTCGAAGACCTTGTCGAGGCGGCGGATCTGAACGCGCTGCTGCGCGCGGTTGACGGACTCTGCGAGCGGCGCGAGTGGGATCGGCTGGTTGACCTCGCGGATATGTGCGAGGAGGCCCTCGAGCGAGGTAAACAGCTGTGGCCGATCGCAGACCACATCGACTACCGGCTCGCGCTGGAGGCGCCGGGCGACTACGCGGGCAGCGTGCTCGGCACCGATCCGTCTCGCTTCGTGCTCGGCCCCCTCACCGAGGTCGCGGCCTCCTCCCATACCTGGCACGCGCTCGCCGACTACCTCGAATCGGGAGTCGTCGCGGCGTACGTCGCCCAGGAGTGCGTCGTGCGCGGCGAAAAGCTCGGCGGCGACGATCGGGCGAACCCCGACGTACTCGAGATGCCCGTCGAGCTCCTCAGCTTCGAACCCACGTACTGCTTGGCGAAGTATCGAAAGCACTCGGTCGAGGTCTCGGAGCCGTGGGAGCCGCGCGAACCCCTGAACCGGGTGTCCTCGAGCCCCACCGACGAGCTCGATGAACCGGAGCTGAGCGAGGCGCTCCTCGAGCTGGTGACCCCCTGGATAACGGAGTCGAACGGGGCCGCCCGCGCCGTCGTGGTCGAGGGCGACGCGGTCGCGGCGACCTCGAATCTGGTTTCGGGTGAGTTCGCGATCGGTCCGTTGACGACCGAGGAGGCCCTGCAGCGTATGGCCTGGGCCGCCGCGAGCGGCGGCGCCCACGGCAGGCGCAGGGGGGCCGCCCTCGGCCGCTTCACCGCGTTGTACACCGCGGCGTTGATAACCGACCTCCCCTGGCCCCCGAGCTTCGACGAGTTGGGAGACGGGTTGGAGGACCTGAATTTCTACCGCTTCAACGAGGACCGAACCGAGGAGGGCTGGGCGCTGCGAATCGTCATCGAGGACCCCGAGCAGGGCTGGACCGCGGCGATCTCGGCCTCGGATCTACTCACCGAGGAGGAGAAGGACAAGACCGCCAAGAAATGACTCGGCGTTAGCCGATCGATTCGCCCGGCTGCATCTCGATTACCTCCAGACCCTCGACGTCGCTCGCTTCCTTGCGCAGTTGTTCGGGCGTCCCCGTCAACACCGGCATCGTGCCGTAGTGCATCGGGATCACCGACTTGACGCCGAGCAGCCGGATCGCCTCGGCCGCGGAGGCCGGCCCCATGGTGTAGTGGTCTCCGATGGGGAGCATCGCCAGGTCGGGTTTCAGCAACCTTCCTATCAACGACATGTCGCCGAACACGCACGTGTCACCCGCGTGGTAGATGCGAAAGCCACCCTCGAACTCGAGCACCAGTCCGGCGGCTTCGCCTCCGTAGGACCCGTCCGGCATCGAAGAGGAGTGCTTCGCATCGGTCATGTGCACCTTGACCCCCGCGACCTCGTAGGTTCCGCCCTTGTTGAAGCCGACCGTGTTCTTCACGCCCTGGTTCTCGAACCAGCCCGCCACCTCGTTCATCGCCACCACTTCGGGGTCGCCTGCCGCCTTCGCCAGTTCCACGCAGTCGGCGGTGTGGTCGGCGTGCCCGTGCGTCAACAGGATGGCATCCAGCTTGCCGGGGCTCTTTAGTTCGTCGGGGCACTTCGGGTTGCTGGCGGTGAACGCGTCGATCATCAAACGCTTGCCGGTGGGCGTCTCGATCAAGAAGGTCGCATGTCCGAGCCAGGTGATCCTCATTCCCTCTGGTAGCTGTGCCATCTTGTTTCCTCCTCTGTCGGCGTGATCTTTACCGTCCCTACCCAGCCGGGCCCGCCGCGATGGCTACAGCCCGGCGGATTTGGCGATGATGTATCTCTGGATCTCGCTCGTACCCTCAACCAGCGTGAAGATGCGCACCAGCCTGTAGATGCGCTCGAGCGGAAGCTCGCGCATCCATCCCATGCCTCCGTGCACCTGGATCATTCGGTCCACCACCCGGTTGACCATCTCGGACGAGTAGAGCTTGACGATTGACGACTCCTGGATGACGGGCTCTCCCTGGTCGTAACGCCAGGCGCACTCGTAGGTCATCAGCTTGGCGGCCTTGAGCTCGACGATGGAGTCCACGATGTGACCCTGCACGTACTGGTTGGACCCGATCGGCCGGTTGAACGCCTGCCGTTGTTGCGCGTATTCGGTCCCGAGTTCCAGGCAGTACTCGGCGATGCCGTTGCACATCGCCCCGATGGACAGCCGCCCCATCGCGAGGAACTGCATGGCCGAGTAGAAACCCATGCCCACGTTGGCGGCTCCGCCGAGGATCTGCTCCTCGCTAACCCTGCAGTTGTCGAAGACGAGCTCGTACTGGCCCTCGCCCTCGACCATGCCGATCTGCGAGCGACCCACCTCGAATCCCTCAGTGCCCGCCTCGACGATGAAGGCGGTGATTCCGCCCTGCGCGCGCTTCGAGCGATCGTTGGCCGCGAACACGAGCGCGTAATCGGCGTGGCGCCCGTTGGTGATGAAGTGCTTGGTGCCGTTGAGGACCCACTCGTTGCCGTCCTTGGTGGCGGTGGTGGAGATGTTCTGTGCGTCCGACCCCGCGTCGGGCTCCGTCAGGGCGAAGCACATCGAGGTCTCCGCGCGTATCAGGGGGGCCAGGTACTTCTTTTTTTGTTCGTCGGTTCCCGACAACAGCAACCCGGTCGGTCCCTCGGGCCCGTAGGTCGCGAACGCCGCGAGCCGGCACCCGGTCCGGGCCGCCGCCTCTCTCAGCAGCACCATGCCGAGCTGGGGAAGGCCGCTTCCGCCCAGGTCCTCGGGGAAATCGGCCGCGTAGAAGCCCAGCTCGGCGGACCGCCTTCTCACGCGGTCGCGCAACTTCACATCGATGTCGTCGCGCTCCGGGTCGAGCTCTGAAGCCTCGAGAGGACGTAGCTCGCGCTCGACGAAATCCGTGAGGTTGCGGGTCAGCTCCCGATACTCGTCGGGGATGGCGAAGTCCATGACTCCAAGATAAATGGAGTGCCCGGCGTTGGACACTAGAGCGGTGACGGGGAGGTGATGCTGGGGTAACGGTCACCTCGTAGCCTGCGGGTCGGTCTGAGCCACGATGGGCCGAGGCGACGGAACCACCCTGAACCGGGCAGGGCGTCGAGGCGGATAATGGACGATCTTGCGTACCAGGCAACCTCAGCACAGCCGAAATCGTCTGCTCGGCGTGGAGACGAAGACCGCCTTCTTTGCCCATCCTTCCGAGGTCACCATGGCCCGGCGAGCTGATCTCGAGCGAGATGCCCGTCTCGTCCAGCTCTTCGACGCTCACTACGCGCCCCTTTGCCGGCTGGCCTACGTGATCCTCGGCGACGCCCAACTTGCCGAGGAGATGGTGATGGAGGCCCTCCTCAGAACCTTCACGGGCTTCCGCAGGATCCGCGACCACGACCGCGCGGACGTCTATCTGCGTCGGGCGGTGGTGAATCTATGCCGCAGCCGGTTGCGGCGAAAAGCCATCGAGTTGCGGGTCAACGCTTCCGTGGTTCACAGCGAGGAGGTCGGGCGGCCTCAATGGGATCCTGATCGGCACGAAACCGCCCGCCTCGTATGGGGTGCAGTCCGAAGGCTGCCCGAGCGCCAGCGAGCGTGCGTCGTGATGTTTTATTACGAGGATCTTCCGGAGGCTCAAATCGCCGAGGTGCTCGATTGCTCGATCGGCACCGTGAAGTCCCAGCTGTCCAAGGCGCGCGGCAAGCTGGAGAGATGGCTCGATGGCATGCTCGAGGTGACCGAGTGACCGGCATCGACAAGCTTTTGAGAGATGCACTCGACGCGGCGGGCGAGTCCTTCGAACCCGCCTCCGGCCCCGCTCCCCGCGAGGCGTTTCTTCGTCGGGCCAAACGTCGTCGTGCCTATGCGGTGGGGTCGTTCGTACTTGCGGGAGCGGCCCTCGCGGCCCTCGTGTTCTTTGTCGGCGGCCTCGGTATCGAGTCATCTCCCGACCGGGTTGACGAGTCGGTCTCGGGCATTGACTCGGCCCGCGTCGTGGCACGGATCCAGGTGGGCGATGCCCCCTCCGGCGCGACCGCCGGGAGAGGTTCGGTTTGGGTGGCGAATTCGGGGGATGGGACCGTTTCTTTGATCGATATGCAGTCGAACCGGGTTACGGACACCATCGAGGTGGGAGGGACGCCGCTTGATGTCGCGCTCGCGGGTCGACGCCTCTGGGTCTCCATCGAGAACGAGCCCCGGCTGGTCGCCATCGACACGACCGATCTGAGCCTCGACGACGTCGAGCTTCGAGGCGGTTCAACGAGTCTGGCTATCTCATCCAGCGGTCGCTATCTGTGGGCGGTTTCCCCGGACGCTCCGCTGCAAAGAATCGATACGACGACCCTCGGAGTCAGCCGGCACTCCATTAACGTGGAGGACCCGGTCGACCTGACGGTAGGTGGTGGCAAGGTGTGGGTACTCGGGGCCGATGGGCGTATCGACCAGATCGACGAGGTCTCCGGGCTTGACCCCGAGGCCACGTTGAACCTCGAAGGTCTTGTGGGGACAACCAACTTGGATCTCGAGTGGGATGGAACCGGTCTTTGGGTCTCGGACGGCGACAGTCGCTCTATCGTTCGGCTCGATCCCCAAACCGGAAGCGTCACCGCGCGCAACTCTTTCAAGGGTCGCTACGCCCACCTGAGCTCCTCGAGTGAAGGAGAGCTCTGGGCGGTCGTCGAAACCGAGACCTCGGATGGTTCTTTGTTGTTGATCGATTCGGGAACAGGACGCCCCGCCCCCGGCTCGATCGCCTTGGCCGGCGGGCCCGGAGGCATCGTCGCCAGCGGTGACTCGGTGTGGACGGTCGATAAGTCGTCCGGTCACGTGGTCCGGGTCGACCTCACCGCCGGCTCGCCCCGTGCGCCGCGGGCCTCATCGGATCGGGTTCGGGCCGACGAGATTCTGTACGTCCACTCCTCCAATGGAGACCTCAGCGCCGTTTATGGAGACGGGGGCATCGAAAAGCTGACGGAGACCCCGGAGGATGAGAGCAACCCTTCGTTCATTGCTGAGGACACGATCGTCTTCGAACGTACCGACTCGACCGGGCTGGTGACCGTGGTTACGCGCGACCTGGAGTCGGGAGAAGAGGCGGCCACCCCAATTGTCGGACATGAGGTCGGGATCGGTCCGGACGGTCGGGCGGCATGGGTCTTGCCGAAGAACGACCCGTCTGAACAGACCCGGATACGAATAGGCTGGCTGGATGGGTCGGGGCGCGATTTCTTCGTCGCGAATCCTCAGTTTCAACCTCTCGAGGTTCGCAACCTCGAGTGGGACCCCTCGGGATCAAAGCTCTACTACGAGGCGGGTCGCGGCACCATGGGCCTTTACGAGGTCGACCTGCGCGATCCGCGGCCGCGAGCTGTCGATCCTCCCGAGGCCTCGGCCGCCTACCTCGGTCCTTCGTCCTCCCAATCCGATGAGGCTGTGGTCCTGAGGGTCTGCTGCAGGACCCCGAACGGATACGACATGGTCGAGTTGGGGCGCCTCGTCCTGGGAGGCGGGGCTCCGGCTTATTCGAGAATCAGCGGTCTCGACAAAGCCGGGTTCAACTCGAACTCCTCCAGCGTCACCCTGGAGCCGGCGGGGACTCTCGAGGTCGAGGAAACCGCAGCCGGCCGGGAGTGGTCGGTTGGGTCGGTACGTTCCTGGATCCTGACGGACGGGATGTCGGCCTGGCTCGTGGACGAACAGGGAGAGATCGACCTACTGCGCCCGACCCGCGTGGTAGGCGTATCCGTGAACCCGGTGTTTCGCGACTAGACCATCAGAGGGTCGGGCGACTCTCCCTCAGACCTCGGAGCGGACCCCTGCACGGCGGCGCCTACCCGCGGACGGGGGTCGCGCACCGATCACATCCGGTCCAGGAGCTCTCGCTTCTTGGACTCGAACTCCTCGTCGCTCAGCGTCCCCTGTTCCTTGAGTCGCGCCAGCGCTTCGATCTGCTCGGGGATGGTGGGCTCCTTGTGGGACTGAAGGCCGGCCAGATTCGGCATCCGCATCCGGTTCTCGTTCTTCTCGGTCTCCTTGTAGATCAGCAGCTGCACCTCCTCGGGTTTATGGACCGCCGTGATGCGGGCGGGTCCGAGATCCCCCGAGGAGTCGAGCAGCAGGTCGCCTGCCCCGATCACCCTCTCGATGACCGATTGCGTGAAGGTCACGTCGTTGATGCGCTCGAGCGGTATCTCCTTCGAGTGCTTGGCGATGACCCCCGACCGGGTGATCAGCCGGTCCGTCGTCAAGACGAACAGGGTGAACCTCCACCTCATGTAGGCCGCGATCGCGAAGAACACCCACAGGCCGGTGACTATCAGGGCGAAGATGCCCTTTGGCACACTTGCGTCGTTGAAGATCGCATCCAGCGCCCGATAGCCCAGCAGAAGGCCCACCAGGAGCCCGATGGTCCAGAGGGCCGCGGGGACGAGCGCCACCCAGTGCGGGCGCTTCTCGAAGACCAGTTCTTCGTGCTCGGCGAGGAGATCTCGTGGGAAGGCCATCGCTGAAAGGTAGCAAGCAAGACCTCGCACGACCAGAGCTTTGAGCCTCTAGGCTTCAGCGAAGCTCCGCTGCGCCTCGCCGAGCAAAAGGCTCGGAACCCCGCCCTGTGGGCGGGCCAGCTTCTCTTAGGATGCTGGGTCTATGGACATCGATAGAGCGACAGTCGACCATGTGGCGCGTCTCGCACGCCTCGACCTCTCCGACGAGGAGCGAGAGCGAATGGCGGCCGAACTCACGAACATCCTCGAGCACGCCGCCAAGATCCAGGCCCTCGATCTAGACGACGTCGAGCCCACGAGTCACGCGATACCGATCCGCAACGCCATGCGGCCCGACGAGGTGAGGCCGTCGCTGACTCAGGAGCAGGCCCTTTCCGGCGCGCCCGAAGTCGAGGATGGACGCTTCAAGGTGCCGAGCATCCTCGAGGAAGAGTCGCCGTGACCGACCTGCACTACAAGAGCGCAACCGAGCTCGCCGAGTTGCTCGAGAACCAAGAGGTCTCGGCGGTCGAGATCGCGCGTGCGCTGATCGAGCGAGCCGACGAGATCGACGAGCGGCTGCACGCCTACCTCCATCGCACCGACGAACGGCTGCTCGACGAGGCGCGCGCTTCCGACGAGCGGCGCTCGGCGGGCGAGCCGAGGTCGCGCTTCGATGGGGTTCCGACCGCGCACAAGGACCTCTTCGTCACCAAGGGAGTGCCGACGACCTCCGGCTCGCGCATCCTCGAGGGGTGGGTTCCCACCTATGACTCGACGCTGGTCGAGCGGTGCAGCGCGGCGGGACTTCTGCTCCAGGGAAAGCTCAACATGGACGAGTTCGCGATGGGTTCCTCCACCGAGAACTCGGGCTACGGGCCCTCCAGGAACCCCTGGGACACGAACACCGTGCCCGGTGGTTCGTCCGGTGGCTCGGCGGCGCTCGTCGCGGCCGGCGGAACGCCCTGGTCGTGGGGGACCGACACCGGCGGCTCGGTGCGGCAGCCCGCCTCGTTGTGCGGGCTCGTGGGGGTGAAGCCGACCTACGGGCTGGTCAGCCGCTACGGGGTGATCGCGTTCGCCTCGTCACTGGACCAACCGGGGCCTCTGACGCGCACGGTCGCCGACGCCGCCGCCTTCCTTCAGATCGCGGGAGGCCACGACCCGATGGACTCGACTTCGATTCCGCAGCCGGTGCCCGACTACCTCGGCGCGATCGAGGGCGGGATCGAGGGATTGCGCATCGGGGTGGTGAAGGAGTTCGAGGAGGCCGAGGGCACCGAGCCCGGCGTGAAGGCGCGCGTGGCCGAGGCGTATCGCAGACTCGAGAAGCTGGGGGCCGAGCTGGTCGAGGTGAGCCTGCCGAGCTTCGAGTTCGGGATCTCGGCCTACTACCTCGTCGCGCCGGCGGAGTGCTCGAGCAACCTCGCCCGCTACGACGCGGTGCGCTACGGGTCGAGGGTGGATGGCCCCGACGTCGTGTCGATGATGTCGCGCACGCGCGTGGAGGGCTTCGGGGACGAGGTGAAGCGACGCATCATGCTCGGCACCTACGCGCTGAGCGCCGGCTACTACGACGCCTACTACGGGAAGGCGCAGCGGGTGAGGACGTTGACCATCCGCGATCTCGAACGGGTCTTCGCGGACGTCGACCTGATCGCCACACCGACCTCTCCGTCGACCGCCTTCGAGTTCGGTGCAAAGACCGCCGATCCCCTCTCGATGTATTTGAACGACGTCTTCACGGTTCCGGTGAACCTCGCCGGGAACGCGGCCATCAGCGTGCCCTGCGGTACGTCGCCGGACAACGGGCTCCCGGTCGGACTCCAGTTGATCGCCAAGGCCCTGGACGAGACGACCATGTTCCGGGCGGCCTACGCGTTCGAGCAGGACCTCGGCTGGGCCGGATCAGACGAGGGGAGGCCGTCGCTGTGAGCGCGACGAAAGAGGACCTGTTCGAGACGACCTGCGGGCTCGAGATTCACGTCGAGCTCGCGACCGCATCGAAGATGTTCTGCGGGTGCAGGGTCGACTTCGGCGGCGAACCGAACACGCGCACGTGTCCCGTCTGCCTGGGACTCCCCGGGTCGCTGCCCGTTGCGAACGAGAAGGCCGTCGAGTACACGATGAAGATAGGACTCGCGCTGAACTGCAAGATCGCCGACTACTCGCTGTTTCACCGGAAGAACTACTTCTATCCGGACATGCCGAAGAACTATCAGATAAGCCAGTACGACCTTCCGCTCTGCTACGCGGGTCACGTCGAGATCGCGGGGGATTGGGGAACCACAACCGTCGGCATAACCCGCGTCCACCTCGAGGAGGACACGGGAAAGTCGATCCACGTGGGGGGCTCGGGTCGCATCCACGACTCGACCTACAGCCTCGAGGACTTCAACCGGGCCGGAACGCCGCTCGTCGAGATCGTCAGCGAGCCGGATATCCACTCGGCGGCCGAGGCGCGCGCGTTCGTGTCCGAGCTCCGGATGCTCCTCGAGGGGCTCGGCGTCAGCGACGTTCGCATGGAAGAGGGCTCGCTGCGCATCGACGCGAACATCTCCGTCCGGCGCAAGGGCGAGACCGAGCATGGGACGAAGGTCGAGGTGAAGAACATGAACTCGGTTCGCAGCGTAGGCCGGGCCCTCGAGTACGAGGAGCGAAGGCAACGCGAGGCGCTCGAGGCCGGCGAGCTGCTCGTACAGGAGACCCGTCACTTCGACGAGAAGTCCTCGACCACCTCGCCGGGGCGCACCAAAGAGGGTTCGAGCGACTACCGCTACTTTCCCGAGCCCGACCTGGTTCCCTTCGAGCCGAGCGCCGAGTGGATCGAGCGCGTGGCCTCGAGTCTGGGCGAGACTCCCACTCAGCGACGCGCGCGGTTCGCCTCGGAGTACGGCCTCGGCGCGGCCGATATCGACGTGCTCACGGCGACGAGCGCGACGGCCGACTGGTTCGAGGCCGCGGCGCGGGCCTACGGGGGCGATTCCAAGAAGGTGGCCAACTGGATAATGGCCGACCTCTTCGGCCTGTTGAACGAGGCCTCGATCGAGTTGTCGCAGTCGAAGATCGCGCCGGAGCAACTCGCCGGTCTGGTGAAACTCGTCGACGGCAAGTCGATCTCGGGAAAGCAGGCCAAGGCGGTTCTCGCCGAGATGTTCGCCGGCGGCAAGGACGCCGCCGTCATCGCCAAGGAGAAGGGTCTCGAGCAGATCAGCGACGCCGGCGCGCTCGAGACGGTCGTCGAGGAGGTCATCGCCGAGAACGCCGAGGCGGCCGACAAGGTCCGGGCGGGCAACCTCGGCACGATCGGGTTTCTGGTCGGCCAGGTGATGAAGAAGTCGGGGGGCCAGGCCAACCCCGGCCTGGTCAACGAACTGTTGCGCAAAAAGCTCACCTAGGGCGGCTTGACACGTCCGCTTGCGGCGCGGGATGCTGCAAACGATTGCGGCGACGCCCGCTTCACGCGCCGGCGACCACACACGGGCGACTACACACGGGGGAGTCACATGGGCCTCAAGACCTTTGGGTTGATGAACGTCGACTGGGAGGAGCGCGTCGACATGGGGCGGCTGCGGACGCAGCGGCTCGAGCGCGCCAAGGAAACTCTGAGCGATTCTGATTGCGGGGCGTTGTTGTGCTTCGACATGAACAACATCCGCTACATCACCGCGACCCACATCGGGACCTGGGCCCAGGACAAACTCAACCGCTTCTGTCTGCTCGCGCGGGGGGCCGAGCCGATCATGTGGGACTTCGGGTCCGCCGCCCGGCATCACCAGCTGTACAACCCGTGGCTCGGCGAGAGGTCGCGCGCGGGCATCTCTACCCTGCGCGGGGCTATGTCGCCGGAGTCGGGCCGGGCGGAGGACGTTGCGAAGAAGATCCGCGTCGAGTTGGAGGAGCTGGGGCTTCTCGGCGAACCGGTCGGGGTCGATGCGATCGAACTGCCGGTGCTCTTCGCGCTCCAGGCCGAGGGCATCGAGGTCGTCGACGGGCAGCAATTGATGCAGAAAGCGCGGGTCACCAAGACCGAGGACGAGGTAACGCTGCTCAACACGGCTTGCATGATGGTGGACGCGGCCTACGAGGAGCTCTACCGCGCCATGAAGCCCGGGATCAAAGAGAACGAATGTGTGGCGCTGGTGAACAAGGTGCTCTACGACCTCGGGTCCGAGTTCGTCGAGGGGGTCAACGCGATCTCGGGGGAACGCTGCAACCCGCACCCGCATGTCTACACCGATCGCGTGCTGCGACCCGGGGACCCCGCGTACTTCGACATCCTCCACAGCTACATGGGCTACAAGACCTGCTACTACCGCACCTTTGCCATCGGCAGCGCGTCGCAGGCCCAGGTCGATGCGTACGTCCGGTGCCGCGAGATGCTCGACGAGGCGATCGCGCTGATCAAGCCCGGCGTGACCACGGGCGACGTGGTCGAGGTCTGGCCCAGAGCCGAGGATTTCGGCTTCCCCAACGAGGAGGCCGCGTTCGCGCTGCAGTTCGGTCACGGCGTGGGCATGTCGATCTGGGAGAAACCCGTGTTCAGCCGTCTCGTGTCCCTCGATCACCCCGAGCCCATCGAGGAGGGCATGGTGTTCGCGCTCGAGACCTTCTGGCCAGCGGCCGACGGATGGTCGGCGGCTCGCATCGAAGAGCAACTCGTGGTCACCGCGGACGGGTGCGAGGTAATCACCCGCTTCCCCGCAGAGCAACTCATGGTCGCCGGACAGCGCTACTACACGGCGACCGGTCCGCTGCCTACGACGCGCGAGACCCAGTCGCCGCTCAATCGCGCAACGGCGGACGCGGTGACACAGAGCGCCCGGGGCGAGGGCGCGGCCGCGAGCGAGTAGCGCCTAGGTCAGTCCGTCGTAAACGAGCTTCACTGCGGTCGCGAGGAGCAGCGTCAGGACTATCAAGTCGAAGGTTCGTCGCGATACGCGATCGGTAAAACGCGCGCCGATTCTCATCATCACCATTATCGGAACGAGAGACAGCAGACTCAGTACCAACAGATCGGTTGTGTAGAGCCCGACACCGACGAGAGTGGCCGACTGCACCACCGAGAAGACCAGAAAGATCGTGGTGATCGACACGATGTACACGGTTTTGTCCAGGCGGTAGCTGTGCAGGTACGTGGCGAGGAGTGGACCCGACACGCCCGTCGCGCCCTGGAGCAAACCCGCGGCCAGCCCGACGGGTGGCGAGACGAAGCGCGTGACCCGAGGCTCGAGCCGGAAGCTCGGATGGGCCAGGAAGATGACCGCGTAGCCGGCGATCACGCCCGCCATCACCAAAGAGAGGATGTCATCGTTCAGACTTTCGAGCAGGATGGTACCGGTCACCGCGCCGACGGTGCCCGCGCCGAGCAGGACCGGAAGATCGCGCGTGCGACTGTACTGGTGGCGATGCTGAAACACGAGCCAGGAGTTGGTGACGATTCCGGGGATCGCCATTATGACCACGGCCGCCTCGACTCCGAGAAAGGTCGCCATGACGGGGATCGCAATCTGAGGCAAACCCGAACCGGTGACTCCTTTGACGAGCGCTCCGAGCGAGATCGCCACGACCATGATGGCAACCGTGCCGATATCGAGGCTCACTTCATGACCGCAGCCGGATCGAAACCAAGGTCCGCGAGCATGACGCGCGCGGCGTTGCGACCCGGCCGTCCCGAAACCGACCCCCCGGGGTGGGTCGTCGCACCGGTCTGGTAAAGGCCATCGACGGGCATGCGGTAGCCGGCGTATCCGGGGGCCGGGCGGTTGACGCCGGATTGCTCGGGTGAAAGCTCGCCTCCGTGACAGGAGCCCCAGAGGTTGTGCGGATTGCGGTTCTCGAGATCGAGTGGGCTCTCGGGAGTGACCGCGATCACGTCCCGTGGGGCGAAATCCATCGCGGACCCCGCGAGCTCGACGAGCCTGGACGCAAATCGGTGCTTCTCGGATGCCCAGCTTGCCCCCTCGAGCTCTCGGGGCGCGATGGTGAGCAATTTCAGGGTCGCACCGCCGTTGGGCGCGCGTCCGGGATCGACCTCGCACGGATTGACGACGAGCAGCCAGGGGTCCCGCCGGCAGGTGCGGCCGGCGCGGTGATCCTCGATCTGGGCCAGGAGCCCGTCCACGGAACCGAACGCCCCCGCAACCGAGCCGAGCGGCCCGTTGGTCGCGATGAACTTCGGTGTCGACCGCAGTGCGAGGTGAACCGCGAACAGGGTCAGCCCCGGCCTCCAATCCCGTACGCGGCGCACG
>Ga0214469_1000449_pt1 | contig 14418 bp, 10 predicted proteins | sample RVTome_10_FD_187340 | JGI IMG/M metagenome (GOLD analysis project Ga0214469, IMG submission 187340) | Soil microbial communities from uranium-contaminated site in the Upper Colorado River Basin, Wyoming, United States - RVT153D57 HiSeq ... | reverse complement strand
CAGCAGGACGTCGAAGTTGCCACCTGGATTCGAGACCACGATCTCGACGATGGTGGAATCGCCAGGCTTGGCGCCCTCGGCCTGCGGGGCGCGGGCGAAAGCCGGGATGGCCAACGCCAGGGCGAGGGTGGCTGCAAGTGCAGCCACGATTACTTTTCTCATTGGAAGCCTCCTTGTTGCTTCGATCACCGGAGTTCTCCGGCCTTACCCTCCTATTCGGAGAGCAGCCGTTGTCCGGATGAGATCTCGGCCTGAAGACGTCGGGATCCGACGGACTTTCCACAGCGAAGACGTCGGCCTTATACTTGGACGACCCGCGAACCCCCTAGGGGTGTAGCTCTAATTGGTTAGAGCGCCGGTCTCCAAAACCGGAGGTTGGGGGTTCGAGTCCCTCCACCCCTGCCACAATCCCCACAAGGTTTAGTCAGCTATGACCAACAGACAGATTCGTCGCCTCCAGGAAGCGGAGGAGCGGCGTCGCAAGAAGGACCGAGAAGGTCAGAGCAAGGCCCAGCGCAAAGCGGCGGCCGTGCAGAACCGCGCCCCGGACACGAGTGAGCGCAAGTCCCTGCCTGCCCGCATCCGGGACTACCTACACGAGGTCCGCGTCGAGCTCCGCAAGGTCACCTGGCCCACCAGGGAGCAGATGATCGCCTTCACCACGGTGACCCTCATCACGTCAACGGCCCTGACCATCGTGATATTCGGTTTCGACGTTGCTGCGAAGGAGTTCATCCTCTGGCTGGTAGACCTGACCCGCTGATGGCAGAAATCGCTGAGACCGAAACCGTGGAAGCCGAGGAGTCCGTGCAAATCGAAGAGACCGAGATCACCGAAGCGGAGCAGACCGAGGCCATGGCCGCCGACCCTCCCGCCGATGTGGACGAGCTCGAGGCAGAGGAGATCGATACTCCCGAGGTATCCGAGATCGACACAGAGCCGGAAGCTGCCGAGGTCGAGACGGCAGAGCCCGAGACAGAGGCTATCGAGGCAGATGCAGAGCCCGAGCCCGCAACCACTGAGGCAGAGCCTGAGGCCCAGTCCGCTACTGAGGCGGAGGCTGAGCCCGCCACTGCTGAGGCGGAGGCAGAGGCTCGGGCCGACACTGACGTAGCCGAGGCCATCAAGCCGGCCAGCCCTTACGACCTCCCCGGCGACTGGTACGTGATCCACTCCTATTCGGGATACGAGAACAAGGTCAAGGCCAACCTGGAGACTCGCATCCAGTCGATGCACATGGAAGACAAGATCTTCGAGGTCCACATCCCGATGGAAGATGTGGTCGAGTTCAAGGGCGGCAAGAAAGTCACCGTCCCCAAGAAGGTGTTTCCCGGCTACATCCTCGTTCGCATGGGCCTCGACGACGACTCCTGGTACGCAGTGCGGAACACGCCGGGTGTCACCGGCTTCGTCGCCGGGAACGCCCAGAAGCCCACGCCACTCTCACGGCGTGAGGTCGAGCGTTTCCTCGGTGTCCAGGAGGAAGAGGAGAAGGGCAAGCCTCGTTTCAAGCCGGAATGGGATGTCGGCGAGCAAGTCCGGGTGGTCACCGGCCCCTTTGCCGACTTCAACGGTGTGATCGAGGAGCTCAACGTCGACCAGCAGAAGGTCGTCGTGTTGGTCAACATCTTTGGCCGGGACACTCCGGTCGAGCTGGGCTTCGAAGACATCCAGAAGAACTAGGAATTGAACGCAAATGGGTAGAAAGCGACTCGTCACCACCGTGAAGATGCAGCTGCCCGCGGGTCAGGCCACCCCTGCGCCCCCGGTCGGCACGGTCCTCGGGCCCCATGGGGTCAACCTCATGGACTTCGTCAAGGCATACAACGACGCCACTGCGAGCAGCCGGGGCCAGATCATCCCGGTCGAGATCTCGATCTTCGAGGATCGCTCCTTCAGCTTCGTCACCAAGACCCCGCCCGCCGCGGCCCTGCTTCGCCAGGCCGCTCGCGTCGACAAGGGGTCGGGTGAGCCCAACAAGGAGAAGGTGGGCAAGGTCACCAAGGCACAGATCAAAGAGATCGCCGAGATCAAGATGCCCGACCTCAACGCCAACGACATCGAAGGTGCCATGAAGGTCGTGGAGGGCACCGCCCGCTCCATGGGCATCACGGTCGACGGGTGATGAGATCACCCTCGAGTTCGATGAAATCGAACTCGAGGTGCTGAAGAACCGTTCTGTGAAGATCCTTCGCGACCCCCTCGCGAAAGATCTTCACAGAACGGTAGGAACCGCTAGGTGGGAGGCGGATGAAGCGACTTCATCGGCCGTGGACCACGAGGAGAGAGACACATGTCACATGGCAAGAAGTACCGGGAGGCAGCTTCCAGGTACGACAAAGAGCATCGATACACCGCACGCGAGGCGTTCGATCTCGTCAAGACCCTGGCCCCGGCCAAGTTCGACGAGACAGTCGAGGTCGTCTATACCCTCGGCATCGACGCCAAGAAGGCCGATCAGTTGGTCCGCGGCACCGTCTCATTGCCGCACGGCACGGGACGAGACGTGAAGGTCGCCGTCTTCGCACCACCCGAAAAGGAAGCCGAGGCCAAGAAAGCCGGGGCCGACATCGTCGGTGGAGCGGAGCTCATCGAAAAGCTCCAGGGTGGCCAGGAACTCGACGCCGACGTCGCCATCGCCACTCCCGACATGATGTCCGAGGTGGGCAAGCTGGGTCGCGTCCTGGGCCCGCGAGGGCTCATGCCGAACCCCAAGTCGGGGACTGTGACCGATGAGCTCGCGAAGACAGTCGCCGAGTTCAAGGCCGGCAAGATCGAATACCGCAACGACCGCTACGGCAACGTCCATGTCCCGATCGGCAAGGTGTCGTTCGAGACCGACCAGCTGTTCGCCAACCTCCAAGAGCTCACAACCGAGATCCAGCGGGCCCGTCCTGCCGGCGCCAAGGGCCGCTACATGAGGGCGATGACCGTGTCGTCCACGATGGGACCCGGGGTCAAGGTCGACCCGGTGCGTCTCGAGGAGATGGTCGAGTCTCTCTGACCAACCCAACTCAGAACGTAGAAAAGCCCCCTGTTGAGGGGGCTTTTCTCTTGTTGAAGAGGGGGATCTCCGCGCCCGGTACATCCGTGGGCTGGGAGGGCTTCGGCTGCCAGGTCCACCGTCCGCACGTCGCCGACGACTTCATCTGTGGACCAGGGTAGGGGCTGGTCTTCATCGATCGGCTTAACGCGGCCCTCACTTATTCGGGTTCCGGAATGCGGGCGGGGGCGGTCAGGGAACCCGCCCGGCAAACACGGAGACCCCCTGTTTTCAACTAGACGAGTGTCGCGCGTGGTCGTTGCCCTGTCCAGGGAAAATCTGGAAATCAGGTCGTTTTGGCGCTTAGGAAAGCCTTTAACACGTCGTTGAAATCGGTCGGACGCTCCAATGGGGAGAGATGGGCCGCACCGGAGATCGTCACGTGGTCCTGTTCGCTCAAGCGATCGGCGAGGTATCGGGCGGCGAGGTGGAGGTCGGAGAGGTCGTGCTCACCAACCACGACCAAGGTCGGCGCGTGGATCGATCCCAGCTGATCATTGGTAGGCGGTTCGAGGGTCGTCGTGTACTCGTCGCGCTCCCTTTCAGTGCGTAGCGGGACCAGGTCCATGTCGTAGAAGAGCTCGACGATTCCCTGGTCGAGATCCTCGATACGCCGCTCGGGACCGGCGAGCCACAGCTTGGCATCGACAGCCGCCATCTCGTCCAGATCTCCTGCCTCGGACGCGGCAACGGCCTGCTCCCAGAGCGGATCGTCCTCCCAGCCACTCGCCGGCTCCCAACCCCTCGGGGATGCGCCAACGAGGACCAGACTGGATACTCGGTCCGGGGCGACGATGGCGAGTTGCATGGCTGCCTCCCCGCCGTTGGAACACCCCACCAATGCCGCCGTTTCGACCTCGAGGTGGTCGAGCACGGAAAGACAATCGGTGCGGTTCGAATACGGGCCCGGCACCCAAGCGGTCTTCCCGAATCCCCGCTGATCGAAGACGATGCTGCGGTGGCCGTCGATCGCCATCTGTCCGCGCCACATCCTCGAGTCGGCCACCCCTGCGTGAACGAACAGGATGGCTGGGCCATCGCCGACCGACTCGTAGTAGATGCTCGTACCGTTCGTCTCGACATACCCGGAGTCCATGAGCGAACCCTACGACGGATTGCAGAGTCCCGGGTTGTCGATACACTCACCACTGCAACTCCAATACCTCGGCCGAAGACCGCCGGTGTCTCCCACCAATTGGGAGGCTCAAAGGGTGACCACCCGCCTGCGTAGGTTCGCTTCTCGAAGCCCCTTGTGTCCGATGCCGAGGGGCTTGATTGATGTCTAGGGAGACGCGAATGGCAAGACCAGAAAAGGTCCAGGCTGTAAAAGACATCCGAGAAGGACTCGAAGGCGCCGAGGCGGTGTTCCTCACCGAGTATCGCGGGCTATCCGTGCAGGCCGTTCAGGACCTGCGCCGCAGCTTGCGCGACAGTGGCGCCGAGTACAAGGTCGTGAAGATGACGCTGGCCCGGCTCGCTGCCGGCGACGCGGGCATCGATGGTCTCGACGAGTATCTCGCCGGGCCCACGGCTCTCGCATTTGCCAAGACCGACCCGGTCGCCACGGCAAAGGCGCTGAAGGACTTCTCGAAGAACCACGAGGTCTTCACGCTCAAGGCCGGCTATCTCTCGGGAAACATCCTGTCGCCCGAGGAGATCTCCACGCTCGCCGAGATCGAGCCTCGCGAAGTGCTGCTCGCCAAGATCGCCGGCGCCGCCAAGGCGCCGCTGTTCTCGGCAGCGGGAATGTTCGGTTCCTTCACCCGGAACGCGGCATCGATGTTCTCTCAGCTGCTGGACAAGAAAGAGTCGGGCGAGTTCACGGACGGAGCCGAGCCTGCGGAGGCCTCGATTCCCGCGGAGGAGCCCAAGGAAACCACGGCCGACAAGGCCGAGGAGGAATGACACATGGCGAAGACAAAGATGACCACTGACGAGCTGCTCGGCACCTTCGAGGAGATGACAGTCCTCGAGTTGAAAGAGTTCCTCGACGCCTTCGAGGAGAAGTTCGACGTCACAGCTGCCGCCCCTGTCGCCGTTGCCGCCGCTCCGGCCGCCGGTGGAGGCGATGGCGCCGCTGCCGCAGCCGACGAGAAGGACGAGTTCGACGTTGTGATCACCGGGGCCGGCTCGGCCAAGATCCAGGTGATCAAGGAAGTCCGCGGGCTCACCAGCCTCGGTCTCAAGGAGGCCAAGGACCTCGTCGACGGCGCCCCCGCACCTGTGCTGGAGGCTGTGGACGAGGAGACCGCCAACAAGGCCAAGGAGGCTCTCGAGGCCGCCGGTGCCACGGTCGAGCTCAGATAAGCGTCTCGGAGACTGTTGAAGAAGGCCCCAACCGGGGCCTTCTTCTTTGCCTGCATGACGGCGAACACGCCCGGTGTGGCGACCATCCTGTCGCCCGGTCCCATCTTCCGGACCTCGAGGGCGCCTTCATCGTTCCCTAAGACCCGTGAATAGCGTGGTGGAGTGCTCACCTTCATCGTCCGAGTCAACGACCGAAACGTAGGGCTGCGTGGAACGGTCGAGATCCCGGGTGGGGAGAGCCGGGTCTTCGCTACCGATGCCGAGCTGTTGGCGACCCTCTATGAGTGGGCCGATCCCGAAGCCTCGGGGAATGGCTCCGGCTCGACTTCGAGATCGGACATGCGCGACACATAGATCCCATAGAGTCGGCGCGCCGTCCCATGCCTGCCCAGGCGCTGCATCGACCTGATCACCCCGAGATGTGCGGGCTCGTTGTACGAGTCGCGCTCCAGCATCCGCAGGTAGCGCCGGGCGGCCCTCTCGTGGTCACCCTCCGACTCGGCGTCGCTCGCGAGTATCGAGGCAACCGTGAGGTACTCCGATCGGGCCTGCTCACGCAGGGAGACGGCCCAATCGGCAAATGGTTCCTCTTCGAGGAACTCGCCCACGTACCGGTCCTCGGCGGCGTGGAGGTGGATGAGACCCTCTCTGGTGTCGCCGTGCCGAATCAGATCCTGGCCGGTGCGGGCCTCTCGAAGGAACTCCTCGACATCGATGGCAGCGTTCTCGGTGATGGCGACCGAGTCTCTGTCCGCCACGATGTGGTGGTGGGACACGTGTACACCGGCCGGGTCAAGGACCTTCCGTATCGTGCTCAACGCGACCGAGAGGCGATTTGAAGCCTTGGCCAGGTCCTCGTCGGGCCACAGGCGGTCGATCAGCACCTCGCGGTTCATCGGCCTTCCCCGGGCGGCGATGAGCATCCACAGCACCTCTCGCGCCACCTTCGACTGCCACGCCGAGCGCGGTGTGTGTCGCCCGTCGATGATCACATCGAACCCGCCCAGGGTCTTGATGGTCAGGCCGGAGGATGGCGCTTGGGCCATTGCAGCGGCGGCGTTCTGAGCCGTACGTGCCAACTCGGAGGCACCGAGTCTGCTCAGGGTCGCCGCGGCTCGCGCGGCTCGGGCCGCCCCGGTGGCGCCACCGACCCGCATCGCACGAGCCAACTCCACCCGGGCCAGGCCGATGGGCGCCTCCAGCCTCGACCAGATCTCCTCAGCCTCCTCCAGTGAGGCGGCGGCGTCCGCCGGGCTCACGTGGGCGATGAGCTCGAGTGCGTCGGCCAGCCCCGGCAAATCCCTCCGCGATCGGGCGACGTTCGCAGCCTCCTCTGCCATCTCTCGGGCCCGACGAGGCAGACCCGAGGCGTGCGCTGCCCACCCTGCGGCCACCATGGCCTGGACCCGGCCGATCACCGAGTCGACCTCGGTGGCCTGTCTGCCCAACTCCGTCGCCTCCTCGGGGTCTCTTGGGGCGAGGAGCCTGGCCAACCCGGAGAGGGCGGGCACCAAAGCCTGTAGGTCGTGCTGGGAGCGTGCCAGGTTGATCGCCTCCTCGTATGCGCTGCGAGCCCGAACGGTGTCTCCTCGGAGTCGGTAGACGTCTCCGAGGTGGGCGAGGGGATAGGCCTCGAGCCGTGACCCGATGCGCCGGAAGATGGACCTTGCCTCACCGAGATCTGCCACAGCCTCCTCCAGACGACCCTGATAGACACGGACCTGGGCTCGATTGGAGAGTGACATCGCCCGCCACAGCTCGAAACCGGTCATGTCGGCAAGTCTCAGCGCGATCTGGATTTCCGCCAGCGCCGGAGTGAACTCACCTTCTTCCAAGTAGGCCGAAGCGCGGTTGGTACGGATCCTGATCATCTGAACAACGTCGTTGCTCCGTTCTGCATGCTCCAGGGCCTTGAGATAGTGGGTGTCGTTGGTCCCTCGATCTCCGTCGAGGGCGGCGACCATGGCAAGGACGGTATGCGCCGTCGACATGGCGCCATCGTCATGGGAGGCACGGGCCAGCTCCAATCCCTCGAGAGCCAGTTGGCGGGCCTCGTCCCTCTCGCCCCTAAGCCAATGCGCACTCGCCTGCCATCCGAGGACCGCCGCTTCCGCCACGAGGTCGTCGGTGCCCCGCTGTGCCCGCCGATAGGTCTCCAGTGCGTCGACGACCTCTCCCCTCATGTGCTGGAGGAATCCGAGCCTCCATGCGATACGGGGAGGGATGGGTCCGCTGTCTGGGGCGAGCACGCTGTAACGCGCCATGGCCCCTTCCCAATCTCCGAGAACCTGCCGCGCCTCGGCGTCGAGCAGAGCAAGATCTGGTGCCAGGTCACCGTGATCGATGGACGAGATGGCGTCGGCCACCGCTCGGGTGTGCCCGGCCGCCATCACGGCATGGCCATGGTCCCGGAGGAAGCGTGCAGTCTCCTCGGCATCGTCGGCGCTGCGCAGGCACTGGAGGGCCTCGGCGTGGGCATCGTGGGAAACGAACCAGTGGGCGGCCGGAATCAGCACCGCTCTCTGCTCGGCCAGAGACTGGGGGTGTCGACTAGCGAAGTAGTCGCGGACGAGTGATGCGACCAGATGGGAGTTGGGCTCGTTGGGAACCCGACTGAGATACACAGATGTGGGCTGGAACAACTCGTTGGCCCCGATTCCCAGGTGCTCCAACAGGTCTGCTGTGAACCAAGGCAGCAGTGCGGCTTTGTGCAGGCTTTCAGCAACCTCGGGGTCCGGGCCCAGAACTTCCTCGGCGAGGTAGTCGAAAAGACCCGACTCCTCGGCCATCGAGAGCCCGATCCTGTCCTCGCCCAACGCCTCCACTGCGAGCGCCACCGCCACGGGCCAGCCTCCTGTGGCCGCGGTGATCTCCCTCACCAAACCGGGTCTCGATGCCCCATGGCGCATCCTCACCAGCTCGTCGATCTCGCCTCTCGTGAAGGAGAGGTCGTCACCAGTGATCTCGGCCACGTCGCCGCTGAGGCGCATCCTGGCGACACGAAACGGCAGTGCCGACCTCGATGCCGCCACGACCCTCAGACGCCGCGGTCCGTGACGGCAGAGGGCGGCGACGAATTCGGCGCTGTCCCCTGGGCCGAGCTCCTGGAAGTCATCGAGCACCAGGACGAAGTCCCGCTCGAGCGAGTGGTCGAGATCCTGGGCCAAAGCAGCCGCGATGGCGAGGGGCGTTTCCGAGTCGTCGCTGATGCTCGGACCCTGTGCACCTTCAACGGCCGCCACGACGTCGGGGGAGAGGTGCGGGAGGACGAGACGCAGTCTCCTGACGACGTTCTTGGTGAGAATGGAGAGGGATGTGTCCGCCGGGGTGAGTGTGTGCCAAACCGAGGCTCGCGAATCGAAGGTCTGATTGAGCAGGGTGGTTTTGCCCGAGCCGGCACCGCCGCTCACGATGGTGAGCCGAGGGAGAGCCTCCAACTCGAGAAGGGTCTCGAGACGGGGACGACGTAGAGCCATTTCGGTCGGCGGTGGGTTCAATTGTTTCTCCTGCCCGTCCCTCCACGAACCTTAAGCCGACACTAAGAGTGGCGGGTAATTTTGCGTCAGGGCCATGGGGATTGGCACTTGCGGAGGTCTCTCCGTGGATCAATCCGAACGGGAGGCCATCCAACCTGGATGCAACCAGTGGGAGCGGCAAACCGGCGGCGGACCCGGATTCCCGGGACTTCCGCCGCCTAGCCGGGGGGGACGATGAGAAGAAGGCGCCGTGATGCGGCGCCTTCTTCGCTGGCAGTGACAGCTATCCAGAGAAGTAGTCGGTCACGACACCGGTCTCCCTCTCGCGGAGAGTGATGTTGGCGTCGAGCTTCTCCAGATTCTGCTCTATGGAGCGGCCGGCCTCTGGGACCGGGTGCTCGGCGAAGTGTCCACGGACACTCGCTGCAACCTCGGGTTGGGAAAGAGCCGAGATGCCTTCGGCTATCCGTGTCCGAGTCATCCCCGGCATGGCGGCGAGCACGTCGTCCCATCTCTCACGTGATTTCTCCCATACCGCTGGTCCCGCCTTGCCGGTGAGTAGCCGGGCGAACACCCAGAACCCGTCTTGGGCGCGGATGTCGCCGTCGGCCACCCGGTCGAGCGTCGTCAGTGCCTGGTCCGGGACCTCGACACTGGCCACCGAGCGCAGATAGCGAACCTGGTCCAGTGGAGTGGTCGACTCCTTGTATACCTTCCAGAGGGTCTCGTACGCATCGGCACCGCCATTGCGGGCGTAGACGGCGAGAGCCGCTGTCGCCACCTCAGGGTCGACCTGCGCACCGGCGAGGACGTCAGCGACGATCGAACGGCATCGCTCGATGGTGTCGCCGGCGCGGGCCAGGTTGCCCAAGGTGGCGATGAGGTCGCCACGCAGTTTCCGTTGCAGGTCGGTGTCGGCGTCTCGCACCTCCCACCCGAGGCGGTCCAGAGCCGGGGCGACGAGGTCGGAGACGAACCTCTCGAAGTCGGGCCGGGCCTCTTCGGCGAGGGCATGGTGCTCGAGGAGAGCCAGCCCACCGGTGATGACAGCCCAAATCGCCTGCTCCTCCTCGTCGGCGAACTGGGCCACGAGGTCGAGGAAGTTGACGGTGGAGAGCTGGCCGTTGCGGACGAAGCCCAACGTGTCCGACACCAGCGTGTACCGCTCGATGTCGTCGAGGGAGGCGACGTGGGTGAGCAATGCTCCGAACAGGTCATTCGAATAGGAGGTGCGGTAGAAACCGTGGCCGCCGGCGTTGGCGACGACCCATTCGATCTCTCCCTCGAGCGGAACCACTCCCTCATCTTCCTCGAGGAGATACTTGACCTCGAAGGGCTTGCCGTTGGCCACGCCGCGCACCTGCACTGGCACCTTCCATATGGTCGTGTCTGACTCGTCGGGGATGACCAGGTAGCGGCGCTGGCCAAGCCTCACTCCGCCATCGACCTTCTTGACGTCGATCTGGGGGAAGCCCCGCTGGTAGACCCAGGTATCCATGATGTCCGAGACCGGGTACTCCGAGGCACCGTCGAGACCTTCCCACAGATCGTTGGTGACCGTGTTGGCGTAGGCGTGCTTGCGCAGATAGTCGCCGACACCATTGCGGAAGTTCTCCACGCCGATGAACTCGTCGATCATGTGGAGCACGGCCGAGCCCTTGCCGTAGGTGATGGCGTCGAACATCTGGTCGACTTCCTCGGGCGACGTCACCTCGAACTCGATGGGGCGGGTCGACTTGAGCTGATCGGTGCCCATTGCCCAAGGAACCTCGAGATTGGCGAACGCCAACCACCGCTTCCACTCCGGGCGCATGGCGTCGGTCGCCTTCAGCTCCATGAAGCTGGCGAAGGCCTCGTTGAGCCAGGCCCCCTCCCACCACGCCATGGTCACCAGGTTGCCGAACCACTGGTGGGCGATCTCGTGGCCGATGACGTCGAGGCTGTTCTGCAACTCGCCCTGGCTGGCCTTGGCCGGGTCGATGACCAGGTAGGCGTCTCGGTAGGTGATCAGCCCCACGTTCTCCATGGCCCCGGCGGCGAAGTCGGGAATTGCGATGTGGTCGAGCTTGTCGGCCGGGTAGGGGATGCCGTAGTAGTCCGACAGGAATTCGAAGCAGAACACGGCGTTTTCCATCGCGATATCGGTGAGATGCACGTTGCCGCGGGGCACGACGATCCGTATGGGGGTCCCCCGTACCACCCGAGGCTCGGTCGCCTCGAAAGGCCCGGCGATGAAGGCGAGAAGATAGGTCGACATCTTCATCGTCTTGTCGAACCTGAACTCGACCCGACCGTCGGCAAGGCTGATCCGGTCCAGCTCGGAGGTGTTCGAGTAGGCCTCGAGCCCGTCGGCAACGACCATCGTCGTCTGATAGGTCGCCTTGAAGTCGGGCTCGTCCCAGCACGGGAAGATTCGGCGGGCGTCGGTGGACTGGCATTGGGACGTTGCAAGGGGGTGTTCCACCCCTTCGGCGTCCCGATAGACCGATCGGTAGAGACCTCGCAGCTGGTCGTTGATGATCCCCGAGTGCTCGATGTCGAGGCGATAGGCGCCGGGGTCGATCGTCGAGCCCAGGGTCAGCGTGGCTCGGTCCATGTCGTCGTCGTAGGCGATCTCGGCGATCTCGACTCCGTTGGACAGCGCCGCCGACTTGATCTCGACTTCGGCGGCGTTGAGCACCAGGGAGTCCGTGGCCTCGGTGACCTCGAGGTCGATCCCGACAGAGCCTTGGAATGTGAACGTCTCGAGATCGAGCTCGAGACGGATGTCGTAGTGGGTTGGCGCCACGTGTCGCGGCAAGCGGAATGGGTTGTCAGGCAAAGAAAGTCCCTCGGTATCGAACCCTCTGATGCTACCGGCGTCACTGATTAGGTTGAAGTGGACTTGTCGACGTCCGGCCCTATCGTGTAGTGCCGCATGGCGGAACGCTCGACGATCCTCGTCAATGTCCATGGACCCGACCAACCAGGGATCGTGGCCGCCCTCATGAGTGTCCTCGCCGCCACCGGGGCGGAGGTCTACGACGTCGAGCAGATCGTCGTACGCGGTCGGATCACCCTCATCGTCCTCGTTGGCGTCGACGGTGAGAAGGCCACGATCAGAGACCTTCTCCTCTTCGGATGGGAGCAACGGCTTCAGATCGAGTTCGAGGTGGTGGACCCCATCCCGACCCCTGTCAAGACGATGACGGTTGTCACCGTGATCGGCGAGCGAATCGGCCCCGACGACTTCGGAGCCGTCGCCAGCGCCATCGCCGGAGGGGGAGGGAACATCGAGCGAGTCTTCAGGTTGTCCCGCTATCCGGTGGTCTCTTATGAGCTGGCCGTCTCCGACGGTGACATCCACAAGATCAGGGAGCAACTGATCGCGGCCGCCGCCGAGCGGGCTATCGACATCGCCATTCAGCCAGAGGGACTCGAGCGTCGCGCCAAGCGGATGGTCATCATGGACGTCGACTCGACCCTCATCGAGAACGAAGTGGTCAATCTTCTCGCCGAGGAGGCCGGTGTCGGCCCTCAGGTTGTTGAGATCACACTCGCCGCCATGCGAGGGGAGATCGATTTCGAAGGCTCACTTCGGGAGCGAGTGGGCCTGTTGGAGGGTCTGAGCGAGGAGGCACTGCGCACGGTGGCCAAGCGGATAACGGTGACCCCGGGCGCACGCACCTTCATCCGGACCCTCAAGCGCATGGGAATGAAGACGGCGATCGTCTCCGCAGGCTTCACCCGTTTCGCCAACGCACTCGCCGCCGATCTCGACATCGACTACTCACTGTCCAACACCCTCGAGGTCCAAGACGGCGTCCTCACAGGGCGACTCGCCGGCGAGCTGGTCGATGGCCCGCGCAAGGCGAGCTTTCTCCGCGAGATCGCTACCCGTGAAGGCATCTCCCCGTCCCAGGTGGTGGCGGTGGGCGATGGCGCCAACGACCTCGACATGCTCGCCGCCGCCGGGTTGGGCATAGCGTTCAATGCCAAGCCGGTGGTGAGAGAGCGTGCCGACACCTCGGTGTCGGTCCCCTATCTCGACGCCATCCTCTTCTTGATGGGCATCCGTCGCGACTACGTGGAGGCGGCCGACGCCGCCGACCCCGAGTTCGAGCAAAACGGACTCGTCGAGGTCCCCGGGACCCCCCCGGCCTAGCGCCTCCGGGCGAACTCAGGGCGCTGGACTTCCCTGCGCCTCTCGGGCTTGGCCTGAGAGGCGTTGGAGTTTCTTCGAAACTCCCGGACCCGTCCGAAGGACGGGCGCGGTGTCGCCTCTCGAGCTGCGCTCGTGAGGTAGGGAGTTTCACCAGAAACTCCAACCTGTCCGCAGGACAGGCGAACCCTGCGTTCGCGGTTTTCTGCCTTTATCACACCCACTCGTGGTGGAAGAAGGTGCCGCGGGGTTGGTCGACACGCTCGAACGTGTGGGCACCGAAGTAGTCGCGTTGCGCCTGGATCAGGTTGGCGGGAAGCCGACCTGATCGCATCCCGTCGAAATAGGCGAGAGCGCTGGCGTAGGCAGGGGTTGGGATCCCGGCGCCGACGGCCGCAGCCACCACCCTTCGCCAGGACGACAACGCGGTCTTCAGGGCCTCCACGAAGAACGGCGCCTCGGTGAGGTCAGCGAGGCCCGGTGTCCTGCGGTATGCGGCAGTGATGTCTTCGAGGAAGTCGGCGCGAATTATGCAACCTGCCCGCCATATCGAGGCGATCGTCCCCAGGTCGAGGTCCCACCTGTTCTCGTGCGACGCCGCCTGCATCAGCCGAAAGCCCTGGGCATAGGAGATGATCTTGGAGGCGTAGAGCGCCGCCTCGATGTCATCGACCCCGGCCTCGATTGGGCCGATGGGTTCGTCGTAGATCGTGGCGGCGCGGGCGCGTCCCTCCGGGTCTGAGCTCACGATCCGGGCATAGACCGCCTCGGCAACCAGAGTGGTCGGCTGCCCGCTCTCCATCGAGGCGATCACTGTCCATTTCCCGGTGCCTTTCTGGCCCGCTGCATCGAGGATCCGATCGACGATCGGCTCGCCGTCCTCGGTTGCCCGGAGGATCTCAGCCGTGATCTCTATCAGGTAGGAGCGGAGTCGCCCCTGATTCCAGAGGGCGAACACCTCGCCGATGTCGGCGGGGACCATTTTCAGACCGCGGCGCATCAGGTCGTAGGCCTCGGCGATCACCTGCATGTCGCCGTACTCGATGCCGTTGTGCACCATCTTCACGTAGTGACCTGATCCGCCCTCGCCGATCCACTCACAGCACGGCGCCCCGTCGTCTGCCTTTGCGGCGATTCCTTGGAGGATCCCTTCGACGATGGGCCACGCCGCAGGGTCGCCGCCGGGCATTATCGAGGGGCCGTGGCGGGCTCCCTCCTCGCCGCCGGAAACACCGGCGCCGACGAATCGGATGCCGAGGCCGGCGAGCTCCTCCGTGCGGCGGGCCGTGTCGGTGTAGAGCGAGTTTCCGCCATCGATGATGACATCCCCCTCTTCGAGAAGTGGGGCCAGGTCGGCGATCACGTAGTCGACCGGGGGCCCGGCGCTGACCATCAGGAGCACTACGCGGGGCCGCTCGAGCGTCGCCACCATGTCCTCCAGCGTCGAGGCA
>Ga0214469_1000448_pt1 | contig 14420 bp, 16 predicted proteins | sample RVTome_10_FD_187340 | JGI IMG/M metagenome (GOLD analysis project Ga0214469, IMG submission 187340) | Soil microbial communities from uranium-contaminated site in the Upper Colorado River Basin, Wyoming, United States - RVT153D57 HiSeq ... | reverse complement strand
GAACCGGCGGGGGCGAGGCGCCGGCGACCCCGCCAAGCACCGCAGGTTCGTGATGGGTCAGGCTCGGGAGGCCTCCAGGCCGCCGAGGAGGGCGGCGCCGGTGGCACCGGCCCGCTCCCCCAGCTCGGCCGGCACGATGCGCACGCCCTGGCGTTCCTCCGGTGCCATGACCTGTCGCAGGTAGGCGGCGCGCACGGGCGCCAGCAGGACCTCGCCCGCCTCGACCAACCCCCCACCGATCACGACCAACGAACAATCGAGCAGCGTGACGAGGTTGCCGAGCCCGAGGCCGACCCAGCCTGCGAACTCCTGCATCACCTCGAGGGCATCCTCGTCTCCCTCGCGGGCGGCCTGGGTCACGTGTTCGCCGCGCACGTTGTCGGCCACACCCCCGGCCAGCTCGACGCCGCGTGGGAACTGGCCCGCCTCTGCGGCCTCCCGGCCGAGCCAGCCGAGCCCGGTGCCCGAGGCGAAGCGCTCCCAGCAGCCCCGGCGCCCGCAGGGACACCGCGGCCCCCGGGGATCGACCACCATGTGGCCCGCCTCGCCGCCGAAGCCGTGGGCACCCCGTACCAGCTCACCGTCGGCGATGAGGCCGGCGCCGATGCCGGTGCCCAGCGTGACCAGCACGGCGTCGTCGGCACCTCGGGCGGCGCCGGCCAGGTACTCGCCCCAGGCGGCGCAGGTGGCGTCGTTGTCGACGCGAATGGGCAGGCCGAGCCTTCTGTGGAGCTCCACCCCGATGTCGACGTCGCGCCGACCCGGCAGGTTGGGGCTCACCCGCAGGCGGCCGGTGCGGTCGATGAGCCCGGCGATGCCCACGCCCACGGCCGTGATCCCCGGCCGCCCGACCTGGACGTCGAGCTGCCGCACGACGTCGGCCATGGCGTCGAGCAGCCCCGTCTCCGAGTCCGGCGTCGGCGTCCGGGCCTCGCCGAGCACCACCGCGGGGTCGTCCGCCCGCAGTGCCACTCCCAGGACCTTGGTTCCCCCGACGTCGATGCCCGCCAGCAGCCCCGCCCTGCGCCCGGATGCGGCGGGCCGGAGACCGCTCAATACCGGAGCAGGGCGCCGATCCGCCCCATGACGTCGAGGTCGGCGTTGCCGACGCAGATCTCCACATGGCACGACTGCGCCAGGGCCTCCTCGATGGCGTCCTCGACCAGGTCGTCGACCGGCACCATCTCGCCGCGGCAGCCCTTGCAGCGGCGACCGATGGCGGCCAGCGTGTCGCAACTGGTGCAACGCCAGCCCGGCGCTGCGTAGCCCTTGGAGACGATCAGCGTGTCGACCCGGTGGGCGGCCAAGGCGTCCACCACCGGACCGAGCCCGGCCACACCCCGGCGTCGGCCGGCGACCGCGGCCCGCAGGCGTTCGACCAGCACGGCCTCGCGCCGGCGCTCGACCTCGGCCTCCGCTGCCTGGGCGGCGGCCAGCACATCGGCATAGCCCGCGGTGACGGGCACCGAGATCTGCCCACACAGCCGGGATCGGAGGTAGGGATGCAGGTCGGACTCGAGCTGTGCCCGGACATGCGGATCGGAGGCGCCGACGACCAGGTGCTGGAAGGGATGCTGGTTCCACACCTCGAACGCCACCCGGGCGGCGTGGCGCAGGTGCTGCTGGGTATGCGTCTCCACGACCTGCTTGAGGTCGCTGCCCCGGTCGCGCTCGCCGCGGACGTCGAGATCGCGCGGCACCGCCTCGAACAGCTCCGACCGCCCCGCGAGCTCGCCCAGCTCGAACACGAACATGCGGGCGCGCTGACGATCCGCCAGCAAGACGCCCATGGGCTCGTGCTCGCGCAGCAGGACCTCCAGCTCGCCCACGGCCGGAACACGATTGATCACCACGCGACTGCGCACCGGCATCGGCAACTCGATCACCTTCCAGAGCCGGTCGGCCCAGCACGCGAAGATCGCCAGGCCTCGGACGCGGGACCGGTCGATGCCGCCACGGACGTGCTGCTGGATGCGGCGCAGGTCCCGAAACACCGAGGCCTCGCCGTCGGCCCGGGCCCGAGCGTCCTTGAGTAGGACGTCGACCTCGTGCTCGAGGTCACGCTGGCGGGCAACCCGGCGCCCGTCGACGTCGAGATAACAGGATGTGATCGGTGCTCGCTCCCCCTTGATCGATGCCAACTCGCGAATCGTGGCTTCGGTCATGGCCGCCACGGCGCCTCCTCGAGCATGGGGGTTCGGGCGATCAGTCGTCGTGGTGTGTGCCGATCGTAGGCCACCGCCCCGGCCCCCGCTCGGAGCTGCCGGGGCCGTCAGCGCCCGAGATCACGTGCCGCGCCCGTCACGCAACGGTGATGCGCTCGATCGTCGTTTCCGGCTCTGTTCCGGCATCAGCGTCGTCCTCGGGAGGATCGGCGGCCCGAAGACGGGCAGCCTCGCCCAAGGCACCCAGCGCACCCGCGAGGGTGCCGATCGCGGCGGGGTCGTCGATCAGGTCTTCGGCCACGTCGAGCAGGGCACGCGCGGCCTGGATCAGCTCCCGCGCCGCCGCCTGCAGGTGCTGGAGGCCCTCGCGGGCACGGTCCGGACGGTCCGTGTCGGGTTCCATCGGCCTTCCCTCTCGTCTCAACGCCTCGCAGCCGCTGCGAAGGTCACCAGCAGCTGGCCATCGTCCAGTCGGGCTCCGGCCACTGACCGGCGGCGGAGCGAGTCCGGCAGCAGGAGCGCCCGACGATACGGACCCACGCGCACGAGCAGCTCTCCGTTCCGCCTGCCGAGCTCGAGCTCGTCGCGCTCCGTGAACGGCAGGTCTATCTCCAGCACCGTCGCCGCCCCGTGGCGCCGCACGCGCATGGACTCGCTCGACCCGAATCGCGCCGTCGGGTCCTCGTCGCCGTAGAGGGCCTCGGCCACCGCCCGCAGGGCGTCCACGCCGACCGGTTCGCTGGGCTGCAGCGGGAGCCTCAGCACCGGCACCGGGGCGAAGTCCTCGTCGATTGCCGACAGCTGCTGGGCATGCAGCGCCTTCCAGCGGGCGAACCAGGGGTCGGCGACCTCGTCGGGCAGGATGCGGTTCGCGATCACGGCGTCGACGTGGTAGCCGAACAGCGCCAGGTACGTGTGCGTGCGCCGGGCCTCGGCGATCACCACCCGCTCGGGATTCACCACCAGGCGCACGCTCGTGCGGCGACCGTCGGTCAGGATCTCGCGCACACCGGCCAGGCGGTCGTAGAAGCGCCGGGTGGCGGCGAACAGGTCGTCGCCCGCGACCGGCAGCGTGGTGAGGCGGGACACCACCGGTGACACCACCCGGTTCACCTGGCGCCCGATCGGGAACACCCGCTCCATGTAGCGGGCCAGCACGTCGGGCAGCGCCAGCAGGCGGATCGTCTCGGCGGTGGGCGCACAGTCGACCACCACGACGTCCCAATCGGCGCCGGCGTGCTCGCGGATGTCGGCCAGCGCGAACACCTCGTCCAGCCCGGGCACGACCGACAGCTCCTCGGCCTCGAGCGCTTCGATCCCCGCCCAGCGAAACACCTCCACCAGGTAGCGCTGTATCTCCGCCCACGAATCCTCCATGCGGTCCTGGGCGTCGAGCTGCTGCCCCCAGAGCCCCTCCGCCACCGGCGCGACCAGCGGGCCGAGCTCGACGTCGAGGGCGTCGGCCAGCGAGTGTGCGGGATCGGTCGACAACACCAGCGTCCGCAGGCCCGCGTCCGCGCAGCGGAGGGCGGTGGCGGCCGCGGCGGTAGTCTTGCCGACGCCGCCCTTGCCGGTGAACAGCAGCACCCGGGCGTCGTAGGTCGCCCGGTCCCCCGGTGGTGCCCCAGCGGTCGGCATCAGTGTTCCAAGTGGTCGCGTAGCTGGCGGAGCGCGCTGTGGACGATGCGCGCCTCGGCGCGGCGTTTGACGAATCCCGGCAGGGGCACGAGCAGGTCCACCTCGAGGTGATAGGTGACTTCGGTCCGATCGGCGTCACCGTCGACTGCCCGGAGCTCGTAGGACCCGTCGAGCTTGCGGGTGATGTCACCCTGGACCAGCCGCCATGCCAGCACGTCGGGTGCCCGCTCGTAGTCGTAGCGCAGGGTGTAGCTGGTGCTGCGGCCCATCGCCGCGGCCCGGAAGGACACGTCGCGGGGCCGGCCCTCGTCGTCACGGTCGACCACGGTCGCCGACTTCAGGTCATGGGCCCACGTCGGATAGTCGTCGAAGTCGGTGAGCACGTCCCAGATCCGCTGCGGCGACGCGCCGATGATCATCTGCTGCGTCGCCTGGTCCATGTCGCTGGGCTCCTCCCGCCGGGGACGATTGAACGTGGGGCACGTTAGTGAACGCCGATTCGGGCTGCTGTCGGGCGTCAGCCCCGTTCGTCGGCTGGGATGCGTCCCCCGGCATCCGCCTTTCAGCCACCCTGATCGGACGCCTTCGCCGGGAAGCGCCCGTACCGTGCGGCCCACAGCGCCATGAGGCCGAGGCCGAGCATGGGAACGAGGACCGAGAACGCCAGCGCGGTGAACGGTCGCACCGAGGCCGCCGCCACCGCCACCACCACCTGCACCCCCAGGACACCGCGCAGCAAGCGGGTCACGGTCGGCGGAGCGACGCCCTCGCTCAGGAAGAACAACCCGCTCATGGTCACCGTCTCGTAGCGGCTTCGGCCGATCGCCCGCCCGTAGGCCCAGAGGAAGGCACCGCATCCCGCGGCGAACAGCACGAGGTCGACCGGGACCGAAAGCCGCAGGAACGTGTCCGGCCACGCCGCGGCCAGCGCCGAGGCGACCACGAAGACACCGGTCCCCCAAACAGCGACCCGGGATATGGGGTCGCGCCCAGCGGCGAGAGCCGGCCGATCAGCGGTGCGATCGGCCGCTGGCGCCCCGCCGCTCCCGATCGGCTCGGTGGGGCCGTCATCGGCGTCGACGGCACCGTCGTCCCCGCGTGCGGCTCCGCTCTCGCCCGGTCGGTCCCCCCCGGGACTCACCACCGCGACATGACCTCGCCCAACCGGCCTGCCAAGCGGTCATAGCCGAACTCGGCGACCGCACGGGAGCGGGCGGCGGCGCCCATCGCTCGGGACCTGGTGGGGTCGTCGAGCAGTCCTGCCAGGGCGGCGGCCGCAGCGCCGGCATCGGACGGACGGCCGACCACCACACCGGTCTCCCCGTCGGCCACGGCCTCGGCCGCACCGCCGCTGTCGCCGGCAACCTGGGGTACACCGCAGGCGGCCGCTTCAAGGAACACGATGCCGAAGCCCTCCTGCTCGAGGCCACCCCAGCGGGTGCGGCACAGCATCGCGAACACATCGGCGCAGCCGTACAGGTCGGGCAGGTCGTTGTCGGGCACACGACCGAGCATCCGCACGGGCGCACCGGTGCGGGACACCAGGCGATCCAGCCGGGCGCGATCGCGTCCGTTGCCACCGATGGCCACCACCAGGTCGGGTCGCGTCGACGCCAACCGCGCCGCCGCCTCGACGAGGACGTCCATGCCCTTCCTGGGAACGAGGCGGCTCAGGCTCAGCACCACCCGCCCGTCTTCCGGCAGGCCGAAGCGGGCCCGGGCCTTGGCCCGCGCTTCGGGGTCGAGCGGCCGGAACCGCTCGGTGTCGACGCCAGGCGGGACCACCGTGACCGGCAGCGGGCGCCCCGCCGCCCGCTCGGCCTCCGCGGCCGGATATCCCCCGGCGGCAACGACCTCGGCTGCGCCCCGCAGCAGCCGTCCCAAGAGCGGCCGGCTGACCGGGAGCCGTCCGGGCACCGTCACCTCGGCCCCGTGGAGCACCACCCCATACGGCCGGCTCAGCCGGGGGCCCACCAGCCCCACCGGAAGCGCCGGGTCGAGCATGACCAGGCCGGCGCCGGTCTCGGCGGCGAGCGAATCTATGTGCCGACCCATTGCACGCGTGGGCATGAGCATCCTCTTGGGGACACGCTCGACCCGGAACGCCTGGGCTGCGTCCCAGGCGCGGGCACCGTCGTGCGGCGTAGTGAGGACCGTGAAGCTGTCGGGATCCAGCCGCCGCCACAGCTCCCACAGGTAGGACTGGATGCCGCCGAGCTTGGGCGGGAAATCGTTGGTGACCAGCAGGTGGGACACGGGCGGCGTCCTGGGATTGGCGGCGGGGATCAGCCGGCGGGCGTCCGCACCGAATTCGGCGCCGCGGCCGCCGTGGGCACGCGCGCGTCGACGTCCGCCTCGAGCTCGGCTCGAACGAGCGGATCGGGGTCGTGGGCGATGCCGGCCACCTCGTGCAGGAGGTCGGGGCGACCGAGCCGCCGGGCGGCCCAGACGGCGTGGCCACGCACCAGTGGGTCGGCGTCGGCCAGCGCCCTGCACAGTGCCGCCACGACGGCCGGATCTCCGGGATCGGCGACGTTGCCCAGCACCACGAGGGCGTTGCGGCGCAGGTACCGGGCCTGGCGGTGGGGTATGTACCAGCGCCCGTGTCGAGCCAGAAGCTCGTCGTCACCGGCCGCCAGCAGGTCGAGGAGGTCGACGACCGGCTCCGCGTCGGGCGCGGGTTCGCCGGCCGGATCGGCCCGGTCGGCGCGGTGGTTGGGTGGGCACACCTCCTGGCAGTCATCGCATCCGTAGAGCCGATCGCCGAGCGCGGCGCGGTGGTCCCGGGGGAACGGTCCGTCGACCTGGAGCAACCACGCCAGGCACCGCCGGGCGTCGACCACCCCGGGGGCGACGATGGCACCCGTCGGACATCCCTCGAGGCAGCGGGTACAGCTGCCGCAGCCATCGGCCGGTCGCGCCCCACCGGCGTCCAACGGAGCGTCGGTGATGACCGATCCCAGCACGAACCAGCTGCCACGACCCGGCAGCAGGAGATTGGCGTTCTTGCCGTACCAGCCGATGCCCGCCCGGTACGCGGCCTCGCGATCGACGAGGGCGTTGTCGTCTGCCACGACCCGGCAGCGCCAGCCCGCGGCCTCGAGCTCGTGGGCAACGACGGTCAGCGCCGCCCGTAGCTGTGTGTAGTGGTCCTCCCAGGCGTAACGAGCGACCCGACCCCGAGGCCTGGCCCACGGCGACGACCCGGATGCCTCGGATGGCTCGGCCGCGCCACCGGGGGACGGCACGGCGGCCCCGCGGCGGTAGCTGCGGGCGCCGACCACGATGGCCCGGGCGCCGGGGAGCGCTCGCCCCGGATCGGACGACCGCTCGGGGCGCCGGTAGGTGAACGCCATGCCGCCGTGCATGCCGGCGGCGCGCCGGCGCTCGAGATGTCGGCGTGTGGTGGCGAACGGCCCGGCCGGGGCGACGCCGACGGCATCGAGCCCGTGGGCACGGCCCACCGCCACCAGGTCGGCGACCTGGGGGACGCGTCGAGGCGGGTGGACGGGGACCCTGGGCACCCGGCCATCGTGCCGGTCACCTGGTCGCCGGGCAACCTCGGCCTCCTCGCCGGGGATCGGCCGTACCTCAGCCCCTGCGACGTCAGGCCGTGCGACCCCAGCCGGGCGACCTCAGCCCGTGCGGCGGACGTGGCGCGACGCCGGTAGCAGGCCGGCCTCGGACAGCATGCGGATGGCCCGCGCCTCGGCGACATCGACCACCACCGCCTCTCCCGGCTCGCAAGAGCAGATGAACGTCACCAAGCAGTCTGCGCAGCACTCGCTGCCCTGCATGGCGCAGTCGTCGCAGTCGATGCGAAGGACGCCGTCGCCGGGATCGTGGGAACGGGCCATGAACGTCTCCTCGGCTCGGGTTGCGGGGCACGGGCGCTCGGGATCTCGTCACTCCACCCATGCCCCGACGTTACGAACGACCTGTGACATTCAGGGGTCCGCTCCGGCCACTCCGGTGCCCACTACCCTGCCGCCGGCGTGGCGGCGGTCGATCGGCGCGCTTCTACCGCGAGCTCGGACAGTTCGTGGCACACGTGCGCTAGTGGGGTGACCGCAGCGCTCGTCAGAGGCCGAGCTCCTCGAGCAGGCGCAACCACACCTCGGCGATCGTCGGGTACGCCGGCACGGCGTGCCACAGTCGCTCCAGCGGGATCTCCCCCACGACGGCGACCGTGGCGGCATGGATGAGCTCCCCCACGCCCGGGCCGACCAGAGTCATCCCCACCAGCGTGCGGCGTTCGGTGTCGACCACGACCTCGGCGCGCCCGGCGTAGTCGTCGGCATAGAGGCTCGCTCCCGCGACGTCGGCCAGGTCGAACCCGGCCGTCGTCACCGCGAGGCCATCCGCCCGCGCCTGTTCCTCCGTGAGCCCCACCGACGCCACCTCGGGAATGGTGAAGATGACCTGCGGCACGGCCCGGGCGTCGGCGGTCGCGCACCAGCGACTCCACGGCTCGTCCTCCACCGCGGGCTGGCCCGAGGCGCGGGCGGCGATCACGTCGCCGCAGATCCGTGCCTGGTACTTACCCATGTGGGTGAGCAGCGCCCGGTGGGTCACGTCCCCGGCGGCGTACAGCCACCCGCTGTCGATGCCCGTGACTCGGAGGTGGTCGTCGACGTCGAGCCAGCTCCCCGGCTCCAACCCGACCGTCTCGAGGCCCAGGTCGTCGGTGCGAGGCCGCCGGCCGCTGGCCACCAGGATCTCGTCGCTCACGCGGGTCTCACCCCCGACCGCCAGCTCGACGGTGCCGTCGGGCCGCCGGATGACCCGCTGGAGCTCCGTACCGAGCTCGATCGCGACTCCCATGTCGCGTAGCGACCCGGTCACCGCCTCCGCCGCGAACGACGGGACCGTGCCGAGCACCCGGGCGGAACGCTCGAAGATCGTCACCTCCGACCCCAGATGTGCGAAGGCCGTGGCCATCTCGCACGCCACGACGCCGCCCCCGAGGATGGCGAGGCGCGGCGGCACCACGCGGGCGCTGGTGGCGTCGCGGCTGGTCCAGGGCCGGGCGTCGGCCAGCCCCGGGACCGGTGGCACGTCCGCCCGGCTACCGGTACACACCGCGACGGCCGCCGTCGCCTGGAGCTCCACCGATGTGTCGTCCCCGGTGTCCACGACCACGCTGCGATCGCCGGCCAGGCGACCCTGGCCCCGCACGAGGTCGAGCCCCTGGTCATCGAGCCAGGAGACCTGCGACGCGTCGTCCCAGTCGTGGACGAACCGGTCGCGCCTGGCAAGCACGGCGTCCACGTTCAACGAGCCGCTCACGGCGTCCGAAGCGCCGGCCACGGCCTGCGCCTCGGTGAGCGCCTGCGCGGGCCGCAGCAGCGCCTTGCTGGGCATGCAGGCCCAGTAGGAGCAGTCGCCGCCGACCCGTTCCGCCTCGACCACCACCACGCGGCACCCGCCGCGGGCGGCGCGCTGGGCGACGTTCTCCCCGGTCGATCCTGCGCCGATCACGACGACGTCGTAGCTGCCCTCTGCCATGCGGCCTCCGGTGCGAAACGGGCCCGGGTGGTGGGCCAGGGTGGCCCTCGCGTTCAGCCGGTGCCGACGCCCAGCGTGTCGAGGAGCTGACGGGAGTAGAGCAGGTTGGCGCCGCCCCGGCGAGCGCCCTCGCGGACCCGGTTGTCGCTGGACACCACGATCACGGGCCGGCTGGCGGGGATCTGGGCCACGAGGTCGAGCACTACATCGTCGGCCTCGATGTCGGGCAGGGAGAAGCGGACCCGCACCCACTGTCGGGCGGGTGCCGGCACCGTGATGGCGCCGGTGTCGACCTCGGCGCCGTCGAACACCAGCTCCACCCGGGTCGACGTGCGGGCGGCCAGGTCGGCCAGCAGCGCCACCAGCCGGCGGCGCTGTTCGGCGGCGGCAAGCTCGGGCCAACCCGTCATCGTCACGTTGTAGCCGTCGACCACTAGGACGGCGTCCGGGGCGCGCAGCAAGTGCGCGGCGGCGGCGACCGAGTCGTCGAGCAATCCACCAGGCAGCGCCACCGGGGTGCGCCGCTCGCGACGGCCGGCGGCCCCGCCGACCGGTGGGTCGGCGGGCGCGGGCACGAGCGCCGAGGATCCCGTCTCGCTGCCCGCGTCTCCCAGCGCCGCAGCCAGGCCGGTCAAGCCCTCGGCGAGCGACGTCGCCCCCTGCGCGGCCCGCGTGAGCTCACGCGCCACCACGCCGAGGTCGGGTCCCGGCGCCCTGGCCGCGGCTTCACCGGCTTCGACGGGACTCGCCTCCGCGCCGGATGTCGCTCGCCCGGGCGCCGCCTCCAACTCGCGCACGCGGGCCTTGACGGCCTTCAGCTCGGTGGCTCGGCTGACCAACCGGGCCTCGGCATCCTTGAGGTTCCGCACAGCCGAGGCCCGCGCCTCCTGCAGCTCGGCGACCGTGGCCTCCAACTCGGCGAGGCGGGCTTCGGTGGCCGTCCGGGCGCGGCGCACGTCGTCCAGCTCCCGCTGCAGCCGATCGAGCTCGAGGCGGCGCTCCTCGCCCACCGTCTCCGCCCGCGTGAGCGCCGCCTGGGTGGCGGCCAGCCGCCGGACCGCCGAGCGCTCGTCGCGGGCCGCACGCTGATCGGCCTCTCGGCCCGCCCGCCGCTCGGTGTCTTCGGCCTCGATCACCGCCAGGTCGTCGAGCCATCCCGGTGGGCGGGCCAGCCACAACCAGGCTCCGCGGCCCACGGCGTCGGCATCGACGGATGCCGCCACCCGGGCCCGGAAGTCGTCGTCCTGATCCACGACCCGCGCGATGGCCGAGAGCGCCGCGGGCGACAGCTTGGCGAAACCCAGGTACGGCCTGAGCGCCGAAGGCGGTGGCACGACAGGGTCGGCACGCAGGCCCGCCCGAGCGGCCTCGAGGGCGGCCTCGACCGCCGGGCGAATCGTTCCCGTCGGGTCGGTCAGATCTCCCCCGCGGGGTCGGCTGCCCGCGCCGTGCCTGCATCCGATGCGACGAGAGCACCGTCGACCTCGTGCCCGATGACGGCGACCGATGCCCCGGTGCCGCACCAGCGGCAGGAGACGTCGTCGACCGATTCGTGGATCACGACCTCGTCCTCGACGTATAGGTCACCGCCGACGGTGAAGTGATGAAAGGCCCGCGTCCGTCGTGATGTCACCACGTCGAATCGGGTCTGGTTGCCGCAGGCGGAGCAGCGATAGCGCGTCGTCACGAGCGGCAAGCCTAGTGATCCGGGCCGTCCGGCCCTGGCGTACGCTGCCCAGCCGTGCTGACCGCCTTCGTGCTGATCAATGCCCAGCCCGACCGGATTGCCGACCTCGCCTCCGACATCGCCGACGTCGACGGCGTTGCCGAGGTCTACTCGGTGACCGGTGACCTCGACCTCGTCGCCATCGTGCGGGTGCGACAGCACGAGGAGCTGGCCGAGGTGGTCACCCGCCGCATCGCCGCGCTCCCGGGCATCGTCCACACCACGACGATGATCGCCTTCCAGGCCTACTCGCGGCACGACCTCGACTCGATGTGGGGTCTGGGCATCGAGTGAGTCAGAGCGCCGTTGCGCTGGTCGGGGTGTCGAGCGCGGCCGCGGCCGGACTACTCACCCTCTGAGGAGGGCGACCGGTGAGCGCGCTCGGAGGCGTCGCGCGCATCGACCGCCACAGCATCGACGAGCCGGGCGATGAGCGTCTCCCAGGGAACGGGGTCGGGGCGGTCGAGGTCGATGGCGCCGAACAACAGGAACCCCAATGCCACGGCCTGGCAGAAGCGCACGATCGACCGCGTGTCCAGCGCCGGATCGATCGCGCCGGTGCTCTTGGCCTCGTCGACGAGAGCGGTGAGCGACACGGTGCGCTCCTCGATGATCCGGCGCAGCATCCCCGCGACCTCGGGATCACGCCGGCCGGCCACGAATGCCTCCAGGAGCAGCGCCTGCCCGCTGTCGAACTCGTCGGTCACGAGGTGGGAGCCGACCGTCGTCAGGATGTCGGTGGCGCGCCCTTCGAAGCGGCGCTCGGCGAAGAGCTCTTCGAGCTCGTCGTGCGAGTTCGCCTCCATCGCGGCCAGCAGCAGCTCAGCCTTGCCGCGGAAGCGGCCGTAGATGGCCCCGGTGGTGAAGCCCGCCCGGCGGGCGATCTCCTGGACGCCGGCGCGGTCGTAGCCCTTCTCGGCGAACACCTCGGCAGCCGCGGTCAGGAGGCGGTCGCGGGTCGGGTCGCCGGTCGGTAGGACTGCTCCGGACACGACGCCAATCTACGGCGGCGTCGGCCTCGGCGCCCGCTCGGAGGTTGTTCAGCCGTTCGAGACCGCGACCAGCCGGTCGAGGGCGGCGGCGGCGCCACCGCCGTCGATCGCCGCCTGCGCCGCCTGCAACCCGTGCGCCAGGTCATCGGCCATCCCTGCGACCACCAGCGCGGCGCCGGCGTTGAGGCAGACGACGTCGCGGTGGGGACCGGCGTCGCCGGCCAGAACCCGCCGAGCCAGCTCGGCGTTGGTGGCGGGATCGCCACCTACCAGCGCCTCGGTGGGTGCCGATGCGATGCCCAGCTCCTTGGGATCGACGGCGTAGTCCCGCACCTCGCCGTCGCGCAGCTCGACCACCTGGGAGGTGGTGGAGAGGGTCAGCTCGTCGAGCCCGTCGTCGCCGTGGACGACAAGCACCCGCTCACTGCCCCGCGCCGCCAGGACGCCCACCATGCGTTCGGCCATGGACGGATCGGCCACACCGATCATGAGCCGGCGGACGCCCGCGGGGTTGGCCAGCGGGCCCAGGAAATTGAAGGCAGTCGCTATGCCGAGCTCGCGCCGCGGCGGACCGGCGTGGCGCATCGCGGGGTGGAACCGCGGCGCGAAGCAGAAGCCGATGCCGGCGTCGGCCACACAGCGAGCCACCTCATCGGGCCCGCAGTCGATCCGCACCCCGAGCGCCTCCAGCAGGTCCGCCGAGCCGGTCGCCGACGATGCCGCCCGGTTGCCGTGCTTGCACACCCGCCCGCCAGCGCCCGCCACGACCAGCGCCGACAGCGTGGACACGTTGATCGTGTGGGCGCGGTCGCCGCCGGTGCCGACGATGTCCACCACGGGCTCGTCCGAGGGCAGCGTGACGCGCTCCGCCGCCGCCAGCATGGCGTCGACCAAGCCCCCGAGCTCCTCGACGGTCTCGCCCTTCATGCGCAACGCCACGATGAACCCGGCGATCTGCGCCGGGGTGGCCGCGCCGTCGAGGATCTCGGCCATGGCGGCGCGGGCCTGTTCGGCCGTCAGGTCGCGCCGCGCCGCCAGCGTCCCCAGGATCGCCGGCCATCCGCCCACCTCGTCGAACTCCATAGGGGCGTCAGACTAGGTCTCGCACCCCGCGTCCACGTTCACGAAGCTCGGCGCCGCTGGCGGAGGATGCGGCGGCGTTCGCGCTCGGAACAGCCGCCCCAAACGCCGTCCTTCTCGCGCACGCTCAGGGCGTGCTCGAGGCACGCCTCCCGCACGGGACACTGAGCACAGACGGCCTTGGCGCCCTCGGCCTCGTCGTCGGTGGCCGGATAGAACGTCAAGGGGTCGAGGCCGCGGCACGCGGCATGCTGGCGCCAGGTCTGCATCATGGTGGCGGGTGGGTCCCCCTATGGCTGAGTTCGTCGTACGCGATCGGCGTCGCAGCAGCGAGCTCGGATCGGAGTCTCTGTTCCCCGGGGACCGGAACGCAAACCGTGGGGGACGCACCGGCCCGGCACCGGGGGACAGCCGATCTTGGCACTCCCGACCGGTCGCTGGCAAGGCTGTTGCCCGGTGGCTTCGTACCACCTGACCAGCTAGTTCGCCGAGGGCCGGCGCGGGCGACCGTTCAGCCGCCCCGCCGCAGATCGTGACGCAGCTCGACCAGCGTCTCGTCACCCAGCGCCGTCTCGTGGGGGTAGACGGGATGGTCGATCACGAGCGTCACGGGCCCGGCCATGAACCGCTCGATCTGCGCCGGCGACAGCTCCCAGCGGACGTAGTGCACCGAGGCCGTGATCTCGTCGCGGGTGAGCTGCCTCGCGTGATCCTCGTCGACCACGGCGCCGACCACCTCGCCATCGGAGAGCCCCAGGCCGACCGTCCGCTCGATGTCGACGAGCTCGGGGAGCCACTCCATGAGCGCGTCCTTGGAGGTCAGCTCGATGAACAGCGTGGCGCAGAGCTGGCCCGGCTCGGGGATCAGCGGGTTGTACGTGCGCAGCTCGGTCTCGATCGCATCGTCGCTGATGAGCTTCTCGATCCGGGCCATCTCCTGGATCTGGAAGCGGATCGTCAGGCGGTTCTCGAACAGCAGCGTGACGAACTCGCCGACCGCCACCCGGCGGCGCTGCTTGAGCTGGATCACGTCGCGCCGGAACTCCTCCCGCTCGCGCTCGTACGCGCGCTGGTCGCTGATGTCGTCGAGTGTGAGCGCGGTCGTCGTCTTCCGGGATGCCGTAGGCGCGGGCCATCAGCGACAGGGGATGCTGGGGCCGGCGGCCAGGTGGCAGTCGCCCACGACCACGTCGCCGCCGGCCCTGTCGATGGCATCGGCCATCTTCCGGGCCACGCGGCGCGACGTCTCGTAGTTGTCCTTGCGGTAGCCCCATGTGCCGTCGATGCCGGAGCACTGGGCGACGACCTTGA
>Ga0214469_1000447_pt1 | contig 14457 bp, 9 predicted proteins | sample RVTome_10_FD_187340 | JGI IMG/M metagenome (GOLD analysis project Ga0214469, IMG submission 187340) | Soil microbial communities from uranium-contaminated site in the Upper Colorado River Basin, Wyoming, United States - RVT153D57 HiSeq ... | reverse complement strand
GGCAGAGGCGATCGGATCGTCGACCGGCGGGCGACTCGTCGCGGTCGGCAGCCGCGATACCGAACGGGCCGCCGCCTTCGCCTCGCGGTTCGCCGTGCCTCGACACGGCTCGTACGAGAACGTCCTCGACGACGACGAGGTCGAACTCGCCTACGTCGCCACCCATCACCCCGAGCACCGTCGATGGGCGGTCGCGGCCGCCGGTGCAGGCAAACACGTGCTCTGTGAGAAGCCGATCGCCATTCGGCATGCCGACGCGGTCGAGATCGTCGAGGCGGCTCGCCGCAACGACGTGTTCCTGGCCGAGGCGTTCGCGTACCGCAGCCACCCGCAGACCGATCGCCTCGTCGCGCTCATCCGCGACGGAGCGATCGGGACCGTGCGCGTGATCGACGCGGTGTTCGCCTACGACGCGGGTCCGCAACCGACGAACTACCTCATGGCCCCCGAGCTCGCGGGCGGAAGCATGCTCGACGTCGGGTGCTACACGACCTCGATGTCGCACCTTGTCGCGGCCGCCGGGCAGGGAGTCGACGTCCTGCAGTCGAGCGACGTCGCCGCGGCGGCGGTGTTCGGACCGACGGGTGTCGATCTCACGACGGCGGCGACGCTCACCTTCGACGACGGCGCGCTGGCGCGGGTGGCGTGCTCGATCCAGGCGAACCTGGACGGCGCGTTGAAGGTCGTCGGTTCGGAAGGTCGGATCGAGGTGCCGTCTCCCTGGCTCCCGGGCCGTATCGGCGACCGTGCCGAGATCCTGTTGCAGCGTTGGGGCGTGGACGAGGAGGCGATCCCGATCTCGATCGAGGCCGACGTCTACACGATCGAGGTGGACGCGGTGAGCCATTGCGTTCGGCAGGGTGCGCGTTCCTCGCCTGGGATGCGATGGGAGGAGTCGCTCGCGAATATGCTCACACTCGACCGCTGGCGCTCGGCGATCGGGCTTCGCTACCCCGGCGATCCGAGCGCGTAGGCCGAGGGAGGTCGCATGGCGAAGGTTGCGGACGTGGCGAAGAAGGCCGGCGTGTCGGTCTCGACGGCCGCCAGGGTTCTCTCCGGCACCGGCTACGCCGCCGAGGACACACGTCGCCTCGTCCTCGATGCGGCGCGGGAGCTCGGCTACGTGCCGAACCAGATCGCCCGGAGCCTGCGCACGAAGCGGACGCGGACGATCGGGCTGCTGGTCGGCGACGTCGAGAACTCCTTCTATTCGGTGATCGCGAAGCACGTGGAGGCCCAGGCGAAGGGTGCCGGCTACCACGTCGTCCTGTGCAACAGCGACGACGACCCCAAGGTCGAGCGTGAGTACCTGAAGCTGCTCGAAGGGATGCGCGTCGACGCCCTGATCGTGACTCCCACCGCGAAGAACCGCCGGCATCTGGCCGATCTGATCGAGAAGGGCATCGTGATCGTGCAGGTGGACCGACGGGTGGAAGGCCTGGACGCCGACGCGGTGCTCGTCGACAACGAATCGGGCGCGGTCAGCGCGGTCGAGCACATCCTCCGGGCGGGCCATACGCGGATCGGGATCCTGACGGGTGACCTCGATGTACCGACCGCGAGCCAGCGGCTGGCCGGCTACGAGCGTGCGCTCCGCGAGCACGGGATCACGGTCTCGTCGTCGCTGATCAAGTCGGGGTCGTTCCATCGCGAGCACGCGATCGAGGATGCGACCGACCTGATCGGCGTCCGCCCCGGTCCCACGGCGATCCTCGCGGCGAACAACATCCTGGCCGAGGCGGCGTTGATCGCGCTCGAGCAGCACGGGCTCCGCGTTCCTCGTGACATGTCGATCGTCGCGTTCGACGACGTCCAGTGGATGAGCATGCTCGATCCTGCGATCACGACCGTACGCCAGCCGGTCGCCGACATGGCCAGGAGCGCTGCCGATCTCGCGCTCCGACGGCTCAGCGAGGGACGTGAGGAGCGACCCAGCACCGTCGTCTTCCGCACGGAGCTGATCGAGCGGTCCTCGGTCGGCGCCGTCCGCCGGGAGAAGGCCCAGAAGGCCTAGCTCGTTGGCCGTCGCGATCGGGGTCGACGTCGGGACGACCGGGGCGCGAGCGGTCGCCGTCGACGAAGGCGGCAGCGTCGTGGCGGCCCGAACGTCTGAGTATCCGTTGCTCACCCCTCGGCCCCGGTGGACGGAGCAGGAACCTCAGGACTGGTGGGAGGCGACGCGCGAGGTGCTCGGCGAAGTCGCCTCGGCCTGCCGGAGCGCCGGCACGACGGTCGCCGGGATCGGGCTCACCGGACAGATGCACGGGTCGGTCTTCCTCGACGCCGACGGCGAGGTGATCCGTCCGGCGCTCCTCTGGAACGACCAGCGCACCGAACCGCAGTGCGAGGCGATCACCGATGCGGTCGGCGGCGAACGCCTCGTCGAGATCACCGGGAACCCCGCCCTGACCGGCTTCCAGGCCCCCAAGGTCCTCTGGCTCCGCGACGAGGAACCCGAAGGCTTCGCCCGCGTGGAGCAGGTGCTGCTGCCGAAGGACTACGTGCGGTTCCGCCTGACCGGCGAGCTGGCGACCGACGCGGCCGACGCGGCCGGCACGCTCTTCCTGGACCTGCGGGCCCGGACCTGGTCCGCGGAGGTGCTCGGCGCTCTCGAGATCCCCGTGGAGTGGCTCCCGCGCGTGCTCGAGGGTCCCGAGCGATCCGGCGTGGTCTGGGACGACGTGGCCGCCGCGCTGGCGCTTCCGCCAGGGATCCCCGTCGCAGCGGGTGGAGGAGACAACGCCGCGGCGGCGATCGGGACCGGGATCACGCGTCCGGGCCTGCTCTCGAGCTCGATCGGCACGAGCGGCGTGCTGTTCGCTCATTCGGACGAGGCGGCGATCGATCCGTCAGGTCGCGTCCACGCGTTCGCGCACTCGGTGCCGGGGCGGTACTGCCTGCTGGCGGTCACGTTGTCGGCGGGCGGCTCGCTCCGGTGGTGGCGCGATCAGACCGGGCTCGGCTACGACGAGCTCGTGGCGGAGGCTGCAGCGATACCCTCCGGCAGCGAAGGTCTGGTCTTCCTCCCCTACCTGACGGGGGAACGCACCCCACACCTCGATCCCCAGGCGAGCGGAGCGTTCGTGGGGCTCACGGCTCGGCACACGCGCGCCCACATGACGCGAGCCGTGATGGAAGGCGTGCTCTTCTCGCTCCGGGACGGGATCGAGGTCATGCGTGGCCTCGAGGTTCGGCCGACGGAGATCCGGGCGACCGGCGGTGGGGCGGCATCCCCCCTCTGGCTGCAGCTGCAGGCAGACGTCTACGGAACCCCGATCCACCGCATGGCGATCGAGGAGGGCGCCGCCTACGGTGCCGCGCTCCTGGGCCACGTCGCGGCCGGCACCTTCGCCGACCTGGACGAGGCCACCGCTGTAGTCCGCACGCTCGACGAGGTCACGGACCCCGTCGAGACCGACGTGGAGCGGTATGCCGACCTCTACGAGGTGTATCGCGGGCTGTACGGCGCGCTCAGAGCGGACATGCACCGGTTGTCGGCGTTCGCCGGCGGTTGAGCCTCGACAGCGGCAGGAGGATCGATGGACGTCTGTCTGATGATCGAGGGCCAGGAGGGCGTGACGTGGAACGACTGGGTGGCGCTCGCCCACGCGTGTGAGTCGACCGGGTTCGAGGGGCTGTTCCGCTCCGACCACTACCTCTCGTTCTCCCACCCGAACGAACGCGGGGCGCTGGATGCGTGGGCGACGGTCAACGCGCTCGCCGCGGTGACTGAGCGCATCCGCCTCGGCACGATGGTCTCCCCCGTGACCTTTCGCCACCCCGCGGAGCTGGCGAAGACGGTCGTCACCGCGGACCATGTCTCGCGCGGCCGAGTGGAGCTCGGCATGGGTGCCGGGTGGTTCGAAAGGGAGCACGAGGCCTTCGGCTTCCCGTTCCCGTCGACGCGGGAACGCTTCGACATGCTGGTGGAGCAGGTGGAGATCGTCCGTCGGCTCTGGGGTGGCGAGGGTCCGGCCGTGGACTTCGAGGGGCGTCACTACCGTCTCGAGGGGTGCCCGGCGCTGCCGGCGCCGGTGCAGGAACCGCACCCGCCCCTGATCATCGGCGGCGACGCGGGGCCACGATCGGCGGCCCTCGCGGCCCGGTGGGCCGACGAGTACGACGTGGTCTACGTCGACCCGGCGGGCGCGGCGGAGCGCGTGCGCCGGGTCTCCGAGGCCTGCGAGGCGATCGGGCGCGACCCGGCGACGGTCCGACGGTCGATGCTGATCAAGGCGATCGTCGGCGCCGACGAGGCCGAGGTCCGCGAGCGCGCAGCGGCGCTCATGGCCTGGCAGGCGGAAGACGGCGACGTCGACGCGTTCCTCGAGGATCTGCGCGCCCACCACCTCGCAGGGACGCCCGACCGGGTGCTCCAGCGCCTCGCGGCGTTCGCCGCGGCAGGGATCCAGCGCGTGCTCGTGCACCAGCTCGTGCACACCGATCTGGCGTCGGTGGAACTGATCGGGCGCGAGATCGTGCCGGAGGCCGCGCGACTCTAGCGGCGCCTCAGCGCACGGCGGCGTAGTCGACGAGGTTCCCCATCCGCTCGGGCGACCCTTCCAGGTAGATCCGGAGGTTCCGGCAGAAGAAGTCGACCTGGCCATCCCAACTCTCGGGTGCGTTCCCCGAGATGTGCGGCGTGATCAACAGGTTGGGCGCCGTCCAGAGCGGACTGTCGGGCGGCAGTGGCTCCTCGGCCGTGACGTCGAGCATCGCGCCGCGCAGGCGTCCTTGGTTCAGGGCGCGAACGAGTGCGTCCTCGTCGACCAGCCCGCCGCGGGCGACGTTCACGAGGGTCGCGGTCGGCTTCATCGTCGCGAGCTCGTCGGGGCCGATCAGGTGTCGCGTCGTCCGGTTCAACGACGCGCACAGCACGACGACGTCGCTCTCGGACAGCATCTCCTCGAGCTGATCGGGGGAGAGCAAGCGGTCGAGCGGCTCGGCCGAGAGGAACAGCGGGCTCCGCTTCGTCGCCCAGACCGTCATGCCGAGCGCCCTCGCCGCGTGCGCGAGCTCACGCCCTACGGCTCCGTAGCCGACGATGCCGAGCTGCTTCCCACGCAGCACCGACGCACCGTACGCGTCGGCGTCGAGCCAGCGCCGGTCGCGCTGAGCAGCCACCCACGACGGCAGGTGCCTCGCGAGCATGATCATCGCCGCGAGCACGTACTCGGTCATTGCGGTCGCGTAGGCACCCGCCGAACTCGTGAGCAGGACCCCCCGCTCGGCCATGCGCGCGAGGGGAAGGTGCTCGACGCCTGCGGAGACGCTATGCACCCATCGGAGCCAGGCCCCGTCGACCGCCCGTTCCAGCAGTGCGTCGTCGATTCCCGTCACCGCGACCTGCACGTCGACGGGGCCTGGCCCGGCGAGGGCGGGATCATCGTCGGCCACGATCGTGGCACGACCCTCGACGGCCGCCTCCACCTGTTCCCGATGACTGTCGAGCAGGAAACGCGGCACGAGGACCGATGGGATGACGGTTGGAGCATCGGTTGAGCCTTCAACGCCCATGGCCTGACAACGTTCCCATAGGATGGCCTCGGATGCACGCGGATCCAGGGACGCTCACTCGATCCTGATCGCCTCGAACAGCTCGAGCTCGGGAACCTCGATCGTGAGCCGGCCATCTGCCGACCGCCACTCGAGCTCCTGTCCCGCGACGAGGCCGGTGACGTGGGCGGGCTCGCGCGCGAACGGCACCACCACCTCGACGTCGCGCATCATGACGGGCTCGACAGAGCTGATGCCCTCGCCGCCCGACCCGTTCACGAGGTGGAGCAGGTGCACGTCGTCGTCTCCCTGCTGCAGCCACGTCACCTCGACCATCGGCGAGAGGTTCCCGCCGATCTGCTCGATCCCCGCGTGCTCGAGCACCACATCGGCGACGAACGACGACGTGTTCGGGAACCCGTAGCGGTCGACGAGCGCGCCACACGTCCACGGCACGTACAAAGAGCGGCCGGCGCCGAACGGATTGATCACGAGTCCCGGCTCGCCGGTGGCCTCGGGCAGCACGCATCGCTCCGGCGGTCCGAACGGCCCAGGAGGGATCAGCCGCAGGCGTCGCTCGGCCTGCAGGCGGTACGTCGCGTCCACATAGGGCCCGTCCAGGAAGACGAGATCCGTGTCGCGCAGGCGCGGGAAGCCGTCGGCCTCGGGGAGCTCGAGATACGCGCCGCGCACGCTCTCGCGAACCCCGTGGACCGTCTCGATGCCCAGGCACGTGATGGCCGTGTCGTCCCGTGGTTGCAGCTCCTCGGTGCGCCAACCGGACCGGCCGCTCGCGATCAGCGTGCCGCCCGCTTCCACGAATCGATCGAGCCGCCGGGCTGCCTCGTCGGAGATCGGCTGGTGGTCTGGCAGGATCAACGCGTCGTACCGCGCCAGCACAGAGTCGTCGGCGCGGTCGAGCAGCACGACGTCGAACGGCACGTGGTGCTCGGCGAGGACCCGGAACCACCCCCGGTACTCACGCCATGCCCCGTGGTCCCCGGTGATGAGCGCGACGCGCGCGGCGAAGTGGAGGTCCCGGTACTCCTGCTCGTGCGCGGCGTGGAACGCGAAGAGCTCCCGGACGCCGTCGAGGCCCGAGCGGTCGTGCCGGCGGTCGAGCCGGCCGATCACGTAGTGGTCGAGGCCACCGCCGTTCGCGAGCGACCGGGCCAGCCGCAGCCGCTGCCGCTCCGGCGAGACCGACACGTGGCGAGTGGGGTAGTCGATGAAGTCGACCGAGCTGTTGCTCGAGACCGTTCGGGGCAGGGAGCCGACGACCCACTTGGTGTTCGACGATGCCCCGTACGACCACTCGGGCGGGGAGCGATCCAGGGCGGTGTTCGACTCCTGCCGGACGAACCCTCCGAGGTCGTCCGACGGCCGGTCGATCGCGAGGTCCGGGCGGATCCGGCGGATCAATGCGTTCATGCGGTGCTTCGCCGCGTCGATCGTGCGGCGCTGGTAGGCGAGGTAGCTGCGGAATGTCGCATCGTCGAGGTCACGCGTGACCGGCAACTCCGACCCGGCCGCCTCGCGGAACCCCACGATGCACGCCTCGCAGTGACAGATCCCGTGGTCGATGCCGCGGTAGTCGGTCGTCTGGAACCCGGCCATGTTGAAGTAGATGCCGTCCACGTCGAGGACGGTGATCGTCTCCTCGACGATCCGAGGCGCGCACTCCTGCTGGTAGGCCCCCGACGGGCAGACGTGCACGTCGCCGCCGTCCTCGACGATCCCGCCGGCCGAGGTGCGGGATGCCCACTCGGGGTGTCGTTCTTGCAGCTCGGGGCGCACCCTCGAGAAGTCGGTCCTCGCGATCACCTTGATGCCTGCCGCGTGGCACGCCTCGACGATCGTCGCGAGATCGTCGCCCTGCACGTACGCGCTCTGGGTATGGAACGGCAGCGCCGTCGGGTAGCTCGCGACGATGCCCGACGTGTTGATCATCGCGACCGTGGCGTGCATGTCGACGAGGTCCGCCACGTACCGCTCCGCGTCGATGTCGGCCATGTCGATCTCGCGCAGGTTCGTCTGCACGAGCCGCCACGGCCACCCTTCCCACCACCCGGGCGTCGCGCTCACCCCGTCGTCGCCCGCTCAGCGTCGGTGGGCATCGGCCCCGGCCCCCACGTTCCCGAGCCAGCTCTCGTACAGGCCGGCGTAGACACCGGCCCCGTACACGAGGTCGGCGTGCGTTCCCCGCTCCACGATCCGGCCCCGGTCGAAGACGAGGATCTCGTCGGCATGCTCCGCGGTCGACAGGCGGTGCGCGATCGTGACGGTCGTCCGGCCGGCGGCGAGCCGCACGAGCGCCTCGGCGATGCGCCGCTCGGTCGCCGGATCCACCGAGCTCGTGGCCTCGTCGAGGATCAGCAGCCCCGGATCGCCCATCTGCGCGCGCGCGAGCGAGACGAGCTGCCGCTCGCCGACCGAGAGGGCCTCGCCCCGCGGGCCGACGCGCGTGCCGAGCCCGTCCGGCAGCGTCTCCAGCCAGGCGCCGAGGTCCAGGTCGCGGATCGCGCGCTCGACGTCGTCGTCGGTCCCGCCGCGGCAGCCGGCGCGGACGTTCTCGCGGACCGTGAGATCGAACAGGAAGCCGTCCTGGGGGACCATGCGAACCGCGGCCCGTCGCGCGTCGGGAGCGATCTCGCGGAGGTCGACGTCGTCGAGGAGGATCCGGCCCGCCACCGGGTCCGCGAGACGCGCGAGCAGCTTCGCGAACGTCGTCTTGCCGCTGCCGGTCTCACCGACGATCGCGACGTGCGCCCCGGGCGCGATACGGACGTCGACGTCGTGCAGCACCGGCCGTCCGGGTGCGTACGCGTACCCGACCCCCTCTGCGCGCACCGATACGTGGCCGCCTCGGAGCGCCCGCCCCGGGTCCGGCTCCTCGATCTCGATCGGCATGTCCAGCACCGCGAGCACCTTCCGCCACCCGGAGATCGCGGTCTGCGTCTGGGCGTAGATCTCGGGGAGGTCGGCGAAGGGCCGCAGGAAGAGGTCCGCCAGGAAGAGGAACGCGGCGGTCTGGCCGAAGGTCAGCCCCCACGCCGGTCCGAACAGCGTGCCGAAGACGATCACGACCGAGAGCGCGACGCCCCAGAAGACGGCCGCGATAGGGAACATCGTCGCCGCGCGCAGGTGGGCCTCGACCTGGGCCCGGTAGCGCCGGTCGATCGACGCCTTCACCCGGACGTCCGTGCTCTCCTCGAGCCCGTACGCGCGGACGACCCCGGCACCCATCACGCTCTCGGACACCTCCGAGAGCATCCGACCGACCGTCGTGCGCAGGAGATCGAACGCGGCGGAGAGGCGGCGCTGCATGCGCAGCATGATCGCCAGGAGCGGGACGACCAGCAGGGTGACCGGGATCGTGAGCTGCCAGCAGTACACGACCATCAGCACGAAGGCCCCGGCGACCTGCGCGAGCGCCACGATCCAGGCGATGCCGCCCCACTCGGTGAACTTCGCCAGCGTGTCGACGTCGGCCGTGACCCGGGCGACGAACACGCCCCGCCGCTCCGTGGATTGCTCGGCGAGCGAGAGGTCGTGGATGTGGGCGAACGTCCGTGTGCGCAGGCGGGCGAGCGCGTGCTCCGAGGTCCGCACCAGGCGGCGGGCCGCGGCGCGGCTCGCCACGTACGAGACGACGAGCAGCACGAGCGAGGCCGCGCAGATCGAGTAGACGAAGTCGGCGCGGAACCCGCCCGTGAACCCGTGGTCGAAGATCTGCTGGATCAGGATCGGGCCGATCAAGCCGGCGAGCGTGGCGCAGAGGGAGATCACGGCCGTGAGGGCCAGACCGACGCGGAGCTCCGGGCTCTCCCGGATCCCGCGCCCGAGGACCGCCCGGGCCGAGCGGAGGTGCTCGGGGACGGGGACCTCTTCGAGGTCCGCCTCGGGGGTCCGGACGCCCGAGCTCACGAGCCGGTCCGTTCGTAGGCGCGAACCATCTCCGCGTACCCTTGCTGCTCGTGGAGCAGCCGCTCGTGGGGACCACTCGCCCGCAGCCGGCCGTCTTCCAGGTACAGCACGCGGTCCGCGAGCCGGATCGGCGCGACCCGGTAGGCGACCACGATCAGCGTGGTCCGCAGCTCCCGCCGCAGCGCGCTCGTGATGGCCCCCTCGATCGAGGGGTCGACGGCGCTCGTCGCGTCGTCGAGGATCAGCATCCGCGGCCGGCGGACGAGCGCCCGGGCGATCGCGATCCGCTGCCGTTCGCCGCCCGAGAGGGTGTGGCCCCTTTCCCCGACGATCGTGTCGTAGCCGTTCGAGAGCCGGCGGATGAAGCCTGCCGCGTGGGCGATCTCGGCGGCGTGCTCCACCTCCTCGGCGCTGGCCCCGGAGTCCAACGCGATGTTCTCGCGGATCGTGGTGGCGAACAGGAAGCTCTCCTGGAACACGATCGCGACGGATCGACGGAACGACTCCGGGTCGGCATCACGCAGCTCGACGCCGCCGATCTCGATCGATCCTCTCGTCGGATCGTCGAGCCTCACGAGGAGCTGCGCGAGCGTCGACTTGCCGACCCCGGTCATCCCGACGAGGGCGACGGACTCGCCCGGCCTCACGTCGAACGAGACGTCGTCGAGGACGCGGGAGCTGCCGACGCGATACGAAAGCGACCGGACCTCAACGCTGAGCGCTCCTTCGGGGAGCGGTACCGGGGAGACCGGCGGCCGCACCTCGGCCGGGAGCACGAGGACCTCGTCGATCCGCTCCCGTGCCACGACCGCGCGCGGCATCTGGGAGAGGATCCAGCCGACGAACCGCATCGGCCAGGCCAACAGGCCGAAGAGGGTCACGATCTGCACGAGCGTGCCGAACGTGATCGAGCCCGTCGACACCCGCCAGGAGCCGACCGCGAGCAGCAGCACGACCGCGAGCGACGGCAAGGTCTGCAGAGCCGGTTCGAACGTCGCGCGCAGGTCGCCCGCGTCGACCCGCGCCTCGCCGAGCCGGTCGGCGCGCTCGCCGAACCGGGCCGTCTCCTCGGGCTCGCGGCCCAACGTCTTCACGATCAGGGATCCGTCCACCGACTCGTGGGCGATCGCGGAGACGTCGGCGATGCACCGGAGCGAGCGCGCCGACGGCTCGACCATCCGCCCCGCGAACGCCTTGTTGATCAGGACCATCGACGGGACGACCGAGAGGCCGACGACCGCGAGGAAGGGGTCGGTCACCACGAGCGAGGCGAGCGCGAACGCCGCCAGCAGGAGCGCCCCGATCGAGAAGGGCACGGGCGTGTACACGTCGACCGAGGCCTCCACGTCGGCCTCCATGTGCGAGAGCAGCTCTCCGGTCGGCGTGGTCCGATGGAAGCCGAACGACAGGTCGCGGTAGCGATCGGAGACCGCGCCGCGGAGCGAGGCGGCGACGGCCGCCACCGCGACCCCGCTGTAGTAACGCCGCACCATGATCGAGACCGCCCGGGCCACCGCGAGGCCCAGGACCGCTGCGACGCCGAGCCACAGCGTGGCCGTGGACACCTCGCCTTCGAAGGCCGGCCGCAGCACCCGATCGGTGACCCGGCCCAGCGCGGCGCTCACGGCGACCGAGGTGACGGCGAAGACGAACGCGGCGACGACCGCGATCGAGAACGGCCTCGGATGGGCTCGGATGTAGGTCCCGATCAGCCGCAGACCGCGGAGGAACGACCCGCTCCGATCGTCTCCCCTCCGATGTCGGCCGGCCATGCCGTTCCGCCCCGCCCCGTCGTCCGCTTCCGCCGCCCAGGCAAACGCATCCGGCCGCGCCTGGATGTGAGAACGTTACCATAGGTTCCGAGGGCGATCGCCGGGCACGACGTGGAAGGAGCGGTGATGCAGCGACGGAGGCTCGGCCGGCTCGAGCACCGGAGCAGCGTGCTGATCTACGGGGGCGCCGCGCTCGGCGACGTCCCGCAGACCGTCGCCGACGCGTCGATCGAGCTGGCCCTCGAGGCCGGGATCGACCACTTCGACACGGCGGCTGGCTACGGGGACTCGGAGCTGCGCCTCGGCGAGTGGATGGGGAGGATCCGCGATCGCATCTTCCTCGCGAGCAAGACGGGGGATCGGAGCGCCGCCGACGCGTACGACTCGATCCGTCGCTCCCTCGAGCGGCTCCGGGTGGATCGGCTCGACCTGATCCAGCTCCACGCCGTCTGCGATCTCGACGACCTCGGCCACGTCACCGCGTCGGGCGGCGCGCTCGAGGGTGCGATCCGCGCCCGCGACGAGGGGCTGGTCGGTGGGATCGGCATCACCGGCCACGGGATGTGGGCGCCCGCTGTCCACCTGGAGGCCCTGCGCCGGTTCCCGTTCGACACCGTGCTCACGCCCTGCAACTACCGCCTCTGCCGGGAGCCCGGATTCCGCCGGAACCTCGAGGCGCTCGAGGACGAGGTCCGGGCCCAGGACGCCGGGTTGATGTTCATCAAGGCGATCGCACGCAACCTCTGGCGGATCGGCGAGGCGCCGCGATACGCGACGTGGTACGAACCGCTCGACGCGCAGGCCGCCGTCGACGCGGCCGTCGCGTTCGCGCTCTCCCGGCCGGCGGCGACCGGGATCGCCACGGCCGGCGACGTGCGGCTCCTGCCGCTGTTGATCGAGGCGGAGCGCCGTGCCGCCAGCGCGAGCTCCACCGCCGCGTCGGTCGCGGCCGAGCTCGACGCCGTGCCCGAGCTGGAGCCGCCGTTCGTGCGACTGCCGGGCCGCTCGATCCCGGAATGGCTCGAGCCGTACGTGGTGGAACCGTGACCGATCCCCCGGCCGGCGATCAGGACGCGTCGGCCACGAGCAACGCGTAGGGGTCGAGCTCCGGCACCACGACGCGAAGCCGGTCACCCTCGACCGACGCGGTGAGCGGGCGCTCCTCGCCGGGGGTGACGAGCGAGACGTCGGGGTCGCCCTCCGACCACGGCATGCGCACCTCGAGTTCCCGGACGGGAGCGACTTCGTCGGTCGCCCCGTCGTAGCCGAGGGCCAGCACGTGCAGCACGTGCCGCCTGCCGGCGACCGTGTGTGTCACGCGTACCGACGGGTCGGAGACCTCGATCCGCTCCGCCGGCAGCCCGGCGAACGCGTCGACGATCAGGTCGCCATCGGTGTCGAGGTAGTCCCGCCAGAACCGCCCGAGCACCTCACGGTCGGCCCGCACGGCGAGCTCCTCCGCGATCGGGCTCTCGGAGAACGTGACGACGTTCCCGCCCGACCGCGCGAAGCCTTCCAGGGCGGCCGCCGGACGCCGGCCGAGGCCGCGGGCCTCCGGGACGAGGATCGTCCGGTACCGCGCGAGCTCGTCGGGGTCGAGCTCGTCAGGATTGAAACGCCCGTCGCCGCCGTAGAGCACGTCGAACTGCACGCCTCGTTCCACGAGGGCCTGGGCGAGCGCGAGGTACGTCGCGTGCGCTTCGGGGTGCTCGAGGATCGGCCCGTCCGCGTACAGGATCGCCAGCACGTTGCGGGTGGTCGCGCCTTCGTAGAGGTCGCGGTGCTCGTCGATGAAGCGGATCCAGGCCTTCAGGGACTCGGGCGCGGTCGCGGCGAGCCGCGTGGCCGCGTCGACGCCGGGCCACCAGTTGTAGCCCCAGCGGCCGCCGTTCGCGTACGCCTCGAGGAACATCAGCTGGTAATAGGTCGTCCGTTCCTGCCCCGCCAGCTGACGGGGCACGGTGATGCTGGGGCAGATCCAAGCCGGGGATCCGTCGAGCGCGGACCCGAGGCGGTAGCTCGCCGCGAACGAGCCTCGGGGCAGCAGCTCGTGCTGACCTCCGGCCTCGACGCGGTAGTGCTGCTCCAGCAGCACGAAGTCGAGGTGGCGGCCCCACCCGCAGCCCCAGAGCGGCCCGAACGAGCGCACCAGGTCGCCCAGGTATCCCACGTTGGCGCTGATCGCGAACGAGGGGTGGACCCGGTCGACGTACGCGCGGAGCTCGTCGATGAACGCGATCATCACGTCGAAGGCGGCCTGCTCGTGGAACCGGCGGTAGCGCCCGTACAGGTCGTCGTCGGCCCGCAGCGCCGCCCGGAGCGCGTCGTCGCCAAGCGCAGCGGCGTCGGGCTCGTCGTCCGCGCCGGCGAACGCTCGGAACCGGTCGAGGCAGCGTGAGCAGAAGCCGGTACCCCCTGGATCGAGGTCCATCAGGCCGATGCCGGTCATGATCTCGTCGAGGTTCACGACGTCCATGCCCCGGTCGACGCCCTCGCGGCACCGCTCCATCAAGTAGTCGCGGAACGCGTCGCTGTAGATGCACGCGGCGAAGACCGGCTTCGATTCCCAGTAGTACCAATCGCACTCCGACGGCCGCCCGTCGACGTCGAGGCAGACCTCGTCGAGCAGGAAGCCGGTCTCCGGCGCCTCGTAGACCTCCGGTGTCAGGGCGATCATCGGGACCGAGAAGAGCACGCGCCGCCCCCGCGCCTGCGCGTCGGCCACGTCGGCGCTCGACAGCCGCTCGGGGTCGGCCCACATGCCGTTGACGGTCGTGCCGTATGCGGTCGCGACGTTGTCGGGCATCGCGACGGCGGCGACGAACTGGATCTGCCGGTACCACTCCATGACCCCGATCCCTCCGTCGGGCCGGTCGGAGGCCCGGATCTCGGAAGGCGACATGATATCGTTCCCACACCGATGGCGGGGAACGCGAGATTCCAGGGCGAGATCGTGATCGTCCGCGACCCCGACGACGCCACGGTGTCCTCACCCCCGGTCGAGTGGGCGGTCGGTCGGCTCCGGACGGCGCTCGAGGTGCGAGGGGTGCCGGTCCGGCCGCTCGACGCATTACCGCCCGCCGAGACGGCGACCCGGCTCGTCGTCGCCGGCGCCGAGCATGCCTCCGCCCGCCGCGCGTTGGACGCCGCCGGCGTCGAGATCCCCCAGGTGTCCGAGGCGCTCGGACTCGTCCCCGGGGAAGCGGGCGACCTGCTCGTGACCGGGTCCGACGTCCGGGGTCTGGTCTACGCGGTGCTCGAG